>Ga0209467_1000216_pt1 | contig 102079 bp, 93 predicted proteins | sample Higcelwee11metaG_FD_187175 | JGI IMG/M metagenome (GOLD analysis project Ga0209467, IMG submission 187175) | Freshwater pond sediment microbial communities from the University of Edinburgh, under environmental carbon perturbations - High... | ecosystem: Environmental > Aquatic > Freshwater >...
TGGCGGAGGCCCATCGCATCGCTCAACTATTTCCTGACCTCGCACGTCTGGCGGCAGGATCACAATGGCTTCTCGCATCAGGATCCGGGGTTCATCGACCATGTGGTGAACAAGAAAGCCGAGGTGGTCCGTGTCTACCTGCCGCCGGATGCCAATACGTTGCTGTCAGTCACGGACCACTGCCTCCGGTCGCGCAACTACATCAACGTGATCGTGGCGGGAAAACAGCCTTCGTGGCAGTGGCTCGACATGGAGTCCTCCATCAGGCACTGTACCCGTGGTATCGGTGTCTGGGATTGGGCATCGAACGATACCGGGGAAGGGCCGCCCGACGTGGTGATGGCCTGCGCCGGGGATGTGCCGACGCTTGAAACGCTTGCTGCCGTCAAGATTCTTCGTAACCTTTCGCCCGAGCTGAAGATCAGGGTTGTCAACGTGGTGGATCTGATGACTCTTCAGCCAAAGGAGGAGCACCCTCATGGCCTCGACGACCGGGAGTTCGACGATATGTTCACGACCGACAGGCCGATCATCTTTGCCTATCACGGATATCCCTGGCTGATACACCGCCTCACTTACCGGCGAACCAATCATGGCAACATGCACGTGCGCGGCTACAAGGAGGAGGGGACAACTACCACGCCCTTCGACATGGTGGTGATGAACGACCTTGACCGCTTCCACCTGGCAGCCGACGTGGTCAACCGTGTAGAGTGCCTGAAGCCTAAAGCCGCTTACATCAGGCAATATGTTCGCGACCGCCTGACCGAGCATAAGGAGTACATCACAAAGTATGGCGAAGACATGCCGGAGGTACGTGACTGGAGGTGGGTGGATTGATGTGCAGATTCATTTTTCAGGGTTCAGTACCTCTTTTCCGAATGGACAGGCTATTGGCCGGGAACCCGGAACGGAGAGCAGACATGCCAGGGGGAAGGGTCCGGGTGTTCCGGGAGCGCTGCATCATGTGATGGTTCGGCGGATCGAGCGAAGGGCGATGGCTCCTGCCGATGCATAAATAATCGTGGCGCCTTTATTTGTTGCAACGGGTAGTGACAGTTGTGCTGTTTATGTGTATGTATAGGCCTGCAGATATTGAAACGATGCAAACACGAGTATGCAGTTACTTTTTCGGGAATCGATCTTAAGCATAACAAATCATGGCTATTGACACCACTGAACAGAAGACGGGAAATCAACTTCATCTGGCTTATGAAAAAGGGAAACGGTTTTTTGAGAGGCTTTTGAATCGTCCCGCCGATAACAGCGCCCCAAAACAACCGAAAGAGAAGGCAAGCGGACCAGAGCCGTGCGATGATGGAGAAACGATCAAATGGCCGCTTCCGGAAAAAAAACAGGTCTGACGGCCAGGCTCGTACCTGCTGTCGATATGGTCGCTTCAGGAGCCGAATCCGGGCCTGTGTTTCGTGAACAGTTTCTTCGGCTCCGGAGGATCGGTATATTGGCAGGAAAGGGTGTGTCAATGGGCAGACCCGATTGCAAGAAAATCCTGAAAAAAGATGGCCCCCATATTCGAATTCCTGAAAACAAACCGCCGTATACTGGCCACGGCTGGAATATGCCTGTTCCTCTGTGCGGGTTTTGTGGAATTGACGGAATTTTTATGGGTTTCCGGGCAGATGTTCGGCGACAACATCCCGCTTGAGCTCATGGTGCTGGTGCTGCTGCTCTCGATTCCGCTCTCGCTGTTCTTCGCCATTTTCCATGTCATTCACCTGACCCTTACGGGAGCTTCGAGAAACCTGCAGATGGGGAGCGTGCTGCTGTCGTATGTGGCCGTTATCGTGGTGTTTTCGGGTTTCTTTTATTTCCAGTGTTCGATCGGGGACCTGAACGAATCGACGGCGGAGTACCGGTATTACGAGAAGCTTCGCACTCCGGCAATGCAGGCCTCCGTGAAACGGTACGGCGAGGCTTTGCGGCGTACGGCGTCCGTGCGGGCCTTTCAGGGCATTGCTCCCTCCATGTGGCGTGGCACAGGCGACAAGGTCACCGGATGGCCGGACGGTGCCGGTGCGCCGCCGATTGAAAAACTTATGGAGGCAAGCCGCACTCCCCTGAACAAAGTGATTTCGTTCAACCACGAGGCGAAGGTTCCGGTTTTTCTGGACTGCCTCTACTTCAGCGCGGTCACCATTACCTCGACCGGATTCGGCGACATCATCCCTCTGGGCCGATTTTCAAAGATTCTTGTCGTCATCGAATCGGTATCGGGAGTTCTGCTGGTGGCCATAGGCATCGCCATCGCCCTTGGAGGGCTCGGCTCCGGAACCTCCTCCGCTGCCGCTCCGCCGAGCGGGCATGAGGAAGGGGAGAACCGGTAGCATGAAAATTCTCCATACCTCCGACTGGCATCTGGGCCGCACGCTCTACGGCAGAAGCCGCTACGACGAATTTTCGGCCTTTCTCGACTGGCTCTACCGGCTGATCGAAACGGAAAAGATCGACGCCCTGCTCGTCGCCGGCGACGTGTTCGACAGTTCCGTGCCCGGCAGCCGCTCCCAGGAGCTTTATTACGGATTTCTCAACCGCGTGGCCCGCTCCCCGGCCTGCCGCCACGTGGTGATCATAGCCGGAAACCACGATTCCCCCTCGTTTCTCGACGCTCCGAAAGCCCTGCTTCGCGCCCTCGACGTGCATGTCGTCGGCTCGCCGGGCGACGATCCCATGGACGAGGTGGTGGTGCTCCGCGACAAGCGGGGGAAGGCAGAAGCCATTGTCTCTGCGGTGCCGCACCTGCGCGACCGCAACATCCGCAGCGTCGGGCCGGGTGAGACCATGGAGGAGAAGAACCGGAAACTGATCGAAGGGATCGAGCGCCACTACCGGGAGGTCTGCACCGCGGCGGAACAGCGGCGACTGCAGGAGGGAGGCTTTCTGCCCCTGATCGCCATGGGTCACCTCTTCACGGCGGACGGCGCCACCGTGGAAGGAGACGGGGTGCGCGAGATCTACATTGGCTCGCTGGCTCACGTCAGCACCTCGGTCTTTCCCGAAGGGATCGACTACCTCGCTCTCGGCCATCTGCACGTTCCGCAGACCGTAGCGGGACAGGAGCACCTGCGCTACAGCGGTTCGCCCATTCCCATGGGGTTCGGCGAGGCCGGGCAGCAGAAACAGGTGGTGATCGTGGAGTTCACGGAGGGCCGGCGGACAATACGTCCGGTGCCGGTGCCCTGCTTCCAGCCGCTCGAACGGATCGGCGGCACACTGGAGGACATCCTTTCCCGCATATACGGGCTGAAGGCTTCCCGGAGCACCGCATGGCTGGAGATCGAGTACACCGGAGAGGAGCTGCCGGGCGATCTCCGGAGCCTGCTCGAAGAGGCCGTAAAATGCTCCCTGCTTGAAATCCGCAGGATCAGGAACAGCCGGGCCGCATCGCTCGCCATCGGGCAGATGTCGGAAGATGAGTCGCTCCAGGAACTCGGCGAACTCGACGTTTTCCAGCGCCGCCTCGACGCGGCCAAGGTTCCCGAGGCCCAGCGTTCCTCTCTCCTGCAGGCCTATCAGGAGATCCTCAACTCGATCCATGAGGGCGACGAAGCGGCGGATTCGACCCGATAGCCGCGCGTACCCCGTTCAGGGCAGCCCGAACCCGGCTTCCCGAAAACCTGAAAATCCTTTCCGATCAGCCACGACGCGCCATGTGCGTCATCCCTGAAGGTGTCTGCGGCTGAACATCCCGAAAGGGATTATCGGCGAAACTGAAAACAAAAATAGGCGTTCCCGCTTTTTTCCGTACATTCCGGCGCTGTCATGTTCCTCCATCCGGCTTGTGTCATACGACAGGCCGCCAGCTTCAGTTCTCTTATTTCATTATCACCAGGATACAGGTTTTCATACATATGAGTTATTCAAAAAAATCTCTCGATCTGCATCGCCAGGCGCGAGGCAAAATCGAAATACGATCCAAAGTCAGTCTGAAAAACAAGGAGGACATGTCTTCCGCGTACACTCCCGGAGTTGCGGCTGTGTGCAAGGCGATCGCCGAAGACAAGCGCAACTCCTTCATCCTGACCAATCGCGCCAGTCAGGTGGCTATCGTTTCCGACGGAACGGCCATTCTGGGTCTCGGAGACCTCGGGCCGGAGGCGGCAATGCCTGTAATGGAGGGCAAGTCCATTATTTTCAAGGAGTTCGCCGGTATCGACGCATTCCCTTTGTGCATAAATTCCACCGATGTCGACGATATCGTCAAGTTCTGCATGCTCATCGAACCGAGTTTTGCCGGCATCAACCTTGAAGATATCTCATCTCCAAGATGCTTCGAAATTTTCGAGCAGCTCGAAAAGGCGCTCTCCATTCCGGTTTTTCATGACGATCAGGATGGAACCGCAATCGTTACCCTGGCGGCCATCATCAATGCCTGCCGCGTCACCGGGAGGGAGATCGGGAAGCTTCATGTGGTGGTCAACGGCGCCGGTGCAGCCGGCATTGCCATTGCCCGGCTGCTGATTCATGCCTGTGTCGGAGAGGTGGTTCTCGTCGATACCAAAGGGTCGCTCTATGACGGACGTCCCGGCATGAACCCCATAAAGCAGGATATTGCCGAAAGAAGCAACAGGCTGAAGCATAAGGGCGACCTGCAAAGCGCGCTGATCGGAGCCGACGTTTTTGTTGGCGTTTCCGTAGGCAACATCGTAACGGAGGAGATGGTTGCAGGCATGAACCCCTCTCCCTTCATTTTCGCGATGGCCAACCCCACACCGGAAATCATGCCTGAAGCTGCCTTCAGGGCCGGGGCGTGCATCGTTGGAACCGGCCGTTCGGATATGCCCAACCAGGTCAATAACGCGCTTGTGTTTCCGGGTCTTTTCAAGGGGCTGCTGGAGAGCGGCATAAGAAAGATCACGCCGGAGATGAAAATCGCCGTCGCCGACGCGATAGCCCGTTCGATCGTTCCGACGGCGGATAACCTGATGCCGACCACCTTCGACAAACAGGTCGTGGACAATATCGTAAAGGTTCTTGCCGGTATGGCCTCGAACTGAACGCGTTCCGACCGGAAGCTCCCGACAGGTCCGGTCGGCAACTGCCGCGACGAATGCGGATTTCTCTTTCAGGCCGGGGTGACTCCCGGCTTTTTTTATGCCTGAAAGTCCGGTTTTGCAGGGGAGTCCGAAATTTCAGGCTTTCGGGATGTTATCCGTTGCGGCGGTGCGTGGCGGAATCACTATTATTCCGTTATGTTGTCGCCGTCACCGCATCGAGCCCCGTTTTATCGTGATCGACAAGGTTTTTGCATTCAGGAAAGAGATGTTTCAACAAGCATGATGCACCCTGACCTCTTCACCGTCTCGACCATAGCCGGCATTCGCCTCCGGAACCGGCTGCTGCGTTCGGGAGCGGCGCCATCGACTGCATCTCCATGTCGCGCCCCTTCATTATCGAGCCGGATATCGTCCGCAAACTGCAGGATGGCCGCCCGGACGGCTTCCCGCTGCATCAACTGCAACTACTGCGCCATCATGATCGAGCAGGGGCCGCTCAGGTGCCGGTACGGAAAGCTGCCGAAGCGGTAAGGGGCTTATGGCAGTTGCCGCAGGGAGGGTTTTGTCTCTGAAGAGCCGTATTTTAAATTATTTAGGCCACCATTTCCCGAGGGGGCGGAAGCACCGGTATGAAAATTCTCTCGTTACGCTTTAAAAACCTGAACTCTCTTGCAGGAGAGTGGTCTGTGGACTTTACCGCTCCGGAGTACGTCTCGGACGGTATTTTCGCCATTACCGGGCCGACAGGCTCCGGCAAGACCACCATTCTCGATGCGGTTTCGCTTGCCCTGTACGGTCAGACCCCCCGTCTCGAAAAGGTCAACGCAGGCGGCAATGAAATCATGACGCGGCACACCGGGGAGTGTTTTGCCGAAGTGGTGTTCGAAACCGGAGCGGGCCGCTACCGGTGCCACTGGTCGCAGCACCGCGCCCGCAGAAGCCCGCAGGGTTCCCTGCAGGCCCAGAAGCACGAAATTTCCGACGAGTCGACCGGCAGGATCATCGAATCGAAACTGCAGGATACCCTTCTGGCGGTTGTGGAGCGCACGGGAATGGATTTCGAACAGTTCACCCGGTCCATGCTGCTTGCCCAGGGCGGATTTACGGCATTCCTGCAGGCCCAGCCCGATGAGCGCGCTCCGGTTCTGGAGCAGATCACCGGTACGGAGATCTATTCGGTCATATCGGTTAAGGTGCACGAACGAAACCGCATGGAGCAGCAGAAACTCGACCTGCTCAGGGATGAATGTTCCGGCATTCTTCTCCTGGGCGACGAGGAACTTGCCGCAACCGAATCTTCCCTGAAGGAGAGGGTGGCGGAGGAAGCCGCCCTGGCCGGCCTGCAGAGCCAGGCCGAGGAGGCTCTCCGGTGGCTCGGGCAGATTGCCGTCATGAGAGCCGAGCTGGTGGCGATGGAGGGGGAGTTCCAGGCGCTCCGAAGCCGGGAGGAGCTGTTTCGCCCCGAACGACAGCGACTGGAAAACGCCATCAGGGCGGCATGTTTCGAACCGGCATATACGGTTATCCGTCAGCTCCGGGAGCTTCAGGAGCGTGAGCTTCAGGAGAAAAATACGGCGGAGTTGGAGCTGGCCCGGTCGAAAACGGTTTTTGAGGAGCGTTCCGGAGCGTTCCGCGAAGCGGAAGCGAAGCTGCAGCACCTCAGGGAGCAGGAGCGGGCGTTATGGGGAGTTGTGCGCGAGGTCAGGGCGCTTGACCTGCGGATTGCCGCAGGGGGGGATCGATGCCGTCAGGCAGGGTACGATCTCGGTGTGCTGCAGAAAAGGATTGCCGATTCGCAAGCTCAGTTTGCCGTCGGGGAGCGGGAGCTGGTGCAGGTGCGGAAAACGTTCGGGGATGCCGGGCGGTATCTTTCGGAACATGAGGCCGACAGCGCGCTTGCGGCTTCTCTGAGCGGCATGGGGGAGAGGGTTCGGCAGTGGCAGGAGGCCGGGGCCGGGGAGCAGGATGCCCGCAGGGCATTCGAAGAGGCCTCCGAACGGCGTGAAAGGGCCGCAATCGCCCTGCGGGAGCTGAATCCGGCGACAGCTGCGGCCGGGGATGATTTCCGGAACTGCCAGAACCTCCGCAAGGAGCTTGCCGGGCAGCTTGAGGAGCTTCTCGGAGGAAGGAGTCCTGGCCAGCTGCGTTCGGAGGCAGAAGGCGTGCAGGAACGGATCCGGGATCTTGAAGCCCTCCAGGCGAGACTGGTGCAGCTTGTGGGCATCCGTGCCCGCGCCGGGGAGGTTTCGCAGGCTCTCGGCGACGCCGAGACGGAAATGAAGGGAATCACCCTTGAACTCGGCAGGCTCGCACAGCTTCAGGGCAAGGAGGAGGCAGTTGTCGAAGTGCTGCAGCGGGAGGCGGAGCTGCAGGGGAAAATCAGGGCGCTCGAAGATGAGCGGCGGATGCTGCAGGAGGGTCTGCCCTGTCCGCTTTGCGGTTCGCTGCACCACCCCTTTGCCGGAGATGAGCTGTCCGGTAAGGAGGGGGCATCCGATGCGCTTCGTCAGGCCCGTCTCTCTTTGCAGGAGAGAACGCAGGAAATTACCCTGCTGCGTATCGCCGGGGCACGCCTGGAGACCGGGTGCCGGCAGTTCGCCGAGCAGAGGGACCAGCTGCAGAAAACCGCTGAAGCGGAGCTGGAGTGGTGCCGAAAGTTTGCCGAAGCGCTTTCGATCGGGGATGCGCCGTCGGAGGAGAGCGTCGGGGAGGCGCTTTCCTCCCTTCGTCTCCTTGCAGCAAAGCGTTTCGAGGCTCTTGCCGAAGCCGAACGGATCGATGCGGCCAATGCTGCGGCTGCGGAGGATGAAAAAAATCTGCAGCAGCGTCTGACGGAGGCTTTGCGCCGACAGGAGGGTGCCGCCTACGCGCTGAAAACAGCTGAAGAGGATGCCGCGAGGGCAGGAGAGGGTGCAGCCGCCGCCCTGGAAAAATGCAGGCGCATCGGGGATGTTCTGAATCGGGAGCTTGTGCTTTACACCGGTGATGCCGCCGGGCAGCCCTACACCGAAACGCTCGGCAGGCTGCACTTGCGCATGGAGCGCTGGCAGGAGGCCCATGCCCGGAAAGTCGAGGCCGGGCAGCGAATCACGGTTCTGGAGGGGAGCCTTGCCCTGCAGCAGGAGCTGCTGAACACCATGCGTGAGGATTGCCGGCAGAAGGAAGCGGCCCTTGCCGCCGAACGGGAGGCTTTTTCAGCCTTGCAGGGGGAGCGCGCCCTGTTGTTCGGAGCGAAAAATCCCGATGAGGAGGAGCGGCGCACGGCAGAGGCGCTGCAATGCGGCGAAAGGGCGCTCGAAGAGGCCCGAAGCGCTCGGGACAAGGCTTCGCAGCAGATCGTGACGCTTTCGGAGAGGGTTGCCATGCTTGCCGCCACCTCAGGAGAACGGGAATCGGCGATTTCGGATAAGCAGGCGGCGCTTTTGCGTGAGCTTTCCGCCGGCAGCTTTGACAGCCTTGAGCGTTTTCTTTCGGCACGGCTCGACAGACCTCAGCTCGACGAGCTTGAAAAAGAGGCCACGCTGCTTGCCGCAAGAGGTCTCGAACTCGAAACCCTGCAGGGGGAGCGGAAGAAGAAGCTCCTTCTGGAGGAAGAGCGGGCTCTTTCGGACAGCTCTCCGGAAACGCTGCAGGAGGAGCTCGAACGGCTTGCCGGAAGTCTCGGCTCGCTCCGTTCCGATATTGCCGCCATGAAGCTCCGCCTGCATGACCATGAGAGCGGGGTTCTCCGGCTGCGCGAAAAAACCGCGGCCCTTGCCGCCCAGGAGAGCGAGTGCGCCAGGTGGTCGACCTTGCACGAGCTTGTCGGATCCTCCGACGGCAAGAGGTTCCGGAACTTCGCGCAGGGGCTTACCTTCGAGATCATGATCGGCCACGCCAACCGCCAGCTTGCCGTCATGACCGACCGCTATCTGCTTGTACGCTCTTCCGTGCATCCGCTTGGTCTCGATGTGATCGACACCTGGCAGGCCGGCGAGGTGCGTTCCACGAAGAACCTCTCCGGAGGTGAGAGCTTTATCGTCAGTCTGGCGCTTGCGCTCGGTCTTTCGCAGATGTCGAGCCGGAACGTCCGGGTCGATTCGCTTTTTCTCGACGAAGGGTTCGGCACGCTCGATGAGGAATCGCTCGACACCGCCCTGCAGACCCTCTCCGGGCTCAGGCAGAACGGCAAGGTTATCGGCATCATCTCGCATGTTCCGGCCCTGAAGGAGCGAATTGCCGTCCGAATCCGGGTGCATCCCGTTTCCGGAGGCCGAAGCCGACTTTCAGGCCCCGGTGTGAGCGGAGGTGGCGGATAGGGCGTTCCGGAGGTTTATCAATCGGGAGGTGAACACAATGAAGACGAAAAGAAAACGGCAGGCATCTTTTTTTGCGTCGCTCTGGACAGCGGCGTTTTTCCTGAATTTTTTCTGGGAGTCACTGCACGGGCTCCTCTACCTGGATCACCCGGCAATGGCCGCTGCAGGCTATGTGCCCATGATGCTTGAAATGGCCGTTTATGACGCCTTTGCGGTTTCCGGCATCTACCTGCTCGTTTCGCTGCTGTGCCGTACCCTGCTGTGGAAGATCACCATCCGCAATGTTGCGGTGTTCGCTTTTGCCGCTCTCTGTGCGGCATTCTCGACAGAGTACACCGCACTGCACCTTCTGCATGCATGGTTCTACCTGCCCTCCATGCCGACGGTTTTCGGGGTCGGGCTTCCGCCGCTTCTGCAGCTTGCCGTTACGGGTGTTGCGGCAATCTCTGCAGCAGGAAGGCTATCCTCCGTCGATGCCGCCTAATCGTCATGGTTACCGGATTTCCCGCCTCTGTGACATTTTATGCAGTTGTCGTACCGGTAGATCCCTTCCTCGCGGTGCTCGCCGGCAATGTTCGCCGGCGAATGCTCGTGACAATTGTAACAGGTATATGTTTTATAACCGGATGGACCGGGATGGCAGGTTCTGCAGCTTGCCCTGTGATCCCTGTCAAGCGGAAAATACCGGTTATGATCGAAGGTCGCCGGTTTCCATTGTTTCGTGCCGTGGCATGCGCCGCAGCTCGCCGTCGCTGCGTTCAGGTGAAGGTTGTCGTTCGGTTTTTCCGTTTTGTGGCAGGAGATGCACTGCCTGCCCGACGAGGCGGCGAACCTCCTGTGATCGAAGGTCGCGGGTTTCCATTGTTTCGTGCCGTGGCATGCGCTGCAGCTCGCCGTCGCTGCGTTCAGGTGGAGGTTGTCGTTCGGTTTTTCCGTTTTGTGGCAGGAGATGCACTGCCTGCCCGACGAGGCGGCGAACCTCCTGTGATCGAAGGTCGCGGGTTTCCATTGTTTCGTGCCGTGGCATGCGCTGCAGCTCGCCGTCGCTGCGTTCAGGTGGAGGTTGTCGTTCGGTTTTTCCGTTTTGTGGCAGGAGATGCACTGCCTGCCCGACGAGGCGGCGAACCTCCTGTGATCGAAGGTCGCGGGTTTCCATTGTTTCGTGCCGTGGCATGCGCTGCAGCTCGCCGTCGCTGCGTTCAGGTGGAGGTTGTCGTTCGGTTTTTCCGTCCTGTGGCAGGAGATGCACTGCCTGCCCGACGAGGCGGCGAACCTCCTGTGATCGAAGGTTGCGGGCTTCCATTGTTTCGTACCATGGCATGCGGCACAATTCGATGAAAGGGTGCGATGGATGTTGTCCGCAGGTTTCCTGTTCCTGTGGCAGTCGATACACCTGTTGCTGAAGTCCGGCGGCAAATCCTCGTGCCTGAAGGTTTTGAGGGCCAGTGCCGCTTTTGTTCCCCGGTGATCGGAGTGGCAGCCGGTGCAGGATTTTCCGGCAAGCGCCCTGTGAAAGGGTGCTTTTCCGGAATCTGCCGGAATCGGGTTCCCGGCGACGCTTCTGATCCCGATATCGTCCGGCTTGTGGCAGCTCATGCATCGGTCCGATGTGGCTCCGCCGAATGGCTGGTGGCAGCTCAGACAGGATGTTTCCGGTTTTTCATGTCCTTTCAGGAGCTGGCCGGGGCTCAGCAGGAGATCGGGCAGCGCCATGGCCAGCGCAGCGAGAATAATGGAGCACAGGATGAAAACGTACAGCGGCTTCAAGGTTCACCTCCAGTTCTGGAAAAAGATGACGGAAAGGATATGCAGCATGCAGAGCCCAAGCAGTACGGAAACGATGGGCATGTGAACGGTGCGCCATTTTTCGAGAGCCTTCAGGGTGATGCTGTCCCAGTAGCAGGTTCCTTCGGCTTCTTCGTCTTCGCTGTTTTCGATGCCCGCCTCCTTTTTTTTCATTTTTACCTCTTCCCTCAATTTTCTTACGAGATATTGCCCTACATGGCCGCTTGCCGTTACCGCCATCATGCATGCGGTAGCCGCCCAGGGAAGCAGGGCGTTGAAGTGGATGCCCGAATGCACCAGCACCATGAGGGTTCCGAGCCATCCCGCGTTGCAGTGCAGCCGGAGAAAAAGCTTAAGCGTGCCGTTCCGGACAATCTTTTTCTTGCGGGCTGAATATCCGAATGAAAAAACGAGGAGCGCCGTTCCGGCAATTCCCAGATACCGTCCGATCCATGCCAGATGTGAGGCATGCAGGATGTAATCGAGAGCTATCGAGGCTGCAACGAGCAGCAGCCAGGAGAGCGTGAGCGGTAATGCCCGCTGTATAAGCACGGATTGCCACATTGCGTCGGTTCATTCAGAGAGGTGTTGTCTTCAGGCTGTTTTTTAAAAATACTTCCTGAGTCTTAATGCAGCATAAGTGGATTCTTAAAAATAACTTAAATGTTGCGTTGGGGATATTCTGCAGGATGCTACAATACCGTTTTTGTACGACGATTGTCCCGATCGTTGAGCGAGGTCTTTTTACGGACCGCAGACCATGACCCTGGGAGTTTTATTGCCACGTAATGGCTGTCGCGGAAGATGACTTTCGCCTCGGGGCATGCACGCAGAGGGGTTTCGGCGTCAAGTATGACGTGATTGACTCCGTAAAGCGCTGCGATTTTTCGTAGCGTAAGGGCGCCTTCTGCTTTGCATGCCTGGCGGTAGAATGATTCCGCCAGGCGGTTTCGACGGTACCATTCGATTATTTCAAGGTCCTTGTAGGGATGGGTTTTCCAGTTTACAAGCACGGGTATGCCTCCCTGCATCCTGACCTTTTCGAACTCCGTTTTTCTGCTCGGGACAAGCCAGAGGTCTCCGGAAACCGTATGGTGCCTTGCAAATGTCATCACGGCTATTTCCGGAGCTTTGGCATAACCGGAGAACCTCTTCAGCTGTACGGGCAGATGAAGCCCCGTCGTTATCGCGATGGTTATGACCGCCGTGGATTTGACTGCGAGTACGGCAATTCGCTGTTTTTCAAACAGGGGATACAGTTTCACGATCACCCATCCGCCGAGGATTGCCCATGCAAGGGGGAGCAGCACGACGGATGTTCGCCAGGGAGTCAACACTTCCAGTTCCGGCCATGAATAGAAGAAAAGAAACGGGACGGTCACCAGAATCAGGGAGGCAAGCGGCAGCATGACCCAGAAAAGCAAGGTTTTTCTGGCCGTAACCATTGCCATTGCGATCAGCGCCATCCCGATATAATCTTCGTAATTCAGCCAGTTGCGAACTTTTGTATGTGTGGCGATGCGCTGTTCGGAAAGAATTGTCAGCGCTTCAGACAATATCGCCGGGGATGTGGGTGCGAAAAGCAGTTTGTAACGGATCACCAGAGGAGCCGAAAGCGAGATGAAGAGCAGCAGCGGCAGAAGGGCTTCTCCGGTTATTTTTTTCTGCCTGTAGAGGGTGACAGCCGTGTATGAGCCCTGTATCAGCAGAGCCGAGGGCATGTAGGCAGGATGGAATGCCGCCGCAAGAGCGAGCCATGCAGATGCCCACAAGGATTTTCCTGCAAGGAAGCGCTCGATGGAAAGCAGAATGAAAACGCCGAAAACGCACGGCTGGAAGTAATGCCCCAGAAGGTACTGCGTACCGAATCCGAGCTGTATGTTCTTGTATTCAAGAAAAAGTACGGCAAGAAAAAGCCACACTCCGGCCGGATGCCGTTTCAGGCTGAACAGATGGTCGGCTATTCCGGTCATTGCATACAGAAATACGGCGGAAAGAACAGGAAACAGGATATAGACCACTTCAATCGTTCCCATCCGATAAAGCGACTCTACAAGAAAACTGAAAAGCGGCAGCGGATCGAGGGTGTTGGCCATCCAGTCATGCTCAAGAAAACCCTGACCGGTTTTTGCGGCTGCATGGAGAAACTTGGTATTCTGGTTTTCGGTATAGAGCGGATGCTGAACAAGGTCGATGCTGTAGAGAATGCCGAGTATAAGCCACCATGAAAGGGTTTTCAGGGCAGATCCTGCTTTAAGGAGTTTGTTTCGTGTGTCGCTCATCTGGCTTGTTTGGGTAGTGATAAAAATACAGACCGGTCAGGTTCCCGGAAATCGCAGTTCCACCGTCGTGCCCGAATCCGGCCGGCTTTTTACCGATACCGTTATATGCTGCAGGTCGGCGAGTTTTTTCACGATGGCCAGACCCAGCCCCGATCCTCCGGTGCCGGAGCTTCTCGATTCGTCCACCCGGTAAAACCGCTCGAAGATCCGTGAGAGCTTTTCTTCCGGAATTCCCATGCCGTTGTCGGCGATGGTGCAGAGCAGGGGACCGGAACTGCCTGAAAGGGTTACCGCAACCGACGAATCCGGAGGGGAGTACTTGAGGGCGTTCGAAAGGATATTTTCGAAAATCATGTCGAGCATTGCCGGATCCGCCGAAACCATGCAGGATTGTGGTCCGTGGAAGCTGATCGGGATGTTTTTCCGTCCGGCTCCGGATTGCATGCGGCCGATCGCTTCCCTGATATGGAGGGCGAGATCGACGGGTTCCATACAGGGCGTCATACCGCTGCTTTCGTGGCGGGCCAGCATAAGGAGCTGATCGATCAGCCTCGTCATCCGGTCCAGCTCTTTCAGGCAGAAGAGGATCCGTTCTTCATAATGTTCGCGCTCCCGTGGTTTGCGCACCAGTACTTCGAGTGTGCCTCTCAGGGATGCGAGCGGCGTTTTCAGCTCATGGGAAGCATCGGAGGTAAACTGTTTTTCCCGCTGAAACGCATCCTGAAGACGCTCGAGAAGCGAATTGATGGTTACCGAGAGCCGGCGGAGCTCGTCGTGGTTCCGGGGAAGGGGGATGCGGCTGTCGAGATTTTCCCTGGTGATTTTCTCTGCGGCGGCAATGACCTCTTCAACCGGCCGGATACTTCTGCCGGCAATAACCCTGGTAAGCGTGAAGAGGATAAGAATGATTGCCGGATATGATGCCAGAAGCACCTGCTTCAGATCGCCCAGAATGGTTACGGCATCCCGAACGGGAACCGCCGCAAGGAGGTATCCTTCGACTCTCCCTTCCGGATCGGTCAGCGGAACCTGAATCTGGCGCACGGCAAGCCGGCCGGCCTCTGCGAGCCGGTAGCTTTTTTCCTTCCGGCCCGCCTGGAAGGGGAGGGTGTCGCCGGCGAGGTTGGCAGACCTGGCGATTATCTTTCCGTCACGGCCGACAAGCTGGATGAACTCTTCGTCATCGTCATCCCGCACTTTTTCGCCATCCGTTTTCCTGTGATCGTGATCGTGATCGTCGCGTTCACCGTTTCGGGAATCGTCGTCGGAGTGGTCGAAATTCCATGAATCAAGCGCTCTTCGGGGCTGTTCTTCAATGATTTCCGAGACTTCCCGGTCGAGTTCGTCGTCGAAGTGGCTGTAGACCACCCGTTCGACCGTAAAAAAAACAAGGGTAAAGACAAGGGCGAGCAGGAGTGCCGTCGCAATCGTGTAATAGAGTGCAATACGGCTGCGCAGACTCAGGGAGTGTTTTTCCTGAACGGAACCGGCTGGCTCACCGGCAGGCCTTGTGTTTTTTTTCATGCCCGGCATTCAGGATTCACGGATGATGTAGCCGACGCCCCGGATGGTCTGAATGATGTTGCCGCATCCGGCCTGGTCAAGTTTTTTTCGAAGAAAATTGATATACACATCGATCACCGAGGTGTCGGAATCGAAATGAATGTCCCATACGTGTTCGATGATGCGGCTTCTGGTGCAGACCTTTTCCTTGTTGCGCACCAGATACTCGAGCAGGGAAAACTCCTTCGGGGTCAGCATGATCTCGCCGGTTCCGCAGAGTACCTGATGGGTAACGGGATTGACGCTGAGACGACCGGCAGTAAGCTGGTCGCCGGCCGGATTGTTTCTGCGGAGCTGAACCCGTATGCGGGCAAGCAGCTCTTCGAAGGCGAACGGTTTTCTGATGTAGTCGCTGGCTCCTGCGTCGAGGCCGAATACGATATCGTCGAGGGCGTCTTTTGCCGTCAGGAAAATCAGCGGCACATCGATGCCGGACTTGCGTACCTGTCGGCACACCTCGATACCGCTGATTCCGGGAATCATCCAGTCAACGATCAGGAGATCGTACTCGTTCAGGAGAGCCATATCAAGGCCGTTTTTGCCGTCGAACGCCAGATCGACGGCAAAATACTCCTCTTCAAGTCCATCCTTGAGAAACCGGGCAATTCCGGGTTCATCCTCTATGACAAGAATCCGCATGGCAGTTGCAATTCGTTAATGATCGTCGTCGTCACCATCCATCCGCTCCTCTCCGCCCTTTTTGGAGTTCCCGAAGAGCGCTCCGAGCACCATTTTTTCCTCCTTTCCGTTCTTTTGCGCAATCTCGGCGATGGTCATGGACGGATTGGCGGCTGCGATGCCTTCTTTTTCAAGTCTGGCGGCAAGCTCTGCCGGTGTCGCTTTCAGAACCAGTGCGACGGTTTCGAGCGAGGAGGATTCGAGCGCCTGCACGGCGGCTTTTCCGGCGCTTTCCTTTCCGTGCTTTTCTTCGCCTTCGCCGAACATCGGCAGCAGCGACAGCGTCGTGACAAGTGCCGCAGCGCCGATGATGCCGATGGCTGCCTTTTTCGAGAAATAACCGGTAAACACCTTCCAGTTCGAAGCGGTGTGGAGCAGGATGCCTCCAAGAAGCAGCCAGCTGAGCCATTTGTGAACCGGTTCGACCAGCCCGATTTCAATATCGAAAAATAACAGCAGACCTGTAACGCCTGAAATGATAAAAGCTCCGATGGCAAGCGGGGTTGCCCATGATTTCAATGTCATGCTATCTCCTTTACAAGATTTAGGGTTCTGTTCCGTCAGGCGGATGACGGCCATCGCCTGACTGCTGATGAAAACATGATCAAAGTAGCACCCTGTTCCTTAAAGGATGCTCAGGCAAAGCTTAAAATTCGCTTAAAATTGCGGTTTCCGCCGGTTTTCAGCAGACCGTCGTTCGACCGAAAGGTCGGAATATCGACCTTTCGGTCGAAATTGTTATAATGAAGCGTTGAGGAGGAAACTGCCGATCCGGGTGTAATTGCATGAAAAAAAAGAGGTTGAAGATTATCCTGTTCGATTGGCATGACTCTTGAATGGTACTATGTAGTGCTGCGCAGAGCCGCTGGGCGATTCGGAAGAGAACGCCGGACGGGTTAATCGCGTTGTACTTTACGCAATGAAGTGAAGTACGTGTCGGAGTCTATGGTAATTATCATTATTCAGGGAGTGTCGTTATGAAAAAGATCTTGTATGTGTGTGTGTTGTCCGTAATCGCGTCTGCATTTTCATCGGCTGCCGCGTCGGCCGTGACGCCGGATGGCGGAGCGATTTTTACCAGAAGCTGCAGCGTCTGCCATTCCGTCAATCCTCCTCCGAAATCCGCGCCGCCGGTTGTTCCTCTGGCCAACCGCTACCATCTCAGGTTCCAGACGAAAGCGCAGGGCGTTGCCGCTATTACGGCATTTCTGAAGAAACCCGACAGGAACAGGGCTGTCGATCAGCAGGCGGTAACACGCTTCGGACTCATGCCGGTCATACCGCTTACCGATGCGGAACGTGCGGCTGTTTCGGGATGGTTCTGGGATCAGTACAATCCATCGATGGGTGGCGGCAGGGGGGTTGGCGGTGGCCAGCGAAGACTTATGAACCAGTAACAGGAATATTCCCATGAAAAAATCTTTCAGCTGGCGCATATTCATAAGCTTCGGACTTCTGCTCTCGTTTCTGATGCTGCTTGTTTCCGGGGTGATCCTCTACATCTCTCCTCCCGGCAGGGTTGCGAACTGGACCGACTGGCGCATGCTGGGCCTTACGAAGACAGGCTGGGAAAACCAGCATGCGATTTTCGGCTTCGCGTTCGCGATCCTCTCCATATTCCACCTGTTCTTCATCAACTGGAAGGCCTTCCTGTCGTACCTGAAAACAAAGACCGGCGAAGGCCTGAAAAGTCCGAAGGAGCTGTTCGGCAGCGTTGTGCTTGCGCTCATCTTCGGGATCGGGACCTTTTACGCTCTCCAGCCGTTCTCGGCAGTCATCGATTTCGGCAACAGCATTTCGGAATCGTGGGAACGGCGTGACCGGCAGCCTCCCGTGCCCCATGCCGAAAGCATGACGCTTGTGGAGCTTGCCCTCCAGCCGGGACTTGGAGGTGACGCCGAAGTGCTGAAGGCAAAGCTCGAAAAAGCAGGATTCAGGGTGAATTCCGTTCAGCAGACCCTTGCGGAAATAGCCGGGAAGAACCATACGACGGCAGAAAAGGTTTACGTTCCTCTTGCTCCTGAAAAAAGCGGAGCCGGTAAACTGCCGGCAGAAGGACTCGGGCGTAAAACCCTGCAGGAGATCGCCGACGGTGCGGGGGTATCGGCTGCTTCGCTGCAGCTTGCCCTGAAGCAGCAGGGAGTCGAGGCTGAACCCGCCATGACCATGAAGGCAATAGCCGACAGGAACGGCACCGATATGAGCCGGCTGCGCGAGATGCTTGAAACCATGATAAGCCGGTGAGCAGCAGCCCGCTTCACACACCCCTGTTCCGACGATGTTTCAGGGGCGAATGAAACGCGGCGCCGGCCCGGAAAAAAGGCTCCTGATGCTTCCGCCGAAGCATCTTGCCGGATTGTTTTCGCTCCTTGTACTGCTGTTTCTCGGTACTGCTTTTTTCGAGTATCACTACCGGAAAGCCGAGATCGAGCACATCATGCGCGAGGAAGCATCGCTGCTTGTTCATGCATTGACGGTGGGGGTGGAGAGCGCCATTACGGGTTACAACGAAAACCGCTCCCTGCTGACCGGCAGCCTTTTCGACCAGTTGCGCCTTCTCGACCGTCTCGACCGGCAGAACCCGCTGACCTCAGCCGATCTTTCTGTCATAGCAGGCAGCAGCGGCATCTACCGGATCAATATCTTTGACGGAAACGGCCGGAGGATTGCCTTCAACACCCCTGAGGACCATACGCCTCTCGAACAGACGTGCGATCCGCGGGAGATGCTGCAGCCCGTTTTTTCCGGCCGGCAGGATTCCCTGCTGCTCGGCATACGGCAAAGCACTTCGGACAGAGGGCCCCGGCTTGTCGCTGCCGTCAGACGTTCCAGGGGTGGCGTGATTGCTGGCAATATCGATGCTTCAGGGATGCTCGACCTGAAGCGCAAGCTGGGTGCAGGTCAGCTTATTCGGCGCATTGGCGCCGACACCACAGGCATAGAGTACATCGTATGGCAGGATTCGAAGGCCATTCTGTCCGCCACGCCGAATGTAACGGGACTCGATGCCGTTCATTCCGATCCTTTTCTGCTCGCCTCGTCCCGGGGGACCTCTGCGAAAACCCGGATGACAACCTTCAACGGCAAACATGTTTTCGAGGTGGTCAAGCCGCTCTATTATAACGGCATCAATGTCGGTCTGCTGCGCATAGGCCTGAAAACCGACCATTATGAGGTTGCCGCAGCCAAGCTTCGCAACCGGTTGCTGCTGCTTGCCGGTCTTGTCGTTATCGGGTCGCTTTTCATGTTCAACCTTATGGTGACGCACAGGAGCGAGGAGAAGATGAAGAGCGCCTTCCTGCGGGCGCAGACCTTTTCGTCCGTCATTCTTGAAAGCATGGCGGACCCCGTGGTTGCCGTCGATGCTGCCGGGCAGATAACCATGATCAACCCTCCTGCAGAAAAACTGTTCCGTCTCTCCTCCCCGGAGGTCAGCGGCAAGCCGGTCGGTGAGGTCTTTCGGGAATTCGCACCGTTCATCGAGGGGGTCCTCTCGGGCCGGCATGCGATGCTCAACAGGGAATTTCACTGCAGGGCTGACGGCCGCCAACTGCTTCTGAACGGGAATTTCAGTCTCATCACGGGCCCCGACAGCCGGATTGACGGAGCGGTCGGCGTGCTGCGGGATCTTACGGAACAACGGGCAATGCAGCAGGTTATCGAGCGGCAGGGAAAACTCAGCGCCATGGGAGAGCTTGCTTCGGGAGTCGCTCACGAGATCAGAAATCCGCTCAATGCCATCGGCATACTTGCCCAGCGGCTCGATATCGAGTTCACTCCGGTTACCGATGAACCGGAATATCGTCACCTGGTTCGAACCATCGTCTCCGAGGTCGGTCGCCTCAACGCCATCATCGGGCGTTTCCTGAAATTCAGCCGTCCTCCGGAGCTTTTTTTACAGCCCTGTTCTCTTGACGACTTTGTAGTCGGTTACAGCGATATGCTGCAAGGCGGGGCTCAAGCCAAAGGGATCTGTTTTTCGGTTGAAGCGGGTTGCGGCGCTGTGGTCGATATCGACACCGAGCAGATGCGTCAGGTGTTGCTCAACCTTGTGCGCAACGCGGTCGATGCCACGCCCGGGGGCGGCAGCGTAACGGTCAGGACAGGATGCGACAGTGCCGGTCGAGCCTTTATCGAGGTAGCCGACACCGGCTCCGGCATTCCCTCCGGCAGGTTGCCGGAGATATTCAACCTCTATTTCACCACAAAGGAAGAGGGAACGGGAATGGGGCTGGGCATAGCCAACCAGATCGTCCACGCCCATGGGGGCATGATCGGGGTTTCCAGCACTGAAGGAGAGGGGAGCGTGTTTCGTGTCGTGCTTCCCCCCGCCTGAGGGTCATTCACTTTCCGGTATCTGTTAACCAGCATAAAACCATGGACTACACCATACTTGTCGTCGAGGATGAACCCGTTCAGCTTGAAAGCATTGCCGGTTTTCTTCTGAAGCAGGGTTACCGGGTGCAGAAAGCCTCCACGCCCGCACACGCTCTCGACATTGCACGGCAGGCTGTGGTCGATATCGTGCTTTCCGATTTCCGGATGCCGGGGATGAGCGGCGTCGAACTGCTTGCAGGACTGAAAAACATCAATCCGGCAATAGAGGTTATCATCATGACGGCCTACGGCAGCGTCGAGTCGGCCATCGAAGCCATGAAACTCGGCGCCGCCGACTACATCACCAAACCTGTGGATCTTCACCTGATTCAGGTTCTGATCCGAAAAATCCTCGAGAGAAAACAGCTTGTCAGTGAAAACAGCCTGCTCAGGAAGCAGCTGCAGGAGCGGTTCAGCTTCAAGGGGATCATTTCGCAATCGCCTGCGATGGCTCAGGTGCTGAATATTGCCGGAAGGGTTGCCGCAAGCAGTGCGACGGTGCTCATTACCGGCGAGACCGGCACCGGAAAGGAGCTTGTAGCCAAAGCCCTGCATTTTTCCAGCCCGCGACGGGACAAGCCCTTCATTGTGGCAAACTGTGCGGCCCTGGCTGAAAGCCTGCTCGAAAGCGAGCTCTTCGGACATGAAAAGGGGGCATTTACCGGGGCGGACAGGCTGAGGAAAGGGAGGTTCGAAACAGCCGAAGGGGGAACCCTGTTTATCGACGAACTGGGGGAGATTCCCCTCTCCCTGCAGGTCAAACTGCTTCGGGTGCTCCAGGAGAGGACGTTCGAGCGTGTTGGCAGCTCGGTGCAGCTTCATGCCGATGTGCGGATCGTTGCGGCCACGAACCGTGATCTCGAATCGATGGTTCGGGAGGGATCGTTCCGTGCCGATCTCTATTACCGTCTGAATGTTGTCGCCATCCATATTCCGCCGCTTCGGGAGCGCAGGGAGGATATCCGACCCCTTCTCGACATGTTTCTCATGAAATTCACCGCCCGGAACGGCGAGCAGGTGACCGCTCTTTCAAGGGAAGCGCTCGACTCTCTTTTGAAATACTCCTATCCGGGAAATGTCCGTGAACTTGAGAATATCGTCGAGCAGTTCGTCGTGCTCAGCCGTTCACCGGTCATCATGAGGGATGATCTGCCCATGCGGGTAAGGGAATATCATCCCGATCTTTCAGGCAGCCGGGAATCGCAGGGCTCTCTTGTTGAACAGGTCGAGGCTTTCGAGCAGGCAATGATAACGGACGCGCTCAGAAGCGCCGGTCAGGTGCAGACGCGAGCCGCAGAAATACTTGGCATCAGCGAAAGGCATCTGCGCTACAAGCTGAGAAAATACGGAATGAAGTAAACGCCGTTGCCCTTGCGGACGCCGGGCTCGCCCATAGCTTTTTCATTCGCTTCCGTTTCAGGTTCGCTGTATGGAATCGGCCGTTGAGGCCGGAAAAATTTAAGCATTTTTTGATCTCCCCTTAATGTCCCTTAAAGAGACCCATTCCTACATTTCTTCCGGGCTGTCATGATCGTCTTGCGTTCAGGATGGCCGCACAGGATAACTGCAACAGCTAAACGGAGAAAAAGGATGAAACAGTCGAAAAATACCCGACGGGTGTTCATGATACTTCTTTTGGGCGTTATCGCGCTCTTTTCGGGATCATTGCGTGCGTCGGACGAAAGCATGAAGGATATCGATGGAAACAGCTATGGCGTGGTAAGCGCCGGAAAGCAGACCTGGATGGCGGAAAACCTCAAGGTGAGCCGTTACCGCAACGGTGATCCTGTCCGCCATGCCGCAACACGTGAGGAGTGGCTCGACGCCGCCGCCAAAGGCGAAGGGGCGTGGTGCTACTTCGACAACAATCCGGCAAACGGAAAACATTTCGGGCGCCTGTACAACTGGTATGCCGTCAGCGATCCGCGCGGTCTGGCCCCCAAAGGCTGGCATGTGCCGACAGACAGGGAGTGGTCGGCATTGACCGCTTTTCTTGGCGGTGAAGCTGTCGCCGGCGGAAAAATGAAGGAGGCCGGGCGCCCACTCTGGCGCACCCCGAACGAGGGTGCAACAAACTCCAGCGGCTTCAGTGCGCTTCCCGGAGGGTTGAGGGGCATCGACGGCGTTTTCGCGTTTGGCGCACAGAGCGCGTATTTCTGGACCTCTGCGGAGCACTCCCCGTTGCTGGGGTGGTACAGGGTGCTCAACTACCATGTCGCAACCGTGGTGAAAAGCGGCGAGGAAAAAATCGACGGCATGTCGGTCCGCTGCGTCCGCGACTGATTTTTCCTGAAACGCGAGAGGGGGACTCGTGACTGCTCCAGCCGCGGCTATCGGCAGGAAATACTTGTCTTGCAGAAAAACGCGCCGTACATTGCCAGAGGCGATGTTCTGTAACCCCTCTCGTTATACAGGCATATCGGCCGCAATCCCCATTAAACCCCTGCAGTCAAATGACAAAAAACAGTTTCATCCCGAAAACGCCGTCCGGTGGTATGCACGGTGCGGCTTTCGCGGCGGTTCTCTGCATGCTGCTGCTTGCGCCGTGGCGGGGCAGCGTGCTCCAGGCTGAAGAGTACCGGAATGTATCGGTCAGGAAAGTGCTGACAACGGGCACGGTAAGCGACGGAAGCAGAATACGGTATCTGCGCGCCGACGATCCTGAAGTGACCGTGCTTGTTGTCGATGTGCCTCCGGGCGGTTCGACAGGCTGGCACAGCCATCCGGTTCCGGTTTACGCCTACATGCTCGAGGGCGTGCTCGCCGTCGAGATGGAGAACGGAAAAACCTTCGAGTTCCGCAAGGGCGACGCCATTATAGAGGTCGTCAACACTGCACACAACGGCTACAACCCCGGCAGGGAAAAGGCAAGCCTCGTGGTGTTCTACACCGGAGCTGCCGGCGTGCCGAACGTGGTCAAGGAGGCTCCGGCAGTGGCTCCGGCGGCCATGCCCTGATGTTCGACGTTTGTGTCGGGGGGTTTCATGTCATGAACAGCGTCGGATGCTCTTCAGCCAGTTCCCTGATGATGCCCTCCGATTCCGATACGGACAGTTGCCGCTCTCCTTTCTTTGCTTCGGCCTCCCGGACTGGGCCGCTCTCCCGAATATTGTCCTGAGATCTCCGGGATGCGGCGTTTCCGGGCAGATTCCTCAGCCACAGTGAAACCATCCGCACAAGTGTGCTGATCCCGCTTTCCGGTAGTGCATGCCTGCATGCCTTTTTCGGAGATGGGAGCTGCTGAAAAACAGCACCGGATTTCCGCAGTGTTTTTGTCATAAGAAAACATAAAGGGTTGTCGGGCCGGACCATACCAGGCCCTCTCCCAATATCGTACATGCAGGCCGTCCCGGAAATCCCTCGAAAGCGGTATTCTCCGTACCGCGTACATGTTATAACCCGCACCACCCGCCAGTTTCCGGCCCATTGCGGCTCCGCAGCGCGGCTGATTCCCGTAAGTTTCAGCAGTTCATGCCACAACAACGCCATTCCCGCCTCACAAGAAACGCAGCGCATGCCTTTTCAGGCTGAGAGCTGCGCGTCCGCCGCATCGTTTCTTCCGACAGCCGGCGGGAGCCATCCCCGGAGAGCGGCCCTTTTCGCAGGATTTGCTTTCGACGGGTCGTGTTATTGTTCGGCAAGTGCATAAAACCCCAGGGTATACCATGTTTGGGGTATTTATAGGGTATATGCTTGGTTCCGGCTCCCGATCGGCTTTAATTCACAATCGTTAATCGAAAACAACCATTGAACCACATGCATACACGACCAATCTACAATTCAAAATCCTGCGGCGGGTGTCCCTGGTGTCGCGCGTATCTGACAATGCGCTCCACGCCATAGCCGTTCCGGCCGCTGTTTCTGGGCTGGACGAACATGATTTGAACAATCAACAACAATACGTTACAAGGGGAATATGTCATGAAAAAAACACTATCGATTCTTGCGCTTCTGGTGCTGGCGTCCTACGCCCGTCCGGCAGCTGCGGAGCTTAAGTTTGGCGGCGATGCAAGCATTCGCCTGAGAGGCCAGTTCCAGGATAAGGGAGCGGACAATAACGAGGATGACCTGCTGTTCCAGTACAGGGTTCGCCTCAATGCATCCGCAGATCTCGGAAGCGGCTATGTTTTCAAGGCCGTCATCGGAAACGAAGCGCCTAACCTGAAATCGGACGGCACGGTGGCTCCGGGAGGCGGCGGCGGCTGGCAGACGGTGGGTTCGGCCAACACGGAGCGGTACACGCTCGGCGTCTATCAGTTCTATTTCGGCCGCAATCTCGAGGAGAGTCATTACTACGCCGGCCGTCTGCCTCTGAACAGCACGAACAACCCGGTGTTCGATCTTGCGCTCTATCCCACCCAGCCGCTCGATCTGCCGGTCAATACGCTCAATAACGACCGTCTTTTCGGATTTACCTACGGCAGGAAAATCGGCCCGGGCGAGCTGAACGCGGTAGTCGGCGTTTTCGATAACGACTCCAAAGACGACAAGGCCGGCGAGGGCGACGGGCTGTTCAATGACGGCTATGTCCTCTCTCTTGCCTATAAAACCGCACTTGGCAGCGTGACCGTCGAGCCGCAGATATTTACCGCTCTGACCAACCACAGCGTTTTCAATCAGGATCTCTCGGCATTTGCCGGCAGCATCACTCCGGTCACGTTCGGAGCGAACGTATCGGTTCCCGCAGGAAAAGCAAAAATCGGCGTCAGTGCATTCTACACTTCCGCAGACGATACGACTCCGGGCAGCGGCGAGAGCGTCGATTACAGCGGTTACCTGTTCAGGCTCAAAGCCGAATCCGGGCCTTTCCTTGCCTGGTACGATTATAACCGGACTACCGATCGCTCCGGAACGGCAGACGTTGATTATACCAACCAGTTCGTATGGGCCCAGTACAAAATAAAGCTCTACGAGGCGGCTTCCGGAAGTTTCAGTCTGACTCCGACGCTTCGGTATCTGGCCTCGAAAAAGGATAATGGCACCGTCGAAACCGATACGAGCCGTCTGAGGACGGAGCTTTATGCCACGGTAACGTTCTGAGTCGTTTCCTCCGGTGATCCGGGCATCATGAAACATCCTTTTTCGGCAAAGGGGTTTTGTGTGTGTACCGAAAGCGTTTCATGCATGTCCGGATCATTTTTTGCATTTCGAAAAGGCGACGTGGGTGAGTGGTTGAAACCAGGGTCTGCAAAACCTTTTTCTCGCAAGTTCGAATCTTGCCGTCGCCGCACGGAACAACTCTTAATCGGTAAAAACAGCAGAGTCTTATGAGTGATTTGGAACTGGATGCGGTTGCCCTCGGCAAAGTCGGCATGATGCGCCAGACGCAGCCGGAGTTTTATGTGATGCGCCTGCACGCGGTTGCCGGCGACCTGACAGCGCGCCAGATACGCTGCATCGCTCGTGTTGCCGCCAGATACGGCAGGGGAAGTGTCCATCTTTCTACGAGGCAGGGAGTCGAGATTCACTATGTCCGCCAGGAGGATCTGGAAAAGGCGCGTCTCGAACTTCTTGAAGGCGGAGTGGAAATGGGCGCATGCGGACCGAGGGTCCGCCTGATTGTCGCCTGTCCGGGTAACGAAACCTGCCGTCAGGGGGTGATCGATACCAAAGCCATGGCAAAAACGCTCGACGAGCGCTACTTCAAGACGGAAACTCCCTCAAAGTTCAAGATGTCCGTTGCCGGCTGTTCGAACAACTGCAGCAAGGCTACCGAAAACGATATCGGCATCAGGGGCGCCATCGAGCCGGAGTGGGTTCCCGCTTCATGCAGCGATTGCGGTCTCTGCATGCCACTCTGTCCGGTCAGGGCCATTTCTCGAAGGGAGAGCGGCGGGAACCCGGAAACGCCATTCCGCTATGAGGCGGACGAAGCCTCATGCATCAATTGCTCGACCTGTACGTCGCTCTGTCCATCGGACGCCTGGCGGGTCGGGAAAAGAGGGTACCATGTCTATATCGGCGGTACCATGGGCAGGGTTCCCCGTTTCGCTTCTCTCCTGAAAAAATTCGTGACGGACGAGGATGACGTGTACCGGCTCGTTGAAGAGGCAATAGCATTTTACCGGCAGCACGGCAATAAAAAAGAGCGGTTCGGGCATATGATCGACCGGATCGGGCTTGATACCGTCAGGGAGGTGATACTTGGGAGCGTTTGAGGTAAGCAGAAGCATCGATGTTCTGGGAGTGAGTTGCCCGCTGAATGCCATGCGGGTTAAAAACGCGCTTCTTTCCCTCGAGCCGGGCGAACTGATCGAGGTATTCATCGACGAGGGCGAGGCGGTCTTTCGTGTGGCCCGTACGCTCAAGGACGCCGGCAACAGGGTGGTGAAGGTTGAGCCCCGTCCGGGAGGATTGAGCATGATTGTTGAAAAAGGCGGAAAGCACGCATAATCGAAAAACCATGTATTCGACAGCAAAAAAGAGAGCCGAAGCGCTCAATGGAGAGTGGAGCGGACGAGACCCGGAGACGATTCTTTCGCTCGCCGGCAAACGGTTCTGCGCAGGGAGGATCGCACTTGCCTCGAGTTTCGGCGCCGAAGATCAGGTGCTCACCGACATGATCGTAAGAACCGTGCCTGAAATCACCGTTTTTACGCTGGATACGGGTCGGCTGCATCAGGAAACCTACGATCTCCTCGACGCGACCCGGAATCGTTACGCGATCCCGATCGAAGTGCATTTTCCCGAAACGTCGGAGGTATCGGCAATGCAGACCCTGTTCGGGGCCAATCTTTTCTATGAAAGTGTGGAAATGCGCAGAAGGTGCTGTGAAACAAGAAAAGTGAGGCCTCTCGAAAAGAAACTCTCGAAACTCGACGCATGGATATGCGGCTTGAGGAAAGGGCAGTCGGTCACCCGGGATGCGGTTAGGACGGTTGAATGGGACGAACGGTTCGGTCTTTTCAAGATCAATCCTCTTGCGGAATTTTCCGAAGAGATGGTCTGGGCTTATATCCGGCGTTACGGGGTGCCTTACAACGCCCTGCACGACCGGGGATTCCCAAGTATCGGATGCGCACCCTGCACCAGGGCCGTCACTCCTGGAGAGGACATACGGGCTGGGCGCTGGTGGTGGGAGCTGCCGACGCATCGGGAGTGCGGACTGCACTCCGGAAAACCATAACGCTTTCATGAAAACGTATCACATGGATCATCTCGACAGACTTGAATCGCAAAGCATCTATATCCTGAGGGAGGCGTACCGGGAATTCAAAAGTCTCTGCATGCTCTGGTCGATAGGCAAGGACAGCACCGTTATGCTCTGGCTGGCCCGCAAGGCTTTTTTCGGGCACGTGCCCATTCCCCTCGTTCATATCGACACCCGTTACAAGATTCCTGAAATGATCGAATACCGCGATCGGGTAGCGATCGAATGGAATCTCAACATGATCTACGGCGAAAATCGTGATGCGATCGAAGAGAAACGGACGTTTCCGGACGGCAACACCGACAGGATAACCTGTTGCAGGCATCTGAAAAGCGAGGCCCTGAAAAAAACGCTTTCCGGCCAGTGGCCCCGGTTCCGGATGGATCACTCCCTGCGCAAATACGTCCCCGATGAAAGCCGCACTCCCTATACCGGTGTTATTGCAGGCGTCAGGGCCGATGAAGAGGGGAGCCGTTCGAAAGAACGGTATTTTTCTCCGCGCGACAGCGAAAATTCCTGGGACGTCGGCGATCAGCCTCCGGAGTTCTGGAACCAGTTCAAAACCGATTTCGCACCCGGCACCCATGTCCGTATCCATCCGCTTCTCGACTGGACGGAACTCAATGTCTGGGAGTATATCGGCAGGGAGAACATCCCGCTCGTGTCGCTTTATTTCAACAGGGGAAACGGAACCCGATACCGTTCGCTCGGCTGTTTTCCCTGCACCACGCCTATCGAGTCGGAAGCCGCAACGGTCAGCGAGATTATTGCTGAACTGGCCGACGGCAGGCTGTCGAGCGTAGCCGAACGCTCCGGACGAGAGCAGGACCGTGAGGACGGAGGGGGTCTCGAGACGCTTCGCAGGGACGGTTATATGTAAAAAACAGCGGCGCCGCGCTCCAAGCGCGTGCGCCGGTTTCGGGTACGGTCATGTTATCAGTGAAGGAGAGCATAGCGTTATGAATATTGTCATTATCGGACACGTGGATCACGGCAAGAGCACGGTTATCGGCCGTCTGCTTGCCGATACCGGATCGCTGCCCGAAGGGCGGCTTGAATCGGTGAAGGAGAGTTGCAGGAGAAATGCCAAACCGTTCGAATACGCATTTCTGCTCGATGCCCTGAAGGACGAACAATCGCAGGGAATAACGATCGATACGGCGAGATGTTTTTTCAGGAGCGACTTCCGGGACTACATCATTATCGACGCTCCAGGCCACATAGAATTTCTTAAAAACATGATCACGGGAGCCTCGAGGGCGGAAGCCGCCCTGCTTGTCATCGATGCCCGTGAAGGGATTCAGGAAAATTCGAAAAGGCACGGCCATATGGCCGCCATGCTGGGGATCAGGCAGGTGACGGTTCTTGTGAACAAAATGGATCTGGTTGATTACCGCGAAGAGGTTTTCAGTGATCTCCGGGATGAATACACCGCATATCTGCGCCATCTCGACCTCACTCCCCTCAGTTTTATTCCGGTCAGCGCCCGGGACGGGGAGAACATTGCGGAGCACTCGCTTCGCATGCCGTGGTACAGCGGCCATACGGTTCTCCGGCAGCTCGATCTGTTCAGGAGCGCCGAAGACGCCAGTGGGGCTCATTTCCGCTTTCCTGTTCAGGATATCTACAAATTCACCGGATCGAACGACGACCGCAGGATCGTTGCCGGAACGGTTCTGGCCGGCAGTATCGAGGTCGGGGAGAAGGTTGTGTTCCAGCCCTCCGGCAAACAGTCGGTTATTCGTTCGGTCGAGTCCTTCAATACGCCTTCGAAACGGTCGGCGGGAGCCGGCCAGGCGGCAGGATTCACGCTGGAAACACAGCTGTATATCCGTCCAGGCGAGATCATGCTGAAGGTTTCCGAGCCGTCTTGCGAGGTGGGTTCGAGGTTCAGGGCAAACGTTTTCTGGCTGGGCCGTGCGCCCCTCGTAAAAGGCAGGGAGTACAAGCTCAAGGTCGGGACAGCAAGGGTTGCCGTGAAGCTTGCCGAAATAAACAATACGCTTGACTCTTCGGATCTGGTATTCAGCCGTTCCAAACAGCAGCTCGACTGCCGTGATGTCGGTGAATGCATCTTCGAAACCGTTCGCCCGGTCGCATTCGATACGGTCTCGACGAACGAAGCTACCGGACGCTTCGTGGTGGTCGATAACTACGAAATTGCCGGCGGAGGCATTATTCTGGAGAATCTTTCTTCCGGGCAGACCCCTCTGCAGCGTCACATCAGCGAGCGGGAGCGGCACTGGGAATACGGCCTGGTGCGTCTTCCTGAACGGGAGCATGCCAACGGACACAGGGCGAAGTTCATTCTTTTTACAGGAAGCAGGGGGTCGGGAAAACGCAGTCTTGCCAAACAGCTCGAACAGGAGCTTTTCAGCAGGAAACTGCATGTCTACTATCTCGGTCTTGCAGCTCTGGAGCATGGTCTTGACGCCGATCTCGGCTATCACGAAGACCACGCGGATGAACGGCTTCGGAGAATCGGTGAACTTGCACGCATCCTTACCGATACAGGCCTCATCTTCATAGCCGTCGCAGACGATGCCGACGATTACGCCATAGAGGTTCTCCGGCAGCTCAACGCACCAAATGAGGTGCTCGTCGTTGCCGTCGGAGATCACCTGCTTTCGCGATTTTCCCCGGATCTGCAGATACCTGCGGGTACCGATGACAGCGCAGCCGTCGAGAGATTGAACGGCATGCTTGCGACCCGGGAGATCATCGCCGATTACCATATCTGAATCAGGGAGAAGGGGGGACAGGGTTCATATTTCATAATCTCCGGAGAATATCCGGATGTTGTTGAAGGTTATGAACACGCCGGTTCCTCTTTCGAGCTGAAGGTTCCTGAACAGTTCCCTCGGTATTTCCGCCTCTATAGGGTGCTCGAATCCCTCGCTGGCGACGCTCAGCCCGATCTGTCCTCCCATCAGCCGGATTTCAAGGATTGTTCCCGCGATGTCGGATTCGTTGCTCCGGATTCTGCTGATGCCGATTTCATGCGGCCTGACGAACGCCTTTCCTGTCGTTTCTCCTTTCTGCGGATGTTCACCGTTGGACGTCTGCGCCCCGAGGTTTACCACGCCGTTCGTGAGCCGTCCATGGAAGACGTTGACGTTGCCGAGAAAATTGTACACGAAGGCGTTTGCCGGATGGTCGTAGACCTGCTGTGGAGATCCCTCCTGCTCGATTTTTCCCTTGTTGATGACGACGATCCTGTCGGCAAGTTCGAGGGCCTCTTCCTGGTCGTGCGTAACGAAGATGCTGGTGACATGGATCTCGTCGTGGAGCTTGCGGAGCCATCGCCGCAGTTCCTGACGGACTTTGGCGTCAAGCGCGGAAAATGGCTCGTCGAGCAGAAGCACCCTGGGTTTGACGGCCAGTGCCCTGGCAAGGGCGACACGCTGGCGCTGTCCGCCGGAGAGTTGTTCGGGGTAGCGGTTCAACGCCCATTCCATCTGTACCAGTTTCAGGAGATGCTCCACCCGGTCCCGTATTTCACTTCGGGAAGGGCGATGGCGTGCAGGCAGCACCCGGAGTCCGAAAGCGACATTTTCGAACACCGTCAGCCGCCGGAACAGTGCATAGTGCTGAAAAACGAAGCCCACATTCTTTTCTTTCGGGGAAAGATTTGTCGTATCCCGGTTTTCAAGAATGATACTGCCGGAATCGGGGGCTTCAAGGCCGGCGATGATTCTCAGAAGCGTTGTTTTGCCGCATCCCGACGGTCCGAGCAATGCTACGAGATCGCCGGAAGCAACCGTCAGGTTGACCGAGTCGAGCGCCGTGTATCCGGCAAATGTTTTCGTGATGTTTCTGATTTCAATGCTCATGATTTTTTGCGGATTGCGGGTTGGTTTTCAGATACGCTTTTTCCATCGACCCTTTGAGTATGACCGTCAGCAGGGCGAGGAACACAAGGATCGACGAGACGGCGAATGATGCCGTGTAATTGTACTCGCTGTAGAGGATTTCAACGTGCAGAGGAATGGTGTTGGTCAGTCCCCTGATATGGCCGGAAACCACCGATACGGCTCCGAATTCGCCGATCGAGCGGGCCGCGCAGAGAATCATGCCGTACAGGAGCCCCCAGCGGATGTTCGGCAGGGTGATCTTCCGCACGATCTGCCAGCCGCCTGCGCCGAGAGTCAGGGCGGCCTCCTCCTCTTCACGGCCCTGAGCCTCCATCAGCGGAATCAGTTCCCTTGCTACGAAGGGAAAGGTGACGAACAGCGTGGCGATGATGATGCCGGGCGTTGAGAAAATGATGGTGATGCCCCGTTCTCCGAGCCATGAGCCGAGCGGCGTGCGGCTGCCGAGCAGGAGCACGAAGATAAGGCCTGCAATGACGGGAGAGACGGCAAACGGCAGGTCGAGGAGCGTTTTAAGTACGGTTTTGCCTTTAAAGTGGAATTTCGTCACGGCCCATGCGGCGCTCATTCCGAAAAAAGCGTTAAGCGGAACGACGATGGCAGTGGTCAGGAGGGTCAGTTTCAATGCCTCGAGCGCAAACGGTTCCGTTATGGATTCTCTGTAGTACTGCCATCCTTTCTGGAATGCCTGGGCAAAAACCAGTGCAAGCGGCAGGAAGACGAATGCCGCAAAAAAAAGATAGGTCAGCGATATCAGCGCGATTCTGATTTTCGGGGAATCGCCTCTGCCGGGTGTTCGTGGTGCTGGTGTCATGGGTTGTGTGCTGTATACCGGTTATCGGATTTCCTTCTGCTGCCAGCTCTGGATGCTGTTGAGCACCAGCAGCATGCCGAACGACATTGCCAGCAGCACGAGCGCTACGGCGGACGCACCGGCATAATCGAACTGGTCGAGTTTCGACATGATCATCAGCGGGGCGATTTCGGTTTTCATGGGGAGGTTGCCCGCTATGAAAATAACCGAACCGTATTCGCCGAGCGAGCGGGCAAAAGCCAGCGTCGTCCCCGTGAGCAGCGCAGGGAGGAGATGCGGAAACAGTATTTTTCGAAAAGTCTGCCACCGGTTCGCTCCCAGAGAGTAAGCGGATTCCTCCACTTCCGGTTCGAGCTCCTCGAGCACGGGCTGAATTGTCCGGACGACGAAAGGGAATCCGATGAACACAAGGGCGATGACGATACCCGAAGGGGTGTTGATGACCGGAAGATTCCATTTTTCAAAAAAAACACCCAGCCAGCCGCCCGGAGCGTAAAGCGTGGCGAAACAGATGCCGGCAACGGCGGTGGGCAGGGCGAAAGGCAGATCGACCAGGGAGTCCAGCAGTTTTCTGCCGGGAAACCGGTAGCGGACCAGGACCCATGCGGTCAGCATGCCTGCGAGGGCGTCGAAAAGCGCCGCGAAAAATGCCGTTGTCATGCTCAATCTGTAGGATGCCAGAACTCGAGGCGCACTGACCGCGCTGAAAAAGGTCTCGGCATCCATCTGCAGCGTGTTCAGGAAAATCGTGCTGAGCGGGACAATGACGATGGCCGAAAGATAGAACACCGCATAGCCCATCGAAAGGCCGAATCCGGGAAGTATATGGCGGGGGAGTTTCTGAAAACGGGACATGTTTTTCTTGTTGTAAGATAACCGCAGGAGAAAACGGGACCGGGGGCGGGTCCCGTTTTCAGCCGATGCGCCTGCAGTGTAATGCTATGAACGTGCGCGGTCAGGGCGTGGAGATCTGGTCGAAAACTCCACCGTCGCTGAAGTGCGTTTTCTGGGCTTTTCTCCAGCTTCCGAAAATTTCGTTCAGGGTGAAAAGCCGGATTTTCGGGAAGTTTGCGGCATATTTTCTGAGCGCCGCCTGATTTCTCGGCCGGTAGGAGTTTTTTGCGATGATATCCTGTGCCTCGGGTGTGTAGAGGAAGGAGAGATATGCCTGCGCTATTTTTCTTGTGCCGCGCCTGTCTACGTTTTTGTCGACGATGGCCACGGGCGGTTCGGCAAGAATGCTGACGGAAGGAGCCACGATTTCGAATTTGTCCGATCCGAACTCCCTGAGGATAAGGTGTGCCTCGTTTTCCCACGCGAGCAGCACATCGCCGAGTCCTCTCTGGGCAAAGGTGAGAGTCGATCCTCTGGCTCCGGTGTCCAGGACGGGTACGTTCCTGTAGAGCGATTTGACAAAGGCTTTCGCCCGAACGGCCGAACCGGTCTGTTTCTGCTTGTACCCCCAGGCCGCCAGATAATTCCATCGTGCCCCTCCCGATGTTTTCGGGTTTGGCGTTATGACCGAAACGCCCGGCTTGACGAGATCATCCCATGTTTTTACCTGTTTCGGGTTCCCTTTTCTGACGACGAACACGATTGTCGATGTATAGGGAGTGCTGTTGTCGGGCAGCCGTTTCTGCCAGTTCGGCGCAATCAGTCTGCTGTCCGAAATGGCGTCGATGTCATAGGCGAGCGCAAGCGTGACGACATCGGCTTCAAGTCCGTCGATCACCGCCCGCGCCTGCTTTCCGGAACCTCCGTGCGACTGGTTGATGATTACCGTCTGTCCGGTTTTCTTTTTCCAGTAGCGGGCAAACGCCGCGTTTTCGCTCTGATAGAGTTCCCTTGTGGGGTCATAGGATACGTTCAGCAGCGTCGTGCTTCCCGCAGCAGCCAGAGCGGTATGGCCCGTCACACCTGATGAGAGGAGTATCGCTGCTGCCATCAGGATTTTTTTTGTCCATTGCTGTTTCATGAGTATTTGTCCTTGATTTATGCTGTTAGTGGTGAATAAGGCAATAAAAAAGCCGGTTCTCTTTTTTCAGGGAATCGGCTGTAACGGAAACAACAGGCATATATGCCGGTTATGGCATCGATACTGGCGGTTTTCCGGTACAGTTTTCCTCTGTTTCTCTTTTGGGACAACAGCAGGTGAAGGTGAAGTCGCGGCCGTTCATAATGTTTTCGTTCAGGTGTTTATTGTTCAGTGCCGGACAAGTAACGCATCCTTTCCGATAACTCCGATGCCTGTACCATAAAAATACCGCCATTACGGTATAGGGCTCCCGGAAGGATCTTCATTCGCTTGATGTCGAGGGCGACCGGTCGCCGCACAGGGGGCATTGCGGGTCTCTGCGTACCCTGATTTTCCGGAAATTCATGGAAAGCGCATCGAAGGTCAGAAGGGTGTCGGTAAGGGGTTGACCCGTCGAGAGAAGGTGCTTTATGGCTTCGGTAGCCTGTATGCTGCCAATCACGCCCGGCACCGCTCCGAGAGGTCCCCGGGGTTCCTGGCTGCCGGTTTCAGTACGTTCATGAAAAAGGCACCGGTAACATGCCGTTCTGCCGGGATGCACCGTTATGGTCTGTCCGAAGAATTTCAGGATTCCCGCATGGGAATAGGGCTTTCCGGCGTTGTGGCAGTATTCCGGTATCAGGAATTTCGCCTCGAAATTATCCGTGGCATCGATAATGAAATCGTAACCGGCAATGATTTCAGCGGAGTTTTGCCTCGAAAGCCGTAAGGGAATGCACTCGATTTTGCATTCGGGGTTGAGTTTTCTCAGGGTTTCTTCAGCCGAAAGAACCTTTGGTTTTCCAATGGAGCCTGTTGTGTGCAGTATCTGACGCTGCAGATTGCTGATATCGACCAGATCGGGATCGACGATGCCCAGCGTGCCGATTCCGGCAGCGGCCAGATAGAGCGCCGCAGGGGAGCCAAGTCCCCCTGCGCCGACAACGAGAACCCTGCCTTTGCCGAGTTTCTCCTGGCCCTTCCGCCCGATCTCCGAAAGTGAGAGATGGCGGGCATAGCGCTGTTTCTGAAGTTCGGTGAGAGACAAGGCTGGTTCTCCTCTTGTTGACCGGTAACGGGTTATCTGTACCGCAGGTTGCGCACTGCATCGGCAAGGCGGTCGATTTCTTCCCTGGTGTTGTAGAAAGCCAGTGACGGGCGTACCGTCCCTTCGACGCCGAAGTGGCGGAGAGAGGGCTGTGTACAGTGATGGCCGGCGCGAACGGCAATGCCTTCCCTGTCGAGAAGCTTGCCGACTTCTTCATTGGGAAGATTGTTCAGAACGAATGAGAGCACGCCGACCTTGCTGGCGGCGGTGCCGATGATACGGAGACCCGGAATTTCCTGAAGTCGCTCCGTTGCATATTTCGTCAGATCGTGTTCGTAGCGGCTGATATGTTCAAGCCCGATTTTTCTGACATAGTCAAGGGCGGCCCCGAGGCCTACCGCATCTGCGACAGACGGGGTTCCGGCTTCGAATTTTGCCGGAACCCCGTTGTAGAGGGTCTCCTCGAAACGGACATCCCGGATCATGTTGCCGCCGCCCTGCCAGGGAGGCATGGTTTCCAGCACCTCGCGTTTGCCGTATACCACGCCGATGCCGGTCGGCGCAAAGATCTTGTGGCCGGAAAAAACAAAAAAATCGGCATCAAGGTCCTGGACATTGACCGGAATATGGGCGACCGACTGCGCTCCGTCGATCAGTACCTTCACGTCGAAGCGTCTGGCGATCCGGATCATTTCCTTTACGGGAAGGATGGTGCCGAGGCCGTTCGACGCCTGGGTGAGCGAAACGAACCGGGTCCGGGGGCCGAGCAGCTTCGTATACTCGTCGAGTATGATCTCTCCGCGGCTGTTGACCGGGATCACCTTGATGCGCGCGCCGGTCTCCTTTGCAACCATCTGCCAGGGTACGATATTGGCGTGATGCTCAAGGATGGAAAGCACGATTTCATCCCCTGGCTGCAGGAACCTGCGTCCCCAGCTCTGGGCCACGAGGTTGATTCCTTCGGTAGTACCGCGCACGAAAATGATCTCCGAAGCGGATGACGCCCCGATGAACTGGCGGACCTTTTCCCTCGTCGCCTCATACGCGTCGGTCGAGCGGGCGGCAAGGGTGTGTGCGCCGCGGTGGATATTCGAGTTGTCCAGGGCATAGAAGTTGCTGACGGCATTGATGACGCTCCACGGTTTTTGTGTCGTTGCCGCATTGTCGAGCCAGACGAGGTCCCTGCCGTGAATTTTCTGGTGCAGCACCGGAAAATCCCTGCGTATGGTCGCAACGTCGAAAACATTCGTTTCGCTCACCGCCGGCTGTTCCTTGCCCCTCAGGAAATAGTGGCTGTCCGCGAGCCCGGAGGGAAGTCCGAACGCGTTGAGGAGCGGCTTCTGTTTCGCGTCGGGTTCGCCCGTCCATCCAGGGTAGATGTCCGCGCCGGGTACCGCCGGCCCTGCCGATGCCTGATAGCCGTGAACAGGGGGTTTTCCTGAAAGATCACCACTCGCAAGCTCCGCGTAATGTCTCAGGGATTGAAAAATCCTGTCGAGTCCAGGGCTTTGATCTTCGCCGGAGAAATTCCGGTAAAGCTTTTCCGCATAGCAGGTTCCTTCGGCTTCGGGATTCTGCGGACTGGAGGAGGTATCCCGCTGCAAGGCCTCGTCGATGCCGTGCGACCCGTTTCCGTTTTCCGAATAGTTCTGCTGTTCCGTGAGTTTGTTCGCGTGGTGTTCCAGGGGCTCCGGCTCTTTTTCCTCGCGGGTTCCGAGGAAATACAGCTCTTCCGGATTTTCGGGGAAAACGGATTTCCGCTCCCGGCCGTGCGGCTGCAGCAAGGGCAACCCGGACAAGTCCGGCTGCTCATAGTCAGGGCTCCTTTCCGTTCCTTCGGCAATTGCCGCTTTTTCACGGACCGATCCGGCAAGGCCGGAAGGCGCCTGTTCGGCATCGGTTTCGAATTTCGGCAGGCTGCCCGCTTCGGGAAGTTCGTTGAACAGCCTGCTTGCAAGCCGGGCGATGAAAACCGGATTCAGCTCTTCGCTGCCGTTTACCCGGCTGTCGGGGTATTCATGTTCTCTTGTCATGGTATAACTGGCATGCCCGCGAGGCCTCCGTGGAGAGCCCCGTGAGCGGTTGGACCTGTTTGTGGCGTTTTTTTTGTATTACCGGTTTATTTGGTTTTGATCGCCGTTTTGCGGTGTTCGTAGTCGTGGTAATAACCCACTTCCACGTTTTCAAGAACGGCCAGCGCGTCATCGGTCAGTACCGCCAGCGACGAATAGAGCGTCAGGAGGTAGGATGCGACGCCGAGCTTGTCGAGTCCCATGAGCCTTGCCGAAAGACTCGGACTGATCTCTCCGGGGATGCCTGCCTGGTGAAGGCCTACCACGCCCTGCTCGTTTTCTCCGACGCGAAGCAGCAGGATGCTGGTTGTGCCCAGACCGGCCTTGTTCTTGTTGATCTCGATCTTGTCGCTTGAGATCAGCGGCACGCCGCGCCAGGTAAGGAACGGAGAGCCGAACAGGTTGATGGTCGGCGGTGGCACGCCGCGCCAGGTGCATTCGCGCTCAAAAGCCGCGATGGCTTTCGGATGGGCAAGGAAGAATGCCGGTTTTTTCCAAACCTTCGTGAGCAGGTCGTCGAGATCGTCGGGAGTCGGCGTTCCGTACCGGGTGCTGATGCGCTGTCCGGGATCGACGGAGTGCAGCAGTCCGAACTCCCTGTTGTTGATGAACTCCCATTCCTGGCGCTCCTTGATGCCTTCGATCGTCAGACGCATCTGCTGCTCGATCTGGTTGTAAGGCTCGTTGTAGAGATCGGATACTCTCGTATGCACGCGCACGACCGTCTGGATCGCCTGCAGCGAGTATTCCCTCGGCTTGTTCGAGTAATCGACATAGGTTTCCGGAATTTCGACATCCTCGTCAAAACCGGCGACGAGGTCGATGTGCTTTTCGCCGTGCTTGTTGACCGTCGAGCGGATTTTCAGGTATTCTTCAACCGCTTTTTCGAAAGAATCCCTCAGGGAAGAGGAGCCCTTGAACAGTTTTTCGATATCGGTGCTGGAAAGGGAGAAAAAGGATACCGGCGTGAGGGTGCGGATAGTGACCGTCGAAGGCTTCCGGGAGACAAGTTCCTCTTCGCCGAAAAATTCGCCTTCCGAGAGCAGTGCGATGCGCAGTTCCTCCCCGTGCAGGCCTTTGCTGAGGATTTCAACCTGACCGTGCGCGATGATGAAGAGCTTGTGTCTCTCTTCTCCTTCGAGAATCAGGGTGTTGCCGAGATCCGACTCCTCCAGGACGAACTTTTTGGCAAGTCCGGCGATGATGCCGTCATCGATCGAAGCGAAAAGCGGAATGCTCTTGAGGGCTTCGGGCTTGAACGAAGGGGTTCCTTCATGGAAGTCTATCCCGATGCGGTCCGGTTTCTGCAGTTCGATTTTCGTGCGGTTGACACGGTAGGTGCCTGAGGAGACATGAACCCACGGGAGGAGCTTCAGAAGCCATCTCGGGGTAATGGACATCATCTGCGGCGGGGTCTTGGTCGTATTGGCAAGGTTTCTTGCCACCTTGGTGGTGACGCTGCGCTGCAGAAGGCTGTTGGGTTCCGGTAATGAGTTTGTCATGGATTGAAATTATAGTTGAAAGGTGATTGCCTGAATCTGGTTATGGTTTATTTCAGATGCCCAGTCCGTCCGTGAAACTGGTTTCAACAGCTTTCTGCTGAAGAATTCTGGAGTGCGGAGGCACGCTTCTGGTCAGCCAGACGTTTCCTCCGATCGTTGAGTTCCTGCCTATGGTGATCCGTCCGAGAATGTTGGCGTTCGAATAGACGACCACATTGTCCTCGATGATAGGGTGACGCGGCACATCCTTGACCGGGTTTCCTGCTGCGTCGATCTCGAATTTTTTCGCGCCCAGCGTGACCCCCTGGTAAAGACGTACGTGATTGCCGATGACGCAGGTTTCGCCGATAACCACCCCTGTTCCATGATCGATACTGAACGATTCTCCGATCACGGCGCCGGGATGGATGTCGATTCCGGTTTCGGAATGGGCCATTTCGGAAATGATCCTCGGTATGAGCGGCACGGAGAGCCTGAGAAGGGCGTGTGCGATCCGGTGGTTGATCATCGCCCTGATCGAGGGATAGCAGAAAATGATCTCTCCGTGGCTTTTTGCCGCAGGATCTCCGTCATAGATCGCTTTTACGTCGGAGCAGAGGACTCTTCTGATTTCCGGCAGTCCGGCGATGAATCGCATTGCGGTATCGGCCGCTTCCGCAGGCTCTCCGTAGCCGTTTTCCTCTCCGGCATGGAAAAGCCTGACACTGGCAATCTGTTCGCAGAGAAGCCCGAACAGCTTTTCAACCCTTACGCCGAGAAAATGGGGCAGTGACTCCCTGCGCAGAACCGGTCCGCCGAAATACCCCGGAAAGGTGATCGCCCTGATCAGTTCGACGGCTTCACCGAGTCTTTCAATGGAGGGCAGATGATCCCGGCTCTCCGAGAGATAATCGCATTCGGCATCGCCGACCCGGGACAGTCGGTGTATGGCATCTTCAATGGGGTCTTTTATTTCCCTTGACATAAGATCTCCTGAGGCGGTCTGTACGACCGGATTGTGTGGTTTATCGCCGGAAAATTGCGCTTGGGGGGACACGCTCCTGCTCAGCAGGGGAATGCGTGACGGATGCGCCGCGCTTTCAATGCCGAACAGGAGGTGAACATGACAACCGCTTCGCGGACATTCAGATGGCCGCCGGTTCATTGTCGAACTGGTAGAGCAGGGTGGAGAGGTATCGCTCGCCGGTATCGGGAAGGATGACGACAATTTTCCGCCCTCTGTTCTCTTCCCGAAGCGAAAGCTGCAGCGCCGCGTAAACCGCCGCACCGGAAGAGATGCCGACAATGAGCCCCTCGGTCCTGGCAAGAGCGCGGCCTGTACGAAGGGCATCCTCGTTCTTTACGGGAATGATTTCATCGATAATGTCCGTATTGAGGATGTCGGGCACAAAACCTGCCCCGATGCCCTGTATTTTATGAGGGCCCGGTTTTCCTCCGGCGAGCACCTGCGAGTCGAACGGTTCGACGGCAACGATCGAGACTTCGGGATTGCGCTGCCTGAGTACCTCTCCGACCCCGGTGATCGTTCCCCCCGTTCCGACGCCGCTGACGAAAATATCCACCTTGCCGTCCGTATCGTTCCAGATCTCTTCGGCGGTTGTTTTCCGGTGGATTTCGGGGTTCGCAAGATTCCTGAACTGCTGGGGAATGAACGAGTCCTGATATTCGAGATGCAGCTCGTCGGCCTTCCTGATTGCGCCGACCATGCCTTCGGTTCCGGGCGTCAGCACCAGTTCGGCTCCGAGCGCCTTGAGCAGGTTCCTGCGTTCGATGCTCATGGTTTCGGGCATGGTGAGAATCAGCCGGTACCCTTTCGCTGCGGCGATATAGGCGAGCGCAATACCGGTGTTGCCGCTTGTCGGTTCGATGATGACCGTCTCGCTGCCGATCAGTCCCTGCTGTTCGGCGGCCTCGATCATGGAATAACCGATCCGGTCCTTGACGCTGCCGCCCGGGTTGAAGTATTCCAGCTTGGCGATGATGGTTGCAAGCGTATCGTGTTCCCTGTTGAAGTTTTCAAGTTCGAGCAGCGGCGTGTTGCCGATCAGCTCGGTCAGTTTTTTTGCGATGCGTCCCATAAGGTTCGGCGTTTATTGTTGAACAGATGTAACCTCTTGAAATATCGATACCTGCAAGGGAAATTGAAATCCCTCCAAACCGGTATTTTTTATACCCTGAAACAGGTAGATTCAGATATGGTATGCGATATTGTCGATCAAACCGGCCTTTATCGCATACAGGATCAGCTCCGTACTGCTCGATACGCCGAGTTTGCGGAAGATGTTTTTCCGGTGGGTCATCACCGTATGAAAACTGATGTGTTTTCGCGAGGCGATCTCCTTTGTCGACAGTCCCGCGGAGATCAGGCGGACGATGTCGATTTCGGAGGTGGTCAGGAGGTAAGCCTCTTCCTGGGGGCCTTCTTTTCTGAGAAGCACGTCAAGCACGCTTCCCGAATAATATTTCTTTCCCTTCAGGCCCGAACCGACAGCCTGAAGAATCTCCTCCTCATCGTCTTTTTTCAGGACGATGGTTTTTATGCCCGCATCGTTCAGTTCCTTTATCTGGTACTGGTTGATGGCGTTGGTAACAATGACGATGCCTGCCGCCTCATGCTGTTTTTTGAGTTCCCCGATATCCTTTATGGAGAGAAAATCGAACAGGATGAAATCGGTTACGATAACGGCCCGCGGGTGTTCATGGAGAACCTGCTGCAGCTCTTCCCGGCCGGAAACGCTTCTGACGCCCGGATAATGAGGCTGCAGGATTGAGCGAAGTCCCTCCCGGGTAAGATGCTGCGTGTCGGCAATGACGACAGGCGTATGGTTATGGTGATGTTTCATTTCAGATTCCCGCTCCGTTTTCAAAAACTTCTTCGACCATTGCAAGCGTTTCCCCTTCGCTGCCGCCTTCGACGGTGACCTGAAGGGAGGTCCCCGATACGGCGCACAGGGTGAGCATATCGATCAGGGAGGCCGATTCGGCTTTCTGGCCGTTTTCTTTTTCCAGAATAATGGAGCTTTTCTGCCGGCGGGCGATGCCCGCAATTTTTGCGAGCGCCCTGAAATGCAGTCCTTCCGGTATTTTCACGGTGAGCTGTTTATGAAGCATGATGAGAGAGACAAATGGTTACGGTTATGGTATTGCGTTTTTGGAGCCCGGAAAATGAAAAAGCCGATCCTGAGCATCAGAACCGGCTTTCTGTAACAGTCTAACGACCATACATGGTGATCACGACAAGTGATGCTCCGGTATCTTGCGCAAGGAACAGGCGGAACAGCACCTTTTACAGTGGAGAGCTTTTTGTATGATTGTTGACTGTGGTGACATGGGCTCAACGATTTACTGTTTACAGGGTAATTAACAATTGTTAATATTTTTTTTGAAATAAAACAAGAAAAGATCAGCGCTGCCAAAAAATGAAAAAATGTTGACCGCTAGAGATTTTTTGCTATATTAACAATTGTTAATAGTTCTTTCTCGTAACGGTCATCAAGAAAGGCTGAGGGAATAGACCCGTTGAAGCCTTGACAACCGATTCCGATCAGCGGGACACGGTGCCACATTCTACTTCTTGCTGCATGCCTGACGGTATATTTGTTTTTTACTGCAGGGAAGAAAGATGAGTGAAAAAGAGAGCAGAATTGCTTTTTTCAATAACAGCGAATATGCATCACCTGCATGTTTGCCGAAAAAATTGACAGAAGTTTCGGACAACCTTTTCCTCACTCAGGAAGAGGTTTTTTTTTGCCCATCCCGTTTTTTTACGTCATATAAACAATCAACGTACTCCATACCATGAGTTTTCAGACAGACACCATTCATGCGGGAGTTGCTCCCGACAAAGCCTATGGCGCCATCATGACGCCGATCTATCAGTCTTCAACCTTTGTTTTCGAGGATATAGGGAAGCACAGGGGGTTCGACTATACGCGAAGCGGTAACCCGACAAGACAGGCTCTTGAGGACAGTCTCGCTTCGCTCGAGGGCGGCTCGTTCGCGGCTGCCGTTACCAGTGGCATGGCCGCCATTACGACCGTCCTGCACCTGTTCACTACCGGAGACGAGATCATCTGCACCGATGACTGCTATGGCGGTACGGCAAGACTTCTTAAAACCATACAGGAGCATTTTGGCATTAAGGTGCATTTCGAGGATCTCAGAAATCATGAGCGTCTTGAATCACTTATCAACAGCAGAACAAGGGCGGTATGGATTGAAACACCCTCCAATCCGCTGCTCAATCTTGTCGATATCGAAGCTGTTTCGACCTGTGCAAAAAAGCACGGCCTGCTTTCCATTGTCGACAACACCTTTCTTTCGCCGTATCTCCAGCAGCCGTTCAGACTTGGAGCTGATATCGTGGTGCATTCAACAACGAAATACCTGAACGGTCATTCGGATGTTATTGGAGGAGCCCTGCTTTCCTGCAATCCGGAACTTGATCAGAAGCTGAAATACCTTGTCAATACTCTGGGCACCTGTGCCCAGCCGTTTGATTGCTGGCTGGTGCTGCGGGGAATAAAAACACTTGTCCCGAGGATGAAGGAGCATCTCTATAATGCACAGGGTGTAGCGGAGTTCCTTGCGGGACATCCCAAAGTGAAACAGGTGTTTTACCCCGGACTTGCATCCCATCCCCAGCATGAGCTTGCCAGGAGACAGCAGCGAGGATTCGGAGCAATGGTCTCTTTCGATCTTGACGGAAATATCGAGGACGTCAATCGTGTCCTGAAAGGCACGAAACTGTTTGCCCTCGCTGAAAGCCTTGGTGGTGTGGAGTCGCTTATCGAACATCCGGCAACGATGAGCCATTTGTCGATGGGCAACGAGCATCGTCAGGCTGTAGGGATTACCGATTCCGTGATCCGGCTTTCCATAGGGATTGAGGACCGCGATGACCTCATTGATGATCTGCGGAGGGCTCTCGGCTGATCGCTGCGACTGCCCACCCTGTCCCGCTTATCCCGAAATATGGCCGGGACAGGGTTTATTGCGGCCGATTCCTTTCCGTCCGGGAAAAACGTTGACATAATTGTTCCGGCTCTCTCTTATATTTCCGAGTGATACTCCGGCCAGTCCGACGTATGGACTGACCCTGAGGTTTTTCATTCGCTATTTCCGGAATAAGTCTTTTCATTCAACCATTCTTTTTCCCGATATACAGGTTATGCGTGATTCCTTGTTATACAGGCTGTCTCGACTTCTCTTGTTGCTGCTTTTCCTGCTCATTCCGGTACAATCCGTTTTTTCGGCCGGTTTTCTCGATCCTGAAGATGCGTTCAGGCTGAAGGCTGAATATACCGGGTCGCGCTCCCTCGTGCTCGACTGGGAGATTGCCGAAGGGTACAAGCTCTCCGGCGACCAGGTGAAGGTGAACCTGAAAAGCGGCAGGGCGGATCTGGGCGTTCCCGTGCTGCCGGCAGGGGAGCGCGTGAAGGACCCTTCCAGCGGCGAAGAGTCGGTGGTGTATCACAGGCAGCTGCATGCAGAGGTGCCGGTTTCCGGCGCCTCCGGCGTTTTTACCGTTGCGGTTGTCTATCAGGGATGCTCCGAGGATGGACTCTGTTATCCTCCTTTTACCCGTATGGTGACTGTAGATCCGGCCAGGCCGGGAATGCTGAAGGTTGTCGTGGATCCTGAATCCGGGGGCTTCGGCGGTTTTGCCGTTACGGAAAATGCCGCCGGTGATTCCTCCCCGGCCGTCGAGCCGGCCGGAAAGGATGATGATTTCTCGCTGGCGCAATCGACACTCGCAAGCCGCAGCCTGTGGAAAATCGCGCTCGCATTCCTGTTTTTCGGCATGCTGCTCTCCGTTACTCCCTGCGTCCTGCCCATGATCCCCATTCTTTCGTCAATCATCGTCGGCGACGGTGGCTCCGGCAGGGGACGCAGTTTCATGCTGGCCGTGGCATACAGCCTCGGTATGGCGCTCGTCTACACGCTGCTCGGCGTCGCCGCCGGCCTTGCCGGAGAGGGCTTTGCCGGAGCGCTGCAGCAGCCCAGGGTGCTGAAGCTTTTCGCGATTCTGCTGGTGGTGCTCGCCCTCTCGATGTTCGATGTCTATCAGCTTCAGATACCCGCTTTCATGCAGAGCGCCCTGTCGAAAACATGCGGCAGGCTGAAAGGAGGCCGGATTGCCGGAGTTTTTCTTATGGGAGCCCTCTCCGCGCTGATTGTCGGCCCCTGCGTTGCCGCACCGCTTGCCGGTACGCTGGTCTACATCAGCCAGACCCGCGATGTGGTTATCGGGGGTGTTGCGCTTTTTTCGATGGCCATCGGCATGAGCGTTCCGCTTCTCCTGGTGGGGCTCTCCGCCGGAACCCTGCTGCCGAAAGCCGGAGCGTGGATGAATGGGGTGAAATACCTGTTCGGCCTGCTCCTTATCGGTGTGGCCATCTGGATGGTTTCGCCGGTCATTTCCGGCCCGGCGGTCCTGCTGCTCTGGGGCGCTCTGGCCATACTCTCGGCGGTGTTCCTCCACGTATTTGAAATACTGCCGGAAAAGCCTTCCCCCATGCTGCGTTTCGGCAAGGCACTCGGCATCCTGCTGCTCCTTGCCGGCATTCTGGAACTGGCCGGAGCGGCTTCAGGGGGCGACAATCCGCTTCAGCCGCTTTCGAAGTTCCGTACGTTTTCCGGCAAGACCCCAAGCCCGGCGGTTGATGGGGGGCTGTTTACCCGGATCAGGACGGAAGCCGAACTCGAACAGGCGCTTGCGTCAGCCGAAAAGCCGGTCATGCTCGACTTCTACGCCGACTGGTGCGTCTCCTGCAAGGAGCTTGATCATTTCACCTTCAGCGACCCGGAGGTGCGCAAACGCATGGAAAGCATGACTCTTCTGCAGGTTGATGTTACGGCGAACAGCGCCGAAGACAAGGCGCTGATGAAACGCTTCTCCATTTTCGGCCCTCCCGCCATCATCTTTTTCGATGCATCGGGCCGGGAGATTCAGGGCAGCCGCATAGCCGGATTCGTCAAGGCGAAGCCGTTCCTCGACCATCTCGGGAGGTACGTTCCCGTCCGGTAGACTCCTGGCTTTGTGTCTCTTCTTTATGACCGAACAGGGAAATCCAATCACGTGAACCGTCCGAAACGCAGCACCCTCAAGCCGGCGATGTTGCGTATCATGCAGCTCCTCATGTTTCCGTCTCCTGCAGCGGCAGGGGATGCCGCGCTTGCAGGGCTGTTCGCCCGGAAAGGCGTCGAGGGCACGATGGTGCTTTCGTCGCTGAAAACTCAGGTCGGATGGTATGTCGGTTATATCGAAACGGAGGATGAGGTCTGGTTCTTCGCCCTCAACATGGATGTTCTCGGCGAAGCCGACCTGCCCCTTCGCAAGCAACTGGTGCGCGAGGCCCTGCAGGCGAAAGGCATCATCAGGTAAGGATTCATGCGTCACGCAGGGATTTGTCTGAAGGGACGCAATATCTTGACAATTGTTTGTATATACCCTTACAGCGATGGAGCAACCGGCAGCATTACATTTTTTGTTACAACATAATGGAGAATACCGATGATTCCGGAGAAATTAAGGGAAGTATTAAAACAAGACGGAGTGGTTGCGATAGCCACACTGGGGCAGGATGGTCCTCACATGGTCAATACCTGGAACAGTTATATCCGGATCACTGATGATGAGCGAATCCTTATTCCTGTCGGGTACATGCACCGTACGGAAGCGAACATCGCTTTTGACAATCAGGTACTGATTACGCTGGGAAGCCGCAAGGTTGCCGGGCATATTGGCCCTGGAGCAGGCTTCCTGATCAAGGGTACTGCGAGCATGGAAGCTTCCGGTTCCGATTTTGACCTTATCAGGGCAAAATTTGCATGGGCCCGCGCTGTAATGGCCGTAACCGCCAGTTCCATTGAACAGACATTGTAGGGTGCCGTTACGCCGTTCTCACGGTACGGACGGGACTTCGGCCCGCATGGCAGCCTGACAGGAAGAGACTGCCTCCGGCGCTCTTCGGCAAAACCGGAGCGGAGGGTATTGTGCAGCCCATAGCGGTATCTTCCTTCAGAAGTTTCCCTCGACGTTCGATTCCATTTCCATTCGGGACTTCGAAAAAAAACGGATAACCCTTCAGAATGCCTCTTTGTCCATTGTCTCGTTCGGCCAGACTTGAGTTGCCACACGCTCCTGTTCATTTCGAATCATCCAAAATCGGGTATACCGGCCTTGCTTGTTGAGCAGCTCCGTATGGGTGCCTTCTTCGACGATCTCTCCATGGTGCAGCACCAGTATTCGATCTGCATTACTGATGGTATTGAGCCGGTGGGCGATAACAAAGCTTGTCCGGTTTTTCATGAGCCTGTCCAGCGCTTCCTGAATAAGCTGCTCGGTGGCATTATCGACGCTTGCAGTTGCTTCGTCAAGTATGATAACTGGTGCATCTTTTAACAGCGCTCGGGCAATGCTGATACGCTGTTTCTCGCCTGAGCTGAGCATGACACCCCGTTCGCCGACAAGGGTTTCGTAGCCTTCAGGCAATGCCTCAATGAATGCGCTGCAGTTAGCGGCATCCGCAGCAGCAAGCATTTTCTCCAGTGAGGCTTCGAGTTGGCCATAAAGCAGGTTGTCGCGTATGGTGCCGTTGAACAGAAACGGTTCCTGGCTTACGAGGCTGATCTGTTTGCGCAAGGAGTGGATCGGCACCGAGGAGATATCCCGTGAATCGATGAAAATCTTTCCGGAAACTGGACGATAAAAGGCTAACAAAAGGTTTACCATGCTTGTTTTACCTGCCCCTGTCGAGCCTGCAAGCGCGATCTTTTCTCCCGGTGCGGCATGAAGCGAAATGTTTTTCAGGACAGGCACTCCCTCCTTGTATCCAAAGCTGACGGACTCATACCGGACATCTCCTAGCACTTTTTCCGGAAAAGGGGTGTTTCCGGTACTCTCTTTCCGTTCGGTATCCAGATCAAGAATCGTGAAAAGCCTTTCCGAGGACGCCCGCGCTGATTGCACCATCTGGTTCAACCCGTCGATTCGTCCGACAGGTTCGTAAAAGAGTCCGAGATAGAAAAGAAACCCTACAAGTTCGCCAAGGGAAAGCTGTCCGTGCATCACCATGGGCGTTCCCGCCCAGAGAACCAGTACTGTTCCGAGCGAGCCAGCAAAAGTCATGGAGGGAGTATAGACGGCCCAGATGTCCATGACTTTGATAGTACTTTGGCGGAGCCTTTCGGCCTGTCCGGAGAACCGTATGCTTTCGAATTCCTCACGTCCGTAAGCTTTGATCTGTCGGATTCCTTGCAGGGAGTCCATGATTAGAGCATTCAGTTTTCCGATTTCCCGGCGTTGACTCCGGTAGCCTGGATGAGCGGAGAAGGTATACCAGAGTGCTCCAGCTGTCAGCACGGCAAGCGGTAGCAATGCAAGTGCGGTGAGACTGTAGCTCTTGAAAAGAAGAATCACCAGTACGGCAAGAATGCTCATGAAGGTTGTCAGGGCGCGTTCAACGCCGTCTGTGAGTATGCGCTGTACGGAAGCTACATCGTCGATGATGCGCGTCATGAGGTCCCCCGATGCATGGCGATCGAAAAATCCTGTCGGCAGAGAGAGCAGATGATCGTAAACATCCCGCCGCATATCGAGAATAACCTTCTGTCCGAATCGGGTGTTGACTGCAATGCGGAGCGCATTACTGACGGCATGCAGCAAAAATGCGCCCGTTAGGGCCACTGCTGCGGGAATGATCATTGATTCCTGTCGTTTCGCAATAACAGCATCAATGATGTACTGCGTTATCTGCGGGTACATGAAATAGAAGCTGATGGTAAGCATGGCCAGCAGCATGTTGGCTGCCGCCATAATCCGGTAGGGCTTGAGATAAACCAGCGTGCGCTGCATAAATTCCGTTACGTTAACGGTGCGCGGAGTGGTGTACTGCGTCATTGCCTGCTCAGTTTGTTTCGAGGTCAGGTGGATGACAGCAGCGCTGTTTCAGCTTTGTGAGCAGGGCTGGATCGATGCGGTAGAGCTGCAGAAGAAGCTCCTTTACCGGAACCTCTTCGAGCGGCCTAGAAAGCAGTCCGGCAAAGAGGCGATCCTTGTCCGCCGGGCCGAGCGAGGGATCGGCGAGAGGAAGAAGCGGATCGAGATAATCGATAGCGGGAATTTGGGCAATCCGTTTTTCGGGAGGAAGATAATGATTGATCGTTTCCGCCAGTTTCCTTGACTCGTTGCGCTCGGTATGTGCAATTGAGCACTGTTGGCTCGAAGGCGTATTCAATTCCCCTGTAAGCTTCCTGTTCAGAAATATGCATCGTTTGCAGTGATATGCATCGCAGTTGCGGCAGACTGGTGCGTGAGCAAGATCAAGTAGATGCGGGTCGTCGATCGTGTATCCAGAGGCGATATCGCCAATGCTGTTTTCAGGATTTTCGTAATAAAATGCCGGGCAGAGGTAGAACCTGCCGTTCGGTGCAAGTGTAAGATGATCGAGGCCAGCGCCACAGTTATGCATGGAGGAAAGAAACAGTCTGTCGGAAACAACGTTGATTTCGCCGAATGCTCCTTGCCGGTAACGCTTTTCGAGCTGTCGCCGGATGGATTCGAGTTCAGCTCTGTAGCTGTCGAGTTCAGCCTGACCGAATTTTTCCGGGTCACGGATTACCAGATTCACCCTGCGGCAGTTTTCGGCAAGATGATTGACGGTTTCAGCCAGAAAGGGGATCTCTTTTCGCGAAAATCGCAGGATAATATTGCTATTGCTGTCGTCCCTATCAGGAAGTGCTTTGGCACGCATCAAAGTTTCGGAGACACCGTTGGCCAGATCGATTACCTGCATACAATCGGTACCGTGACAAACCGTTTGGTCTGGAATGATCTTGACGTGTTCAACCGATTCAATGAGTATGGCATGAGCTGGCGGCAGGGGGGTGTCGCCATAAAGAAAACTTGCAAACAGCCTGTTGGTGATGGCATAATGGACAGCTTTTCGCAGGATGTCTGCATCGATCAGGCAGCTCTGAGCGGAGCCGCTGTTTTCGTAGTGACAGAACGAGGTTGACCCTTCTTCAAGTATTACAATCAGGAGGTGCGGCATCTGGCAGAAAAATTCAGGCATGAAGAATACGGTCGAGCCGGTTCCGGTAATAGTTATTGGCCCTTACCCTGGCTTTGTGCATGGAGCAAAGGTTGGTGGCTCTCCTGAAAATGGTTTGGGTTTCTGCATAATCGTAGTTTGCCCCCTGACACCAGGCACAACCCGAGGCAACAGGACATTCCACGCACTCGGCTGTGCTTTGTGAACGCAGATCAAGCGAGAGGAAAGGCCGCAATCTGTTGAGATTAATCCCGTCAAAGCAATTGCCAACAGAAATTGCTTTTTTCCGCGAAAGCGATGGAGGGGTAAACCGATGGCAGGGGTAAAAGTTTCCCTCACTATCGACGGCAAGCATCCTTCCTGCGCCGCACCAGTTGTTATTGTCCATTCGCGGATAACCAATGGTTTCAGAAAAGAACGAGCAGGTGCATTGCCTGAATAATTCCTGATCGATGAACGCGTCGGCAAGCGTGATCAACTGCTCTTCGAACAGTTGATCATCGCCTTCTTTCCACGCATCTTCGAAGACGACATTGATGCTGACGTGCCTGATACCCAGATCATGCAGGTGCAAGACGCTTTCGGCTACAAAAGGCAGATCGTCGCTCGAAACCGTTACTTTCGTACTGGCGTCAGGAAACTGTTTGAGCCAGAGCGGGATATTTTTGACGATGTCTGCATATGAGCCCTTTTCCGAGGGATAGACTCTGTTCAGATCGTGTTTTTGTGGTGTTCCGTCAAGTGTGAGACCGATGCTGAGATTTTTATGGTTTTTCGTGATATAGCGTTGTACGGCAGGATTGGCATAGAGGATGCCGTTTGTTGTAATGCTGAAACGGTAACTTGCGCCCCACGGATGATGCTTTTCTTGTTGACGGACCTTTATATAGTTACAAATTTCATCGATAAGACGAATCTCCAGCAGGGGTTCCCCACCGATAAAATCCCATACAATCGAGGGCTCTGAAAAGAGTTCCCGATTTTCTGTAAGGTAATCCACAACCTTCCGGGCGACCTCAAAACTCATGGCGCTGTGGCTGTTTTTTCCTGTGAAATAGCAATATCGGCAACGTAACTGGCAATCTTCGGTTACCATGAACGTTACGGTTTTCGCTTTGGACTGCTGCCACACGACTGGTGGCCTGGCGACAGATGCACACATAAATACACGATAATCATTGATCACAAGAGGGGAAGGCGTACAGCGATACATCAGCTGTTGCTAAAGCATGCAAATACTGCATCATCTCAAGACCATAAAGGAGGTTGGGGCAAAAACACAGCCGTTGAATGCGGAAATACAAACTGCGGGGATGAACATTCTGATTCGATCCCCGCAGTTTGTAACGGATATCCTGAATAGCGGAACAGCTTATTTGCTGACCGTAATGCACTCATCTTTACAACCGGAGAGGCACTGGCCTCCACAACCCCCATCGCAGTCGCTTGCGGCCTGTATGTCCATATGGGCTACCGTATTTTGTGATCCCGAGTTCAAGAAACCAAAACCGGGGAGGGTCTTTCTTGCCATGCGATGCAGGCGTTCCCTTTCTGCGCTGATGATTTTTTCCATTGCATTATTCATGATTTGGTTTGCAAAAACGGCAATTCTCATTGACCAATGATACTGATATGGAATCTTATTTACAATAGCCATAACAAAATACGGAGATATATCAGTGATTTCTTCTGTAACTAACCAGGGCTCTGAACCGGCAGGGGTAAACTTATGTGCCTGCGAGCCTTCAGATCGTAAATATAGAAAGTATGAAGGTTTTGGCTGAAGCGAACATAGTGTTCATCGTAAGAGAAATTTGCGGCGATGGAGCGACTCCTGAGTATTTTGCCATCACGGCCAAGCAGTGTAAACGCCATGTCGCTGTTATCGCTCTTGCGGGTAGCTACCAACGAGTAATCTCCTTTCGGTGAAACCACAATATCCACGACAACACCAAGGCTGGTATTCTGTGTCCATGCAATATTGCCGGTTGCGGTAATGAACATGGTAATGGTTGATTGTTTTGTTCCATTTTCGCCGGTCACAATCATGTCTCCCTCAGGAGAAACCGCATATTTACTGATCCACCGGAGCGAGTTGTTCTCCGTTGCTGCATTCCTGAAAAGTATTTCCCGAACCAGATTTCCATCCCTGTCATGGACAGCCATGCCGCTCGATCCGCCTTCGTCGCTCCAGCCCCAGAGCGGGAGAATAATGACCGAGCCGTTGTCGGACACTGAGGCATGACCGGGCTCAACCCAGAGCGGCTTGTTCCAGAGTTCATAACCATGCTCTTTCATACTCCATGATGCGGAGTTGTTCCCGTAGGTGATCGTCACCGTATAGCTTCCATTATCGGACGTATACGTTTCTGTCTTGCCGGCAAGATTTGACATCCGTTCAGCTGTGATACGAGCATGACCGCTCGGCAGTTTAAGAGAAAAAATAACTGCGAATATAAGGCAGCATCGTAAAATGGTTTCTGTTACGGCCAGCGTTTTTGACGGCCTTATTGTGCCACTCCCCATTGTTACCGGTATTGTGTTTATTTAAGAAATAACGTTTTGGCCGTCAGATTATCAAGGCAGGAATACATCGGTTAAGTCATTGTTTTAAAAAAACTTTTTCATGATATGGATTTTTAATGGATTGTGTTTGATAAATGATATTTTCAGATGTTTTTTTGTGTAATTGATCCAATCAGGAATGAAAACGCCACAGTTATGAAAAAAGTGTATCGCGTCCTTTTTTTAATTGCCATGGTTGGCATGCTCGGCAACAACAGCATATTTGCAGAAAGTGCTCTTGATCAACTCAACGATGCTGCCAGAGATGGGGATGCTGCGACAAGTGAACCAACAGATGAAGGCGCTCGTGAGGGTACTTCATACGGATTCGACAAACCCTCAGATACGCCTGTGGATTTAAGTGAAGACCAGGATGTCGTTGATCCTGCTGATCTGAAACAATAAGAGCTATTATAGGAACGGTATTATTGGATGTGTTGTTCGCACGAAAATCCTTTGACACCATGAAGATGCTCTGCTGATTATCCACAAAAACTGCCCGTTCAAGAAGCGGGAACGGGAATATATGTGATTTGAAATATCAGAAGCACTACTTCTGGGCAGAAGAAGGGAACAGCCTTAATCCGCTTTGCTGAACCTGTCGGTTCCGGTCAAGCAGTCCCGTCCAGTTGTACTTTTCGAGAAAGCTTCCCTCGATGTTCAATTCCATTTCCTGATACATCAGGTAGCGAGTTCGAGCGTATGATCGCCACAGGCATGAATTGCACAGGCCCTTTATGGCCTGCCTGGGGGGAGCTTTTCGCGTGAGGGGGGAATCCATAAGAAAAAACTATTCAAAGGAGAGCGGATAGTTTTCGGGATGCTCAATCATACCGATGCTGATATCGACATCCAGTTCGGGCCAGTAAAAATGGCCGGGGCATGGTTCTTCAATATTCAGGATTTTTCTGAACCAGGGAAATTCATCGAACGAAAGGAAGTGCTCCTTTCCGCAACTGAGCAACCAGAATCCGTGAGACGAGATGTTTGTCACCTCAGGCTTTAATGTGTTTTTGCCGGGACTTTCCGAGCTCATCATGACGATCCCTGATGATTCCTTCTATCTCTGACAGTTCTGCAGGTGTTAAACGATAATTTTTTTCGAGCTGTATTTCAGGTTCGAGCCGGAATTTTGCCTCACCGTTGCCACAGTGGACATGAACATGCATTCTGTTTTTTTTCTTGAAAAGAAAAAAGCCTATAATCTTTTTCAATGAAAATAGTTAAACAGTCTGATGGGTTCTTTGCGCCGGAAAGCCTCTATCTGACATAAGCAGCAAATACCTCTGCATGCTTACTGAACCTTGTCAAGCAGGGCAAAAGGATATGAATGCCTGACAGGTTAACCGCTTGTCGGCAGAATGGAAGAAAGAAAAAAAAGAAAACCCCGCAAGCCTCTCAGGAAGCTTCTTTGTTCTCTGTGTTCCTGCTGGACTGCAGGGGCAAGGAAGGGAAGTCGGGGATGATGTTGTCGAGCACCCGCACGGCCCCGGCGAAGCGTTTGTCGTAGTAGTTCTGCTGGAGCTTGTCTTCGGTAATGCCCCTGGAGACGGAGGAGTGTACGAAGGTGTCATTGCCGACGAAGATGCCTACATGGCTGATACGGTTGCCTCCGCGGGTCTGGAAAAATACCAGGTCGCCGGGCTTGAGTTCGCTGCGCTCGACCTTCTGCCCGATGCTGGCCATTTCAATCGAGGTGCGGGGAAGTTTCGTGTTGAACACCCGGTCGTACATGAACCGTACAAATCCGGAGCAGTCGAATCCTTCCGTACTCTGTCCGCCGAAGCGGTACCTGATGCCGAAAAACTGCCTGACGTCGCTGAAAAAGCTCCGCATGGAACAGGCGGCCTTTTCGGTGCCGGACTGGATGAGACTTTGTTCAGAAGATGGAGCTGCAAAACTGTCGGAAGAAGGAGCGAGGAAAATCGAGGAAGAGAGAAAGAAAAAGAGGCAAAATGAACGGAACGGGTGCCGGGATTTTCCGGAAACGGAGCGCGGTAAGCATAACAAATTCCTGTGCTGCATATGCGAAGCGTTTGTTAAGATGAACGGGATTGTCACTTCTGGCTTTTGGCCGGTCGGCACTCAACTTTTCAAGTTAGTTGTTTTTCAGCATGAAATCCAAATGTAATTCCAAAAAATCCCGCACGTTCATGCCGGGTATCTTTTTCCTGAACAGGCGGTCGAAAAACTCATAACAGACGAAATTATAAAGCTTTTATTCATCTTCTCAAGGAATATCGTTACCTTTCGTATAGGCTTTCTGTCTGAAACTCCGTGTAAAAACGTGCAAGGCTAACCACCGAAAACATTCTTTTTTATGACTTCTTCCGACGATCTGTTTCAGTCGCTTTCAAGCGAAGAGCTCGACGAGCTTGAGGATTTTCTTCTTCTCGACACCCACGACGACAAATCCATGACGCTCGATATGCTCGACGGGTTCCTCGCCGCTCTGGCGGTTGGGCCCTCGCTCATCACACCATCAGAGTGGCTGCCGATGGTTCTGGATGTCGAGGGTGAGGCGCCCCCCTCGTTTTCATCTCCCGAGCAGGGTGCCCGTATGACAGGCCTGATCGTACGTTACATGAATTCGGTTGTTTCGGTTTTCGATGCCGATCCCGAGAGTTACTCCCCGCTTTTCGACCAGTGCGTGTTCGGCGATCCCGAAGAGGAGGAGCTTGCCGTAAAGGCCTGGGCGCTGGGATTCATTCTCGGCATGGAGCTGCGGTGGGACGACTGGCTGCCGGTTTTCGACGCCCTCAATGCAGAGGGCGATGCCGAAGCGCATCTGCTTACCCCGATTTTTCTGTTGTCGGGAACCGACGAAAATATGCCCGAACTGAATGATGAAGAGCGAGAGGAGTGGCGTGAGCTGATTCCTGAAAGTGTTTCGAGGCTCTACCGTTACTGGCTGCCTTCCCGCTCCCAACAGTAATATCAATCAATGCATTCGGATTTCATGATCATATGAAAAAAGGGTTCATTTTTCTTTTTCTGCTCGTGCTGCCTTTCGGATCGGCTATTGCACGAGGACCTGATATGATGTTCGCCGATCTTGCGGACTATGACGCTTCGATCATTCTCGACATCCGTTACGCGACAGCAAACAATTTTACCGGCAAAGCGATCTATCCCGCATCGAGGTGTCTCCTGCGCCGAGATGTCGCCATGCGGCTTCTGAGGGTAGAGGAAAAGCTTCGCCGGAAGGGGTACCGGCTGATTGTTTTCGACTGTTACCGCCCGTTGTCGGTGCAGAAAAAATTCTGGGCCATTCTCCCCGACGAACGCTATGTGGCCGATCCGAAAAAAGGGTCGCGCCACAATCGCGGAGCCGCCGTCGATGTAAGCCTCGCCGACAGCACCGGGCGGCCTCTTGAGATGCCTACGGGTTACGACGATTTTTCCGAGAAGGCGGCCAGGGGCTGGACCGGTTCCTCTGCTGCCGCCCGGCGCAACAGCGAACTGCTTGAATCTTCCATGAAGGAGGAGGGGTTCGAGCCGTTTCCCTCCGAGTGGTGGCATTTCGACGCATCCGGCTGGGAACTTTACCCGGTTTCCGATTTTCCTCTTGAAAAAACCGGCGGTTGCGAAGATTGAACACGACGGGACAGCTGGGCGTGGTCATTACCGGGGGAAGTGCGGGGCTCGGTCTTGCGCTTGCAGCGGGATTTCTTGAGGCCGGCGACCGGGTGGCGATCTGCGGCAGGGATGCGGTGCGTCTGGCAGGCGCCCTTGACGATCTCGTACTCCGGGTGCCTTCGGGTGAGGTGCACGGGATGGTGTGCGACGTTTCCCGTCCCTCGGAGCTGACCGGTTTTCTGTCGTTCGTGCGCGAACGACTCGGGAGGGTGGACCGCTGGATCAACAATGCAGGAAGCGCCGGTACCCTGCAGCGTCCGCTCTGGGATCTCGACAGCAGGGAAATGCTCGAGGTCTGCTCTACCAATCTTGCGGGCAGCATGATGGCCTCCGGCGAAGTGGTGGGGCTCATGCTCCGGCAGCCCCCTTCGCTCCGGCCGCTCTATCACCTGTTCAATATGGGGTTTTCGCCTGCAGGAGCACGTTTTTCACGCTCTTCGCTGCCGCACAGGGTCTCGAAAACCGCCGTGGCATCTCTCACGGCCTTTCTTTCGGAGGAACTTCTCCGAAACGGCGTCGGCTCTATCGGCGTGCATGAACTGAGTCCCGGCCTGGTCAGAACCGAGCTTCTTTTTCGGGGAGTTTCACCCGAAACCCGACGATTTCTGGAGCATGTCGCCGAAGATCCGGAACGGGTGGCAAAAGCCCTGGTCCCGAAAATCCGCCGGATCTCCAGCCGAAGCCGCCCTGTACGACACGCTTCGTTTCCGGGAATTCTTTTCAGGTCGCTCAAAGCCGTATTGGTTTCCCGAATGGCCCGTCCGGCAACGTCTTAGCATCCGCTGGCTGACGGCTGTTCACTGCGGAATGACCTGTTTGTACTGTGCGTATCTGGAGAGAATGTTCCGCGCGTAATTGACCGGCATGATGCCGTTGCAGAAACCATATTCGGCTACTTCGTCGCGGTAGTAGAAGGGGTCCGATTTCAGCTCCAGATACCTTTCCACGCTGCCTTCCCAAACATCGGGATCCCTTCCGTATTTCCTTGCCAGTTTCTGTGCGTCGCGAACATGGCCGGGACCGGCATTGTAGGAAGCGAGAATGAAGCGTATGCGGTTTTCCGGGTCCGCAATATCGTTCCACTCCCTGTGCAGCCAGGCAAGGTAAAGCGTTCCCGCCCTGATGTTGGTTTCCGGGTCGAAGAGATCGCTCATGCCGAACATGCGCGCCGTTGCCGGCATCAGCTGCATGAGGCCCATGGCTCCAGCCCAGGAGACGGCCTGAGGATCGAAATGCGACTCCTCGTAGAGCAGCGAAGCCAGCAGCCTCCAGTCCCACTTGATGCTTTGAGCATATTTTTTGACCAGAGGGTCGTAGTCGGAAATTTCGCCGGCTTTTCCGGAATAGAAGGCGTGCATCGCCCTTTTTTTGAAGGTGTACTGCTGCCGGTAGTATTTGTCCTGCAGCACCTTTACGTATGTTTGCGTGCTTTCACGGGCGAGCCACCGGTTCAGCGCTCTCAGCAGCCCGGCGGATTGCTTCGGGACGGCCCATGCCAGCGGAAGGTTTCGGCTCAACCCGGTTTCGAAATCGAGATCGGGGTAGAGCGACCTGTGCGCATCGGCAATGTTCCGGTCGGTCACCGTATAGGCGATCTTCCGGTTGGCGACATCCGTGATGATCTCGCTGGTGCTTTTCGAGCCCGGTACGGTGAGAATATCGAGATCGATTCCCTCGGAACGCTGGAGATTCTGCAGCCGGGTGTAGTAGGCCGAGCCTGAGCGGACATGGATGGTTTTTCCGTGGAGTTCCCTGATTTTTCTGATCGGCTCCTTTCCCGCCTCTTTTCTCTGCACCAGCACCTGGCTGGTGAAGCTGATGGGTTCGGTAAAGTTCACTTCGAGCTTTCTCGGGCCGGTAATGGTAAGGTTGTGGGCTATGATATCGCCATTGCCGGACCTCAGGCTCAAAAGCAGCCTGTCGAGGTCGCGAACCATGACCACCTCCATTTCCACGCCGAGATCGTCGCAGAACTTCCGGGCAAGTTCGTAACTGTAGCCCATCGGGGCGCCTTTGTAGATGAAATAGTTGACCGGATCGCAGGTCATGATGACCCGGAGTTTCCCTGATTTTTTTACGGCATCGAGATCCTGCGGCGGTTTCAGGAAGTGGCAGAATGCAAGAATCAGCAGGACGGCTGCCGATGCAATGCCGGCAAAGATGGTCCGGTTCAGGTGGAAAGATGCCTTTGCCTTTTTCATACTGGATCAGGAAAGGTTTCAAAATAGCAGGCCGGGCTTGCTTCGGAGGGTTACCGCAACGCTTTCAGGCACAGTTCTTCCCAGAGCCGGCTGTAGGCTTTTGCGGCGACGGAGGAGGGGAGCACGGCATTGAGAGGCGCCCGGTAGAGCCCCATTTTTTCGACTTCGGAGTTGTACGGGATGATCTCCCTGAAAAAGTCGGGCTGGCTGGAGCCGGCTTCGATAATGTCCCGGTGCATCGATTTGCGTTTTTCGGCCATGGTAAAGAACGCCCTGATTTTCGAAGCGTCGAGGCCGCTGCTTTCGAAAAACCCCTTGAGCTGCTCATAGGTTCGCATGGAAAGGGTGGTGGGTATGACCGGCACGAGAATCAGATCGGCGGCGGCAAAGATGCTTTCGGAAAAGAGGGTGAGGTTCGGAGGACAATCGAAGAATATGTAGCGGTATTCATCGCTGAGCTCCTCGAGATTTTTCCTGAGTTTTTTCTGCGGGTTTTTCTCCTCGAGGAGCTCAAGGTCGAGATTGCGGTATGAAAAATCCGACGGCAGCAGATCGAGGTTTTCGTAGTCGGTCGCCTTGATGTTCCGGTATATTTTTTTGCTGCCCTGAAGAAACTTGCTGCTGTTGTATTTTTCACGCGCGGCTATCCGGAAGTAGTAGGAGCTTGCGCCCTGGGGGTCCAGATCGCAGACAAGGGTCTGTTGCGAGTTCCTCGATGCCAGATAGGAGAGATTTACGGCGGCGGCGGTTTTTCCGACCCCTCCCTTTATGCTGTAGAGCGCAATGGTTTTCATTCTGGTTTATCAGCTGTTGAGAAGTTCCCTGAAAAGTGTCCCGGTTTCGTCGTTGTCGAAAAGCCGGAAGGTGTGGTGAAAAGCTTTCCGGGCCTTCTCCTGCCGGAGATGCAGCAGGCTGACAAGTCCCCCAAGCGCTGCGGCGAGTTCCGGGTTCGGGGGCTTTCCCTTCATGCCCTCCAGGCAGGTGAGCAGATAACGCTGCTGTACGGCCAGATCGACGAACATGCCGAGATTTTCCTGAAGTTCCTTCAGGTGTCTGACGACCGTTCCGATGGTTTTATCGGGAAAAAGCGATGAAAACAGTTCGAGGAGGTATCGCAGCCTCTTGCAGTCGATTCTCAGCATGTGGAGCTCGTCGTCGGAGGCCTCCGACGGGATCGCCCGTCCATGGCGCACTACCTTTTTCCATGCCTTTTCGATATGTTTTTTCGCAACGGAGAGCGTCGGTTCGAGCCCGGCGGCAGGGGGAGTGCCTCCATAAGGGTTGTCGAGCACCTCTTCGAGCAGCCTCTCCCATCCGGCGATCATTCCGGAGTATGTTTTTGAACGGAGATATGCGCTGAAACGCCTCCGCTCGGAGGTTCGGGCCGCACGAAGGTCCCGGAAGAAAGGGTCGATATGCCCGGCAAGCGACAGGGGAAGCATTGCCCGGTATTCGGACTCCATGAGCAGATAGACGTCGCTGTCCCTGAATGCGTTGCACCGGTTGCCTGCTTCACGGAATGCCCTGCTGCAGGTTTCGGTTGTTTCCGGATCGAAAATACCGCCGATCCGGCTGATGACCGAACGGGTTCTTCTGACGGCTACCCGGTAGTCGTGCAGAAACTCGGTATCGACATCCATTCCTATCCACCCTTCGTTGCGTTTCATGACGCCCAGGGCGGCAAGCAGCAGAGCGGCGACGGATTTCCGCACAGGGTCGCCGGGCCGGAGTGCGAGGGTGATTTTCGCGCTGTAGTCGTTTATCCTCCGGCCTGCCTTTTCCATCAACATGGTGAAGATATCCCTGAATTCCGAGACGCATTCGCCGCCCAGAAGATCCTCGAAACGCCGGGCGAGGTCCCGGGTCTCATCCTGGAACCCTTTAAGGGGTTTCAGGGCGAGTGTTCGGATAACGGGCTCCTTTTCGCCTTCCCGTACCAGGGCGAAGCTTTCCCACAGCAGAAAGCCGGTCGTTTTTTCTTCGCTGTCGAGTATTCTCGCGCGGAACACCTCCGTATCGACAGTGCAGCGCCTGAGCAGCGCACGAAGACCGGCGGTCGCCTCCAGCTCCGTTCTGAGGGCTCCGGGAGTAAGGGTTGCAGGGAGAAAATGTCCGGGAGTGGAAAGAAACGGTATCGACAGGCGCTCGATACCGCTTTGCAGATCGAGCAGCACGAGCCTCCTGCCGGTTATGGCCACGGCAAGCCCCTGATTGAAAAACTGCCATTCGAAGGTGTCGTAAAAAATCCACCGCTCCTTTCGCCGCTGTTCGGGCCGGAACCGTACCGGAAATGCCGAAGAGTTCAGAAAAGATTCGATGTCGAAACCTTCCCCCGGCTTGAAGTATATGGTTTTCAGCGCGACATCCATCTGCAGGGCATTTTCTCGAGGATAGTTCTTTCTCTGTTGGTAAAGATAAATATAACAGGAAGTTTGCGATATACCGCCAACTCCGGCAGACGATATCCCGGATGCGCATCCATCGTGCCGGCAAATTTCTTGCAGCTCCATTTTTAAATGGAGCTGGTTTTTTCTAACTTGGAATTCGTGAAAAATCTTGATACCCGACATCATTATCTGCAATCCAGCCTTTTCCTGTTGCAATCATGAACCGTCTTTTCCGTTTTTTTCTGGCATCCGTTTTTTTTCTCGGCGCCTGTTCGGGTTCTTCGACACCCGAGAAATCATCCTCCAGACCGGAAGCGGGCAACCTGAGGGTTGGCCTTGTTTTCGATGTCGGCGGTCTCGGTGACCGCTCCTTCAACGATTCGGCTTATCACGGCCTTGAGCTTGCAAAAGAGAAGCACGGCATCAGCTTTATCCATTCAGAACCCTCAGGCGAAGGAGCCGACAGGGAAGCGGCTCTCAGGCAGATGGCGGCCGATCCCGATGTCGATCTGGTCATCGGCGTAGGACTCCTTTTCAGTGATGACATTACCGCTATCGCCAGGGATTTTCCCGACAAGAAATTTGTCTGTATCGACTATATCCCGAAAAAGGGGACGCCGCTTCCCGAAAATCTTTCAGGTGTTGTTTTTGAAGAAAAAAGAGGTTCGTTTCTTGCCGGGGCGGTTGCGGGTCTGGTTACCAAAACCAATACCGTGGGCTTTATCGGAGGCATGGAATCCGGCATCATCAGAAAGTTCGAGACCGGCTTTACCGAAGGGGTGAAGTATGTCAATCCCGAGGCGACGGTCATTCCCGCCTATATCGGCATGACCGGAAGCGCTTTCGCCAATCCGGCCAAGGGCAAGGAGCTCGCTCTCGGTCAGTACGCCCGTGGCGCCGATATCATCTATGAGGCTGCCGGCGCAAGCGGCATGGGGGTGATCGAGGCTGCCCGCACCACAAAAAAACTGGTTATCTGCACCGATCGCGACCAGGAGCCTGACGCTCCGGGGTTTGTTCTGACCAGTATGGTCAAGACCATCGACCGGGCCGTCCTCAAATGCGTTGAAAATGTGCTCGACGGCACCTTCAGAGGCGGAGCCGTGAGGGTTTTCGGAATAGGCGACCGTTATACCGATTATGTTTACAACGACCGCAACTCGGCGCTTTTCGGCGCAGGGGTTCACGATCGTGTCGAGGATATCCGCCGGAAAATTCTTTCCGGCGTCATAGCAGTAGAGGAGCAGGCTCCGACAGAATAAGTGTTCTCTCGGCAGGCCTGTGCCGTTCTTTCAATGATTGAAGTACAGTATTGGTGAAGAAAAAAATTCTGGTGACTGGCGGTACGGGTTTTATCGGATCGCGTCTTGTCCACAAACTGGCCTCGACGGCCGACGACATTCATGTTCTTGTCCGCAAAAGCTCCGATCTGACCTCCCTGGAGGGAGTGCTCGACAGGATAACCCTTGTCTATGGAGATGTTACCAACCGGAACTCTCTGGACAGTGCGCTCAAGGACACCTGGCAGGTCTATCATTCCGCCGGGCTTACCTACATGGGCGACAAGCGCAATCCGCTGCTGCAGGCCGTCAATGTGGAGGGTACCAGGAATATCCTCGATGCATCGATGGGAGCGGGTGTGCAGAGGGTTGTGCATGTCAGTTCGATTACGGCAGTAGGCATGTGCAGCGGGAAAAAGCCTCTCGATGAAAATTCGAGGTGGAACTTCGACAGCCTCAATCTTGAATATGCCCGGACAAAACAGAAGGCGGAGCAGCTTGTGGCCGAAGCGGTGAAAAAAGGCCTGGACTGCGTCATCGTCAATCCCGCCTTTGTCTTCGGTGCCGGAGACATCAATTTCAATGCAGGACGGCTGATCAAGGATGTGTACAACCGTAAGATACCGTTTTTTCCGGTTGGCGGCGTCTGCGTGATCGATGTGGAAATCGTAGCGGAAACGATTGTTGCGGCGATGGAGAAGGGAAGAACCGGAGAGCGGTATATCATCGGCGGCGACAATGTGTCCTACAGGGAGCTTGTCGCGACGATTTCAGCCGTTACCGGAGCACCGAAAGTGTATCTTCCCCTGCCGTTCTGGATGGCCAGAATACTGAAATCGCTTCTGGATATGCACAAAGGCCGCAACGGCATATCCAAGCTTTTCAACCTCTCCATGTTCAGGGTGGCTTCGGAAAATCTCTATTACGATTCGTCGAAGGCCGTTCGCGAACTCGGCATGAGGCGCGAGCCTCATGCAAACAGCATCAGAAGCGCATTCGAGTGGTATCGCGACAGGGATATGCTGCATTAGGCAACTCCGCTCCCGTCCTGCCCTGTTCGGCAGACAGCATCACGTTCCGCCTGAAGGCGCATCCCGAGCCGCTGGTGCATTGCGGGCGGATCGCCGTAAAAATCAGGGTTTCAGGGCGAAAAGCATCATTCTCGGAGAGTGTTCCTCATCGAAGTCGCTGCCGCTGTAGTCGCCGGCAATCGATTCCAGACTGAACCCGGCCTCGGCAAGCATCGCCGATATGGTTTCCCTGCTGAAAAGACGAACGGATTCGGTGAACAGCAGCGGCTCCCCCGTGTCCGGAGTGATTGCTATCGTTTTGGTTATCCGGTTTCCCTCCAGGATGCGTTTCTCGACGACCGTCAGATTTTCGATGGTGCGCCGGGAAACCGGAACGAGATTCCGCTTCAGATGCTGAGGATTGATGAGATCGAGCACATACCATCCGCCGCTGTTGAGTGCCCGGAAAGCATTTGCAAGCACCCTGCGGTCGTCCTCTTCCGATTCGAAATATCCGAAACTGGTAAAGAGCTGCACAACCAGGTCGAAACGATCCTTTTCGGGAAACATACGCATGTCGCAGCAGCTCAGTACAAGTTCGATGCTGCAGGCAAGGGCCTCCCTGCGTGCGGTATCGAGCAGAAAGGGAGAGAGATCGTTGCCGGTCACGCAGTAGCCGAGCCGGGCGAGTTCAAGCGCATGGCGGCCTGCGCCGCAGGCGATATCCAGCACGCTGACCGAAGATGGCTGCCGGTTTGCGGGCTGTGTGCGATCGATGATGGTTCGGATGCAGCGGGCTGCCTCCCCTGTATCGCGATGACTGTAGACCCTGAGGTAGAGCGGATGATTGAACCATTCCGCAAACCAGGACGGGCGGGCATCGTGACCGGAAGAGTTACCGCTTTCTGGCATGAATGAGGGAGATCGTATGATGAAAAGAGGATGCGCGGGGTAACGCCCGGATGCCCCGCGCAAGAGGAAAACAGCTTATTTTACCGCATCGCTGACGGCTTTTGCAAGAATAGCCTGTTCATTTTCGCCGTTGGGAATGCGGACGTTTTTTTCAACGAATTTCCATGCCTTGCTTTTTCCCGACGGGACGGAAAGCACGAGTTTGGCTACCTTGAAGTCGCTGCCGCCGGTTTTCTTTCCTTTATCGCCGAACGTTTGTTTCTTTGCCATGACTGATACGCTGGTTCTTGTGGTTGTTTCGTAACGTAATTATACTTTCGCTTAAAAGAACTTGAAGGTAATAAAAAAATTACCTCTATACAAGCTCCAAACCGCCCCCGCCCATTTGCGCTACAGCTGGTTTTCGATGAATTTTCCCCTGTGGCAGATGCCGGCGGCCTTCCCTTTGAGACGGCGTCCGATAAAGGGGGTATTCAGGGATCTGGAGTGCAGATTTTCCTTTGTAACCGTCCACTCCAGATCGGGATCGATAACGGTAAAGTTCGCGATTTCTCCCTCACGGAACCGGATTGGATCGAGATGCATGATCTTTCTCGGGTTGACGGAGAGCATCTCGACGGCTCTTGCAAGCGTGATCACGCCTTTCCATACAAGCTCCGTCATGGTCAGGCCTACGGAGGTCTCCAGTCCGGTTATGCCGAATGCGGCCTGATCGGGAGGGCACTCTTTTTCGTGGGCGGCATGGGGCGCATGATCGGTAGCGATGGCGTCGATGGTGCCGTCGGCGATGGCGTCAAGCAGGGCCTGGCGGTTTTTCGCGGAACAGAGCGGCGGCTTCATGATGAAGTTACCCTTGGCCTCCGCCCTGAAGAGGTCTTCATCGGTCAGCGTGAAGTGGTGGGGGGTTACTTCGCAGGTAACCTGCAGCCCTTCCGCCTTTGCCTGCCGGACAAGGTCGAGGGCGGCTCTGGTGCTGATGTGCGCGACATGGTATCGGGAAGGGTTGAGCGGATCATGCAGTTTGTGTTCCTGCAGATAGCGCATGAGCTCAAGGTCACGGGCAAGCGTTATGGCTTCGGCGGCGTCGGGAATGCCTTTAAGGCCAAGCATGGTGGAAAAGCGACCTTCGTTCATGATGCCGCCCTGCGTCAGCGTCCTGTCTTCGCAGTGCTGGATGACCAGCAGGTCGAAATTCGAGGCATATTCAAAGGCAAGGCGCATGATCTGTGTGTTCTGGATGGCGGTGCCGTCGTCCGAAACGGCCCTCACTCCGTATGAGCGGAATTTGCCGAAAGGGGCGAGGGTTTCGCCCCGGCTTTCGAGGGTCATCGCGCCGAGAACTTCAAGGTCTATCGGCAGCTCGGCGGCATGATGGCGGATATAGGCCACTCCGAGAGGGCTGTCGATGACCGGGCGGGTGTTGGGCATGAGCGCCACGCCGGTAAAACCTCCGGCTACAGCGGCCGCAGAGCCTGTTGCAAGCGTTTCCTTGTACTCCTGACCAGGGTCCCGGAAGTGGCAGTGCATGTCGAAGAGGCCGGGCACAAGCACTTTTCCTCCAAGGTCGACAACCCGGTCGTCGGCGTTTTGCGCAATGGTTTCGTTACCGAAGGCAAGGGTTTCGATGACGCCGGAACCGGAAACCTTCAGCGATGCGGCTGTATCGAGATTATCTGCAGGACTCAGGAGACGGGCTCCTTGAAAAATAATGCTCATGGTAAAAGAATGATTGATGAAAAATTGGCGGAGCCGTTATGTGCGATTCATTTTTCCGGAAAATCCTGAAGAACCGAAACCCGGAGTGCGGCAAGTTCATAGGACTCGTTTTCGAGACTGCTTCGCTTGCAAAGCTTCGCTTCGAGCACATCGCCCGCTACAACCCGCCCGACTCCGGCCGGGGTTCCCGTAAAGATCAGGTCACCCCTGCGCAGTCCGTAAACGGACGAAAGATAGTGTACGAGAAACGGAGGTGAAAAAACAGTTTCATCGAACGAGCCGTGCTGAACCCTTTTGCCGTTGCAGTCCAGGAACAGTTCAAGGTCGCGCCAGCTTCCGGCTTCGCTGCGCTGAACGAAATCGGATACAAGGGCGCTTTTTCTGAACCCCTTGCTTTTCAGCCAGGGATTGCCCTGTTTTTTCGCTTCGAGCTGAACATCCCGGAGGGTCATGTCGAGACCTACGCCGTAACCCTTGACGGCTTTCATCGCCTCCTCTTCGGTGCATTCGTCGCAGTCCGCGCCCATGAGCAGCACGATCTCCGCTTCATAGTGCAGGTTTTCCGAAAGAGGACGGCCCTCGAACACGGGAATCATGGTTATCCCTCCGGTTTCAAGTGCGGATGGAGGTTTGAGAAAAACAACCGGTTCCCGCTCTTCCGGGGAGTTTCCCTCGCGCGGTTCTTCCCAGAGCTGCATTTCGCGTGCATGATCGCGATAGTTTTTTGCGATGCAGTAGATTGTTCCGGGAGCGATGGATGAAACATCGATAAGGGGCGTCATATCGGAGAAAGGCTTGTTTGTTCAAAAGGGTTTATTGCAGTAATGTAAAATCATTCGGGGTGAACTACAACTTGCCGGCCTGAGGAAAGACTGGTGCCGAAAGACGGACAAGTTTTTTATCTTGCTGATCAGGGAGAAATTTACGGTCATCAACGGCGGATTTGCGAGTCATGAGCACCCCTTCGGAATCGAAACCGGCGGTAAGGAAAAAGCTTCTTGCTCTCAGGAGAAGTCTGCGCCAGGAGGAGTGGCTCGAAAAAAGTGCGGCGATTGCGGCGAGGATCTCCGGGATACCGGAAGTTGCCGGGGCGCAACATGTCCTTGCGTATCTTTCCATTGCCGAAACCCGCGAAGTCTTCACCGGAGAGATCATCAGCCGCCTGTGCGGCTCCGGCCGGAAAGTTTCCGTGCCGGTTATCCGTGATGACAGGCTTGCTGCCTGCACCTATCTGCCCGGAGAAAAGCTCGGGAAAGGCATGTTCGGTCAGCCGGAGCCCGCGCTGTTCCGTCCCGTCGATCCTTCCGGGATCGATGCCGTGATCATTCCCCTCGTCGGGGCTGATGAAGAGGGGAACCGGATGGGTTACGGCAGGGGGTATTTCGACCGTTTTCTTTCGGAACTCGCGGCGGACGGGCATTTTCCCTGTCGTGTCGGACTGGCGTTCCGCCTCCAGATCGTGCCGCTGCTTCCCCGTGATGTCTGGGATGAACGGCTTGATTACACGGTGCATGAGGGCGGCGTCATGCGATTCACCTAATTTTTTTTGTACCAGTATGGAACCACAGCATATCGATACCGAGTCGGCCGAGATTCTTCCGGATCTCCGTGATCCGGCATATTACATCAACAGGGAGCTGAGCTGGCTCGAATTCAACCAGAGAGTGCTTGAAGAGGCGTTGGCCCCGGACGGGCATCCGCTGCTCGAACGCGCCAAGTTCATCTCGATATTCAGCTCCAATCTCGACGAGTATTTCATGATTCGCGTTGCCGGTATCGAAGATCAGCTCGACGCCGGCATTCAGGAGCGCACCATCGACGGTCTGACGCCGGGCGAACAGCTTGAACGAATCCGATCGAGGATTCTGCTGCAGCTTCGCCAGAGGAACGACTGCTTCTATCACGATATTCTGCCGGCGCTGAAAGAAAAGAGCGTGGAGTTTGTCCGGTTTACCGATATGAGCCCCGAACACCAGGAGCTGCTCCGTCTTTATTTCCGTCAGGAGATATTTCCCGTGCTTACGCCTCTGGCGTTCGATACCGGCCATCCCTTTCCCTTTCTGTCGAACCTTTCGCTCAATCTCGCCATCGAGCTTGAGGACAGGGAGACCCGTACGCATAAATTCGCCAGGGTCAAGGTGCCGAGCATCCTGCCGCGCATGCTCAATCTGGGGAGTATCGAAAATATCGTTTTCGATGACGGGATTACCCGTTTCATCTGGCTCGAGGATCTTATCGCCAACAATCTCGGTCAGCTTTTTCCTGAAATGCAGATCATCAAGTCGCATCTGTTCAGGGTGATACGCAATGCCGATATCGAGATAGAAGAGGATGAGGCCGGCGATCTGCTGGAAACCATAGAGCAGGGGATCCGTTCCCGCCGCTACGGGAAGGTCGTGCGTCTTGACATCGGTCCTGAAATGCCGGACTCGGTCAGAAAGCTGCTCATGAACAATCTCGACGTAACGGAGCGCAACGTCTATGAGATCGGAGGGGTTCTGGGCCTCGGGTGCCTGATCGACCTGCTCAAGGTAGACCGTCCGGAGCTGAAGGATGAGCCGTTCGTGCCGGTAAACCGGATCGAGGAACAGTTTCAGGGCGATATATTCAGAGCGGCGAAAGCGCAGGATATTCTCCTGTACCACCCCTACGACTCGTTCAAGCCGGTCGTGGATTTCATCCGGCAGGCGGCCAGCGATCCCGATGTGCTCTCGATCAAGCAGACGCTCTACCGTGTAGGCAGCAATTCGCCTATTGTCAAGGCGCTGATGTCCGCCGTCGAACATGGCAAGCAGGTGGCGGTGCTGGTGGAACTGAAGGCCCGGTTCGATGAGGAGAACAATATCGTATGGGCAAGGGCGCTTGAAGAGGTCGGCGCTCATGTGATCTACGGCCTTCCCGGCCTGAAAACCCATGCCAAGCTTACCCTGATTGTCCGGCGGGAACATCACAAGCTGAAACGCTACCTTCATCTGGGTACGGGCAACTACAATCCGGCAACCGGTAAAATCTATACCGACTACAGCCTCTTTACCGTCAACGAGCGGCTTGCAAGCGAGGTGGCCGAACTGTTCAACGCGCTGACCGGATATTCGAAGTACACCGGATACAAAAAGCTGCTGGTATCGCCGATCAACACCAGGAAGCGGATCATCGGCATGATCGAAAGGGAGGCGGAACAGCACCGGAGCAAGGGTGGCGGGCGCATCATCATGAAAATGAACGCCCTTGTGGACGACAAGACCATCAGGGCGCTTTACCGGGCGTCCAGGGACGGCGTGCAGATCGACCTCCTTGTGCGAGGCATCTGCTGCCTGAAACCCGGCATTCCCGACATCAGCGAGAACATCCGGGTTGTCAGCATTATCGGAAGGTTTCTCGAACACAGCCGGGCTTACTATTTTTCCAATGGCGGCTCAGGCGAGCTCTATCTCGGAAGCGCCGATATCATGCCGAGAAATCTCGATCACCGGGTTGAAACGCTCTTTCCCGTGCCCGACAGAAAGATCGTCCAGCTGGTCAAATCCGATCTCGAACTGATGCTTCTCGACAATGTCAAGTCATGGGAGATGCTCCCTGAGGGCTCCTACAGGAAAGTGAGCGACGGAAAAACGGAGATCAACAGCCAGAGTGTTTTTTTGAATCAGTCGGCCAGAAAGAAAATTTCCAATAAATTTAAAGCAGAAGAGTTATGAAGATTGCCGTAGGAAGCGATCATGCCGGTTTCGAGCTGAAAAACTATGTCGTCGAGTGGCTCCGGGAAAACGGCCATGATGCCGTCGATATGGGTCCGTTCAGTGAGGAATCGGTCGATTATCCCGATTACGCAAGAAAAGTCGCCCTGAGCGTTGTGGCCGGAACCGTCCAGCAGGGGGTTCTTTTATGCGGAACAGGTATCGGCGTTTCGATTTCCGCCAACAAGGTGAAGGGCATACGAGCCGCCCTGGCCTGTAGCCCGGAATTCGCCACGCTTGCACGTCAGCATAATAATGCGAATATTATCTGTTTCTCCGCAAGGTTTACCGACAGGGAAACCATAGCCAGAAGTCTTGAAAACTGGTTTGCTGCGGATTTTGAAGGCGGAAGGCATGAAAGGCGGGTCAATAAAATCGAACCATGCTGCTGAACGAGTGTATAGAAGACTGTCTTGACAGAACATATCCCTCTTTTGCCGACGATTCGCCGGCAGGGGAGGTTCTTGCCCTCATGCAGGAGAAAGGCCTTCAGTGCGCTCCTATCCTGCATGAGGGCAGGGTTGTGGCCGTCGTCAGGCCGGAGGATCTGGCGGGGTCAAAAAAAAAGGAGGGCCTGCGCCTCGGCGATCTCTCCTCAACACCCGTCAAAAGCGTCGCATACAACGAACATCTCTTCAACCTTTTCGAGCGGTTCCGCGCCTCGTCCGATTCGATCATTCCCGTATCGGATGAAGATGGGCGATATGCCGGCGTTGTTGAAAAGAGCAGGGTTCTCGAAAAAATCGCCATGGTATTCCATCTCGGTCAGGATGCCACGACCCTTGAGCTCGATCTGCCATCGCACGGGCTGAAGCTTTCGGAGATCATTGCCACCATCGAGAAAAACGACGCGACGCTCCTGAGTTTCGGTTCCTACTATGCCGATCCTGAAAAAGAGAGCGTTGTGCTCGCTTTCAGGGTTCAGACCCACGACCAGTTCCGCCTGGTCAAGAATATGGAGAAATACGGCTATGCGATCCGCTACGCCTCGCCCCTCTCCGCATCCGAATATGACGAACTGAGGGAAAAGGCGCTTGAATTCATCCGGTACATGGATATGTAGCCGTTGCTATCCGTAATGCCGGAGGGCGGCAAGCACGATGCCGAGAATGCGGAAATCCATATCGGGTGTTATGGCTATCGGCCGGTAGGCGGGGTTTTCCGGAATCAGCGAAACCGCTCCACCCCCGCTGATGGAGAGGGTCTTGACGGTAACTTCCCCGTTGATGCTCGCGATGACCACCTGGCCGTGTTTGGCTTTTTCGCGCGCTTCGACAAGCAGGGTGTCTCCATGCATGATCCCGATATCGATCATGCTGTCGCCGTTGACCTTGAGCGCATAAATGTTTTTTTTACCCCGAACCCATGAGGCGGGCATATCGAGGTACTCTTCGATCTCTCCGGCGGCCATATCGGGCGTCCCGGCCGGCACCGCGCCGATATAGAGAGGAACTCTTGCGATGGCCTCGCCGGGCTCACGATGCGTTTCGGCTTCCAGTACCCGACGCATCTGCCGTTCAAGCACATTGATCCGGACACTGAAATCGACAGCCGGCAGGGCGCTTTCGGGGTCGCCTTTGAGCATCATGCCCCTCCCGGAGAGCACCCATTCCGGATTGACGGGAAATTCCCTGCACAGCGACATCAGTACGGACGCCGTTGTGCCTCCCTTGTCGTTTTCGATTTCCGAAACCCTGTTTCCTGAAATACCTGCTCTCGCTCCGAACTCATCCTGGCGAAGCCCGAAATGATCCCGAAGGAGCCTGACTCTCCGGCCAAGCGAAAGAACCGTTTCCATAGCTGTTCATGTTTTCTTTTTACCGGGAGTCCGTTATCGGATAATCGGTAATTTCAGGGGAAAAACTCACTATTATCCGAATTTATGAAAAAATTCCGACAATCTCCAACACTTCGCGGGATCCGCACTGCGTGGCCGGGACAAATCCGTTTCCGGCGACCTCCGGTTTTTCCTTTCGTTGCGATATTTGTACCTTGAAACTTCACTCCAGAGAACAAAAACCACCGGTCGGGCTTCATGCATCCCGACGTCGAGGGAAGAGCATGAACGCTGTCAATCACTTGTTTATGAATACAGACTATTCTTCCGGATTTGCACGGCGTATCCGGGAGCGGGCATCGGAGATTTTTCCGGAAACGGTTTCACTGCGCCGTGAGATACACCTTCATCCGGAGCTCTCCTATGAAGAGGTGAAAACCACTGCGCTGATCGATGGGTATCTGCGCTCGCTGGGCATCGAACCGGAGCCTCCTTTTCTTGAAACCGGCGTCGTAGCCCTTCTCAGGGGGGAAGGGAAGCGGGGCAGCGGCAATCTGGTCGCTCTCCGGGCGGATATCGATGCGCTTCCGGTAACCGAGGAGAACAGCCACGCATTCTGCTCGCTCGAACCCGGAAAAATGCATGCCTGCGGCCACGACATGCATACGGCAATGCTGCTCGGTGCGGCCAGGATTCTTTCCGGCATGAAAGATGAACTTCACGGGGATGTCCTGCTGATTTTTCAGCCCGCCGAAGAAAAAACGCCCGGAGGGGCAAAACCCCTGATCGAAGCCGGCCTTTTCCGGCGCTTCAACCCTGCGGTCATTATTGGCCAGCACTGCTTTCCGAACGTTCCAGCCGGAAAGGTGGCGCTTTGCAAGGGCAGCTTCATGGCGGCCACCGATGAGCTTTATTTCACGATATCAGGGCAGGGAGGCCACGCTTCCGCGCCCCACAAGGCCGCGGACCCCGTGCTCGCCGCCGCCCATATCATCACGGCGGTTCAGCATCTCGTCAGCCGGGTGGCTCCCCCGCATGAACCGGCGGTTGTTTCGATAGCCTCCATTCACGGCGGCAATGCCCCAAACGTCATTCCGGGAAAAGTGAGCATGTCCGGCACCATGAGAACCATGAACGAGGAACTGCGCACGCTCCTGAAGGACAGGCTCCGCCAGACGGTCATGCATGTCGCCGAAGCTTTCGGCGTTCAGGCCGAACTGGAAATCAGGAACGGTTACCCGGCTCTTGTCAACGATCCTCAAGTCACCCTGCAGGCCGTGGCGGCATGCACCGAGTACCTCGGAAGCGGGAACGTGCTCCAGAGCGAGCCGCTCATGACGGCAGAGGATTTCGCCTACTACCTCCTCGAACGGCCCGGAACCTTCTGGCAGATAGGGACCGGCACCCCTGAACAGGAAAAGGGCAACACCCTGCATTCACCTACGTTCAACCCTGAAGAACGGGCTCTGGAAACCGGAAGCGGGCTCCTTGCCTATTCGGCCTGGAGGTTTCTCGACCTGCTCTCCGGCAGGTAGGGTGCTTTTCCGGAAGCTGCGTTCCTGAAGCACAAAAAAAAGGCGCTCCCGGAAAAGAGCGCCTTCTGCGTTAAATGCTTCGGAACCTGAATCAGGCTTTGCCGTTGGAACCCAGTACGTTCAGGATCTTGTGGATATAGAGTTTTTTCAGGGAATCCCTTGCAGGTCCGAGATACTTGCGCGGATCGAACTCTTCGGGTTTTTCATCGAGCACCTTCCGCACTGCCGCCGTCATGGCAAGACGTCCGTCGGAATCGATATTGATTTTACAGACCGCCGACTTGGCTGCCAGACGAAGCTGGTCTTCACTGATGCCGATGGCATCCTTCAGTTTGCCGCCGTGTTCGTTGATGGTCTGAACGAGCTCCTGAGGGACGGAGGAGGCTCCGTGCAGGACAATGGGGAAACCCGGTATGCGCTGTTCGATTTCGGCGAGGATGTCGAGACGGATTTTAGGATCTTCACCGGGTTTGAACTTGAATGCGCCGTGTGAGGTGCCGATGGAGATGGCAAGGCTGTCGACACCGGTTTTTGCAACGAAGTCCTCCACCTCTTCCGGCTGCGTATAGGTGTGGTGGGCAGCGGAAACTTCGTCTTCGATGCCGGCCAGCACGCCGAGTTCGCCTTCGACGGTCACATCGTACTGGTGGGCGTATTCGACAACTTTTCTGGTAAGGGCGACGTTCTCTTCATAGGGCAGATGCGATCCGTCGATCATGACAGAGGAAAAACCGGATTCGATGCAATCCTTGCAGAGTTCGAACGTGTCGCCGTGATCGAGGTGAAGGACAACCGGGACAGGAGTTCCCAGTTCCGCTGCGAACTCCACGGCGCCCCGTGCCAGGTGCTTGAGCAGGGTTTCGTTTGCGTAGCTGCGGGCTCCCTTGGATACCTGAAGAATAACCGGAGAGGCGGTTTCGGCGCAGGCCATGATAATAGCCTGGAGCTGCTCGAGGTTGTTGAAGTTGTAGGCCGGAATGGCATAACCGCCCTTGACGGCTTTGGCGAAAAGTTCACGGCTGTTGACAAGTCCGAGCTCTTTATAGCTTACGGATATCTTTTCCATAGAAAGGTTTTGCTTAATTGTTATTGTCTGAGCGAATTTTTACTTTCCCTGCATCAGGAGATTTCAGCGGGTTGACTGTCCTCCAATATAATATATTTGTGAACTCATTCAAGAACACTCAAGCGGCAGATACCGATAAACCATGGATTATCATACACCGGCAATCATCAGAAAAGGTCTGATTGTCGTCATCGTTTCTTTAGGCTGTTCAGCTCAGACCTTCGGCAAAAACCCCTTTCCCCTCAAGCCTGCCGTAGCTGTTGTACCACTCAGGCCGACGGAAACGCAACTGGCAGCCGGCAGATATGTAACGCAGTATCTCCAGAAGAACCACTACCGCAGGGTTGCGGTGAACGACTCGCTCTCCCAGCAGATTTTCCGCCGTTATATCGATAATCTCGATGGTTCGAAAAGCCATTTCCTTTCCGGAGAGGTTGCCGCACTGAGGACAGCTTACGGAAACCGCCTCGACAACGAGTTGCTCGAAGGCCGCTCGACTGCGGGGTTTGCCATTTACAACCAGTTTCTGCGCCGCTCGAGAGAGAAAATGAGGTTCATGAAAGCCACCGTCGATACCGTGCGTTTCGACTTCACCAGACCGGAATCTCTCGATCTCGACCGCAAAAACGACCCCTGGCCGGCGGACTTCCGTCAGCTCCGGGCTCTCTGGAGAAAAGAGCTCAAATACCAGTGGCTGAGCATGAAGTACTCGGAAGGCAGCGGAAAGTCCATTCGCACGGAACTTTCCAAAACCTATGCAAACCGGCTCAGGCTCCTCAGCCGGCAGAAATCCGACGATGCCTTCCAGGCCTACATGTATGCGGTAACGACCTCCTTCGATCCGCATACCAGTTATTTTTCGCCTGACGAGTTCGAGAACTTCCAGATCGATCTCAGCCGCTCGCTGGAGGGAATCGGAGCGAAACTGCAGATGGAGAGCGAATATACGGTGGTCAATGAGATCATTCCCGGCGGGCCGGCCTTCAAAAGCAATCTTCTGAAAAAATCGGACCGCATTATCGGTGTCGGCCAGGGCGCCGCCGGTGAAATCGTCGATGTGAGGGGATGGAGGATCAATGATGTCGTCAAGCTTATCCGGGGCAGCAAGGGAACCCTGATCCGCCTGAAAATCTATCCGGCAAGCCAGGGAGGCAGGGGACCGGCAAAAGTCATTCAGCTGGTGCGCGACAAGGTGAACCTCCAGGAGCAGGCGGCCCGCAAGAGCTTCATTGACGTGGACGGACGTAAAATCGGCGTCATCACCATTCCTTCCTTCTATCTCGATTTCGAGGCACAGAAGCTCAATGCCAACAACTTCAACAGTACGACACGCGATGTCGCCCGTATCCTCCAGGATCTCAACAGCGCAGGTGTCGACGGCGTGATCATCGATCTGCGCGACAACGGCGGAGGCTCGCTTGAAGAGGCCGTAAACGTTACCGGACTGTTTATTCCGGCTGGCCCGGTGGTGCAGATCAGTAACTCTTCGGGCGGAAAAATGGTGCTGCGCGACGAGGACAAACGGATAATGTATGAGGGCCCTCTGGCCGTGCTGGTCAACCGGTACAGCGCTTCGGCATCGGAAATCTTCGCCGCCGCGGTTCAGGACTACGGCCGGGGGGTCATTGTCGGCGAGCAGACTTTCGGCAAAGGCACGGTGCAAAGTCTGGTCAAGCTGAGCCGGCCTTTCGGCTTTCTCTCCAGGCAGACCGATCTCGGCCAGCTGAAGCTGACGATTGCGAAATTTTACCGGATTTCCGGAGGCAGCACCCAGCACAAGGGAGTCTCGCCGGACATTGCGATTCCCTCACTGATCGACAACTCCTCGGTCGGAGAGGACACCTATACCAGCAGTCTTCCGTGGAGCACGATATCAAGAACCTTCTACCGTCCCGTTTCCGATATTTCGCGTGACGATATCCTGCATCTGCGCCAGAATTACCATGCGGCATCGCTTCAGAACAAAACGAGCCGGGAGTATCTCCGCGATCTGGGCATTCTGAACCGTATCAGGAAAAGAAAGGTTGTCGCCCTCAGCGAGGCAGCCTACAAGGCGGAAAATGACGAGCTGAAGAGAATAGAAAAGCGATGGATGATCGAACCCGACAGCATCAGGGACAGCAGCCGTGATTTCATGCTGAACCGTTCCGCTGAAATCGTAACCCGGCTGGTGGAACTGAAAAAATCCAGACAGGCCGGCGCTCCTCCGAAGAGAACGCTGTCGGTGAACTGAACGGTCCGCACAACAAAACAGGAAAGGCTGCCCTCACCCGGCAGCCTTTTCTGTTTTGTGTTGCCCATGATCTCTTCAGAGCAGCTTTCTGGCCTCTTCAAGCTGCGCTTCCACGGAACTGAAGGAGCAGCTGCCGCGACTCTTTTTGGCCCTGATGCTCGCTTCGGGTTTGAGCGAAAGGTAGATGTCGTTTTCGAAAAGCGTGGAAAAGGTTCTGTACTCTTCCAGCGTTATGTTCGGAAGGGTTTTGCCTGAAGCGATGCTGTGTGAGACGATCCTGCCGGTAACGCGGTGGGCATCCCTGAAAGGCATCTGCTTGCGGACCAGATACTCGGCGATTTCCGTGGCGAGGCTGAGGTCCTCGGCGGTCAGTTTTGCAAGCCGCTCCTCCCTGAGGGTTGTGTGCTCGAGCAGCTTTCCGAAAATCGAGACACACTCGATGGTCGTTTCGGCGCTGTCGAAAAGCGGCGGTTTGTCCTCCTGCATGTCGCGGTTGTAGGAGAGGGGGAGTCCTTTCATGATGGTGAGCATGGAGACCAGACTGCCATAGACCCTGCCGGTTTTTCCCCTTACCAGTTCCGCGATGTCGGCGTTCTTTTTCTGCGGCATGAGCGATGAACCGGTAGCGAAGGCGTCGCTGATTTCAAGGTAGCCGAACTCGTAGGAGCTCCAGAGAATCAGGTCTTCGGCAAAGCGCGAAAGGTGCATCATGATCATCGAACAGGCTGAAATGAACTCGATCACGATATCCCTGTCGCTTACGGCATCGATACTGTTGGAGAAAACTCCGTCGAAGTCGAGCAGTACGGCGCTTCTTTCGGTATTGAGCGGAAGCGTGCTTCCGGCAAACGCGGCTGCGCCGAGAGGGGAGATGTTCACCCGCCTGAAGAGATCGGTCAGCCGGTCGCGGTCGCGGCGGAACATGTTGAAATAGGCCAGATAGTAGTGCCCTGCGGAGATCGGCTGGGCTCGCTGCAGATGGGTGTACCCGAAAATGATGGTCTCCTTGCAGGCGTCGGCCTTTGAAACGAGGATTTTCTGCAGTCCATGCAGCGCCGCGTCAAGCGTGCGGATCTGCCGGCGCAGGTAAAGACGGGTATCGGTTGCCACCTGATCGTTCCGGCTTCTTCCCGAGTGAATCTTTCCTGCAGCAGCTCCGATTTTTTCTTTCAGCCGGTTTTCGATCACCGTGTGGATATCCTCATCCTCCCAGTGAGGCACGAGCGCTTCGGTTTCAAGTTCCGTTTCGATCTCCCTGAGTCCGGCTATGATCTGTCGGGCCTCCTCCGGAGTGATGATTCCCTCTTCGGCCAGCATGGTGACGTGGGCGGTGGACCCCTGGATATCCTCCCTGAAGAGCGCCTTGTCGACATGCACCGATGAGGAGAAACGCAGGGCATCACGGTCGAACGGCAGGGAGAAGCGGCTCTGCCAGAGAAGTTCTTTCTTGTTGCTCATGAAAAAGTCGTGTTTTTGCAAGATCGTTCGAATGGGAAAAAGAGCCGTCAGGTGCGCTCCCCGACGAATTGCCTGAGGGGAGCGCAGACGCGGTTTTCCGGCCTCAGAGGCCCGGATTGACCTGGCTGAAGGTTTTCATGCCGAGGCCGTACAGGTGAATGAACCCTGCAGCCGCCTTGTGGTTGAAGGTATCGGCTTCGGTATAGGTTGCCAGCTCCTCGTTGTAGAGCGAGTTCGGCGAATTCCTGCCAAGCAGCGAAAGGTTGCCCTTGTAGAGCTTCAGGCGCACCACGCCGGTCACCGGCTTCTGGGTTTCATCAACGAACGCATCGAGCGCCTTGCGCATCGGGGAGAACCAGGTGCCGTTGTAGATGATGTTGGCGTAGTCCTGGCTGATGTTCTTCTTGTACTGGAAGACGGTTTTTTCAAGCGTCAGTCGTTCGAGTTCCCTGTGCGCGAAGTGCAGGATGGTTGCCGCGGGTGCTTCGTAGATCTCCCTCGACTTGATGCCTACAACCCTGTTTTCGATCATGTCGAGACGTCCGATACCGTTGGCTGCGCCGGTTTCGTTGAGTTTCTGGATCATGTCGAGCCCGCTCATGCGCTGGCCGTCAAGCGCAACCGGCACACCCTGGGCGAATTCGATCTCAACTGATGCCGGGGTATCGGGCGCATTTTCCGGTGAGGTGGTGATCTGGTAGGCATCCTCCGGAGGGGTTACCATGGGATCTTCAAGCACGCCGCATTCGATGCTGATGCCCCAGATGTTCTCGTCGATCGAGTACGGGCTCTTCTTTGTGGCCGATACCGGTATGTTGTGTTCGAGGGCATAGGCGATTTCCGCTTCACGCGAGGTGAACTCCCATTCGCGCAGGGGAGCGAGCATCTTCAGATGGGGAGCCAGAGAGGCGAAGGTGACCTCGAAGCGTACCTGGTCGTTGCCTTTTCCGGTGCAGCCGTGCGCAAGCATGGTGCAGTTCTCCTCAAGCGCCACATCGACAAGCGCCTTTGCGAGCAGCGGCCTGCCGAGAGCGGTGGCCAGAGGATAGACATCCTCATAAAGCGCGCCGGCTTTCAGCGCTCTCCAGATATACTCCTCGACGAAGGTCTTGCGGAGATCGACGAACCTGAACGCCGAAGCGCCGGTCGTGAGGGCTTTCGATTCGAGATTCTCGATCTCTTTCTGCTGGCCGAGGTTGCCGGTGACGGCAACGATTTCGGCGTCGTATTTGTCTTTAAGCCATTTGATCATCACGGAGGTGTCCAGACCACCGGAATAGGCAAGTGCGATTTTTTCCTTACTCATGCGTTGCGTGATTGATTATCAGTTTTTGGAAAGATTTTCTTGAATATAGGATATCACCTGGGAAATCTGCGATACCGATCGGGGAATCACCAGAACGGTGTCGTCACCGGCAACGGTGCCGAGAATGGGAGAATTTTTCATCTGGTCGAAAAACGAAGCCACCCCATGCCCCCTTCCGGGAAGGGTTTTGATGATGACCACGGTTTCATTCGATTCGATGGAGAGCACCTCGACCCCGACCAGCCCCTTGATGATGTTGCCGGGATTTTCCTCGGGCAGAACCAGCCGGTAGCCGCCGGCGCCCCTGGAGCGTACAACGCCGATTTCCGTACAGTCCCGCGACAGTGTCGCCTGCGCCACCTTGATGCCGGCCTCCTCGAGCAGACGGATAAGATCGTGCTGGTTGCCGACCTCATGAAGGCGCAGCGTCTCCCGGATTTTCAGTTGCCGTACCTGTTTGTTCATCGCCGGTTCAGGCCTTGATGTTTTTGGCCGCATTGAGCAGACGGTGCGTAAGATGGAATTTCCGGTACTCCTCGTGATTGAGCAGCTTCACCAGAAGGGCTTTCTGCACATGGAGCCGGTTTTCGGCTTCGTCGAATATCAGCGACTGCGGTCCATCCATCACCTCTGCGGTAATTTCCTGGCCGCGGTGAGCCGGCATGCAGTGCATGACCACGGCGGAGGGTTTGGCCAGAGAGAGCAGGCGGCTGTTGACCTGAAAAGGGGCGAAAATTTTCAGCCGGTTCTCATGCTCATCCTCCTGGCCCATGCTCGTCCAGACGTCGGTATAGAGCACGTCGGCATCCAGGGCGGCGACTTCAGGATCGTGGGTGACCTCGATACGGCTGATGCCGGCTGCCCGCGCGGCTTCAAGGATCCCTGCGTCGGGGGTGTACCCTTCAGGGCAGGCCAGCACGAAATGGAAGGGGAGTATGCCGGCAAGCTCGATCCACGAGTTGGCGACATTATTGCCGTCTCCGACAAAGACAACCTTGATCCCTTCGTGCCACAAACCCCTTTCGTAGAGGGTAAAGACGTCGGCAAGCACCTGACAGGGGTGCGACAGGTCGGTCAGGGCATTGATGACGGGAATGGAGGAGTTCTCCGCAAGACCCTCGATGATGCTGTGCTCATGCAGCCGCGCTACGATAGCGTCGTTGTAGCGGGAAAGCAGCCGGCCAACGTCCTCTACGGACTCCCTGGAACCTACTCCGATCGCCTTTCCTTCGAGGATTATGGCATAACCTCCGAGTTCGTGAATGCCGAGCTCGAAGGAAACCCTTGTCCTCAGCGAATGTTTGCTGAAAATCAGGACAACCGTCTTGTTTTTAAGTGGCTGGAAGGTGTTGTTCGCCGTGAATTCCTCCCTTTTCCGCTTGATATGAAGGGAGTAGTCGAAAAGTTCGATGACTTTGGCCATATCGAGCCGGGAAAACCCGAGGAAATCACGTTTCCCGGCATTAGCGTGTTTCTTAGCCTGTTCCATAACGGTTGTATTAGCTGTTTTCTGGTTGATCGTTATCCTGTTCGGCGATGAACTGGGTTCCTACCCCCTCATGGGTAAAGATCTCAAGCAGCAGGGAGTGCGTGAATTTACCGTCGATCAGATGGATTTTTCCGACGCCGCCGTCGAGGGTCTTGAAAGCCGAAAGCACTTTCGGGATCATGCCGCCGGAAATGATGCCCTGTTCGATAAAATCTGCGGCTTCCGACTTGCAGATGGTTTTCAGTATCCGCTCCCCCACCTGTATTCCCTCGACGTCGCTGACATAGATGAGTTTTTCCGCCTTGAGCGCGATGGCGATGCTGCTTGCCGCATCATCGGCGTTGATATTGTAGATGTTGCCGTTGTGATCGTATCCGATGGGAGCAATAACCGGAATGAGCCCGGCATGGCAGAGCAGATCGATATAGCCGGTGTTGATCGCCTCGACGTCGCCCACCAGCCCCAGCGTTTCGGCGTTCGGGCCGGGAAGGGCCTGGATGGTATCGGCATCGAGACCGGTAACCCCTACGGCCTTGCCGCCGTGTTCGCTCAGGAGACGCACGATATCCTGGTTCACCTTGCCGGCAAGGGTCATCTGCACGACATCGATCATCTCCCTGTCGGTGACGCGCTTGCCGTGGACAAACTGCGATGCAAGCCCCAGTTTCCTGGCGGTACGGGTGATGGCGTCTCCTCCGCCATGCACCAGGACGACATTGATGCCTACCTTTCTCAGAAGGGTGACGTTCTGGGCAAAACTGTTCTTGAGCACCTCATCTTTCATGGCGGAGCCGCCGTACTTGATGACGAATGTCTTGCCCTCGAACTTGCGGATATAGGGCAGTGCCTCGATGAGCACCTGGCCGATAGCCGCTTCCGGAGCCTTTCTTGCGGATTCGAATTCGCTGCACAGAGGATTCATGCTTTTGATGACGGTTGCGTTAACAGGTAAAAAAATCAGCTTCGGTAGCTGCCGTTGATTTCGATGTACTCCTTGCTCAGGTCGCAGGTCCAGACGGCGGCCTTTCCCGGACCGTTTCCGAGACGCACGGTCATGGTATAGGAGGGTTTTTTCAGAATCTCCGCGGCATCCTCTTCGGAAAAAACAGCCTTCAGGCCCGGTTCGAGAATGGAGAGGCCATCAAAAAGAATCGCGACATCCTCCTGCCTGAAAAAAGCCCCGGATCGGCCGGCGGCGGCGATGATCCTGCCCCAGTTGGCGTCCTGGCCATGCAGGGCGGTCTTGACGAGCGGCGAGTTCGCTATGGTTTTAGCCGCAATCGCGGCGTCCCGGTCCGAAAGGGCTCCCTCTACGCGAATTTCAACAAGTTTCGTGGCGCCTTCGCCGTCAATGACGATAAGCCTGGCAAGAAAGGTCATGAGCAGTTCGAGAGCCCCGGCGAAAATTTCAGCATCCCGACTTTTTTCCGCGATGGAGGGTCCTTTTCCTCCGGCAAGAATCGACACCATATCGTTGGTGCTGGTATCGCCATCGACGGTTATGGCGTTGAAGCTGTTCCGGTTGGCGTTCTCGAGCATCCGCTGCAGGAGCGCCGGTTCGATTGCTGCATCGGTGCAGAGAAATGCCAGCATGGTGGCCATATCCGGGCAGATCATGCCGGAACCCTTGGCGATGCCGCTCACCCTGGCCGTGCCGCCGGAAAGGCGGACGTCGAGCGAAAAAAACTTCGGAAAGGTATCGGTGGTCATGATGGCTTCGGCGGCATCGAGGCTGGAGTTCCTTGCAAGAGCCGCAGGAAGTTCCGGCATGGCTCCGAGAATTTTCGGCATCGGCAGGGGCTGGCCGATCACTCCGGTGGAAGCCACCAGCACCTCTTCGGGTTTCAGGCCGAACAGGGCGGCGGTCGCCACGGCCATAGCTGCGGCATCGGCGAGACCTTCCGGGCCGGTTGCCGCGTTGGCGTTGCCGCTGTTGCAGATAATCGCCCTCATGCAGCCGCGGCTTTCCAGCAGACTGGCTCTGGAGTGCATGACCGGTGCGGCGGAGCAGAGATTGGTCGTGAACAGAGCGGCTGCCGATGCCGGATTGTCGGCAAGCAGGATCATGAGATCCCTTTTGTCGTATCTGATGGCGGCCGAAACCCCGGCGGAACGAAATCCGTCGGGCCAGAATCCCGCCTCGTCGAGGCCTGAGGGGAGCAGGGGAGTTACGGATTCGGGCCACTGGGTGGCTGCGGCAAGTTCCCTTATGGTATCGAGTGCTTTGTGCAGGTTAGGCGTCACGGCAGTACGGTATGTTTTTTTCTGGTAATCAGGACAGTCCGAGCGTCTCTTCAAGGCCGAGCATGATGTTCATGTTCTGCACGGCCTGACCGGCCGCACCCTTGAGCAGATTATCGATGGCGCTGACAATCACCAGCCGGCCGTTTTCAGGCCCGCTGGCGATATGGATGTCGCAGAAGTTCGTCAGGGCGACATGGCGCACTTCGGTCATGGTGTCGCGCAATCTCACAAACGGTGCGCCGGCATAAAAATTCCTGTAAAGATCGTCGATGGCGCTGCCGGAAGCTTCGCCATCGAGCGAAACGTTCAGCACGGAATAGATCCCTCTGGTAAACGGCCCGATAACCGGGGTAAAGGTGAAATCAAACGCGGGTTCGGAAACCGAAGAGCCGAGCGCCTGCATGATTTCCGGCGTGTGCTGGTGGCACCCGACCTTGTAGGCTCGCATGTTTTCGCTCATTTCCGAGAACGAAAGTTCGGTCTTGCTGGTGCGTCCGGCCCCCGAAATGCCCGAGATCGCCGTGCAGTTGACCGAACTCACCCTGAAGGGACGATCATTGCCATGAAAGAACGGAGCGAGTCCGAGAATGATGCTTGTCGCATAGCAGCCGGGATTGCTCACGGCCTTTGCCTGCGCAATTTCGTTCCTGAACAGTTCGGGTATGGCATAGGTCATCGAGGAGCCTGCCGTCTTCGGCTGCAGGTAGTAGCGTTCATGTTCATTCGTATTTTTCAGCCTGAAATCGCCGGAAAGATCGATAACCATCTTTCCCCTGCCGATCAGTTCGGGTACAAGCTTCAGGGCTTCGCCGTGAGGAAGGGCAAGAAAGCAGATATCGGCGTCGCATTCGCCTGCATAGCGCAGGAGCTCCATGTCGCAGGAGACGGAAGGATAGAGATCCGAAAATCGCTTCCCGGCCTGCGAGAAAGCGTAGAGCGAGTCGAGGCGCAGGGCGGGGTGGCGGAGAATGATGCGCACAAGCTCTGCGCCCGAATAGCCGGAGGCCCCGATAACCGCAACCGAATGGAGTGCCCCGGAGGGCGCCTTTGAATGTGTCATAACCTTTATCTGCGTGCTGGATGAACATACCGCCTGAAACCTGCGATGATATTCTATTTTAAGGATATTTAAAAGTAATTAACAGAGAAAAAACAGGATACGGGCCATGAATATTCATTCAGTACCTGAATATATATTCAATAAAGTGAATATATTACACTTTTCAAGGGAATTATCAAGAGCATTGCGGGCTTTTTTCCCTTTCCGTAACCGGATCTCTCTTTTTTGGAAAAGCTTTTTCATCTGCAATTCTCGCGGGGTATTGCTATCATATGCTTTATGATTACAGGTAATAAGAACAGCGGAGACCGTAAACGGTCCGCAGGCGCAGCTTTCATGCGCTCATCACTGGCGGCGGCCCTGCTCGTCCTGTCGATGTCGGGGTGCGGCGCCGGCGGGGATGCGCGCACGTCGGCCACGGAAGGAACGCTTCGCCTTGCCGTCGACGCATCCCTTGCCGAAGCCGCGGTTTCGCAGACGGAAATATTTTCCGCGCACTATCCGGAAGCGTCCGTAGCCGTCACGCCGGAGCTGACGGGAAAAACCCTGCTCACACTGCTTAAAAGGGAATCCGATGCCGTGCTCGTCAACGGCTCGCTCCTGCCGGAAGAGGACTCGCTGCTTGCGCGTCCGAAGCTTGGCGGACGGAAGGAGCCTGTGGCCCGTGACGCGCTCATCTGCATTGTCAGTCGCCTGAGTCCGCTCGATTCGGTCTCCACCGGAGCGCTCGGAGCAGCGCTTTCCGGCAGGAACCCCTCGAAGACGGGGTTCATTGTATGGACTGCACGCAACGACTACCGCCTGCTTGCAACCCTGCGCCATCTGCTCGATACGGGAGACGCAGCGCTTCATGCCATGCAGGCCGATTCCGACTCGCTGCTTGTCGAAAAAACAGCCGTCGACCCCAGGGCCGTCGGCCTGCTCTATCTTTCGGCCTGGAACACCCTCTCCCTTTCCGAAACGACACGGAGCCGGGTCCGCATGCTTCCGGTTGCATCCGAAAAAAAGGGCTCAGGAGCCGTAATGCCTTCCGAACAGCATATTTATGACGGGCAGTACCCGCTTGCCACCCTTTTGTATTACATCTATATTCCCGGCAATCCTCTTGCCGCAGGTCTCGGGTCCTGGCTCTCCAGGGAGGGACAGAAAGGCTTTGAGCGGAACTATCTTGCGCCGCTGCGTCAGTTGCCGAGAACCATAATCCTGAAATGACAAGCATGAGCAGCGAGATACCCCTGAATCAGCCGGTTCACCTGAAGCGCATCACTCTCGGCGCAGCGCTCTTTCTCCTGCTCCTCGGGCTCGTGATCGGGGGATTCATGCTCTACCGGAACATGCTTGTCGAGGATATGCAGCACAAGCAGGCGCTCTACCGCAACCTGGTCGAACTGAAGGGAAAAGTGGCTGGTTTCGAAAAAAACCGCGAACTTTCAAGCAGGGATGACGACGCGACGATCAAGGTCATGCAGTTCATGCTCGATGAGGTACTGGAGAGTGCCGCCATAGCGGGCAAACCCGATATTCCGGGCGTACTGATCCGGAAGCGGAACGATCGCGGCTACTTTTCGGCGGCCAACCGTGAAGTTTTCCTGCTCGCGCTCGACAACAGCACCCGGAAGGCCGACAAGGAGCTGCAGGGAGCACTCGATGCCAGTGTATGGGTCAGCAACGTATTTGTCATGACGCTTTCGCTTCTCGTTGCGGGATTCGTCATCGCCGCATGGCGACGGTTCTACATAATCTATACCATGACGCTGATACCGCTCTCGCGGCTTTCAGGCAAAGTCAGCCTCATCAACAAAAACATTCCGGAAAGCATTCATGATACGGCCGATGATATCCGCAACGACCTGGCCCTGACGCCGCACTCCTGGGAGATTTCCCGCATCACCGACACCATGGTGGACTTCTGCCGGGATATCGAAGCGAAAAACAAGAAACTCGACGAGCTCTACATTCGCGACGAGAAAACGAATCTGTACAACTACCGGCACTTCAAGGAACATCTCATCATGGAAATCGAACGTTCGAAACGGCTCGACGACAAGGTATCGATAGCCATGATCGATATCGATCACTTCAAGCACTATAACGACGAGAACGGACATGTGGCCGGAGACCAGGTGCTGGAGCAGCTTGCCGGCATTATCGGCACCACCTGCCGCACATCCGACATGCCCTCGAGGTTCGGAGGGGAGGAGTTTGCCGTGCTCTTTCCCCGAACGGGAATCGACACCTCCATGCAGATTTCCGACCGTCTGCGCATGATCATCAGCGCCGAACCGGTTGCGCATGAAAAAAAACAGCCGGGTGGACGCCTGACGGTAAGTATCGGCATTGCAACCTTTCCTGACGATGCACAGGACTGGTATACCCTGGTCAACAATGCCGACCGGGCGCTCTATCATGCCAAATCCGCCGGCCGCAACAACGTATGCGCATTTTCGGCAATCAAGAGCGGAGATGAAGGCAAATGAAACCGGTACTCTATATAGCCCGGCGGTTCGCCTTCCGGGAGCGCACCGGATCAAGGCCGGCGTTTATCGTGCTGGCATCGGTCATCGGCATCGCCGTAGGCACGGCGGCTCTGATTCTGACGCTTTCCATCGTCAAGGGGTTTGCCGGAAGCGTCGAGGGCAAGCTGATCAGCTTTACCTCGCACATACAGGTGCGTCAGGGAGACGAACAGTACTTTCCCGCAAGCCGATACGAACAGGGCCTCATCGCGGGTTTTCCGGGTGTCGTCTCGGCCTCGCCCTTTCTTGAAAAAAGCTTCATTCTCCGCAGCCGTCCCGGAGAGAAAAAAGGGTCGGCGGCGGTACGCCCCGTCGTGCTGAAGGGGATAACCGCCCTTGAGCGCAAGGCGTTCCTGAAACAGTATCTGATCGGCGGTGAGGGACGTCGGCAGCCGACGGAAAACGGGATACTCTCCCTCTATATCGGAAAAACGCTTGCCGAACAGCTCGGCGTGAAAAGCGGCCAGAAAGTTCTGCTTGCCGGACTGGACCGTGAGGTGAAAGATGGCATCAGCAGCGGAAACCGGGATATCGTGGACCTTTTCGCCTCCCTCGATCTTGAAGCCGCAAGGATCAGCGGCATTTACGACACCGGGCTGCAGGACGGGTTCGACGATGTGGTGGTTATCGCCTCGCTCGACGAGGTTCAGAAGCGCTTTCATCCCGACATGATCAGCGGTTACGATGTGCGGGTGGGGGATCTGTCGAAGATCGGCACGATTTCGGGAGAGCTGGCCCGGCAACTCGGATTTCCGTTCTACACCTATACGGTGTTCGAGCGCTATGCGAACCTTTTCGAGTGGCTCAAGCTCCAGAAAAACATCTCGCCCTTGCTCATCATAACCATTACCGTCGTTGCGGTATTCAATATCATCTCGACGCTCCTGGTGCTGGTTATCGAAAAAACGCGCGAAATCGGCATGCTGATCGCCCTGGGGCTCGAGCCCAGGAAAATCAGGCTGATTTTTTTAGGCCAGTCCATCCTCATCTCGCTGGCAGGAGTGGCCGCAGGAGCCGCAGTCGCCCTCTCGCTGACCCTTTTCGAACAGCGATTTCATCTGATAACCCTTCCCGAGAAGAGTTATTTCATCAAGTATGTGCCGCTGATGATCGATCCACTCGACTATCTTATGGTGGGCCTCGCCGTCATTTTTCTGACCATGCTTTTCGCCTTCATACCGGCAAGAATCGCATCATCGCTCAATCCCGGAACGGCGCTGACTACCTGATCTAATTTTTCCCGTATGAAAACAGCATTATGGATTGCCCGCAGGTTCAGCTTTGCCCGCAAACGCTTCAGGATTATCAATGTGATCTCTGCAATCAGCCTTGCCGGGATCATCGTGGGAGTGAGCACCCTCCTTATCGTGATGAGCGTCCTGAACGGCTTTCAGAAGCTCGCATACGACATGTTCACCACCATTGAAGGCGAGGTTCAGCTGGTTTCCCGCAGCGACGGCGGCATCAGCGTCAGCGACAGCCTGCTTCAGGCCCTGGCATCGGTCGAAGGGGTGGCGGCCGCCGAACCGTTTGCCGAAGGGGAGGCAATCATGTCGTCAGGCGGCGGAAAAAGCGAACTGGTCATGATCAGAGGACTCAGCGGGGAGGGTCAGCGGGAACTGATGCGAAGGACCTCGGCCATCAAGCCCTTTTTCAGCGGAGAGACGGTTTCCGCAGGCGATCTGCTTGCCGGACGCCTGGAGCTTTCGCCCTTCAGCGAGGTCAGGCTGTTCAGCCCCGAACTGATCAGCGTCGGCCTTGAACTGCTTTCGGAGCCCTACATGCTGGCCGCTCTGAGAATCCCCGAAACGAAGGTTTCCTCGACATTCTCCCTGCAGAAACTCTTCGACGACCGCTATGTGCTCGCGCCCAACGAATTTGCCCGCAAAGTGCTGCTTCTTGGCGGCGACCGGTACAGCGGCATCGATATCAGGGCCGAAAAGGGCGTCTCGGGCCGCAAACTCATGAAACGTCTCGAAGCGAGGATTGCCGGCACGCCTCTCGGGCGGAGCTGCACCCTGAGGCCTCTGGAAAAAAAGTACGGGGATATCTTCGCGGTCATGGAGCTGGAGAAATGGGCAAGCTTCAGCGTCCTGATGCTGGTGGTGCTTGTCGCCGCGCTCAGCCTTACAGGCTCCCTTGCCATGACGGCAATCGACAAGCAGAAAGAGCTTTTCTACCTCCGGTGTCTCGGGCTGGAAAGGCCTCAGTTCATGGGAATTTTTCTGATCCAGGGCACCATGACCGGCATAGCCGGAACCGCCGCCGGATCGCTGCTGGCATGGATCGTCTGCCGGCTTCAGGAGGCCTACGGTCTCGTCCGCCTGCCATCGCAAAGCGCATTCGTCATCCAGTCATATCCCGTAAGCATGCATGCCTCCGACTTTTTTGCCGTAGGCCTGACCGCCGTCGCCCTGAGTTTTCTGGTGAGCCTCTATCCCGCCCGCAAGGCTGCGGCTATCGCCGTAAACCATTCGCTCGACAGCAAGGCCAACTAACCGTTCAGGCGGCAACCATAGGATCGAAGCCGCTTTTCCGCTCGCTGCATACCGGGCAGCACCAGTTGCCGGGAAGCTGTTCGAACGCTGTTGCCGGACGGATCCGGCTTTCGGGATCGCCGTCGGCAGGATCGTAAAGATAGCCGCACTCACGGCACTGCCAGCACCCGTTCACGGGGTTTCTCCCTGATTGTCAAGCTGTTTTCTGAGCACCACCATCGATGATGGCGTGAAGCCAGCCCGGTGATAGAAATTCAGGGCGGCGGTATTGTCGTGATCCGTCAGCAGGGTTATTCTGCCCAGCCCCTCATGCCGGGCAAACTCCACGGAGTGGGCGATAAGTCGGGCGCCGATTCCCTGTGCGCGGAACGCCGGATCGACAATCATGTCTTCGAGCAGGGCGACTTTTTTGCCGAGAAAGGTGCTGACGGTAAAGAGCAGCATCACCATGCCGGCTATCCTGCCGCCGGTTTCACAGACAAACACCCGACCGGTCTGCGGGCTGTCGAGAACGAGCTCCAGGCCCCGTCTCTGGGCAACCGGGTCCGGAGTGAATTCCCGTTCCGCCGCAAACAGCATGCCGAGCAGTTCGGCGCATCGTCCGATATCGGCGGTTACGGCCTCTCTGATTCTCATATGCGCCATAGACACAGGTTCTGGTTGAAAAAATGACGATCTCCACAAGAAGTGCATTGCCGTTAAGTTAACATTTCAGGGCGTGACGCAAAGCGGGGAAAAGCCGGGTGGAAAATTCTGAAACTTATCGGCGGAGTTCCGGGTTTCACTGAAGTGAAAGAAAAAAAGCGGCGACAGCTCCAGGAGCGTATGCTGCGGCCAAGGATTTTAGTCACAAGCCATATCGCCATGTCGTTTTTCAGAAAGAAAACCCGTATCCCTGCGTCACTGCATACCGTAGAAGCTGTGGATGTCGCCCGTTACTGCGGCACCTGGTATGAAGCCGCTTCGATTCCCCGTAAACGCCAGAAAAGATGCGCCAACACCAAGGCGGAGTACACCCTCACGCCGGAAGGGAAGGTTCGCGTCGTCAACTCCTGCCGCAGGCATGGAAAAACGGTTTCGATAAAGGCTCTGGGATCTCCGGTGTCCGGCAGCGGCAACGCATGGCTGAAGGTGCGGTTTTTCGGCATCATCAATGCCGATTACCGGGTCATCGAACTTGCTGCGGACTACTCCTGGGCCGTTGTTTCCAATACTACCGGGTCTGGACTCTGGGTGCTCAGCCGCACGCCCTATCCGGACAGGACCGTTTATGACGGCATCATGGAAAAGCTGCGGAGCCGGGGCATTGAAACCTCGGGAATAGAGAAAACCGCTCAGTGATGCATGGGGAATTTTCCCCGAAAAACAGTGTTTCCGGCTTTTAAAACCCCCGTTTTTCCGCTATACTTGTCCTCTTTCATCCGCAGGTTACGGGCATCGCTGTTTATGGAACAGATGCCCTTGAGGATTCAGGCAATGCTAACAACCGGCTATGGACGCTTTCTGGCTCTCGCTCGTCATGATTTTTCTGGCTGAACTCGGCGACAAAACGCAGCTTGTCGCCCTGACGCTCGCCACCTGTTACAACACGAAAACCGTTCTCTGGGGCATTTTCTGGGCCACCCTCGCCATTCATGTTTTTTCCGCCGGCATCGGCTGGTTCCTCGGTGAAAGGCTTCCTTCCGACTGGATAGGCTTCATCGCCGGCGCAGCCTTTGTCATTTTCGGTTTCTGGACACTCCGGGGGGATCATCTCGACGATGAAGATGCCAGCTGCAAAAGAACCATCCACCCGTTCTGGCTTGTCTTTACAACATTCTTCATGGCCGAACTTGGCGATAAAACCATGCTTTCGACCATAACGCTTGCTACAAACAACCCGTTTCTGCCGGTCTGGATCGGCTCGACCATCGGCATGGTGATCTCCGACGGCCTGGCTATCGTAGTGGGAAAAATGCTCGGCAAGAGACTGCCCGAAAAAACCATTCAGGTCGGAGCCGCAGTCATATTCTTCCTGTTCGGCGCTGTCAGCATGTATCAGGGCGGTGCGGCTTTTCCGCCCGGGGTCTGGGGTGTCGCTCTTGCGGTGATTGCCGCTGTCGGTTTTTTCTTTTTGCGCAAGTCCTGAGAGAAACCCGATCCGGCGTTTTTTTTATTCCGGCGGGAGTGCAGGGGCAACTCCCGCCGGAACAGGTCTTCAGGTTTCGCCGTCGGCGAGCGCGTAGGCCGGCAGGGTGAGTGTTGTCGCTCCGTCAGGGCCGTCAACGGAGAGCCTCCAGGAGGGGAGCCAGCCGAGGGCAACGAAATCGACCGACACGTCACTGCGGCGCGGAACCAGCTCTTCGCTCGTCAGGGCGGCTTCAGGATTTTCCCACCTTGCGGAAATCTCACGGACCCGGTCCTGCATTTCCGCACCGACCTTTTCCTGTTCCCGCTGCAGCTCCTCTATGGTTTCGGTTGACTCCTCGATATCGGCCTTCGCGTTCGAGGTCATTCTTCGGCGGGTAAGGGCGCTGCCGATGCCCCGCGTGCTTTTTCTGCCGAGAAAGAAACCAAGCACGCTTTCTCCAAGCCCGACCAGTTCGCTGGTTTTGCGGCTCCTGTGTTCGGCTTCGTCCTGGGCAAGCTCCCGCTCCTCCCGTCTGATTTTTTCACTGATGCGCTCGAGCTGGGGCTCAAACTTCTTTTCAAGCGCATCGACCTCCCGGTCGCGGTTTTCCCTTGCCGCCTGCTGCAGGCGGATGGTGAAATCCCGTTCACTCTCGCCGCTGCGACGGAAAAGTCCGGTTCCGGGATGAACGGTCAGCTGAAAACGGGAGTGCTGGTAGAGCCAGTCGGCAAAGGGCTGGCCGAAAGCCGCGAGATTGCGTGGCGTACTGAGGTTTTCCGGAAGCGACGCGAATGCCGCCGCGCGGCTGTCCGGCATGCCGGACAGGGACGACTGCGCCATGCCAAGCGTTTCGCTCTCTTCCCATGAAGCCGTTCCGGCCGAGGACGGAGAGGGAAAGGCGGCCATTACCAGACGCCGGTTTTCACTGATGGCCCGCTTGCGGTCGGAAAAGGCCACCGAAGCCGAGCCGATAACCGCCGGCTCGTAGACCAGCTGTTCGGCACTCACCGACGGCAGGCTTCCCGAATTCCGGGCATGGTTTTCAAGAGCCGCCCTGGCGTCGAAACGGACCGGAACGAACACCTGCTTCATCGAAGGATCGAGTCCCGGAGGGTTCGGGCTGAATCCGCAGGGCAGTGTGCCGCCGCCTTCACGGGCATCTTTTGCGGCCGCAGCCGGAGTTGCCGCTGCCGCGGTGGCAACCGCCGGCCCGGCCTCTCCTGGGGCTTTGCGGGGGTCCATGAGTTTCCTGATCTGCGGTCTTGTCATCGGTCCGGAGAGGTAACTCATCGCCCATCGGGTCTGAAAGACGACCGGACGGTCTTCGTGAACATTGTGGAGCAGAAAAACCCGGTTGCCCAGCTGGCTGATGATGCTGTCGTAATCGACGGAGCCGCCCGATCCTCCGGCCTCTGAAATGGCGCTTTTGAGCCCTTCGAGCACCCGCTGCTTGTCGCGTTCGGCCTGAAGTTTTCCGATGAACCAGGTTCCGGTATTGGTCAGACCCTTGTAGTCGAGATCGACCGGGTTCTGGGTAACCAGCACGCAGCCAACGCCGAAAGCGCGGGCCTGCTTGAGCAGCGTGAGAAGCGGGCGTTTGGAGGGCGGCTCGGCAACGGGAGGAAGATATCCGAAAACCTCGTCGAAGTAGAGGAGCGCCCTGAGGCTGGAGGTTCCGGATTGCGCGCGGGTCCAGGTCAGTATGTTTTCAAGGAGCAGCGTGACGAAAAACATCCGTTCGCTCTCCGAAAGATGGGCCAGATAGAAGATGCTGTGGCGAGGCTTTCCCCCGGCGGTATAGAGCATCCGGTCGATATCGAGCGGGTCTCCCTCGAGCCAGCTCTGGAAGGAAGGGGAGGCTATCAGGGAGTTGAAGGCCATGGCAAGCTCGAATCGCTCTTTTTCGGGATAGAACGTGTTGACATCGAACACGCCGACCTGTCGCATGGGCGGATTCTGGATCGAGGTGATCAGGGCCGCAAGATCGAGATCCTGGCCTTTTTTCCAGAAGTGTTCGAAAATGCCGGCCAGCAGAATCGATTCACGGCTTCGGGTGGGATCGGCCTTGATGCCTGCCAGCCCGAGCAGGGCGCTTACCGTGCCGCCGATGCGTTCACGGATGGTTTCGGCATGTTCCTCGAAATCGAGAGGGGGAGCGGCCAGACTTCCGAGAATGCTGACCGGCACGCCGGTTTCGGAACCGGGTGTGTATATGGTATAGTCGGCGCTCTGCCCGAGCTGCCGTATCCTGTCCGGAGCTATTCCCCAGTCGGCAAGTCCGGTTTTCCACTGTTCGGCGGTCGATGCCGCAAGCTCCTCGGAGCTTTTTCCCTTGCGGCGGGCGTCATCCTCATTGATCCAGGGCAGGAAATTTTCCGGCAGGAGATCCGGAAACTGCAACAGGAGATTGGTCATGTCCCCCTTGGGATCGATCAGAATAACCGGAACCTTGTCCAGCGCCGCCTCTTCGAGCAGACCGATGCAGAGACCGGTTTTGCCGCTTCCGGTCATACCGACGCAGACGGCATGGGTTGTAAGGTCCCGCGCGTCGTAATGCACGGGTTTCTCGAGGCGCTGCGACGAGGCAAGGTCATATTCAGCGCCGAGATAAAAAGAGCCGAGTCGTTCTTCGGGTGCCTGCATAAGCTTTGTTCTGGTTATATTTTCCCGAGGGCCTGACGCCGTCGTTCTGCCTGCGTTTACTTACGATGTTTCCTTTAATAAACATCTATTTATCGATCTTTTCAAGATACCGAAACCCGGATATGAACCAGTCGCTGCTTGAAATCAGAAACCTCGCTTTCACCTATCCGGGCGCTTCCTTACCGGTATTCGAGAGGCTCGATCTTGCCGTCCGGAGCGGAGAGTTCATTCTGATAAAGGGCCCTTCGGGAACCGGCAAGTCCACGCTGCTCCGCCTTATCTGCCGTCTGAACCAGCCGCAGGACGGCACCGTCCTTTTCAGGGGACGCGACATCACCGTCATCCCTCCGGCCGCGCTCCGCTCCTCGATAAGTTATGTGGCGCAGCTGCCGCAGATGATCGACGCTCCGGTGGGAGAGAATCTGCTGCTGCCGTTCTCCTTCAGGGCGAACAGCAAAAAGAGGGCGCCGCAACCGGAAACGCTTTACCGGATGCTCGACGAGTTCTATCTCGGCGGCATCACGCTCGAACAGTCCGCCCTGAAACTCTCCGCCGGCCAGAAACAGCGACTGGCCATCATGCGCTCGATCCTCCAGGAACCTGAAATGATGCTCCTCGACGAACCCACATCGGCGCTCGATCCTGAAAGCGCCGCCATGGTTTTTTCGATCATGGAACGGCTCAACCGTACGGAAAAAATGACCATCATGACCGTAACACACAGCGATTACCGTCCGGAAACCCTCCGGGGAATCGTTTACCGGCTTGAAAACAGAACCCTTCAGCTCAGAGAGGAATGAACCGTATCATCGATATTTCCACAGGAAAGCTGCTGCTCGCCTTTGTATTCATCATCGTGGCGCAGGCCAGCTCGATCTTCTACCATCTGGGACTCGGCCGGGACATTGCCATCGGGGCGCTTCGCACCTTCGCGCAGCTCTTTCTGATGGGGTATGTGCTCACCTTCATTCTCGGTTCCGAAAATCTGCCGCTGACCATCGCCATATTTGCCATCATGGTGATTTCGGCAATGTCCATCATAAAGGGGCGGGTGAAGGAAAAACAGGTCGCCTACATCCTGCCGACCTTTCTGACCATGCTGGTCACCTACTTCGCGACGGCATTTTTTGTTTCCGGCATCATAGTCGATTCCACACCATGGTGGGAGCCCCGCTACTTCATTCCTACGGGCGGCATGGTTATCGGCAATTCGATGTCGGCAATCGCCATCGCTCTCGAACGGCTGTTCAGCGAGATGCGCCAGCGACGGGAGGTGGTGGAGATGAAGCTCGCCCTGGGAGCCGATTTCAGGGAGGCGAGCGACGATGTTTTCAGAAATGCCGTCACGTCGGGCATGATCCCTTCGATCAACGCCATGATGGGAGTTGGACTGGTGTTCATTCCCGGTATGATGTCCGGTCAGATACTTTCCGGTACGGATCCTCTTGTCGCCATCCGCTACCAGATCGTCGTGATGTTCATGCTGGTGGGATCGACCGCCGTAACCTCGATTATCGTCATGCTGATCGTGCGCAAACGCTGTTTCGGCAGCGGGGAAGAGGTGTTACTCTCTTCCCGGTGAATCCTTGGCTCCTCTTGCCTGCACCATGACGGCAACTCCGGCGATCATCATGACGAAGCAGAGCACCTGGCCCATGGAAAAGTCCAGGAAAACAAAGCCAAGATGGGCATCCGGCTCACGGAAAAACTCTATGAAAAACCTGACGAATCCGTACCCCAGAAGGTAGAGTCCCGAAAGAAATCCCGGATACGGAGACTTTTTGCGCAGGGCCCAGAGAATGACAAACATCACGATTCCCTCGAAAAACGCTTCGTAAAGCTGGGAGGGGTGACGCAGCTCCACCGTGGGAGCCATGGGAAAGTACATGCCGACAGCAGCATCGGTTACCCTTCCGTAGAGCTCGCCGTTGATGAAATTGCCGAGCCGTCCGAAGGTGTAGCCGAGGGGAAGGGCGGGAAGGAAGAGGTCGAAAATTTCCAGAAATCCTTTCTTCTGCGTTCGGGAAAAAAACCACATGGCAAGCACCACGCCGATCACCCCGCCGTGATAGGACATTCCCGTTATGCCGGCAAAGCTGCAGCCGCCCGATGCAAAAGACCACGGAATGAGCGTTCCGAGCGGATCGGCAAAAAAGCTGTCCAGCCCGTAGAAAAAGATATAGCCCAGCCGGCCCCCGAGCACGACGCCGACCATGGCCCAGGTAAGGGCGTCTCCGACGAACTGGCGGTCGAAGCCGGTTTTTTCGGTTTTCAGGCGATAAAGCGTAAGCAGCCAGACTATCGCAAAGGCGATGATGTACATCATGCCATACCACCGAACGGCAAATCCTCCCAATGAGATAATCACCGGATTCATCTGTGAAGGCAGGTGCTGCCACCAGAAGAGAAAATCATTCATATAAACTGGATTTTCGTAAAGTTTCCCAAAATTAACAATTCTAAACTGTTGGATTACATAGAAATATAGTTAACTTAAAATCTTGCGCTTTTCTTTGTTTATTTCATTTACCCAAAACATATAAACAAACCAATAGTATGGCTAAGATACTTGAAGGGCCGGCTATGAAACTTTTCAATAAGTGGGGCATTCCTGTGCCCAACTATGTGGTTATCATGGACCCCAACCGGCTTGAACAACTTGGTGAAGCTAATAAATGGCTGAGAGAATCAAAACTTGTTGTCAAAGCTCACGAGGCTGTCGGCGGACGTTTCAAACTGGGTCTTGTCAAGCTCGGCCTGAATCTCAGGGAGGCCGTAGAGGCAGCCCGTGAGATGATCGGACGCGAGATCGGCACCGCTGCCGTCCGTCAGGTCATTGTAGCCGAGATGCTCGAGCACGATGAGGAGTACTACGTCTGCATAAACGGCAACCGTGACGGCGCAGAAGTGCTGCTGTCCAACCGGGGCGGTGTCGATATCGAGGAGAACTGGGATACGGTTCGCCGTCTCTTCATACCCATCGATGAGAACCCCTCCATCGAACGACTCACGGAATTTGCCTGCGAAGCCGGTTTCAGCGGCGAAATCGCGGAACGTGTCGGCAAGATCGTATCGCGGCTCGTCCTCTGTTTCGACAACGAGGACGCCCAGTCCATCGAGATCAACCCGCTCGTGATCCGCAAAAGCGACATGCGCTTTGCCGCACTCGATGCGGTCATGAATGTGGACTACGATGCCCGTTTCCGCCATGCCGACTGGGACTTCAAACCGGTTTCGGAAATCGGCCGTCCCTTCACCGATGCTGAACTGCAGATCATGGAGATCGATGCTCGCATCAAGGGATCGGTAAAGTTCGTCGAGGTGCCCGGCGGCGAAGTCGCCCTTCTGACGGCAGGCGGCGGCGCTTCAGTATTCTATTCCGATGCCGTCGTGGCAAGAGGCGGAACCATCGCCAACTATGCCGAATATTCAGGCGATCCGTCCGACTGGGCGGTTGAAGCCCTGACGGAAACCGTATGCGCCCTTCCGAACATCAGGCATATCATTGTCGGCGGCGCCATCGCGAACTTCACCGACGTCAAGGCGACCTTCAACGGTATTATCAACGGATTCCGCGAAAGCAAATCGAAAGGCTATCTCGAAAATGTGAAAATCTGGGTGAGAAGGGGCGGTCCGAACGAAAATCAGGGACTTGCCGCCATCAGAAAACTGCAGGACGAGGGCTTTGACATCCATGTGTACGACCGCAGTATGCCGATGACCGATATTGTCGACCTCGCACTGAATTCGTAAGGTGACGGTATCCTTAACTACCAATTATAAAGGAACTTATAACTTTTTAATCAGGAAAGAATCGTGAGTATATTAGCAAACAGGGATACACAGGTTGTCATCATTGGCGGTGTTGCCGGCCTGAATGCCGCAAGGAGGATGGCGCAGTTCGACTTTCTGGTCAACCGGCCGCTCTCCGTTCAGGCATTCGTCTATCCCCCCGAAGAGGGCCAGCAGAAAGAGATCTATCGCGGCGGCGAACTGAAAAACGTCCCGGTATATTCCTCGCTCGACGATGCGCTGGCTGAAAATCCGGGCATAAATACCGCTCTTATCTATATAGGGGCAAACCGCGCATACCTGGCGGCAAAGGAAGCCATCGAGGCCGAAAACATCCAGCTGGTTTCGATGATTACCGAAGGCGTTCCGGAAAAGGATGCAAAAAGACTGAGAAAACTTGCCATTGCAAACGGCAAACTCTTCAACGGACCATCTTCGATCGGCATCATGTCGGCAGGGGAGTGCCGCCTCGGCGTCATCGGCGGAGAGTTCAAGAACCTCAAGCTCTGCAACCTCTACCGTTCGGGCTCATTCGGCGTCATCACCAAATCGGGCGGCCTGTCCAACGAAGCGATGTGGCTCTGCGCCCAGAACGGCAACGGCATCACCACGGCCGTAGCCATCGGCGGCGACGCTTATCCGGGCACCGATTTCGTCACCTATCTGGAAATGTTCGAAAAGGACCCTGAAACCAAAGCCGTCGTCATTGTCGGCGAGGTCGGCGGAACCCTTGAAGATGAAGCCGCAGAGTGGCTGGCCGCTGAAAAGCGCCGCATCCGTCTTATCGCCACCATCGGAGGCACCTGCCAGGAGGTTCTGCCCCAGGGCATGAAATTCGGCCATGCCGGTGCCAAAGAGGGCAAGAAAGGCATCGGTTCGGCACGCTCCAAGATGAACGCGCTGCGTGAAGCCGGCGCTCTGGTGCCCGACACCTTCGGCGGTCTTTCAAAATGCATCAGGCAGGTTTACGAAGAGCTGCTCGCCGACGGAAGCATCAAGCCGGAACCGGAGATCGACGAGGCGCTGCTGCCCGAGCTGCCGCTGAAAGTTCAGGAAATCATGAAGCAGGGCGAAGTTATCGTCGAACCGCTCATCCGCACCACCATTTCCGACGACCGCGGCGAAGAGCCCCGTTATGTCGGTTATGCCGCTTCGGAACTCTGCGAGAAGGGTTACGGCATCGAGGATGTCCTCAGCCTGCTCTGGAGCAAGAGGCTGCCTTCGCGTGAAGAGTCGGAAATCATCAAACGCATCATCATGATCTCCGCCGATCACGGTCCGGCCGTGTCGGGTGCATTCGGAGCCATTATCGGCGCCTGTGCCGGCATCGATCTGCCCCAGGCGGTTTCGGCAGGCATGACCATGATCGGCCCCCGTTTCGGCGGAGCGGTCACCAACGCCGGCAAGTACTTCAAGTACGGCGTCAAGGAGTACCCGAACGACATCGCGGGATTCCTTTCATGGATGAAGCAGAACGTCGGCCCCGTACCCGGAATCGGCCACAGGGTGAAAAGCGTCAAGAATCCCGACAAGCGCGTGAAGTACCTGGTGGACTACGTGAAGAACCACACCTCGCTGCACACGCCTTGTCTCGACTATGCGCTCGAGGTCGAAAAGATCACCACGTCGAAAAAGGACAACCTGATTCTCAACGTGGACGGAACCATCGGCTGTATTCTTGTCGATCTGGACTTCCCGGAACAGTCGCTCAACGGCTTCTTCGTTCTGGCCCGTACCATCGGCATGATCGGCCACTGGATCGATCAGACCACGCAGGGATCGAAGCTGATCAGGCTGTACGACTATCTGATCAACTACGCCGTAAAGGAAGAGCGCGAAGTGCCCGAAAAGAAGTAAGAAGAGATCTGGCGACATCTTTACGATCCGACCATAGAGGCCGTCCCGGAAGTGAAAACCGGGACGGCCTTTTTTTGTCCAGAAAAACAGGAAATACGCTATATTCTTCAATTATAAACTGTTAACGCACAGCAAGCCCATCGTTCATTGCACACTGGGACGCCTATGCGAACGTTGCCGTGGTATCGGTTTTTTGCCTGTTTCTGATTCTTTCAGCAGCCAACCATACCTGGTCGATGATCGCGGAGAGAAACACAAAATGGCAGAACGTCATCCGTCCGGTCCTGACGGCACTGCTTACCGCAGCCTTCTGGCATCCGGTAACCGGGGTACTCTTCAAATAACCTCGTCGTTCGGGGAAGTGCATACCAAAAAACCCCGCAGGGAGCCCTAAACCGCCCGCCGAACTGCCCTGCCATTTTGTTGTATAATATAAATTATGTAAAGCTTATAACGACAAGAAAGTTTTTGGTGTTATAAGCTTTACATAATAAGTGTTATGCGACAACTATTATTTGTCATAGATATGCAGGCATACTATCGATATGTTGATCGAGACTGATCAAGATAGGAGCATTTTCGTGCATTGATCGAACACGCGACCAAGGTTGGTGATCTTGGACAATGAACACGTCCTTGCCGTTTATTGTTTCGTGAGTATGCATGAGTGTCTTTATCGCCCTGTCATATGGTTGCCTGCTCAAAGGCAAAGCTAATCTTGTAGGCGTGCAGCGTAAGATTTGGTATAGCGCTTGCCGCATACCGGACGCCCTGTGGAAACTCGGCGGCAACTAATATTCCCCGAGAAGGTTTGCCGTCAGACTTCGCATACCAGCCAAGGTAGCGCGCTATTTGGCCAACCGCAGAATCTTTGGCTTCACCCACTTTGACTTCAATGACCACCCGTGAGCCTTTCTTGTCTTCAGCAAGAATGTCTATCCGGCCGACCTCAGTACTGACCTGCCGCGCAACATACTTGAGCCCTTTTTCAATCGAATCAAGGTTGTGTATGAGGTGATCTTCAATATCCCGTTCGAGACTGACTGATGTTTCAACAAGTTCACTCACTTCGGCGACTTCGTCCTCCCCTTCGCTCGGTGCCCACTCGTTGGGGCCATGCAGTTCCTCCGAGTAAATCTCGAACGTTCCATCTGTGTTCCGATATAGAAACTTCTCTGTGGATGGGTGATGAATGTACGCCTTCGGATTGTTTGCAGCACAGGCATACAAATGTGCCTGGAGAGTGGATGCCTTCCATTGGCCAGGGTGTGCCGCATTGATGGCTTGTTTGATTTGCTCAGAGGCTACTTTTCCGCCAAAGGACTGCACGTATTTTTTTATCGCCTGAGCCATTGTTGTCATTGGTACGACTCCGTTGTGTGATGAGATGAAGACGCCGAACGTGGCCGCGGATGAGCAGCGCTCCGCAACCCATGGTTATGCGTTTATCTAAATTCTCTTTCATCAAGCCATTCGATTTGTTTCGACTCATTGTTCATATGAACAAATATTGTTCTGCTCGGTGGTGTTATTTGGTTATCAAAGCCAATATCTTCTAGAAACTTGACTCCCAAATGGTAACTATTCAAGAACTCTAGGAACTGGTAAATTATTTCCGTGTAATCTTCAGTATCGCTTGGCTTTGGAAGTAATAACTTGAAACTGTTTCCATCATTCGCCTCAGCATAAATCGAGAATGCCAGCGAATATGGGTTATTACGACTCATCTTGCCCTTGGTTCCCAAAATTACAGGCTCAATTCTCGGCTTGTACATTACCTTGTTGGTTAATCCTGCCAAATGAGACTTGAGAGCTTGATAATGATCTTTTCCTGCTTCCTTTAGAAAGCCATCAAAGTAAGACTTTCCAATAAACACTGCGGCAGCAGTTAGAATAAACCATTCAGGACAAGCATAGGGGCCATCATCTTCTCTCGATTCAATTCCTACACGCAAATCACCGCTACTAATCGATGCCTTGAATTCCTCGAACAAGTCGCCTGGCAAGTTCTCATTGTAAATAATGGCTAAATCTGGAGTTGACATATCAGTTTCTTTCACCTAAACCGCGGTTCTTGAATTCCAACCCATATAACACGCAATCGAAAAACAACCAAAAATACCGTTAATTACATAATTAGTAATCTTTTACACCTTATATCAGGTTTTATTTCTGCGTCTTATATGTATCGGCATAATAACGTCGCATTTCCTTGTATCGATACTGGTTGCTGGTTTCGTCTTTCTTTCATCACAAACTTGCGTTAGCTCTTTCGCCTGACGGATAAGATGCGGATACCTCTCAGAAAGATCAGTTGTCAGCTTGAGGATCAGGGGCGACAGCATGAATGGTCCCAATATTCCTTACGAAAAAGCTGGAACTACCTTTCAGAAAGACTGATAGTAATATAGTGATTACCTGCTATTTATTCGCGGAATCAGATAGATATATTACTGGATAATGATGTGCAACCACAATGAAAGTGCGGGGTTACAGTGAACCATTTGCCCTCAGACACTGGTAGAGCGTTTCGCGACTGATGGCGAAATCAAGGGCGACATGTGTTTTCGGCTGGCTGGCGGCTACCCTGCTCTTCTGGTCTGCAAACTGTTCGATACTCAGCGCTTTTTTAGCAAAGGCGATGGTTATTCCCGCTGACGCTCCTTGATCAAGGTCCGTCCGAATTCCGCGAAAGAGTAAACGGTCTTACAAACATAATACACTTCACCGTATTACCAGACACCCGGAACGAAAGTTTTTCGAATAACCTGACGCTCGGACCACTTTTCCGATTTTCCTGACAGCAGGCGAGACTCCCCTGCCAAGATTCTCCCGACAAGGATGTCGCAAACAGTGATGGACATGGAATGATCCGGAGAAATTGCCAAATGTTGTGTTTTGAATTTTAAGCGGCAAGTTGCTCCTCGACTCCATTGATAAATTTGACACCATTGAAAACCTTCTGGATGAGTTGATGCCCTCTGAGTTTCCGCCACTTGTGCTGGGCTCGTTCGGCAAGCTTGAAAACCATGGCCAGCGTCATTGCCATGGTTCCCTGCCCCCTTGTTTTCGCCGTGCGCAACCGAACAGTTGAAAATGCTGACTCGATGGTATTGGTGCTGCGAATATGCTGCCAATGTTCTGCCGGGTATTTATAAAAAGAGAACATTGATGCCTCGTCTTTAAGCAACGAGGCCACTGCACTGGGATACTTGGCCGCATAACGCTCCAGGAACCGGCGATAGGCGTCTCGGGCATCTTGTTCCGTCTCTGCACGGTAAATGTCGTGGATCAGTGCTTTGTCCAGTTGACGTAAAAGAAATGAGACAAAGTTCAAATAGCAGCTTCAAAATGGAGTGGGCCCGTCTAAAGAACGCCTCACTTCCAGCCTCCGCCAAGGGCCTTGTACAGGCCGATCAGGTTTGAAAGGCTCTGCTGATGTACGAGTATTTCGTTCTGTTGTGCTTCGTAGAGTGATCGTTCGGCATCGAGGAGTGCGAAATGGCTGTCGATCCCGTGTAAAT
>Ga0209467_1000217_pt1 | contig 101713 bp, 86 predicted proteins | sample Higcelwee11metaG_FD_187175 | JGI IMG/M metagenome (GOLD analysis project Ga0209467, IMG submission 187175) | Freshwater pond sediment microbial communities from the University of Edinburgh, under environmental carbon perturbations - High... | ecosystem: Environmental > Aquatic > Freshwater >...
CGCAACCCTGACGCCTTGGCTGTCCATGACGTATCAACGCTGGCCGGAGCCTTGGCGGGTTCCGGTCGGTTTTTGATTCCGTCATCAAAAAGCTGGAACTCAAGAAGAAATCAGAGAACGTTAAAACCTCAGGGGCGGCAACGTCCCGAAACTTATGGAAGGGAACGTCATGACAACGGAGAAATTCGAGGCGGTTCACAGAGATGCGATCCCTTATCTGCTGCGCCCTGTGCTGTCCAAGGGCGACGTCTGCCTGTTGCACGCATCGCATGGGCTGGGGAAGACTGCGTTTGTCTACAGCTTGTGCGCCTCGGTCGTGGCAGGCAAGCGGCTGTTCCAGGAAAAATGGTGGACTATCCCGCCGGACGGAAATAGGGCGCGCAAGGTGTTGTACCTGGACTTCGAGTCAAGCCGGGATCGGATCGACAACCGCAGGAAGACCTTCGTCACGCCCTTCCTGCCATCCGCCCCGGAGGAGAGGACGCTGTGTCAGGGGAACTTCATCGTCAAGGATCTCGTCGGCGACACCACTAACTATTCCCTTGAGGCCAACCACCAGAAGATCATGGACATGCTGGAGGACGCCAAGGAGCAAGGGAACCCGGGGCAGCCGGTGGACTTGGTGGTGTTCGACACCTACACCCGCTTGGTCGGCAACGAGGACGCCATTGCATGGGAGCGGCTGCGCCCCTTGATGGACAAGATCAGGGCGACGGGCGCCTCCGCGCTGATCGTCCACCACGCCAACAGCGACGGGGGCCGCAGAGCCTTCATGGACAACTTCGCCGCCATCGTTAGGCTGAGCCGTTCGGGCGGCGCCTCCACTCCCCTGGACGAGCCCATTACGGTGGAGATCCAAAAGTTGCGCAACGGCAATGTTAGCATCGACCACGAGCCTTTCCAGATAAGGTTCGTTGAGCACAAGTGGACGGTGCATGAGCCAAAACGGCAGGATGCGCTTGAGGAGTTCGGCTTGATCGTCCGAAGCTACCAACAGGACGACTACCCGCGCGACGCCATTGCCCAGATGATGGGGATGTCGAAGACGATCCTCCACGACAAGATGAAGGAGTACAAGGCGAAGTACAACCTGGACGCCTGACGAGTCTAGCCTTCCAGGTTGTACTTGGCGGAGTCAACCAGCCGGAGCCTTGTAGGAGGTTCCGGCTGGCGTTTTGTTGTGCGCTCAGACGCTTCCCTGCGACATCCAATCGCGGCAGTTTGAGAAGGTGGTTGGCACTCAGCGGGGCGGACGGGAACAATACGCTCTCTGCCGCTCCCGCTCACAATGGAAAGCGTAGTTCCTCGCGGTGGCCACCAAGGCGTCATGGAACGTCTGGTCTTCCCGGCTTTGCGGCTGCGCCGCCGTGACCGAATGAGTCTTCAGCAACTGGGACAGCCTCTCGACCTCCGCCTGGTTGGCGACGACGTTGCCCGACTTGGTCTTCCAGCCGTTCTGCCTCCACCAGGCGACCCACTCGTTCACGCAGTGGTAGACATACTCGTCGCTCGCGTCCGTGACGAGGGTGAGCTGGCTGGGCTGCTGCAACCGCTCCAGACAGGAGATGATCCCGACCAGCTTGAGCTTCGCCACCGTGACGTCGCCCACGAACCCCAATATCGGCTCGCTCTTGAAAACGCCGTTGTCGAATACCCCGGCGAACGCCCCGCTTTTGACAGGGTGGATGATCCAAGTTCCCACGTACAGTTTCATCGTCTTTTTCTCCAGTGTGTTTGAAATTCTCGTTGCAATGACCCGGCGGAGCCGAAGAGGATGTACTGCATCCGCAACGGACAGCGTTAGGCTGGCCGCCTCCAGGAGCGGAAACCTGGCCGCCGGAGGCAAACGTGTCTGGGCTTAGGCCGTCTTCCGCAGGGCTTTGCCATCAGTAGCCGTGGCCGCGTCTTCCGCGGGCGCATCGCCCTCGCCGTCGTTGGCGAGCAGGTACTTGATTACGTCGGTGTTGCGGTAGCGCACCGCCGAGCCGACCATCTTCCGCTTGAACGGGATCATCCCGGACTTCTCAAGCTTCTTGAAGTTCGAGAGCCCAACGGAAAGCATCTCCGCGGCCTCCCGCTGGTCGATGAGCTTCGGCTGAACCGCAGGCAACATCTCGCCCTTGGCCGCCAGGTTTTTCAGGTTGCCCAGTATCTCGTTCATCTCCGGGACGCTGAGCAAGCCTTCCTCACAGAGCGGACGGATGAACCTCGCGATCAATTTCACGGTTCTGGGTTTCACGTTCGTCGACATCTTCTTACCTCCATGCTTCATGCGAATTGTTTGTTGACCTGTTACTTGCGTTGTTCGCATAGCATGTATGTCGCTGTTATTTTTTAACTCTTTTCTTGTGATTGCTCCCGTCGTCATGCTCTTTGTCTGCCACTATGCTATAGCAATAACTTCGACAATATATTCCAGGCTAATTCCTGCTCAAAAGCAGTCTGCTTATTAGTAGTATCTTAAGATTCACTATATTCATACACTGTTTAACATGCTTGTCCAACAAGCATATACACCCATGCACAGCATCAAGCAAAGACAATCATCCCCATATTGAACATGAACAATCATGAGCATTACATCATGATCAATATGATGGAGATGAAGTCTTTCAAGCAGATGCATTACCAACCAATATGCAATCAAACATGAAAACAAAAACATGAGCATATCATCAGGTGAGTGCAGACAAACAGACACATCATTTTTAACAGCAATGCACTATGATGTGAGAACACATCATCTCATCCAATCAATAATCCAAACCAAAGGAGGACTTCCATGTCCCTTCCACAAGTCACCTATCAGCCAGTGTACCAAGGGCATCCCATCAATGCGTCCACCGAGCTTGGTCTCGGCTGCCGTGAGGACATCCTCGGCAAAGGCTTGTCCATCCTCGACTACGCCGTGCGTTCACATTCCCGGGTGTTCTTCATGAGGATGGACGTCAAGTTCCCCCAGGGTGGCGACCACTCCTCCCGCGGCAACCTGTTCCAAGGGTTCCTCGCCAGCTTCATGACCCATCTGGCGCGGCACGGCCTGTCCCCGCTGTACCTTTGGGTGCGCGAGCAGGCCGAGAGCCCCACCCCTCATTTCCACGTCGCGTTGATGCTCGACGGTACCCAGACCCGCTCGGCGCATAGGCATTGGGCGAAGGCCGTTGAGCTCTGGGGGCTGGCGCTGGGGCAAGACGCCACCGGGCTGATCCACCGCTGTTTCACGGAGGTCAACGGCAACACCCAGGACGGGGTGATGATCGAGAGGGGGGCCGCCGACTGCCAGGCGATGTTCGACCACTGCTTCCACTGGATGTCCTACATGTGCAAAGAGAACAGCAAGGGCGACGCGCCTTGGCATCATCGGGAGTTCGGCGGGTCTCAGGTGCCCAGGCGATGAACTGCTACAGGTTGGCCTGGTGGTCGTCCTGTCTGTGGAACGCCGGGGGGCGTTGTTGTCTGGGATGGGTTGATTGCCCCTTGACGCCGGTGTACGGGGGAGCTCCCCCAAGAGCTCTCCCGCTCCGTTCATGCCAGCTGTTGGTGATGGGTGCCTCTGAGGTGTTGGCCGGATGTTGTCCTTGGTCTGTCTGAGGATACGTGGTGTCCTTTCCCGTCTCCATGAGCTCGTACGCCTCCCAGATTGTCGATAGTTCACTGGAGGGCGTTGGCTTCCTTGATTGCCGTCCTGGCTGTCAGTCTTGTCGTCGGTTGTCGAGAGGAGCGCTTATGGTGTCAGACCATCGTTTTCACCGTCTGTGGGCAGTCCTCCGAGGGCGTTGGTTTCAGGTCTTTTTGCGACGGCAACTCCCCGGCGCAGCGGGGGGTTTTGACGCCTTGCGAGCCGACGCCGCGTTCTCATGCGATGCCACGCCAAGCGCTTTACCTGCCCTTGCCATCACCTTCCACAGGCGTCTACCAACTGCCTTCCATGCGCCACGGGTTTCCCGAAAGATGGGGATGGGCTTGGGACAACTGGGCGAAGACCGGGCCGACTAGTCGAACCAGGGGGAATGTTTTGATCTTTTGGCATCCGGACAACGGGAATTAGCCTCAACTGTCCGGGTTTCCTTGTCCGTCAACGCTCCTGGAATGCCCGGCGGACAGTGGGTGTTCGACCGATGGCCGCAGTCTCCTGTCCAGTGCTGGAGGCTCCCTGGCCGGTTTGCAGGCCATGCCAGTTCCGGACATTCCCGGGCACCATGTGTTCCACAGCTGCCCGCAGGGATGGAAGCTCAACGCCTGCGTGGGCTTTGACGCAAGATGGTCTGGTGGAGCGCATGCCCTTCTTTGGACGAGGGCTTGATATTTTGCCTGGCAAAGCTACAGTTGGACATAGGTTGGATGGGTCAGCCTGGCGACGGGACATCTCTATCATGCATATCCAGCAAGCATATTACGAGCAGAGGTTCGAGAACGCTTTCCTCCGGGCCAAGGGGATGGCCTTCCAGTCTCTTTTTGAGAAGTTGATGGGGCTGGCCTACAAGGCGGATTTCATGCCTTGCCGCCCTTGGGGAAGTAGCGGCGATCGCAAAAACGATGGTTTCCTCAAGTCCGAGCGCAGGTTGTTCCAGGTCTATGCGCCATACGAAATGACCGAGGCGAAGGCTGTCGAGAAGATCACGGAGGACTTCGAGGGAGCCAAGGCGCATTGGGGCGAGCTTTTCGACAAGTGGGTCTTCGCCCATAACGCGGTCGATGGCCTGCCGCCGCATGTCCAGAAACTGATGCTTGATTTCGAGGTCGCCACCCTTGGCGTCAAGCTGGAGCCGTGGTGCCTGGAAGAGTTCCGGTCGGTGTTCCGCAAGCTGACGCCCGACGACCTTCAGTCATGGTTTGGATATGCGCCCACCGATGAGACCAAGATGCGCCTGGATTTCTCCGACTTGCAGCTTGTGTTAGAGGGCATTGCCTCGCGCCCGGCGTTGCCACCCTGCGAGGTGAGAGATGTGCCCATGGGGAAGATCGAGGCCAACGCATTGTCCGAGAGCGTCGCCACCCTGCTGCGGGCGGGCATGACAAAAGCTCCGTTGGTGATGGACTTCTTCGCTCAATGGCATGACGAGTCGCTCGGCGAGCGGGTCGCCGAATCGTTCCGCGCCAAATACCGGGAGCTGCAAGGACAAATGCGTCCCGACCTGGTTTTCTCCGAACTGCAAGCTTGGGCTGGTGGTGGTGGCGTTGGTTCACCGGAGCACCAGATGGCCGTCCTTGCCGTCACCGCCTATTTTTTCGACAGTTGCGACATCTTCGAGGAACCGAGGGGGAACGCTCAATGATACTGCCCTCCAAGCATCTTGCCCAAGACCGCGCGCTTCTGACGGTGGGAGCCCGGGTCTTGCAGCGGCTGTCCCATCCCAAGACGATCTCCGCTCTCTGGGAGGAGCTCCGCCATGATGGGCAATCGGCGCCGCGCGAGACGTATTCCCTGCGTTATGACGGGTTCGTCCTCGCTCTCGACCTGCTATTCCTCATGGGCGCCATCGACCTCAACGATGGACTGCTGACTCGGAGGGCATCATGATTCACCGAATTTCCAGTACTCTGCCTACCTTCAAAACACTTGAGTTCAAGCCGGGGCTGAACGTGTTGATCGCACAGAAGGAGGAGGGCGCGACCGAGAAACAGACCAGGAACCGGGCGGGCAAGACGAGTTTGGTCGAGATCGTGCATTTTCTGACTGGAGCCAAGGCCAAAGATGCCAAATCCACCCATATTTGCTGCGTGGATCAACTGGTGAACGAAACGTTCTCCGCAACGTTCGACCTTGGCGGGGAGACGGTCGCTGTTGAGCGTTGCGGGCATGACCCGTCGAAATTTCACGTTTCAGGCGGGAGCGTCTTCGGGAACAAGTCCAAGCTATCCAACACCGAATGGGTGAAATTGCTTGGCGAGCGGATGTTCAAATTGAACACTCTGCCAGATGTCGAGGGCAGAGCTCCAACCTTCCGCTCCCTTTTCGCCTACTTCGTCCGGCGCCAGCTTAGCGGGGCGTTCACGACCCCAGAGAAGCAGGCGAACATGCAACAGGCAGGGGATTTACAGGTGGCGCTGCTGTTTCTGCTCGGGCTGGATTGGAAAATAGCGAGCGACTGGCAGAAAGTCCGCGATCGGGAGAAAACTCTCGATGAGCTGAAGAAGGCCGCTGGCACCGGGGCGTTTGGCAGCATCATCGGCAAAGCCTCCGACCTCCGGACCAAATTGACGGTGGCAGAAGCTCGGCTTGATGAATTGAAAACTCAACTTGGAACCTTCCATGTTTTGCCCCAATATGAGGAGCTTGAGGCTGAGGCGGATCGTCTCACGGTGCAACTTAAGCGCATCTCCAACGCCAACACCATAGACACGGCGGCGATCCGTGACCTTGAGGCCGCGATGCATGGCGAGGCTCCGCCCTCGCTCACTGAATTGGAGGGCATTTATGCCGAGGCGGGGATTGCCTTGCCTGGGCTGGCTGTCAAGCGTTACGACGAGGTGCGGAGCTTTCATGAGTCGGTGATCCGCAACCGGTGCGACTATCTGTCTGGCGAGCTTGACGCTGCCAAGCAGCGGGTGGAATCCCGTGAGCAGGAGCGTGTGCGTCTAGACCAACGTTATGCCGAGATCATGGGCGTATTGCAAAGCCACGGGGCGTTGGAGCAATTCGCCAAGCTGCAAGGCGAGGCGGGGCGCCTGGAGTCGCAAGTGGAGTCGCTGCGTCAGCGTTTCGAATCCGCCGAGCAGTTGGAAGGGACAAAGAACGAGCTGGAAATCGAGCGCAACCGCTTGGTGCTGCGTCTCCGCAGGGACTTTTCCGAGCAGAAGGGGCGTTTGTCCGAGGCGATTCTCGCTTTCGAGGAGACATCGAAGCGTCTCTATGAGTCGGCTGGTAGCATGACCGTGGACGAAACCGCCAATGGCCCGTCGTTCCAGTTCCCCATGCAGGGGGCCCGCAGCAAGGGCATCAAAAACATGCAGATCTTTTGCTTCGACATGATGCTCATGCGGCTTTGCGCCAAACGTGGCGTCGGCCCGGGGTTCCTTATTCATGACAGCCACCTTTTCGACGGGGTGGATGGTCGCCAGGTCATCAGTGCGTTGAAGGTCGGAGCGGAGACTGCTGACGCTCTCGGCTTCCAATACATCGTGACCATGAACGAGGACGACGCCTACAAGGAGACGACGAAGGATTTCGACCTGAAGAAGTACGTCTTGCCCGTAGTCCTGACCGATGCGACGGAGGATGGCGGGCTCTTCGGCATCCGCTTCTGAGGCATTCCCGCAGCGGTGGGGCAGAGGCTCGTTTTCTCGGTTGGAATGTGCCGTCATGCCGCTGACCATCTGTTTTCATGTATATATCACTTCCTTGAAGTGAGCGCTTCATTTGCGTATGAACAATTTCAAGGAGTGCTAATCATGGGTTACTACAGCGATGTCGTGTTGATGTTGAACCGGGAGGCGGATGGCGAGCTCAGAGTCGCCTTGATGAAAGCCCCGGAGGATGTTCGCCAGTTGTTCAAAGGGTGCGCGCCGGAGGTGGACGCCGGAACAGGCATACGTCTGCGTCACTGGGAGCATGTGAAGTGGCAAGACGAAGTGTCCGAGTTCGTTGACGCCTTCATCGCCGCCCTCGACGGCTACCAGTACCGGTTCGTCCGGCTTGGTGAGGCGTTCGGAGACTTTGACGACTGCGGCGAGATCTACGACAGCCCGTTTGATTTGGAGCTCGTGGCCAAAATCGAGTTCCGTCGGGTCGGTTGCCCATCCCAGGACGATGTGGCGGGGCAGCCTCAAAACTAGGTGGCTAAGGAGCCTCTCGGGGAGTAGCCCAGGGGGGCGTTGAAACGGCGTTCCAGAGAGGGTAAACCCACGGCGGGGCCGGGGATTTTCAGGCCGTTCACGAGGATGCGGAAGATTTCGCTGAGCTGGCGGTCTCCCGCTTTTGGCTGGTTGTCACCGCCGGTGGAGATGTCCCGATTTCGCCGATCTCGAATGTCCCAGGGGGAGCCCAGACGTCATCGCCTGCCAGCTCCCGGTGCGGGACGCCCCGACCACGTCTTCCCCGAATCGAGACGCTTCGGCCACCTCACTCGGCGACACGTCAGACGGTCGTTTTCAGGCACCATCGGGGCACTGCCCAGGGACGCCGAAATCACGCCTTCCAGGAGTCAAACGTACACGGCACAGCCTGGGTTTTTCGGGGCTTGGAAGGCCATGCCGGGAATTCCTCGGGATTAGCGAGATCGGCTCAATGGCCTCGATTTTCAACTCTTTTCACATCAACGTCATCCCATGCCCGCCCCACACAGGGCGGGTGTGGGGGTTATGTTCGCATATCATTCAAAACCAAGCAGATGGAGGTCATCATGGATTTGTCGCTCAGGAAAACCGACTTGCAGGACGCTCTGGCGGGGCTTCGCCCGTTCTTCCAGGGCATGAAGTCGAACGCCGGGAGGCTGCTGGTCAAGCTGTCGCACGCCAACGGGGAGCTGGCTGTCGCCGCAACCGACGGGATCAGCTGGCTCAGGTTCGCCAGAAAGTCGATGTCCGTCAACGCCACCCCGGTGGAGGTCTTGGCTCAGTGGCCGGAGATGAAAAAGGCGTTGTCCAGGACGGGCGGCGGAGCCGTCACGTTCCTGCACACGCATGGCGACGCGCTGGAGATGAGCGTCGGGGACGGGCGGGGCGTCGAGAAGATCGCGATGGAGCCGATGTCGTCCTGGACGGACGCGCCTAAGGTGGCCATGGAGACTGCCGGGTTCAAGGAGGACTTCCTCGACAAGCTGGCCAATGCCGTCCACTTCGCCGACGAGGATGGCGCCAGGGAGCCGTTGAAGGGTGTGTTGGTCGAGCCGGGCTGGATGGTCGCCACCAACGGGCGGCGGCTGGTCAGGTTCCCCATGGAGTTGGGGTTGAAGGGTAGCTTCGTCATCGGCAGGTGTGGGGTGCTGGAATCCGGGTTGCTGAAGGGCGAAGGAGAGATCGGCGTGTCGGCGGATCCGGCCAGTGTGTGCGTCAAGGCTGGCGACTGGATGTTCAGCGCCCCGCTCATCAAGGCGAAGTACCCCTCGTATCGGCAGGTGATTCCGGTGAAGGAGGGGCTCGGCAACAAGGTGGTGTTCTCACCGCAGGACGCCAAGCGGATCGGCGAGGCGATGTCGCAGTCGGCGTCGAAGTCGTGGGGACACATGGAGCCGGTGTTCGTCCTTCGCGAGGAGAAGGGCGTGGTGGTCATCCGTGACGACGCCAAGTTCACGGCGGTCGTGGAGGCCAAGGCCGAAGTCACTGGCATGAAAGAGGGCGAGACGCTCGCCATAGACCGGCGCACCTTGCTGGACGCCTTCAAACTTGGGTTCAGGACTATCATGTTCAGCTCGCCCAGCTCACCCATGGTCGCGGTCGGCGACGGGCCGGGCGACCTAACGCTGATGCCGTTGACCCAGGCCGACCCGGCGAAGGTCAAGGGTGTCGTGGACACCTGGAGACGGGAGCATGGCGGGAAAGTGGAAGAGGCGATTGAGGTCAAAGAACAACCCAAACAGGAGATCAAAATGCACGAGTTCAAGCAGCAGTCCTTGGAGAAGCAGGTCGAGGCCGTCGGGAACGAGGAGCGGGAGAAGACCGTCGAGGGGCTGCGGGTCATCGGCACCGAGAAGCAGGTCGAGACCTTCGACGACCTCTTGGAATTCGTCACCGAGATCAAGGCCACCATGGGCAAGGTCAAGGACATGATCAACGCCCTCCCGTCCAAGGTCAGGGATGTCCGTCGCGGCGCCAAGGAGAAGGAGCGCGACTACGAGAACGCCCGCGTCGCCATCATGCAGCTCAGGAAGGTGTCGGGGTTCTGAGCCCGGCACGATTAAGCCAGCCCCGTCCTCCGTCATGGGGGGCGGGGCTTTTCATTTCAACCATGTCATCAAAGAGGTCAAGCCATGAGTCTCTACGAGGTAGTCGTGTCCGTCATGAACCACGGCAAAGAGCTGGGCCGCACTGTCGTCCGTCTCCGCGCCAGCAGTCGTTTCGACGCCGCCATCCGCGCCGAGTCGTCCATCGAGGGCAGCTACGGCGAGTCCAGCTACGGGCGTTTCGTCCAGGTCGAGCCCCTCAGTGAAGCCGAGTTCTCGGCCCTGGCCGTGGCCTGACAAACATCCAATACAGGAGAGCAGCATCATGCTGAAACTCAACGCCTCATACTCCAAAAAGGTTCCGGCCGACATCGAGTTCAGTTCCAAGAGCTTCCACGCCTCGCTGGAGGTGGAACTCTCGGACGCCATCACCCCCGAGGGCATCAAGGCCAAGATCCACGAGACCTTCGAGCTGGTCAGAGCCTCCGTCGAGAGCGAGATCAACGGCGTCCCCGCCCAGCAGCGGCAGGCGCCCCCCGTCAACAACCAGGCGCCCGCCCAGTCCCGGCCGTTCCGCGGCAACCCGGCCAACTCCGACACCCCCGCCAGCGACAAGCAGTTCAAGCTGCTCTTCGACTTGGGCAACCGGGCTGGCGTCCGCATCAACGACCTAGCCCGGGAGAGGTTCAACGTCGGCGGGTATTCCAGCCTCTCGAAGGGGCAGTGTTCCCAGCTGATTGACGAGCTGGTTCGGCTGAGCGACAAGGCGGCGTGAAAGGGGTATCAACAACAGGAGGATCATCATGCCGACCTTATCGGAGCTGCGGCAGGAGCCGCACCACTCCTACTCAAGCCTCAGCACTTTCTTGACCATCTGCCCGTTGCAGTACGCCTTTCGCTACATCTACAAGCTGGAGCCGGAGCGCACTGGGATCAGCCTGCCCTTCGGCTCCGCTTTCCATGGCGCGCTGTCGTGGTTGGCGAATCGCCGCAAGGCTGGCGACTACGCCAAAGTCGAGGAGCTCGCCGAGGTGTTCTCGGAGCAGTGGAAGGTCGAGAGCAAGCGGACTGTCGGCCTCAAGTTCATGTCCCCCGACGAGTGGGACGAGTTGAACACCTTGGGCAGGAAGATGGTCGCCGCCTTCCACGAGGGCTGGAGCGAGGAGGAGGAGGTCGTCCAGGTGGCCCGCGCCTTCAGCGTCCCCATCATCGACGCCGACGGCGAGCCCGTCTCGGACAAGCCCTTCATTGGGGAGATCGACCTCGTCATCAAGGACAAGGACGGCGACACGGTGCTGGTGGACTGGAAGACCTCGGCGGCAAAGTGGCCGGAGGGCAAGGTGTACTCGCACATGCAAGCCACCTGCTTCACCTACGGCTGGAACAGGTTGACTGGGGACAACCCGCTCTTCCGCTTCGACGTGGTGACCAAGACGAAAAAGCCGTCCTACGAGACGCTCGCCACGACTCGTCGTGAGGACGACTTCAACCGTCTGGCCGAGCTAGTGAGGGTGGTCGAGCGGGCCATCGCCCATGACGTGTTCCACCCCATGCACGGCGGCTACGCCTGCAAAGACTGCCCCCACTCCGACGCCTGCGCCAACTGGCATCGCAACCAGGCGCGCTGCCTGCCGCTTGCGGCCTAACACATTCCGTCTGCGGCGGCCCGGGACTCGGCCCGGGAGCCGACAAGGTCTTCGACCTTGACCAGGTATGCTGGCTTCGCCAGGGATTTTTAACAACACAACCAAAAGGACTATGACAATGACGCACAACAGTTTGATGCTGGACCGCAGGACGGCCCGGGTGAGCCGCCAGGACTTGATGAAGGTGCCAACTCCTTACTCCACACCCACCTGGAGGCCGGTGCCGCACCATCGGGTGGCCGAGTTGGTCGTGAATGAAGCCGAGACCCGTGGTTACTGCATCGTGTCGGAGGAGTACGGCCTCAACCCCGCCGGGACGAAGCTCTTCGGTGTGCTGCGTTTCCACCCCCAGGGGCGCCCGGAGTTCAGCCGGGCTCTGGGGCTGCGCAACTCCCACGACAAGAGCTTGGCGTTGGGCTTGACGGTCGGTGTCTCGGTTTGCGTTTGCTCTAATCTCGCGTTCGGCGGGGAGACCACGGTCACCCGGAAGCACACCTCCGGGATCGAGGTTGACGGGCTGGTTCCGTGGGCGTTCGACCAGCTCGCCCCGCAGTACGAGCGGCTGGAGTCGAACATAGAGCGGATGAAGGACAAATCGCTCTCGCTGGACGCCGCCCGGTTGTTGGCCATCAAGGCCGCGGAGCTCGACGCCATCCCCAGTTGCGATGTCGTCCCGGTCTTGAAGGAGTACCGGAGCCCCCGGCACGAGGAGTTCGCGCCCCGGACGGTCTGGAGTCTGTTCAACGCCTTCACGGAACTGGCCAAGAAGTACAGCCCGCCCCGCGCCGACAAGTGCTACCGCCGCCTCGCCAGCATGTTCGACCTGAACTGATAGGCGAAGCCCAAAATCAGGATGCGAAGCATCCGAAGCGCCCAGCGTTAGGCTGGCCGCCGGAGGCGTCTTGTTTGCCTTCGGCGACCAAGCTGCCGCGCCTGGAGGCGGCCACTTGGCCATGGCAATTTTTAACCACAACAAGGAGGTGCGTATGGGAGTCACTGAGGACTTCATCAGGGACAAGGCGGGCAAGCTCGGGGAGTCTGATTTCCTCCGGGCGTTGCGGAACGCAGGAGGGATACTCGGGAAGCTGGCTGGGCCACTGTCGAGGTTTGCCGGGCAGCTGCGGCTCTTGGTCTCGATGCTCCGAGACTACCACTCGGGGAGGTATCGGCGGCTGCCGGCCTGGACCATCGGCGTCGTGGCTTTCGCGTTGCTCTACGTCCTGAACCCCTTCGACGCCGTGCCCGACTTCATCCCCGTCGCCGGTCTGGCCGACGACGCGTTGGTGGTCGCGGCGGCGTTGTCGATGATCGGACAGGATCTCAAGGACTATCGGCGTTGGCTTGTCAAGGAACGCTGGCGGGCCAGGCGCGAGCGTCGCAAACAAAGCAACCCACAAGAATAACGGGAGGTCGCCATGGAAAACGACGTAGAGCATGATGAGGGCATCTTTGGTTGCGTCACCCGCCCCGAGGAAGGGCTTGACGGCTTCTGGGAGCCTCCCATCTCGCCTTGGAACCGCCCCGACACCGGTCAGGCCGTGGCCTTGCTGGCCGCGGTAGCGGTGGTTGGGGTGGTTGGCTTGGCCTTCGGGATACTGGCCAAGAAGTGACGTGTCGGAAGAAAGGCGGTGTGATCGTGGACATCATCAAAGGGATCGGGGCGTTGCTGGTCATGGTGGCGCTCGGCGTCGGGTCGGTGGTGGTCTTGGTCGTCGCCGTGGTTGTAGTCGCGGCGCTGGCCGCCACCGCCAGGTTCTGGGTGCCCGCCTTGCTGGTTTTGCTGGTGCTTGCGGCGGTCGTCACCATCGTCTGCGCGGTCGCCAACGGCCAGGAGGGTTGAAGGCATGTGCGAGAAGAACGGCGGAGCGGGGCAGCTGGTCACGGTTCTGGTGACCATGCCCCTGGGGTTGAAGCGGAAGTTCCATGCCGAGGCCAAACGGCGGGGGCAGAGCTTCTCGGAGTTCATATGCGCCAGGTGCGACTTCAACGAGCGCGCTGGTGAAACCAACAACGAAAACGGAGGCAAGTGATGAGCGGTCTGTTCAAGGTTCCGGCCAAGTGGAGCGAGGACATCCTCGGCTGGGTGTACGTGGGTGTGCTGGTCATGTGCGGCGTGGTGAACATCGTCACCGGGGAAGCGGCGTGGCTGTCCTTGGTTGTGCTGGCGATCCTGGGCGCGGTCGAGGAGAAGCTGATGAAGCGGCAAGGTTTCGTCTGGCCGAGCAATTGGCTGGTTTTGGTCTTTCCGTTGTACTTGTGGAAGAGGCTCAAGGCGCTGGGCTTGCCCAAGCACCTCCTCTGGATCTGGCTCGCCGTGGCAGTCGCCCTGACGGCGGCTGAGGTCGTCCTTGACGGCGCCGGGCTGGAGCGGGCTGCCATGACCCAGCTCACCCAGCACTTCCAGGCGCAGGGAACTGACACCGAGTGCGTCAAGGTGACGTTGGGCAAGGAGTTCGCTCCCGGCAACTACCGGGCCAAGGCGGTCTTCAACGACGGCAGCGTCCTCGACATCCTCGTCCAGAGGAAGGACGGCAAGGTCAGCGTCCGCTTCTGACACGGCGCCAAACCATCAAGCGGGAAGCGGAGAGGAGGTGAAGGCTTCCTGCGGATTACTCCCCCCATGGGTGCCGTCTTGGCGCCCGTGGGGCTTGCTGTTGTTGTGGAGACTCACGCCATGCCGTTGATCAGGATGTCGGCGGGTATCTTCAAGCCGTCCCGCAGCTTCCTTACCATGGTCGCCGACAACGGGCGCTTGTGGTTGAGCACCTCCGAGACGTGCGAACGCCCGCCGAGGTATTGCTCCAAATCTTTGCGGGCCAGCCCCAGCTGCTCCGCCCGGAACTTGATCGCCTCGATAGGGTCGGGAACAGGGATGGGGAATGTCCTGTCCTCGTAGTTCTCGATCAGCAGCGCCAGCACCTCCAGCCTGTCCGCCTCCGGTCCGCCGGGGGTGGGGTTCGACAACGCCAGGCGGTTGAACTCCGCCAACGCCTCGCGGTGCTCGGCCTCCGTCTTGATCAGTTTCATGCGCATGGACTCACCTCTTTCGCTTTATCTCGTCGCCCGTGAAATCGAGCTTGTCATATTCCGCGTGCGAGCCCGCCCACTCCACGCTAACGACGCCCGCAACCAGCACCGCGATCACCACCAACCGGTACTGGTTGCCCTTGATGTTGAAGATCACCCGTCCCCGCGGCAACAAACTGGCGTTGGGATAGTCCCGCTTGAGATCGACCAATGTCTTCCAATCCGCCTCCCGGATGTCGTGGCTCCACAGATCCACTTGGCTCCTGGCGTCGGGGTGCTTCCGCTTGAACTTGTCCAAAACCTCCCTGCCGATAAGACGCATAGGCGCTCCTCCCTCATCCCAATATAATAGCTCCCAATCGGGGAACATTCAAGCCCCGGAGCGTTGGTTCCGGCCAGATTGCCCCCGTGCGAAGCCTGCCATCTTTTTTCTGGAAACCCGCTTTGCTTTTCGCCAAGCGATGCTATACTTATTTGATGGTCGCCGCTGTAGGTGCGAGCCAAATAGGGCTTCCCCGTTGGCGGGGAGCTGCAAGCGATAACGGCTCAGCAGGCGGCAAACCAGAAGAAAATCGGCCGACTAGTTTGGCGGCGGGGCATATTTTGACCTTTCCCCCGCCGGACTTTTAGTTTTAGCCTCAAGAGTCCGCTGCTTGATGTCCGGCAAACCCCTCAAAAAGGCCAGTGGACAGAGGGTTTTGTCCTGCCGGACTCACCCTTTATCCGCCTTGAAAGGCCTTTCGTCCAGCTTTCGGCGAGCTCCGTTTCCGGACAATCTCCTGTCCTTTTGGGAATTCAGCCTCCATGTCGCTGATGTTTATCTTTTTTTGACAGTTGGGTGTCGTTGGCAGATGGCAGCGACGCCAGTCACAAGGCATAGCGGGGATGGTCGAGGCATTGGTTCAAGGGAGTGCGGCGATGGGGATCGTCATGGATTCCAGTACCTTCGGGGCATGGCCCAAGGCCACCATTTTGCGGCCTTCCAGCACCGAAAGTTCCTCGGCGGCTCTGCGGGTTTTGACGCCTTTCGGTGTGACGCCGCGAATTCCATGGGTGTCGCCGTTGGGTGGAAACAGCCATTGAAACGGCGGCTCGCCGATGATAGGAGGGGGAGAGAAATGAGGCGCGGCCAATGCGGCGACCTGCGCCTCAAGAGGAACTGGAGATCAACGTAGGAGACGCTCCACCTCTTGGATGTCTGGGCTTTTGTCTGGCCGAGAATCGATGAAGGCCAAGACACGGTCGATGCGTTCTTGCGGCGAGACGCCGCCGCTCATGCCGTTTATGGCCATAATGGCTTTTTCCTGGGCCTCGTCGCCGATGTGCGTGTAGTATTTGTCGACGATCTCCGAGCCTGTGCCCAAGATTGAGAGAACCACCGCCTTCGGCACCCCGGCTTCGGCGCAATGCGAGGCGAAACTGTGCCGCAGGGAATGGAACCCGTACACCGTGACCTTGCGTTTGCGCCCCTTGACGCTCACCGAGGGCTCAAGGCCGATCCACTTTATCACTCGCAGTGCGTCGATGTTGGCCAGATTATTGCCGGTGTTCCTTCCCCTGCCGTCCAACTGGCTGTACCGTTCCGCCAAGTTCGGGCAAACGTAGTCGTTCCGCTTCCAGGCCTGAGCCCCTTGCAAGACTTCAAACAGCCTGGGTGCGATGGGTATCGTGACTTCCTTCCCAGTCTTGAACTGCTTCACCCAGATCCGGTGGCGGTTCAAGTCCACCTTGTCCCAACGCAGAAGGATGCAGTCCTTGAACCTCTGACCGGTGAACATGCCGAGGTGGTAGACAACCCGCATCTCGGGTTTATTCTTGACCTTGTGGCGGGTGTCGGCCAGAACTTCCAGGAGCGACTCCTCCTGCTCGCGGGTAAACGACAGACGCCTGACTCCGTTCTCCTGCTCCTCCCTGGGCTTCCTGAACAGCGACTTGGCGGTGAAGGGGTTCTCACCGTTACGGTAGTCCTGCAATGCCGTGAAAATCTTCCGGAGCCGTTTGATCTTGCGGTTGTGGGTGGCCACGGAAAGGTCTGTGCCTAGCAGATAGCGCGCAAAATTGTCGGTGACCTGGGGCGTGACGTCGGCGATGGTCGTCGCCTCGGGGGCGACGGCCTTCACGAACTCCTCGAAGGTCGTTCTGTAGGACTCCCGCTCATGGGCGGTGGCGGGCGTGGCCCGGTCGGGATGCCGGGAGTAAACTTCCCAGGCGTCGGCCAGAGCCAAGGTCTTCCGGGGGGCGGCCAGTCCCCGGGCGTGTTTTACATGGGCAGAGATCAAATCCATGGTCGTGGACTTGACGACGGGGACAAAGTCCTTGGCCTTGGCGATGGCCTCCTGCTGGTTCTTGGTCTTTAGGCTCACGGCCTTCCGCTGGCCGTTGAGCTGATACCGGAAGAAGTAGGGGCCGTCGTCATCCTTCTTGTAGACCGTCCCGATGTCCAGCTTGACGCTTTTGCCTGCCATGCGCTTCTCCTTGTTGAAAAATATCTGCTATGGCCAATATAAGCCGGGGAAGGGCGTTTGGAAAGCGCAAGTGGTACTCAAACGGTACTTTATTGCGAATTTTGAGGCTGTAATGGTGGGCGGCGAGGGACTCGAACCCCCGACCACTTGGGTGTAAACCAAGTTCTTTGAGCTCAAAAAACAGCAAATGCGCGAAAAATGTGTAAATTCCCCGGTTGCATTGACCGGCTTCCCCTATATTGTTTCAGATAGCGTCAAACAAACATGGGAGAGTCTGTCATGTCCGTTTTCAAGCGAGCGACTTCTCGGGGGGAAACCCCGGAATACCACTACCGTTTCATGTCGCGGGGCAAGGATTATGCGGGTGTCTGCGAGGGGTGCCGCACCAAAAAGGCGGCGGAGGAATACGAGGCGTCGATTCGTAAGAAGGCCGGAGATCTGGCTCGGCAGAAGACGGCGAAAGCCCTGGTCGAGAACTTCCGCGACGATTTGACTGGGGGCACCAAGATACCCTTGGTCAACGCCTTTGAGTTGTCCTTGGCGAAACCCAGGAAACGATACCCCAGCCCCGCCTTGGTGGTGATCAAGCGTTCATACTGGCGCGACTTCACCCGCTTCATGGAGAGCCGTTATCCGGGCGTTGACAGTCTGGCCGACGTTAGGCGTTGCCATGCCGAGGAGTATGTCCAGTACCTTCGGGAGAATGGGCGGTTTGACAAGGCGGTGGAATACACGTCTGGGGAAATAGCGAAGCGCTACTCCAGAAAGGGCAATCTTTCGCCGAAGAGCGTCAACACCATCCACCAGACGCTGAAGGAAGTGTTCGACAAGCTTTCCCACGATGCCGGACTGATCGATAACCCTTTCGATGCCATCCCCAAGTTGGACAACGCCCAGGAGTCCCGGGAAGCCTTCAGCCGCGAGGAGCTGGCGTTGATCTCCCAGAGCCTCACCCCGTTTGTCAAACCGATCTTCATTATTGGCACCACTACGGGGATGCGGGAAGGTGACATCTGCATGCTGCGCTGGGCCGACGTAAACTTGAAGGCCGGCTTTGTCGTTCGCAAGACCTTGAAGACTGGCGCGGTGGTTGAGATCCCCATTACGGCGCCGCTGGATTCATTTCTCCGGGAACAATGGAAGTTGTCCGGGGCCGGGGAGTTCGTTTTGCCCGAGCATGCCGCGATGTACCAGCAGAATCGGGTTGGCGTGTCACGCCGGTTCAGGCTGTTTCTTGAAGGGCTTGGTATCAAGACCACGAAACAGGTGCCAGGCCGGACCCGCACCGTCAGCGTGAAGGATGTCCACAGCCTCCGGCACACCTTCTGCTATTTTGCGGGCGTCCATGGCATTCCCCTGAGCATCGTCCAGTCCATCGTCGGTCACATGACCCCGGAGATGACGCGGCACTACCAGTCCCATGCCGACCGGAAGACCAAGCACGACATGATGGAGAAGATGCCCGACCTCTTGTCGCTGCCTGTCATACCGGCGCTTGACACGGAGGATTCGGCATTGCGCCGGGACATCGCAGCCCTGATGGAGACGGCTACTGCCGAGCAACTACGCCAGGCCAAGGCCGCATTGGAGGGCAAAGACCTTCCCCACCGCAGATAAAACCGGGGAAGCCGCCCTTGACTTTATAACTTAACGGTTATATTGTTGAATGATGAATCAAGGACATGGACAATGAAGAAGCGGTATGCCGAGCTGTCGCAAGTGAAGGAGTTCATGGCCCAGCAGCCTGTTGCGGTGCTCGATGAGTACCGGGGCATCGTCAGGACACTGGAGACACAGGGCTACCTGGAAATGCCAATGGGCGAGAAGATAACGGGCATGAACCTGTTCGCCATCCGGGTTATCCAGGCAGGTAACGTCAGGGTGTTCTACTGCTACGGCAAAGGCGATAAAGTGTATGGGATACATGGCTACGTGAAGAAAACCCAGCGGATACCCCGGAACGCCATGGCCCAGGCCGAGAAGATGATGAAAGTTCTACTTCGGGAAGGGATGTTGAAATGAAGCGCAACGCCAAAGACCAGGCCTTGGAGGCCGAGATTCAAAACTTGAAAGACAACTTCGACGAAGTTTACGCCGAGCAGGCTGCCGAGCGCCAAGCCTACTTTGACGACCCGGCCAACGCCGAGCGTATAGCCGAAGTCCAGTTGGGGCTGAGACTGTCCGTGGCGCTCTACAAGGCAAGGAAGGCCAGCGACTTGACACAGGAGCAGCTGGCCGAGCGGCTTCACACCCGGCAATCCTACGTCGCCGACGTTGAGGCGGGGCGGCGAAACATCACCATCGCCACCCTTGGCCGTATCGCCTCCGCCTGTGGCAAGCGTGTGGAAATCCGGCTGGTGTGACACAAGTGCATGGGGGGCTGGGATGACAAGGCATTACGTGGGGCTTGTCCACCAGGACGAAGGCAGCGACTACGGCATTAGCTTCCCGGACTTCCCCGGCTGCGTTTCGGCTGGAGCGGATATTGACGAAGCTTACGCCATGGGGTGCGAGGCGTTAGCCTTGCATGTCGAGGGCATGATGGAAGACGGGGAGTCTATCCCGAACCCGTCGCGTCTATCCACCGTAAAGGAATCCTCCGAGCACTCCGACGCCAAGGCGATCATCCTTGTTCCCGTGGACGTGCCGACGAAAAGCTCCAAACGGAACACCGCCAAGGATGACGACGGAATTGTCGATGTGACGCCGGACGGGATCACCGTTGCCGTTAAAGGCCAGCAGTTCTTCCTGGGGTTCGACCGTTACGACTGGTTCAAGCACGCCACCTTGGGCGAACTATTCGCCTGCAAAGTTGACGAATGGGGCGATGTTGAATGGCCGGAGCTGGACGTGTCCCTTGAATACGAATCGCTGGTTCACCCCGAGGATTACCCCGTCTTGATGGACTCTGACAAGTGGTTGCGCCGCCGAACGGAACGGGATTCCCATCGAGGTGGTCAGGAAAATCCTAGGGCACATGACTGACTTCCTCCCGCTTGTTGTTATCAACGGCGTCCCAGTGTATAATGTCTCTCAGAGGCGGCAGAGAGGTTATATGGACGCGAGCGACAAGAGCAAAGGGACGCACGGGAAGGCGGTGGAGGCGCCGCCGCTGATGGCGACGCCAGTCGTCGCCGGGTTCCCGTCCCCGGCGGAGCAGTATGTCGAAGCGCCGCTCGACCTCAACGAGCTTCTTGTCCACAAGCCAGCGGCTACCTATTTCGTCCGGGCCACGGGGGATTCCATGCTGGGGGCGGGCATCCACCCCGGTGACATCCTCGTCGTGGACCGCAGCCTGGAGGCTGTGGACGGCTCCGTCGTGATCGCCGCCGTGGACAACGAGTTCACGGTCAAATATCTGCGACGCGACGCGTCCGGCGTCCGGCTGGAGGCCGCCAACCGCCGCTTCAAGCCCATCGTCTTCAGCGAGGATATGGAGTTGCGCTTCTTCGGCGTGGTGACGGCGGTAATCCATCAGTTCGTCTCCCCTGGCCGCCGCGGGGATTGAGATGATCGGCTTGGTGGACGGCAACAACTTCTATGTCTCGTGCGAGCGCATCTTCGACCTCTCGCTCGAAGGCAAGCCCGTCGCCGTGCTGTCGAACAACGACGGCTGCGCCATTTCCCGGTCGAACGAGTTCAAGGCCCTTGGCATACCGATGGGGACTCCCTACCACGAGCTCAAGCCGCTGATTCAAAAACACGGACTCGTTCTCAAGTCCAGCAACTACGAGCTCTATGGCGAAATCTCGCGCCGGGTGATAGCGGTGTTGCATGAGTTCTCCCCGGACATCGAGCAGTACTCCATCGACGAGGCGTTCCTCCACGTGAACCTGCCGCCTGGCTCCGACTACTTTGCGTTCGGCGGCGAAATCCGCCAGACCATCCTGCGCTGGGTGGGCATCCCTTGTGGCGTCGGCTTCGCGAAAACGAAGACGCTCGCCAAGATCGCCAACCACCTCGGCAAGAAGCAACCGAGCGGAGTCTTCGTCATGCCCGACGATCCCCGCGGGGTGCTGGAAGGGCTGCCCGTCTCGGAGGTCTGGGGCGTTGGCCCCCGCCTGACGCCGAAGTTGGAGCGTCTCGGCATCGACAGCGCCTGGCGGCTCGCCCAGTCCGACGACGCGTTCCTGCGGACGAAGTTCAGCGTCGCCCTGGTTCGGACGGCGTGGGAACTGCGCGGCACTCCCGTGATCGAACATGAGGACCCGGAGGAGTTGTCGCAAAGCATATCCTGCTCCCGTTCGTTCGGGAGGCCGGTGGTCGAGCTCTCCGAATTGGCGGAGGCGGTGGCGCACTACACCGCCCGCGGCGCCGAGAAGCTCCGCAAGGAAGGCCAAGTGGCGGTTGGGGCGAACGTGTATTTCCAGTATTACCCCGAATACCAACCACGCAGACTCGACGGCGGCTTCACCTCCGCGACCATCACATTCGACAAGCCGACGGCCAACACGGCGAGGATGACGAAGTCGATCACCCCGAAGCTCAAGGGGATTTTCATCCCCGGACGCCGCTACAAGAAGGCCGGAGTGGTGTTCTTCGGGCTTGAATCAGGCGCTGTCCAGCAGCCTGACTTGTTCTCGTCGCCTCAAAACGATGAACGGGACGAGCGGCTTTCCGAGACCATGGACAAGATCAACCGCCAATTTGGCCGGGGGACGCTCTTCACGCTCGCGGCAGGCGTCGAAAAGCCGTGGGCGATGAGGCGCGAACACCTGTCTCCCTGCTACACCACGAACTGGAACCAGCTCCTGGAAGTTAAGTAGTCAAACGTGTCCTGGACTGAAAGTAAACCAAAGGCACAGCCGCTTCAAATTTGCTACGGCTCCAAAACTCTGATGAATTTAGGCGGCCAAGGTCTCTCGCCGAGACCTTGCCGCTGGATATCGCGGGACAAATACTCAAGACTTATGGCGACTGATCGTGCCGTGTTGGGGAGCCTTGCTGCCAAACGCCTCAAGGAATTCCAGCGTGACGCCGGGCTTGCTGTCGGTCGTCGTCGGTGTGCCAAGTTGATCCAGGATGATTGGGTCAACCACCTCCGACTCCAGCTTGCCGTCTTGGAGCTGGATTTTGAGCACCTGATCTCCCGATGCGACGAGATGGACGGACGGCTTCTCGCCGTATTTGTGGACGCGAACCAGGTGGTCAGGCATGGGGAGCAAAGCGAGGTCTTTCTCGTCGCGCAGCACCAAGACCAATGCGACTTTGTCCACCAGGCACTGGCGCAGCACATCCCGGAACAACCGCTGCTTGGCGCCTTCGCCAGGTGCGGCTTCAGTGTCGAACACGACGACTTGGGGAGCGTTGTCGCGAAGGATGGACTTGAAGTCGCCCATTCCCTCCTCAAGCGGTTTTTCGAGGAACCGCGAGTTGAAGAGAAGGTCGTGGCTGCGGTCGCCCGCCTCGCCGAACTGGCGAAGGAGTTGAACATAAGGACGGTACCGCTCGATGTCGATGAACGCCACCCGCCGGACTGGGCCAGCGGCCAAATTCCGCCAGTGCTGGCTCAAGACATCCTCGTGACGCCCCAGCGCGGCGACAAGGCTGCTGGACAGCAGGTTCGGCTCGACGCGTTCACCTTCAACGACGGTGGTGAAGCCGCCCGGCTCCACGAGCCCCTCGATCAAGGGGCTCGTGTCCGGTGTCGTCGTGAAATCCATCGCGCCATACCGATCAAGCCGAAGGTTGTCAGGAACCCGAACCCCCATGGCAGCGCACTCCTGGACGAACGCGCGCAGGGTGATGGCGTTCGCAGGACAGTTTCCTGGGAATTGTCCGGCCACGCCAAGGCGACCCGAAGAGAGAATGAAATTTTGAGTGCTCATATCGCTTGCTCCTTTACGCCAACGGTTGGAAAGGCGAGTTGTACGGGATGGCCAAGGGCCCGAACTGCGGATGCAGGATGTCCGGGGTGATCCCCAATGATCCCAACTTGCTCGCAATCAGCATCAGCGATTGACCCGCCTTCTGTTGCGCCTCGGGCGTCCCCTCTTCCACGACTGCGTGGCAGATCACCTTCCGACCCTGCAACGGCTGGACGTCGAGGTTCTCGATCCATGCGTCGCCGCCCGGGTTTCCCAAGACGATCAGGTCCTGTGTTGGTTCGTTCGCCATGACGGCCTGGATGTCATCGGTCAGGATGACGGTGGCGAAGGGAAATGCGCCAAGCCATTGGCTGTTGATCAAAATGTAAGGTGGGCGCGGCGGGATGAAGAGCACCAACGGCCCCGCCGGGTAGTCGGGGTGCCGATAGAAAGAGAGGGGCAAGACGACATAGTACCCGGAATTGTCGTAAATCATGCGCAGTGCATACCTGATATTCCCCGCTGCGTCACGGACGAGGATGTCATTTCCGGCACAAGTCGGCGATGGCGGGGTAAGCATCCAAGGCCCATCGGCAGGAGACTCGGAGTTCCAGCTCCCCGTCAGGTGCAAATGAGCCCCCAGGTTGCGGCCGGTGATCTGATCCCACTTGTCGAAACTCGAAACTGGCGCCCCCGACAGGGGCGGAGTGGAAAGCCGACTGTTGATTTGGGCGATGCGGAGCATGAAGTGCGTGGCGATAAAGCGTGGGTCGTCATTGACCACCGCAGGGTGGATATCGTGGTAAAGTTCGACCAGCGGCTGACACTCGCGCTGCACGGGGAGCGGCCACGACATGTCAGACACGCGGCGATGGCGATAAGGGCTCTTGGGATAGACCTTGAGCTGATGTTCGGCAACAACAGGGTTGCCGTCCTTGGCGAAAGCCACGGGCATGTAGGCACGGACGCCAGTGCCGTCAAGATGGTTGCGGATTTCTCGCTCGACTAGGGAGCACTGGAGTGCGTCCCGCTCGAACTGGTGATCCCGCCTAGACAGGAAAGTGCTTGGCGTTGGAAGCATGGCTGTTATCCTTTCGTTGGTAGTTGAGGCTAACAATATTCTTGCAAGCGTTTAAGTGCTTCATTCCGGTCGATATTCTTCACGCCATCAAGCATGGCGTAGAAGGCCCGCATGATTGCCGCAGGCATCTGGTCGATCTTGGCGTCTTGGACGGACACAATGAATTTGCTCCAGTCGGCAAGCGCCAAGACGTTGTTTTGCCGCATTAGGCTGAACATCGCGCAAAGGATCAACGCCACCTCCAAAAAGGGGCACTCGAACTGGCGTTTGTTCAAGTAATAGCATTGAAACGGGCTGGCGAGTTGCTCCGCAGACCACAAGTTGACTATCGGCGTTGAGACGATCCTGGCGCATTCATCTTGGAGCACGTCACCGTACAGGTGGCCAAGTTCCTTCGGGAAATAGTCGATGCGTTTGACCATTTTGCCCAGCACCAGCTTGTTGATGGCGAAGAAGGGGTGAAAACTTGTCCGAGACGCAAGGCAATACTGCTCCATAATACTGTAGATAGTCTTCTGCTCAGGGTCAACAAGCTCCCAGCTAGGAGTGTCGCCCCAAACGAGATCCTGCGCAATGGCCTCCTTCAGTCCCGCAACGATCACGAGGCTCTTGAACGTGGCGATGCCATTGGGAAGGGCGAAGATCACCTTGCGGTTTGGGTCTACCCCTGTGATCGATAAGCTAGGCGCTGCGCCTTGCTGCGTTGGCGGGATGACGGGCGGTTGCCCACCGCCACAAGGGACTGGCGTTGAGGTTTCCATGACTTCCTCCTTGTTGATCATTATTGCTCCCGCCCATGCCCCCTAGGGCATGGGCGGGAAAGCGGTTCACTTCGAATTTGTTTGTCTGTCCAAGGCCGTTTAACGACCTTGGAGAAGGTGATTTACCCGGCCAGAATCGGCCAGCCACATACACTTGTCACACTCAAGACATACACTCCTTCTAACTTTCACAAGTCGATCTGGTAGCTACTGTAGCCGCGCTTGTTGTGGCCGTTGCGCTTGATGTCAGTCCGCTGAATAGCACCCTGGCGACGCATCCAGTCATTGAATAATTGTTGCGCTTCACGCTCGGGAATAGAGGGCCAACCCTTGCGCTTACAGAACATCCCAAAACACGTGACAGCCTCCTCGGTGGTGATGCTGGCACTGGGCGTGCTGAATATGTGGCCCGCAGCGAAGCAGTCGAAGGGACGAGAGAGTTCAAGGAGTTCGTGAACACGATCGCGCTGGGCGGTTGCAAGGGTGATCACGCCACCTGCTCGGAGAAGTTTGGCTGCGCCGGCGAGCATCCAGTTCAAGATACCGGAACCCTCTTGTGCGAGGAGGGCTTTGTCGAATTTCACGATGCGTTCCTTGGGCGGCATGCCCATGAATGGTACCCACAGAAGGCGTCTTTTCCATGCATCAACGTCGCCCTCAATGTTGATACGGAGCATGCTGTTGCCAGTGACGATCAGGTTGAAGTTACCCTGGATGTCGAGCACCATGTTGCAGTTTTTGAACTCGATCGACAACATGTCGTCGCCGGTGAGCGACTTGATTTTCCTGGCTCCACTCATCAGAAGGAACTCGGAGCCGACATCCTTCGCGGTCAGCAACTTCTTACCTACGAGACGACCCAGCTCGAACCTCCCATCGGCGTGCGCCGAGCGAAACTCGACGCAATTCTGCCGCCCAAGGATGCCCTCGACCACGTTGACCAAGGTGGACTTTCCTGAGCCTGCACGCCCAGTCATGACCAGAAACTGCTGCGAGAGGTTTTCGCCCAGCAGGCACTGCCCGAAGTACAGCTGCAGAAGTTCAATGTCCTCGGGCAAGACAGCTGGCTTCAACAACTTGTCCAGGAAGCGGGGAGCCTTGGCTCCACGGAGGAAGGCGATGGGGAGAGCATTCCGGCTGTAAAAGTCCGGGGAGAAGGGCGTGGGCACCCACCCCCGTTCCATGTCGAAAACCAGCATCACGTTGGCGCAATGAATGATGTGCTGTCCAACCTTGTTTACGAAGACCTCCTCGGACTTGGTGACAAGACCCCGGAGGAAATCGATCACGCCGCCCAGGAAGGCAGACGTACACGTGTCGTCAAGCTTGGGCATGCCCAGCAACGTTGCAAGCCAATGGCAAAAGCAACCCAGCGCGCAGAGCAAGCTCTCGCGCCTGACGGAAAGCCAAAGCCCTGTTTGCGAGTCGTAGCTGAGAAAGCAATTCTCTGCGCTGGAGTAAACCAGCTGGTCGCCAGCCTCTGCGTAATTGGCGGCCACGTACTTCTGGTTTGACGGGGAGGGTGCGCCGTAAAGGTCACGGAGACGTTGGTCTTCCGCATCGGGCAGCTCCCGGAATATGTGTTCGTTCAACATGATGAAATTCCTAAAATTTAATGACTCTATTCTCGAACGTCACCAAGCGCAAACCGATGTGCTTGGCTCTTGCCCACCCAGCGCCGCATGGACGCCGGACGGGTGTTTTTTGGGGGAGCGAATGGACAACGGAGGCCCGCGAGCGCGCCAAATACAGGCGGACAGCATTCTGGCAAAGGGAGTCGCAGCTCGGTTTCCAGTGATGGTGGGCATGATGGCCTACTCCTCGTTCCTGCCGACGATCCGCCGGGACTCCAGCAGTGCGTCTAGGGAGGGCTTGGAGATAAGGAGCTTCCCGCTGCGAGCGGCGGAGAGCTTTGCCGCCTTGAGCTGTCCAGACCGGACGAGCCGCCAAAGCGTGGAGCGCGACACCCGCAGGATGGCCATGGTCTCAGTGGAGATCAGCCACTGCGACTCCTTGGTCGCTTTGCGTTCCTGGCGCTCGGCGTCAAGGCGCTCGGCGTCAAGGCGCTCGGCGTCAAGGCGCCGGCATTCCTTGACCACCTCGCCGAGATCCAACCCACTTGCCACGAGAAACTTGGCGGCCTGCGCCGCCCCATCGTCCTTGCTCATGATCCGTTCTCCTAATTCGTTGCCAGGTTTGCCTGGAGGGGGGGCTGCTGTTCGGCCTTCCCGTCCCGGCGGTCATTCGTCGTCGTGCCACTATAATAACGCTGCTTATAAGTTTTGCAAGCCCTCTGATTTATTCATAAGTGGCTTATTTAAAGGCACTTGCAGTGTGTCTACCATGTTTACACTAAGCGATTCTGAGGCTAAAATCCGCCTAGACAAGGGAGTAGCTAGCCTCAACTATCGGTAGCTACGAAATAACTTGACAATGCTTAGCGTGGTGCTATATTGCTGGAGATGAATCCAGAGAAGGAGGGTGGCAAGGTGTATTTCCAGTACAAGAAATCCGGGACAGGGGGAGTGACGCTACAGCTAGTGGAGTCCTACCGCGAGGATGGACAGCCCCGCCACCGTGTGGTGGCGTCGCTTGGATGCTTGAAGGTGCCCAAGCCTTGGCGTAAACCGCTGGCCAAGGCTGTGGAGGCCAAGCTGCGTGGCAAGGCGCCAGAATGGCCGTCCTCCGTGCCAAAGGTGGCAGCGGTGTTGTTTGAGCGGATTATGACCAAAGTCGAGCTGTCGTCACAACGAAAGCCCAGCGAGACAATCACCCCCACGGTGGCGATAAAAGCCAGCAGGAACCGGGAGGTTTCGGAGAAGGTGTTGACGAGCCGGGTAAGCTGCTCGCATGACACTCCACTTGGCCCATATCTTACAGGGCTTGAGTTTTGGAAGAAGGCCGAGCTGACCAATCACCTTATCAAAGCCGGGCTGTCGTCACAGCAAGCTCTGGTCGTTGAGGCCATGGTGTTGAGCAAGATGGGCAAGCCGTCGAGCGACATGGCGTTCCACGCCGATTTGTCGATGACGTCATTGCCGGAGCTGCTCGGGGCGGAGTTGCTGAATCTTTCCCCGAGCATCACCCGCCGGGCCATCAACAAGCTATTGGACGTCAAGCCCAAGGTCATGGCGGCCATGCGGGATATCCGTGCCTGTCCACCCGATTCGACACTGCTCTACCACTTTGCCTGGATCCATTTTCATGATGGCTACACGGACAACTCCCGGGGGGGAGCCGACAGGAGCGGAGAACGCCACAACGACTGCCCACAGATGGTTGAGGGGGTGGTCTTCGACTCGCTGGGTTACGTGGTCGCGCACAAGGTGTTTCTTGGGGCTCAGCTTGAATCGAAGTCACTGCCGGAGATGGTGGAGGCGATGCGGGCGGAGGTGGCGCAGGCGCTCCAGCCAAACGCCTTCCTTCCATTGGTGGTGGTTGATGGTGGCTTCGTCTCCGAGAATAAGATCAAGGAACTTCATGAGGCAAGTTTGGGATATATCGTCCATGAGAGCCCTGCAAACTGTGGCAAATGGGAGGCTCAGTTCGCCCTTGATGGCTTAGCATCCCTGCCTGGCTTGCCCCCTGAGACCGAGGTTCAGGCCAGAGCGCTTGACTCGCCAGCGCCGGAAGATGGCTCATGGACGGAACGGGTTCTGCTGTGCCGCTCCTGGAGACGCAAGGGCAAGCGCCTGGCCCCCGGCGACAAATCGGAGCCAAGGCTGCTTTATGACCTCAAGGCTCTCGCCAGACGTGCCAGATGCGAGATTGTGAAGACGGTGGCGGCGCTTGACCAGGAAGTTCAGCGGCTATGTGAACGCCACCCATGGGCGAGTGTAATATATGAAATCACCACCCAGGATGCTGATGGCCGTCCTGCCCTGTCGTGGGTTGAGCGCGACGACCGCATGGCCTCAAGCACCTCACGGCCGAACAGCCACATCTTGCGCACCAACTGTTGCGACTTGAAAGAGGTGGAGATGTGGAAGTTACACATGGCGTGGGTCAACTTCAAAAATGTGTTCCAGTCTATCAAGGGCAGATTGGCGTTGCGCTCGGCCGCCCCAAGGCTTGAAGACGTGGCGCAGGCGCAAACGCTACTCACGATCATGGCCTACCAACTGGTACGGAAATGTCTGCGTCATCTGAATCTGCGATCATGGACATCCGTTCGCCGCATCCTGTCAGCCCATTGCTACACAACGGTCATTCTGCCGCGGCCCGACGGCTCCGTCATTCGCATCCGCCGTCCAGGCGAACCAGATGCAAGCCAAGCGAGAATATACCAAGAACTAGGCGTACAGCCAGTGGACAGACTGCCCGTCTATGAGATGACCGTGTCTCCCGGCAAGACCATCAAGTGTTGCGATGAACAAAACGAGGATATGGGGCTTGGGATGACGCCAAGCATTCCCGGGGACATGGAGCCAGAGAATGTCCGGCACAGCATGATAGAAAACATGTTGCTGCAAGAGGCGTCACGGGACGAGGTTGTCATGGATGTCAAATACTTCCCATTTAAGGCGGAAGCAGACATAATGCAGGTTCGGGAAAAGACCACCAAATCAGAGGCGGCACAACAAGAAATCGATGAATATACAAAATTGTTGAAGGAAATTGGGGGAAAGACGTCTCCAACCCCCTTGAGCATACAACTAAGGTATGCGAAATTTTATATTGATGAGCATCCAGAACTCTTGAGAAATGCAAGAATGGCAATTGCAAATTGCTGGTCAAAGAAGTCGTTTGACATTAACGAGATTGTCCGTTTTGTCGAGAGGAATAGCCTGTATTTTTTTGATGCCTGCGCCGTTGTTTATCAGGAGATACTATCCAAGAAACGTGTTGCTGGCAAAGCCGAATCACGGGGAATTAAATTCGTCATAAAACAAATCGTCTTCTACAAGCTGGAAGCATATTTGAATGGTGATGACGAAAAGAAATTGATTGTGAAAGACAAGTTTACTTTATTTGCGGAAAAACATGAATGGCTCGCTTCCATATGGCCGAACAGAGGGAAAAAGCAAAGCGGAAAAGCCAGCCCCCAAGGAGTGACACAAAAAAGAATGATGCGTGACTACTATGCATGGAGAAGAAAAATCATCACGGAAGCGTTGAGCCAACTTAGGTTATTCTTCCCTGGATCAGATATTGACAGAGAAGCGTTTGAAAAAACAGATATAAGTGCGCTTCTCAGGGAGAAAGGGTATGCGCTCATAGCTTGGAATATTGATCAAACACTCATTTATTACAAAGATTTGGCCGGAGAAATTACTGGCAATGTCGATGGGCTATGCGATAATATTAAAACGTTGAAAGAGAAATATAACAAGTGGCAAAAAGACGATAAAAAGTTCATAAGAACCTTGATTGCCAAGATGGAGACGACTAAGAACCCATGATGATTTTCATCAAGTTATATAAGTTATATTGCTCTTCATGGTTAATGTAATGCGCCCCGACTTCACATCCGTCCCAATTTGACAGCCTCCCATTGGCAGGAAGCCGCCGCCATGAACCATTGCTTGTATTCCACCCGGGGGGGATACCATGTGAATTAATGGAGCTATTCGGCGTGTGCTCGGTGCCACATTTTCCCAAAGCCTCTTCGAGCCCCCCGAAAGACAACCAATCCCTTGACCAAATCAAATCCTCCCTGACGGTTTTGATGACGCGCTCCGTATCGGCGTTGCCCTTGGGTTTGCAATAGCCACTGAAGACTTGGCATAAAACAAGGGGTTTGGCCGCCTCCATGTAGGCTTTCGAGGTTGGTGGGGAGCCATGGTCGCTGACCAGATATAGCCCGTCCGGCCTCGTCTCCTTGATTCCGAGGGGGAACTGCCCCGCCACCGCCAAATCGAGGGCCGCCAGCCAAGCGGGGATCTTGCTTGTCCGGCTCAAATCCCAGCTGACACTCGCCGGGGAACATGACTTTCGCCATCTCGTTGTCTACCATATCCAGAGACAATCAAATCACTATTACTGACACTAACACCGCACAACTCGACGTTGACGCAACAACTTAACATGGACAATATATTTGAGCGCACGCCCAGGCTAAACCAACGGGGGTATTATGGTATTACCTATAAAGGGTTAATACTCGTATAAGGGTTTCCCCATAACCATATTGCCTATTAAGTGTCAACTCCCAACAGCATTAGCAATAAATGGTTACCAACAGCATTAGAAATTAAAGAGCACAACTACCAACGGTATTGCCTGTAAAAGCTTGACGCCTAACAGTACCTATAACGGTCACGGCCAACAACATTGCAGCGCCGTGCATCAAATTATATTCGACATCATCTACGTCGTCATGCCTAAGCCTGCGTTGGCATCAACGCCAACATCGGTTCACTAGCCCTCCTTTGGCAGGCCATAGTTCACTTCCTGGCCACACCACCACCAACGGCGGCTTGTTGCCGCCAGGTGATCCGCATTGTTGTGTATCTTGCGGCGTCCCAATGACGCTGCGGCGTTAGGTCGCTCCCGCAGAGCTGCCATGACGGTATATCCGGGCTTATGTCTTTGTGGTTAAGCCGAGCACGCCAACGCTAGGCGTCGTCCATCATCTTGTCCCAGGGGCGCGACGCCGCATGGCCCACCAAGGCCATGCGAGCAGGCACATCGACAGCTTCCCTGTCCTGTCTGGCCTGTCATGGCGTCTGCTGTATTCAACATTAGTTTTTGAAATGGTCTACTATAATATAGTACATAACTTAGACCCAGGAGATCATCATGCGTAAGTACAAAGTCACCTACGAGCCCACCTACAACGGGCACCCGATCAACGCCAACAAGGAGAAAAACCAGGGAGCCTACACGGAGATCCTCGACAAAGCCGAGGCCATCCTCGACCACATGACCGAGAACCATCAGAAGTCGCTGTACTTCCGCTTCGACCTGCGTTACCCCGAAGGCGAGGCGTACCATCCTGACAACAAGGACCTCACGCAGTTCAACGGGAGCTACGGCACACACCTCACTCGGGAGAAGCTCGACCCCCACTACCTCTGGGCCAGGGAGCAGTCCCGGGAGCAGCCAGTAGCGCGCGCCAGCGGGCCCCATTGCGCGCAGCCCGAGGGACGCCCCGGGGAACAACCCGCGGCGCAACATCAGCACTACCATTGCGCCTACCTCGTGGATGGCAGGGAAACCCAATCCCCGCACAACCATCTGGCCAAGGCCGAGGAGCTCTGGGTGAAGGCCGTTGGTGCTCCCAGGGGAACCAAGGGGCTTGTGGACTACTGTGACAAAGCCAGGGATGGCTCCCCCCAGGAGAACGCCGTCATGCTCCGGAGGAACCCCGACGGAACGGTGGAGAACTACGACAAGGTGTTCAGGCGCACCTCCTACCTCGCCAAGATCAACACCAAGGACGGGTTGCCCATGCGCGTCAGGCAGTTCGGCGGCACCGAGGTGCCCAACGCCAATGGTTCCAGCAACGGGGGCGGCCATGAGCGGGGCTGAGCGGTGGATGCCAGCCGGGGCGGGATGGATGGAGTTGTCCATCCTCGTCCCTTATAGCTGGCCCTCGCTGGTGTGGCTGCCCATGGCGATAGGGGTGTTATGCCGTTGAGGCGGCTGAGATGAGCCTGTGTGAGTTGGAGGCCATGGCTGATGGAGGATGTCCGCGATACGGGGATGCGCCATTGACCTTGGCTTCTGATCCCTTTGGAGTTGACGCTATGGAACTCTGTTGTCAAGCTCTTTCATCTCTGTGCCCTGTTGGGCTAGGTTTGTTTTGAGCTACGCTATGCGGTTCTGTGGCTTGGCTGTTGTTCTTGGATGCCGATAGCCCGGGTTCCTTGCCTCGTTAAACACCCTGTTTATCTTGGGGCTGGAGGGCGTCGATTGCGTGGTCGCCCATGACGAGTTTCATTCTCGGCTAATGGAGCATTTAGGATCAGAGTTTTTACGTGTTTAACAGGCTAAAACGGCTCATGTGGGCTATCCCCCAGAGAGGGGGATTAAGCAGGATGTTTGCATGGTAAACACCCCCAGTCTCCGGGTGATATTTGGACGATTTCACATCAGTCACAGATTCCACCAAAATCCACGGACGTTGCGATAACGGGAGTCTACCCCGCTCCTGGATGGATGCGAGCCAGGGAACGCCGCGATCACTTCCACCGTTGGTCTCAACTCACCGACGGCAAGGTGGGGAGCGTCCAGCGCCCCCCCCCCCCATCATATCGGCAACTCATCCCCCGTCACGCTTTGGCGTCAACGCTCGCTATGACGCCGGAGCGCTCAAGGGGATGGGCTGTCGGTGGCGCTCAGCGCGCCGAGATTTTGGCGATGAGGGCGTTCAGCTCCTTGAGGTACGCCTCCTTCGCCTGCGCCTTTTCAGTGTCGGTGGCCAGTTTGTCGTACAACGTGTTGAACTTGGTCAGGTTGGCCGTCATGCTCTTTTTCAAGGCGGCCTCGTACTTGGGCATAGTGACCTTGCCTTGGCGGAGCTTTGGCGTCCCTGCCATCTGTTGCGAGACGCGCGCCCTTATCATCTTCGCGGATATCGTCTCGTCCTGGTGCTCTTTCTTGAGCTCCCAGATGAGATCGACCCTTGCCTGCTTGGTCGCCTTCTGGTTGATGATGCCAGACGGGAAATACCGCCTCAGCTTGCGGAGCTCCCTCGCCTGGGACTCGTTCACGATGGTATTCTTTTCAACCTCCCCGTTGATCAGCAGGGCGATCTTCTCGGCGTTGACCAGCTGGTTCGCCCGCATGGGCGTGAAATCGAACTCTGCCTCCACATACCCCTGGAAGGATTCGTATTTGAGCAAGAACAGCTTGGTGTCCTGCATCTCGTGGAGTTTCTTGGCCACGTCCATAGCCAAATTGAAATGCTCCTTGATGAACGCCGTGCGCTTGTCGTAGGACTCTTTGCCGTTGGCCTTGACGATAGCCTCGGCCTCCTCGGAGTTGAAGTCCTCGACCTTCCTGGTGGAGCCGCTCTGCGCCAGTATCTCCTTGAACTTGGCTTGAGTCTTTTCGGGGAGCTTGTCGATGCCGCACAGTTCGGCGGACGCGTTGACAACTTGCCCGGGTTGCTTCTTGCCTTTGACCGGATAAACACCGTGTTTATCTTGAGGCTGTGCGGTGGTGGTCTTGGGGGTCTTCTTGACTTTGGACGTCTTGCCGGTGGATATCTCTGCCATGGTCTTCCTCGCCTATGAGCTGTTGTCTATGCCGCTTCCTTGAACAAGCATAGCACATATTCCTGAAAAGTAAAGCCAGAATAGAGCATGATTTTGACGATAGTCCAACTGGCAGAAAGAGTCCATCGACATGGCTTTTGGCTATCTGTGCACTATCCCCCACATGCGTTGTTTTCTTGCGTTTTTAACGTGAAAAAGGGAGGCGTTGCCTGGAGGATTTTGCTCGCTGCGACACGCATGGAACAATCTCGTGCAATTTGCAGGTAAGGCTCGGGACGAGGCATGGAGTGTGAACGGCCAAGTCTTACCACATCTAGTACGTACATGGGGGGGTGAGCCTGAGTGACAAACATTTCTTGAACGTGGTTAAGCATGTCGGCCCGGAGTCGACCGTGGCGGCGCTTGGACGGAGCAGGAAGATAGCGATCCATGGGGTGTAATGTGCTACGCAAGGCTTTGCCTCGCCCTCTCGGCCTATGGACTGAAACGCTCACCCTCCCGTCGTCCTCCCCGTGTTCTCGTCTGCCGCATGGCACTCGAAGTTCCCGAAGAACACGCCGCGTGTAAACCACGTCTCGAAAATTCCGGGAAAATACCACCTCTCCGTCCTTGACATGGGCATTCACTGGAGAAATATTAGCTCTAATCGGTTAGATGGCGGTATGTCCGGTCAATAAACATGGGGGGGAAGAACAGGGGCGTAAATCCCACAATTTCGAGCAACCTATACCTCATAGCCAAGGATGGCAATCGAAAAAACAACAGGCAATAACTGTGTTGTCTTGGTGTGCCGCAAGATGATTTTATCGAAACGAATGCTTTTTATACTAGATTTCAAAACACAAGCTGACCGTAAGGCATTCATGCTAAATAGATAACTATCTAGTCGTTTGTTATGTTTATTGAAAAAACAAGACAGGTCGTCCATGTACAAGATCAAAAACACAGAAAGAAACAACGAAAAAGCTTCTGATTTCGAGACATTTTCAATGCTTTACCTCTTGGGGATTCGAAGCGATAATGATCAAATTGATCTTGTGCTCGTGGACTGCTTCAATGACGTGACAGGTTCCGATGACGCTGTAAGCTGTCTTTGGGATGTGCAGTCGAAGGGGCATAAGAGCAACACGCCTTTGCAAATTGGTGAGCATCTTGTAACGTTGTATGAAAACTACATTACAGCTTTTCCATTTGAGCACTTGATTCTCTTCCTGGAGACAGTTGCGTGCATTCATGTCCATGATTCATCATTGAAGATATTCAAACATAAGAATTTTACTGATGAAAGCCAAAACAAGATTAAAGATGGACTCATTCGAGAATATGCCAGAAGAACCTCCATCCAACTTACGACAGAGACTATCAAGGTAGATTCATTTCTTGAGTCCGTGGAGTTTGTTGTCTGCACCAAAGACAAAGTTGCAAATATCAAAAACCTGATTGAGTTCAAAAATAAGGATGTCAGAGATGCCGAGTTCTTTATCGAAATTTTCAATGAGATTCGCGGTTTGCAATCCAGGCTGAAAAACACAAATGTTGAAAGTCGTGAGTTAAATTCCCCAATAGATGTCCTGTCCTTCAGAAAGCACATTACAAAAAACCAGATCGTTGCATTGCTTGTGAATCGACTCGTCGGCGCAGAGCTCTTCAGTAATCATGGGATCCCAATTGACTTCATGCCGTATGTTGTAAGCATGGACAGGGAGGATGCAAAAGATCTGATACAAGGTTGTATTGTCGCAATATGTCGAACATTTTTCGACAAGAACAACAAGGTAAATATCTGGAGATTTCTAGAATCTGCAATTAAAGCCGTGATGAAGGACTCAAGTATCGGGCTTGAAGAGGTTATCAGGCAGATTCCCGAAACGGACATGGAGGGTGTTCCAACTATGGATTCAACTAGTGTTAAGTTCCTTATCGCTCGAATTAAGGATGGTCTACAGTGATTATACTAGCAGCAGGACTTGGTAATAGGGATGAGGCATTCATTGAAGACCGATTCGTGAATGGACTTAATATTATCTACAGCAATGACAATAATAAAGGCAAGACGATACTCATCCAGAGCATAATGTACTCTATCGGGAACTCGCCTATTTTTCCAACCAGTCTAGACATAAAGCGGTACTATTTTTACTCAAAGTTCGCTCACGATACAGACGTATTTGAGTTTTTGCGAAGTGGAAACAGTATTCTTGTCAAAAAAAACGGTGTCGTATCTTTATTTGACTCAATTACAGACTTCAAGCTTTTTTTCAACGAAGAGATTTTCCGACTTCCTCGATTTGTGAAAGATGGTAAACCGATTATGTCGGACAACAGCCTATTCTTCCAAACCTTCTTTCTTCCACAAGACAAGCGGAACACTTCTAACGTCATCAATGGAGGTCAATACAACAAAACTGACTTCATTGCGATGGTGAAGGCGTTAATAAATTCGAACTATTCAAATTTAGATTCACGAGAGTTTGATGCCCGAAAGATCCATCGAAAGTCTATCTTGCAAGAAATTGGAATGCTCACTCGACGCATTTCCTTTGTTAGAGAGAATCCTGTTGTTGCCCGTCAAGTTCTTCAAAGTGTTAACAATATTGATTTCCAAGAACAGAGCGAAGCATTAATGAAGCTCAATCAGGAGATAGCAGCGAACTCTACGAAAAGAAATCGAGAAGCAAATCGACTATGCAAACTGCAAACGCTTGCTTCTGAGCTAAACTCATTAAACCGAAACATAGAAATTGGGAAGGTTAAATGTGCCGACTGTGGAAGCGAAAAGATTGTTTACTCAAATGGTGATTTCACCTTCGAGGTCAGTAATGACATAGTTCGGCGTGAAATCATTTCATCAATTCAGTCGCAGGTCATAAACAAACGTGTTGCCATCGCAGAATACAACAATGAGATATCAAAACTCCAGGTAGAAATTCAGGAAAAGCTGGCGTCAATACCGATAGAAGTGACTGATATAATCATCAGTCGCGAAGCAGTTCTCAATGAAAGAGACAATGACCATAGAATTGTCGAGCTCAGTAACGAGCTAAAAGTGATCGAAGAGCAGTTGGTGCAGCAAGAACAAATAGAGCGGGAATCAACTCTGGATGTTAACACTCAAATTGCTGCGATAGTTGATGAGATGAAGAGATACTATGCAGAAATTGATGAAGTTGAGAATTCTAGTATCGAGGGACTCTTCACAAGACATAATGAAAATTTCTCCGGTAGCGAAGAGCAAATATTCTACTTTAGTAAGCTTATATCTATCGAGAAGCACTTACGGCTGCCATTTCCGATCATAGTCGACTGCTTCAGAGATGGGGAAGTTTCAACTGACAAAGAGTTGAAGATGGTCAAAGAATATCATGGATTAAAGAAACAAGTAGTCTTGACATCCACGCTTAAGACTCAAGAGTATTCGACAAACAAGTACTCCAGCAGGTATGACTTGAATGCCATCGACTACAGCTCGTTCACAACAAATAAGCTTCTTCAGGCTTCATTTTGTCCAAGATTTGAGATAATTCTTAAGTCATTCAATATAGAAATTCAAAAATCCAACATCATGTTTGAGACTGATCGTCAAGGTAAATTATGATTACGGTTGAATTGGGCGTTATACGCAAATCGGCAGCAGTAAAAATACGAACATCATTTACGGCAACACTAAGAAGTATTGAACACCTGGGGACGTTTGATGGAAGGCGAACCCGTAACAGGGGTGGAATGCTTTCAAGTGACCGGAGGTGGCGCGTTTTGAGTGACCGGTAACACAACACAAGTAAACATGCTATCGAGGAGTTTTGATATAATGGGAGTAATGTCTCAATGAGTGACGAATTTGAAGTTATTGGCTTTTTTTATAAAGTTGAACAGTATAAATGCAGGAAATATCTAGACATCAAGCGTAAATCTCCAAATACAACAACTCCTGATCTTATGGTTGTGATGATGAATCCAGGCTCATCATATCCAATAAATGGCGACGATGATTGTTCCAAGCCTACACAAACCGTCCCAGATGACACACAAGAACAAATTATGAAAGTGATGAATGAATGTTCACTGAATTACGCAAGGATAATCAACATATCTGACATTAGAACACCGGAATCAAAAAAATTCCGAGATTTCATAAAGTCAGATGAAGGCAAATCTTTTTGGCATTCAATCTTTCATGACAATAGGAGCGACGATCTCAAAGATCTATTTATCGAAAAAGTACCAATAATTTATGCGTGGGGTGTCCATCGGCAATTGAAAAAACTGGCAGAGCTTGCAATGGAAAAAATGAATCAGACGCTTACGAAGAATCCTGTTGGATGGAAGAAAAATGATGGCGATAATTACTCGTACTATCACCCCTTACCTCGAAACCCCAAGTCCAAAGAACAATGGCTCACCGAGGTCATTAGCCAGTTGTCACAGCGCAAGAAATAGCCCATTGGGTTGTATGTTATGCTGTAAGTCTGCGTGGAATTGTTTATGCAGCTCTCATTGTCACCGCCGGGCGAAAATGTCCCGATTTCGCCGAACTCAAATGTCCCGACTTCAGGAACAGGCAATACCCCCCATGTCCCCTGGCTTCGAGCTTTCAGCAAGGGGTTGCTGTTATGTTTCGACAACGTTTCAGCTCAGAGGCATCACTCCCGTTATGGATTTTATCGGGTGCCTGGGCGTTCCGAGAACAACAGGTTTGACCCGCCGAGGGTGTGCTGTTCGCCGACCGGCAGCGGTTGTCACTGTTGCGGATACGCATGGGTCGCTGGATAAAATCCCGCTGACTCTCATGTCCAAAGAAGGAAGCCGAGGTGTTTGTAACAGCCCTCTTCTATCCCTCCAACGTGGAGACATGTGAAGAATATAGGAGGAAGGAAGCGAAATACAAGAAGATGATTTAATTTTGAATTTTCTCGAAGAAAACGCAAGAGGAGGCCGTTTACGCCCATTGAGAGGACGATTCACAGAAAACTCAGGGGACAAATGAAATCAGCAGATTTGGGACGTTTGAGATCAGCGTTGACAGGGGTAGGCGAGTTCCGCATGAGCCACGAGATCACCCCCCTTTGATCCAATCCGCCGAACGAACGCGGCTGGCAACGAGTTCTGATTCAGCCGGAATTTCGCCCGGGTGCTCGGGGACACGGACTACTGGGATTTTAGGCTGTCATAGAGAAGGCCCGCACAGCCTGCTTCAATAGCGGCCAGCGGCTGGAAAACCATTTCGTTGACATCACCGAAATGGTTGAGATCGGCAGCGGCACTCAGCGATAGACGGAGCGGTATTGCCAGACCATCTCCTACGCCGCCTCACGAATGCTGGGGCGGGGGGCGGTGGGAGTCCGCACCAGCGATTGACGGATCGACGCGGTGGTGAAAGCCGGGGACAACGTCTACGTTTTCGAGTTCAAAACTCGACGGCACGGTTTCGGAGGTGCTCGCGCAAATCCGCCGCAAGGCGTATTACGGCCCGTACCAAGCCGAAGGCAAACGGTTGATCTTGGTCGAAGCCAATTTCAGCATAGGAGGCAAAGGACTGGTCGAATGGCTCCACGAGGCTATTTAACCCAAACGGCGATCACAGTAACGATAGCGGTGGACACCGGCCTTTTTCAAAATCCTTTGCGCAAAGTTTGAAGCTTACCCGGTGTTCTGCCGGGGGGCTTTCAAGTGACCGGAGACAGATATGGGATTGTTATTATTCCACATCTAGAAAATCAGCGCAACCGATCTGCAAAAGATTATTCTTGGCCCGTTCTGCATATTTACGTGTTTGCTCGTTATTGTCGTTTAAGCCGGATTTTAAAATTGATTTTGCTTCGTCGTGTGAAACATACACGTGAGGATCTTTGAGCATGGCATCCGTGATCTTGGCGAAGCATTCGACGACCAAGGGCACGTGAACCGGAAGCAGTTTGTTCAATGCTCTCAGTTCCATGGAAAACCTCGCCGCCCTCACATGCCCAAGATCAAGAATTTTCGAGAATGAACTCAAACGCCACATTGGCTCCAGGCATTCCGCTTCCAGCCAAAAGGTGAATTTTTGGAGTTCCAGCGGCACAGCAGCTTCCAGCCGCCATTCGAAATAGGCGATCGCACGCTCGATCAACGTTTTATCCAAATTTTTGCCGCTTTTTTCTAGTGAGCGGCCAACATGGTCGAAGAGCAGAGCCCATTGGTCATCTTTGGTTTTGTTATAAAAACATTCCAGAAGGCTTTCATTCCCTGCCAGAGGGTAGAGTTGCCAAAGGTAGTAGATGAAAAGGTGTTGCCCCAGCTTTTTGACAAGCTCATTGCCGTCATTTTTCGTTGTCATCAAAGCATCCAGGTTATCGAGAGCGTATTCGAAATCACCCCGCAGAAGTTCAAAAGCCCCCTTGTTCGGCTGGCTTGTGCGGATATAACTGCCAAATGCAGTCATTCGAAGAGGAATATTGTCTTGGGGAAACAGTATCCATCTTTGTTTTATAGCCCATTCCTTGTTGAGGCAGGCAAGGCTAGCGAAATACATTCCCAATATGGCATATTCAGGACGGGTCAACGGGATTTCTGCATCTTTTCCTATGCGCTTAGTGATAATGTTCGTCACTTCCGGAACAGTATCTCCGGGATGCTGGCGGCGAATCCAGAAACCAAAATTGACGAGGGATTCGAGTGCGCGGCTGCGGTTGTTGTTGATAGCCTCAGTGATGGGATCGTCATAGTTGAGAAACACAGGTTTGCCGCAGTCAAGCCGCCAGCTAGGTTGAGCACATACTTGACGGAGCAAGCTAGCGAGACCATCCCGTACCTCAATCGGAGCATTCGTGTCCTTGCCCACGCATACGTCGATGAAATCAACCACGGCTCGCCGCGAGCTTCCCCAGTCAGGCTGTTCACGTGACTTGTCTTGCGGTTCTGGCTTGCCTTCAACTCTTTCCGTGTCCGGATGCGACAATATCCAGAGGCAGAATTCGATCCATTGGCCTAGATTGCCGAAGTTCTTATCCTTGACTAGCGATTGCATGGCATTGACCATGGCAACCACATAGATTGGCCGTGCAATTTCGTCTCGGTGCTCCATCCAGAAAGCGAGGCGTTTCCACTCCGGGATGATTTTCTCTTTGAAGACGGAATAAAAAACTTCAGAGAGGGCGGAAATGCTGATTTCAACCAGCCAGTCATTCTTGTCGTGATGTTCGTCGTCCCAGTCGTTCAGGTAGGCCAGAAGTTCCTCGTCCGTGAGGCTCACGAGCTCTTCGGCGGACTGGGGGCTGTGGTAGCTTATAATCCCACTGCGGATACTGTCGCGAGGCGAAAAGCTGTCATCGGCGATGGCTTTCGCGAGTGTTTCATTGTTCAGTTCATCGAAATAACGCCGATTTTTCTCATTCAGTAAAGCTAAAAAAGGGCGTAGTTGCATGCGGTGGAAATGGCGTTGGTATTTTTTAAAGGTCTCGTCGCTGTAGCTCTCGCCCATACATTGGCGAAGATCTCCTTTAGGCGGGCCGAGATGGATGGCGTCAAAAATGGTGGATCGCTCGGCTTCGCTGAGCAACAGCTGCCCAAAATGCTCGCAGGCCTTGCGAACCATTAATTGGAACTCGTAGTGGTGCTCCCACTTCGAATAATCGCCATGCTTAAGGATCAATTCACGTATCCAAGGCAAGGTTTGGTTGCTTGGATGCGATGCGTATAATAGTTGGCGCAGGCGCTTGAAGATTTTCCATCGCTTCTTGCGTAACGCCTGATCCAATGCGTCAATGGATTCTGGAATTTTGTCGTAAACTTGCCTACAAGCATAGGTTAACGTATGAACCAGGACGCTCTTTGCGTCATGATGATCACGACTTGGTTCGTCCAGCCTCTCACACCATATCTCTGAATAGTCTTCGTCCAGTCCCTTGTCAAGGTCTTCCTGGTGCATGCTCAGATGAATCATGCTTGCCACCGTATCAATCATAATGCGAGCAACCTGATAGGGATCGAACTCAGATAAAGGGCGAACGCCTCTTTCAAGGATTTGCTGATATTCCCAGCGATCGAAACGTGGAGCTGGCTCAAGTGATGTTTCCCAAACCTCTAAATTTTCTTTGCGGCGAGATCGCTTTTCTTCCGCTTTTGGATCAGCTTGAAAAGCGATCGCACACTGGAGAATCTCAAGAGCGGCTCTACGGGGCGACCCAGGATCACTTCCCCATTTTTGAAGGATCTTAACAATCAACGCATCTTCGTCCCACCGATAGGAAGATTGGAGAAATCGTTTGATTAGTTGCTTGAGCTGAAGCGAGAGTCCGATGTCTGGAAGATCACAGGCAATCGAGAAGATTTCATGCAAGATGCGTGGGTTATTCGTTTTTTTCAGGTCGAGAATGATTTTAACAACCTTTTCCGGCGATTGTACGGCAACTTTTTTCAGGTAAAAGATGGGGTGCCAAAGCGGGATGTTGATGTGGCCGTCTCCTGCGGCTTTAACATTGGGTGGGTCTTTAAAAAATCCGCTTTTGACCAGTGGTGTGAGGAAAGCTGGATTATCAGCTGTGTTGAAGAAAAATGCGTAATTGGCACCACGACGCTTGATTAGCTCCAAAAGTTTCTCAAAATCAGCTTGCTCAGGATGTGGCTTGGAAATAACTGCTCGAATCGCACATTGATCTTGTGCGGTAATTGGGGCAAGTAGATCAATGATCAAACGTTCGGCTATAGCGAGTTGCTCCCAAAATAACTTCTCGTCGGTGTTGTTATTATGGTGGGCAAAGCCCTCGACGTTTTCCCATAATGAGTGGAACCTCTTGGCCTTCTCCGATCTTATTTCCTGATCCAATGTCTCGTGCATTGGGTCAAGTTTTTTTATAACAGAGTGGATCTGCTCTTTTCTTGTTGGTGTCTGGTTCAACTTGAGATAATTATCCACGTCGCAAATGGTTTTGTCCAGTTTCTTGTCAATGACCTTCCCCTGCCATTTGTCCTCATAGCGTTCCTTGTCGGCACACAGTTGAGAATACAGCTTGGTTCTCATGTCTCGAAAATTTGGCATCGATACTGGAATCTCACTTTCAACAAAGACGCGAGGCAGTTTTTCCAGGAGTTCCCTTAAAGACTGAGCCGCCTGCGAGAAACGATCGGGGTTGTAGGTGTTCTTTGCCGCATAAATAGCCCCAAGGTACCAGTCGCCCAACGAATATTTCGGCGACTTGGCTGCTCTGAGAATTTCGAGTACTTGCTGTTGTGTCGAGCTCAGCTCAATAGGGCGGGACTCGGGAAAAACGGCAATATTCTCATCCATTTACACATCCCCCGTTATTTTACGCACACCTGTTCATGATCAACTGTTGAAGGTGTAGGTCGCCGCCAGCCCCTGAAGCGTTTTGTTGTCCGAAATGATGTCGTGCGGGATGAGCAGATACACCCACGGTTTGCCGCCATGCTGGAGCTCGTGAGCCGTCGCGTGGACGCACCATTCCACCGCAGCCTTGGCTTTCGCCAGCACGTCCGCCGCGGCCATCTCAGAGGCGGCCTTCGGCTCGCAAAGGAACTTCGTTGTCAGCGTCTCGACCACGAAGTCCGGTTCGTAGGACGCATCGCTCGTGTAGTGGATCTGGAAATTTCCCTTGGCAGGCTTAAACCACTTGATGACATCGCGGTCATTTTCCAGGATTGCGGCGAAACGCCGTTCCGAGTCGGAGTCGAACTTCTGGATGCGGTAGAGGCATTTGTGGAAGCCAACGAAAAGCATCTTGCGGATGTCCTGCTTGTCCACCACCGGCGTGCGGTAATCCCGTTCGTTCTCCTCGGCCGGAGCGGAGAAGTTGCTTGGACGCAGCGTCGTGAAGCCCTTGCTCACGTGCGCCTCGTAAGCGGTCGCTTTCTCCTCGTAATGCTTCTGCATCTGGGAGTGGATCAAGTCCACCAGCGTTTTCTGGTGATGCTGGAGAACGTTCCGCACCTCGCCGTCGTCCTTGAGGTAAGACCGCAGATGCGCCACGACTTGGCCCGCCAGCTTGTAGAGCTGCGGGGCATGGTCGTCGTAACAGATGTCGTCGAAGTCGATCAAGCCCCGCGCCAAGTAGTCTTCGAGCTTCTCTTCGGGGACGATATCCGTGCCGCTCATGAGCCGATGTTGTCCCCGGCTGTGTAGCTCCTGGATGAGAATCTCGCGGTCCACCGGTTGGAGCCGCACGTTGGTCAGGTCAAGATCGAAGTCCTTGAACCCCCGTGTCACATCGCCCACTGGTTGGATGGTGATGCGGGGGATGTCAATGGAAAGCTCGTTGCGGAGGGCGATAGTCTTTGCCACGATCTCGGCCACGTCCACCTTTTCCTCGATGCCTTCCAGTTCTCCCTGCGCCGGGGTGATGAGCTCCATGACCTTCTCCGCTATCTGCCGCTGGATTTCCGGTCTCCCAAGCTCGGAGGAACGGGGTAGACGCTCATATTGCCTAATGACTTCCAATGTGGCCCTGGCCGCCTCCTGTTCCTTCGGTTTCGTGAACAGCAACTGCGGCTGTTCCAACGATCCGCCCGTCGAGCTCGCCTGGGGCTGGAGCCGTAGCATGATCTCCGGCTCGGAGACCACAGCCTTTGACCGTTCGTTGTTGATGTAGATGACCTTCATCCCGCCTCGGATGATGGAGTCTGGGCTGTTGGCGTAGTCCACGATCTCCTGGAACTTGTCATGCGACACTATAGTCAGCCGGTCGACAGCTCCTACGCCCGTCCGTTTCCCGTAGGGGAGGCGCAGCCCGCGTCCGATGGACTGTTCCACCAGAGTCCGCGAGTTCGCCGTCCGGAGCGGGACGATGGTGTAGAGGTTGGTGACGTCCCAACCTTCCTTCAACATGTTCACGTGGATGACGATCTCGGTCGGGTTGTCCGCCTTCTCCACGTTGATGAGCTGTTCCACGGTCTCGTCCTTCTCCTCGCCTGTCTGCTTGGAGTGGACTTGAATCACCTTGCCTTTGTAGCGACCGTCGAAGAACCCCTCGTCCTCGATGACTTTCACGAGGCTGTTCGCATGGTCGGTGTCCCGGGCAATGACCAGCATGAACGGCTTCACGATAGGCTTGCCGTTCTCGCGGGCGTAGACTTCCAGCTCGACCTTGGTGTTCTCGTGGATGCGGACGCCATCCTCCAGTTTCAGGCGTTCAAGGCTGGCGGGATCGTAGTTCTTTGCGTCGAAGTTCTCCCGGGTCGCCACGGCGGGCTCTTTGACAAAACCGTCAGACATGGCGCTCGACAGCGGATAAGCGTAGATGACGTTCTTGAAGGCCTGCGTCCCGCCGCTGCGCTCCAGTTGCGGCGTGGCGGTCAGTTCGAGCCCTAGGATAGGCTTCAACTCGCTGATCGCCCGCATACCGGCCTCAGCCCGGTAGCGGTGCGACTCGTCCATAAGGAGCACCAGGTCGTCGAGCTTCGACAGATACTCGAAGTAGCTCTGGCCGATATATTCCTGGAGCCGCTTGATGCGTGGCTCCTTGCCACCGCGAACCTCGGAGTTGATCTTCGAGATGTTGAAGATGTTGATGTGGACAGTCCGTTCAAAAGATGGAAACTGTACATCACGCACGCCGCGTCCGCTCTCGTAGTTGTCGCCGGTTATGATCTCCGGCGGCTCGATGGCGAACTCCGATATCCCTTGGAAGACGTACTTCGGTGTGTTGGGCGTGAAGTCGGCGATGAGCTTGTTGTAGATGGTCAGGTTTGGGGCGAGCACGAAGAAATGCCGGATGTCTTCGGCCTTGTAAAGATAGGCGATGAACGCCCCCATCAGCCGTGTCTTGCCCACTCCGGTCGCCAAGGCGAAGCAGAGCGAGGGGAAATCGCGCTCAAAGTCCGCCACGGTGGGGTATTCTGACTGGACGGACTGAAGCGCCTGGGGGACATCTGTGTCTTTCTCCAATGGCATGATGTCGCAAAGGCGGGCGAGTATCTCCAGCGACTCGCGCTGGGGAAGGCGGAGGCTCAGGCGGTTGGCGATGGCGTTGATGTTGGGGTTCACTTCGCGCCTCCCTTCTCGGCGGACCGCTCGAAAAGCGAGGGCTGTTGCATGTTGGCTCGCCGTTCCTCTTTGGTTCGTGGCGTCTTTGGTGCGGATGGCTCGTCTTGGACTTCCGATTCGGCGTTTCGAAGTGGCAAGTTTTTGATCTCCAGACTGTAGTCGTCATGCCCCCACTCGCAGCGGGTCAGGACGGCCTTCGGTATCTTCTTCACCGTCAGGTTCGGGAATTCGGAGAGGTCGCCGCAGCGGAACGCTCCGCACATGATCAGCAGGCTCCGACGCTCTCCCACCTCGTCCGAGAGCTTCTGCAATTGCTCCCGGGTCAAGGTCTGGGTGGTGACATAGATGAAATCCATCTCGGTGGAGTGCCCATGTTCCCAGTAAGCCGTGTCGCTCGGTGCGTAGATGAAACCTTCCAGCTTGCACATGGCCTCGGCCAGCATGGCGGCGTTGTACTGTTTGCTGATGATCCAGTTTCCGAACTGATCCTTCTCCAGCAGAGAAGGGGCAAGGCGATAATAGCGGAATCCGCCACCGCCTTTCCAGCCGACGGCCTCGGTGATGCCCCCCTTGTCCTCGCCGTCAATGACCTTCTTCAGCCGAGGGATGATGTGGGTATGGCAGTGCTCGCCGAGTTCAATCATGATCCAGCGACGTCCCATTTTGTGAGCAACCGCCCCGGTGGTGCCAGACCCAGCGAAGGAGTCGAGCACGAGGTCGCCTGGATTTGAGCCAATCTCAAGGACACGTTTGAGTAATCGTTCAGGCTTAGGTGTTCCGAAAACTGGAGTGTTATTCGGCATAACGGCCATGACTTCCTTCTTCGCTTCGTCGTTGTGTCCAACATCTCTATGTTCCCACCACGTTGTAGATGGTACAGTGTCGGTCACTTCAGATAAAAAACGCTTAAGTCGAGGAACATTATTTCCCTTGCCTCCGAACCAGATACGATTGTCTGCCACAAGTTCTGCAAATTTCTCTTTAGTAAATCGCCAACTTGTCCCCTGTGGCGGCATATGCCTACGACCTGATGGGCCAACAATGGGATAAATAGCATAATCGCGTTCCTCATTTCTAAGTAAATCACCTGATGTCCACAGACCTCGTGGATCATTATCTTGGTTCTTATATCTTGCATCTTGTTCTTCCGTTCGCTGCAAGCGATTCAGACTAAGATTGTCTACGTTTTTTGCATAGCAGACAACATAGTCATGTGATTCAGAAAGAAATCGAGAATCGCTTTTAGCTCCATACTTCTTTTGCCAAATTGCCGTTGAGATGAAATTAGCCCTTCCAAACAATTCATCCATCAATACTTTCAGGTATGCTTGCTCATTGTCATCGATGCTGATCCAAATTGAACCATCGTCCGTCAGTAATCGTCTCAAAATATCCAACCGATCGCGCATCAGCGAAAGCCATAGAGAATGCTCAATTCCGTCATCGTAGTGAGTGAATGCTGAACCAGTGTTGTAGGGAGGATCAATATAGATGCACTTGACTTTACCGGAAAATTCTTGTTCCAGTGCCTTGAGGGCGAGAAGGTTATCGCCGAAAATGAGTCGGTTGTCAAAAATATCGTTTCCGCTCAAGCGAAATGGGGCATGATGCGATCTTGCCTGATCCTCTATGAGAATGCGCGGTTCCAGCTTAGGCCGGTTCTCTTTGCCAATCCAGGTGAGTTCGAGTTTTGACTTCGACATATTAATCGACCTTATTTTGCTTGTTGCTGGAGAAAACTATTTAATTGACATCAGGCACTATTAAGCAGTTCGTCATATATGCTTGATAAATAATCTTCGCTACTTTCAGTCTAAATGGCATGTTTCTATTTTCACGACATATTTGACGAGATGCTTACTGCCGAGAAATTGAGAACGGTCATTCTCCGAATATTGCATGTAGGTTTTTGTCAGTTGGAGTATTAAGGTTTGCAACAATCGGGAAGTTTTCTGGGCAAAACTTAACTCCTACTAAATCCTCAGCATCATTCAATTTCATTGTTTTCCTTGCTGTGGAAGAAATATTAGATCGACACTTATTTATTAATTTCGCAAGTCGATGGTCGGCCGTAACCACAACCACATTTCCCGCTCCATGAATTCTTGTTAGGTGGATTCCCATCGATAGTATTAACTGGTCAAAAGTCCCTGCAGGAGTAACTTTTGTTTTGCCTCGTGCAAGCTTAAAATAGTGATCAATTGGAGCCACTAGGCTGATACTGAGAACGTGATACCGTGTCAATTCGTAATGGTAAAATAGTGTTGCATTATGTATGTCTTTCTGAAATTTCTCTCTAAGTTCGTTGTATTTTTTGGGAGATATGAGACGTTGATTGACCTGTTTGTTCCAATCGCCAAATGCATACTTGGCAAATGTGCTGAAAACTTCTGCAATGCAAAAATTTGGAATGTAAAAGAAGTGATTTCTATTGCCGGAGCGAACAGATTCGATAAGCGCATGTGCGCGTTCATGAACTTTTGGATTTTTATGTGCTTTTGGTATAAAATATGGAACAAGGACACTGGCATCAAATAAACAATATTTCCGATGCAACTCCTCGCATGGATGGCTTATACTCGCCAATGTTCCCTTATTCATTTTTGCCTCTATATTTAAGGTTATTGCGTCGGATATGTTTTTATAAAAAGCCATACACTCTCTTCATTTGCGCATGTCGTTGATCGCCAAGTTCTTCACGCCTGCGATGAAAACGGCGAAACTCTTCGAGCGGGTGTTGCTCGTGTCAAGATATTGGCCGATGGAACGTGAACCGCCAACCTTCTGATAGCGACGGATTGTCACTTTCGCCAATTCCTCCGCTGCGTTGGCAAGCCGGTCAGGTTCCCGATATTTGCTCAATCCTTGCTTAGCGGCAAGCCCTTTCATTTCTAATCCGCTCTCAACTGCGGCCAAGTCTGCAAGATACCAGCTTTCCAGCTCATGGCAGGCGATTCGCACCAAGGCCTCCCGTTTCGCTTCCTTGCATTTGGCAACCAAGCTTCGTTTCACCTCGTGGCAGTCGGCGGAGTCTTGGTCGCGCAACACGATGAAACGGGCACCAGGATTCTGGTAATGACGCAATTTCAGGACAAGCTGACGTTCCAAGTCTTGCTTGCCCTGGAACACCAGGTATCGGGCAGGAACATCCGGTGCCAAGCGGGGCATCAAACCTTCCAGCATGGCCTTTGCCGAGGGTTCCTCCAGGAGAAAGACCAGCTCCGTCATTTGGGGTCGGCCCCCCCGAAGAAGCCTTGCTCCCACAGGAAGCCCATTTGGTCTCCATTGTCCATGTAGGCCTTGATCTGTGCGTCGTCTGCGGCGCGCTTGATTTGGGTGAACCCGTCTTTCTTTTCCAGCCAGAACACTTCCTCCACCTTGGCGGCGTTGAGGAAATTCGGCGAATGTGTGGAGACGAACACCTGTCCGCCCCGGAGCGAATAGGCGCGGAACTCCTCAGCCAGCTCCCAGAGCAGCCGGGGATAAAGCTGGTTTTCCGGTTCCTCTACACAGAGGAGTGGATGCGGCGTGGGGTCATTGAGCAGCACCAGGTAGGCGAACATCTTCAACGTGCCGTCCGACACGTATTTGTCGATGAACGGGTCTTTGAAGGAGCCGTCCTGGAACCCCAGGAGGAGGCGTCCGTCGGGGCTGGAGATCGGGGTGATGGAACTGACGCCCGGCACCCGCGCCTTCATCGCGGCGATGATCTTGGGGAAAATGTCGTTTCCGTGGTTCTCGTAGAGCTGGTTTGCCACGAGTTGAAGGTTGTCGCCATTCACGGAGAGATGGTCGGCGTTGCCTGCGGCGTCCTTGCTGCCGCGGGCCATGTCGATGTGGAAATCCGAGACATGCCAATTCTCGATCAATTGCCGCAAGGCGTTGGCGGCCTTGAAGCGCTGAAACTGCCCGAGTCCCTTGAGCGCCAGGATGTCCATGGATTCCAGTGTTTGGCCTTCCCTGGTCAGTTCCTCCTCCTCTTTGTCGAAATCCTCCTCGTTGGTGATGGCGTACCCCGTGCCTCGCTTGAAATCGAGGAAATGATAGGGCGTGCCGTAGGAGCCACGCTTGTAGCGCAGAAGCTCCATCTCCACGGCGGGACGGCCGTCCACCAAGCCGATCTCGACATGGTAAGTGACCAAACGGTCTTTACCGGTGATCGTCATGCGGTATTTCAGCTCAATGACAATCCGTTCCCCAAGTTTGCCACGGGAAACCACCTCCTTGAACCCGCCCCGGCTTTGCAGCGCACGGGTGACGTTGTAGGTCAGGCAGTCACGAAGGAAGCCGAAGACGTCGAACAGTGTCGATTTCCCCGAACCGTTGGCCCCCACCACGACACAGAAATCCGGGATGCCAGTCATGCTGGCATCCTGGAATGTCTTGAAGTTTTTAAGCTTGATGGATTCCAGTCTCATATTTCATTTCCTCTCTTGGCGTTATTGACGCCTTGACGGTCATGGTTTCTCATGCCAACCTCCAGCGGAAGGTAAACACCGACGTGGACGCATGGCGCTGCCGGAGCTGTTTCTCGATGCGCCCAATCAGCTCGTCGCGCTGGGCGTCGATGGCGTCCTGCGCCTCGAACAAATCCCGCCGCTTACGGTTTCTGGTGGCCTCCACAGTCTTGATGGCTCTTTGCGCCTCCAGTTTGTCATGGAGGGAGACCGCCAACGTCGCCGTCCGACGAGCCTCCCGGATTTGCTTGTCGAGTTCCTTGAGCTCCCGCTCCAACCCCTGCTTGAGGTCGTCAGACCAACAGTCGAGCTTGACAACCTCCTCATCGAAGAACTTCCCGTTCCGTTCCTCGACCTGTTTGATCTTGACGGCGGCCTCGACTTGGATTATGGCCGAAAGATCCGGAACGGACTCCGGGGACTGCTTTTCGATCTTGGCGGGGAGCAGCAACAATTTCCGGCACAGCTCCTCGTCAAGCGTCTGGCCTGAGTCGGTCTGGGCGGCGAAAACGAGGAATTCCTCCGTGTCAAGGGATTCGACCGTGAGCTTCGAGAGCTCGAACCAGCCAGAGGCGCCAACAAACGGCTTGAGCGCGCTGACCACCTGCCGATGGGCGGCATAGTCCAGTGTGACCATGGCTGGCGGAAGCTGGTGGCTCAACGCCTGGCCAATCAGGTGGGCCGCGAGCGGATGATCCTGGCGGTAGAAAGTGTCACCCTTCCTCTCGGCGTCCTTCCAGTCGAAATTATACCAGCCCTGGCCGGAGCATGAGCCGAAATAAAGGAAACGAGGCCGATCAGTCTCGAACTTGGCATCGCCAGCCAGCTCCGCGCGCGTCAATTCCAGGAGAGCCCGCTCGCGGTTGGAAAGCGTCTCCAACGTCTTGTCCCGGCTGACCCGCAGGCGGGCGCTCACGTCCTCGTCGAAATTTTCGAGCAACGTCTCGCGGGTTTGCGCCATACGGGCTTGTATCTGCTCATCCAGATCGCCCTGGAGCTTGTCGAACGCGGCCTTGATCTCATCGGTGTTCCGGCAAGTCAGGTAGACCTGGGCGATGCGCCGCTCGATGTCCACGCCTGACTCAAGCGCGCCCAAAACCTCGTCGCTCGCCCCGAAGACGCCATCGAACAGTTTGAACTTCTCGCTCAGAAGCTCCAGGACACGCTGATCCGCCTCGTTGCGGCGGTTCAAGAAGTTGACGACCACCACGTCATGCTTCTGCCCATATCGGTGGCAACGTCCGATGCGTTGTTCGATGCGCTGGGGGTTCCACGGCAGGTCATAGTTGACCACCAGGGAGCAAAACTGAAGGTTGACCCCCTCCGCCGCGGCCTCGGTGGCGATAAGGATGGAGGCGGTGTCACGGAAATGCTCGACAATGGCCGCCTTGATGTCCACAGGCTTGGAGCCGGAGACCACCTCCTGCCCGGCGTGACGCTCGCACCATTGGCGGTAAATCCCGCCAGAGTGCGGATCGTTGTTCGATCCGTTGATCATCACGAGCTGGCCGTCATAACCACGGGCGGAGAGCAGATCGAAGAGGTATTGCTGGGTGCGCCTCGACTCGGTGAAGATGACGGCTTTGCGCGCCGCCCCAAGTTGCTCGGCTCGCTCCAAGGCGACTTTGAGCGCAGGGATCAACGCCTCTCCTTTGGCGTTCACCGATATTCCGCTGGCCATTCCAGCGAAGTTCCGAAGTTCGGCCAATTCCGCAGCCAGTCTCTCCTTGTCGAGGGGAGGTGTTTCTTGCGGTTCTCCGGAAGCAGTGGTCTCATCTTGTTCCTCCAGCTCGTCCTCCAGCTCGTCCAGACCCTCAACGTCCTCATCGTCCACCGCCAGCTGCCGTTGGGAAGAAATGGCTTCAAGCCTTCTGGACAGACGGTTCAAGGTGTTTGCGATGGCGAACGTGGAGGAGGCGAGGAGCTTCCTAAGCACCAGCGTTATGAGCGTGCGTTGACTAGCGGGCAGCGCAATCAGCCCATCGCGGCGCAGGTAATCCGAGATGAGCTCATATAAGGCGTGCTCGTCGTCCCCGGGATGAAAATCCTGAGTCAACGGTATTCGGCGCGTGAACGGGATGTATTCCACGACTTGTTTCCGGAGCGTTCGTATGCAAATTGGGCGTAAACGGCTTCGCAGCTCTGAGTTTCGCTGCCGTTCGTCCACTGCCCGCACGAACTGGTCGCGGAAGGAGGCCGCGTCGCCAAAGACATGCTCGTCAATGACGCTGGCCAGGCCATAAAGCTCCATGAGCGAATTCTGGAGCGGCGTGGCGGTAAGCAACAATTTGGGGGCATGGGAGATCGCGTCCACGACACCACGGGCGAGCTTGCTGGAATTGCGGAACACGTTACGTAGGCGGTGAGCCTCGTCAACCACGACGAGATCCCAGGGGACACGGCTAACCGCTTGCGCTTGCGCGGCGGCGAAATGGTAGGAGCAGATGATCAACCTGTCAGTCATGGCGAAAGGATTGGCACCGCCTTCGGTTGACGTGCCGTTGACGAGCTTCGAGTCGAGCACCGCGGTGGGGAGGTAGAATTTGCTTTCAAGCTCTTGCTGCCATTGCTTGCGAAGCGTCGCCGGGACGACAAGGAGGATGCGGCGCCTTCGCTCGGCCCAGCGTTGGGCGATCACTATGCCCGCTTCAATGGTTTTCCCGAGGCCAACCTCATCGGCCAGAATGACACCATGCGCAAGCGGCGACCGGAGCGCAAAAAGCGCGGCGTCCACTTGGTGGGGGTTGAGATCGACGCGAGCTCCAGCTATGGAACGGGAAAGCGACTCGATGCTTCCAGCCGCAGCCTGAAGCGTGAGTTCATTCGCCCAATACTTGCTATGAAACGGCGTCGTCATGGCCGAGCGTCCCCTTAACGTCCCTCAACCCATCGCATTTCTTGAATCAGCGCATCGTAGAGTTGCTTCCGGCATGGTTTTGATCCAAAGTCACGTCGGCTTGGGCGAGCAAAGGAGTGAAGCTGCATGCAACGCAAGGCCCGCAATGCTTGTCCAAAACGTAAAAGTCATCCACTTGCCTGAACTAACTAGGGAATATACCGAACAGCCCAGCCCTTTTCAACTAGGCAACGCTCAAGGAACGCTCTTTTTGCCAAGGCCGGGCAAGGCGGCAAGCCTATAAGCCTGCGAAGGGGTACGCTCGAATTATTCCTCTGGTGAGCTGGAGGTGGCTGAGTTCTTGGCGTTCAGCGTTTTTGCCGGGTCAGATCGGCTGAGCCAGCAGACCTCCCGGAGCCATCCCGGTAGGTCGCCCTACTGGTGGAGGTAGTCGCAGTCGCCTCTGTTCTTCCGCTGGCGTCGCGATAGACTGTTTTGCCGCCGGAGAAGGTGGCTGAACCTATGGAACGCCCGGAACCATCACGGAAGGCTGTCTTGTCACCGGAATTGGTGGCGGTGGTAGTTGCCTTGCCGTTGGCATCACGGTAGACAGTTTGACTGCCAGAGGTCGTAGCGGAACCGATGGAACGTCCGGCACTATCCCGAAAGACCGTCCTATCGCCGGCACTGGTGGCGGTGGCCGCCGTCCTGCCGGTTGCGTCACGATAGACCGCCCGCCCATCGCCGCCAAGGCTCTGGTTGAGGAGGATGCTCTTGTTGTCGGCCGACACTGCCGCGCATGTGGTACTGAGTATCAAAAACAAGGCAGCAATAGTTTTCAAGCGCATTACCCGAGCCCTCTGTTAACGGTACCCTTGTTTGTGTACCCCCGCTTGGCGATAAAATCAAGGTCGGGGGATAGGCGTCTGTCTCTGGCCGACCAATAACTGGAGGGGACGCGACGCCACAGGGATCCTGCGATTGTGCCATGGCGGCTCGTCGTCTACAAGTTACAGCGCGCCGTGCTCCAAGGTCAAAGCCATCGGCTTGGACGCCGAAGACACGGCTGCGCTTTGAGGCTGATTCACGTCAGAGCCATATTTTCGCATAGAAAGCTCGGAACGCCAAATAGACTCGAAAAACGCAGGGATTGCCGGGTATGATTTGGCTCTGGAACGGTCAAAAAGCAGCCATGTGGGAGGTAGTGCTGTGGTGCTGGATTGAGCTCAAAAAAAGAGGCGGGCACCATGGCCCGCCTCTTGGTTGGAGGTTGTCGGTTTGGCTCGCCGTCACTTCGTGGGGTTGAGCTGCCGCTCCACGATGGCGCCGTTGCAGTTGAGCTTCAGCGTCGCTGGGGTGGACTCCGTGATCCCCTTCGGGACGACGAAAGTCAGCTCGGAGTCGCCGGGCTGGAAGCCAGACTCCGAGGCCTCCTGTCCGACGTACATCACCGACTTGCCGGGCTTGCCGTTGGCGTCGTCGTACTTGTAGGGCTTTACAACCTTGCAGGTAGCTTTCTTGGTCTTCGTCTTGCCCTTGGACTCAACTTGCCACTCCATCGTCACTTTCGGGCAGGTGGAGCCGAAGTAGCTGCCTGTCACGGTGATTTTGTCGTTGGCCACGCCTGTGTCGGGCGTCAGCGTGACGGCAAAGTCGTTCGGGTTCTCTACCACGAACTCCTCCGTCAAGGTTTCGCCATTGACCAACAGGCTATAGGTTCCGGGCTTCTCTTTGCCCTGCCACACGCAGTTCACCGAGTCCGAGCCCTTCTTGAAGCCTAGGACTTTCGCCTTGCCGCCTGCTTTGCCGTCCTTGTAGGCCACGACTTTGGGCGCCTTGGCGAAGGTCGCGCTGTCCTCAAGGTCGGAGGCGTTGATCACGAACAACGAGCCGTAGGCCACCCAGTACTCCGGCTTGGCCTTCTTGGCGAAGGTCGCCGTGATGGTCAGGTCGGAGGTGACGTTTGCGATGGTCAACGGGTTGGTCGCGCCGAGGCCGTTGTCCCAGGCCGTGAAGGAGTAGCCTCTGGCGGCGACCGCTTCCACCGCGGAACAGCTGCCGCCGTACTCGACGCTCTGCGTGGTCTGGCCTGCGACGCTCCCGCCCGCCGTGGCCGCGAAGGTCACGGTGTAGACCTTCAGGGCGAAGGTCGCCGTCACCGACAGATTGGCCTTCACGTTCGTGTCGGTTCGGGGATTGGCCGTGGAGCCGTCGCTCCAGCTGACGAAGTGATGGCCGGTGTTGGCCACCGCCTCAACCGCCGTGCCGGAGGCACCGTACTCCACCGTCTGGGAGGCCACGCCGGAGAGCGTCCCGCCCGTTCCAGCGGCGTACGCCAACGTGAAGGTGTCGAGGGCGAAGCTGGCCGTAATGGTGTAGTTCTTGGTGACGTTCGCGAACTTGTAGCTGGCGACCGGGCCGATGGGGGAGCCATCGACCAGGACGTCGGCGATGTGATGGCCGGTGTCCGGGATCATGGCGAACTCCTGGGCGGAGCCCGAGTCAAGCGTGACAGCGGTGTCGGGGGAGATGCGCCCTCCCAAACCTGCGGTCGGCGTGATGACGAACCGCTGCTTGGCGATGACCACCGTGACGGCGGGGCTGGTCTGGGCGACCGTCCCGTCGAAGGCGGCCGAGCCGTCGTCAAGGCTGTAGCTCCCAGGCGCGCCGCTGACCTTGTAGGTCAGTTCGACCGGAGTGGTGTCCACAACGAAGTCGTACCAGGAGATTTTCCCGGTCGCGTCGTTGTAGTTCCGGTTCGCGCCGGTGATGTTCCCGGCGGCCAGGCCTTCGGGCAGGAACTCCTCGCACGTCCAGACAAGGGCTCCGGCGGGAGGCGTGACCTTGATGGTGACAACGTTCGTCGTGGCGTTGACGCTACGTTCGGAAGTTCCCGCCGCGACCCGCTTCAACGCCGCCTTGTTGGCGACGCCGAGCGCCCAGCAATCCGGACGGTCCAGCGAGCCATCGAAATGGTAGTCCTCGCCGTTCTTCCAGATGTAGAGGGCGCGCGCGGCGTAGCTCATCGGGTTGGTGCCCGCCTGCCAGCCAGAGACGTAGCTGATCGCCTCCTGCATGACAATCGCCCAATCGCCGCCTTGGTCGGCGGGATGGAGGCTGGAGAGGATGACGCCGCTGTCCCCGACCGTGGTGACGGTGGCGTCGCCGAAGTTGGCGCCGCCGCTGAGCACATAGGTTCCCGCGTCGCCGTTGACGGTGTAGGACAAGCGCTCCGAGGCGTTGCCTTCGCCGTTCCAGGTGATCTTCCGCTTGGACGCGTTCCAGGAGCCGTTCGGGCCGGTGATGTTGTCGGGCGTCAACCCTTCGGGCAGGAGCTCCTCGCAGCCCCAGGCGGTGGCGCCGGAGGGCGGAGGCGTGACTTGCAGGGTGATGGAGTTGCCGTTGACCGCGCGCAGCGCCTGTCCGCCGTCGCTGACGGAGAAGCTGGCGCTGAGCGAATGGTCGGCGGAGACGGAGGTGAACTTGTAGCTGTAGACCGCCCCGATCGACACGCCGTCCACCCAGACGTTCTTGATCGCATAGCCGCTGTCGGGCGTGATGGCGACCGGGACGCTGGCGCCGGAGACCACCACCGTCTCGCCGGATGGCGTGACCGTCCCGCCGAACCCGGCGGTGGCTGTGATCACGAACTCCTCGGCGGCGATGGCCGCGAAGCTTGCCTTGAGTGTGTGTGCCGCACTCACCGCGGTGAACGTGTAGCTGGTCACGGAGCCGACCGACACGCCGTCGACCAGCACGTCCGCGATCCTGCAACCGGAGTACGGGTTGATGGTGAAGGTCTGGTTGGCGCCTTGGCCGACCATGATCGTCGCGGCTTTGCCGCCGGGATCGACCATCCCGCTGTCCGCGGCCGCGTCCACCGACACTGCGATGCCGTAGGTCTTGAGCGCGAAGTTGGCGGTGATGGTCATGTTGGCTGTGACGTTGGTGACCGTCAGCGGGTTTTCCGTTCCAACATAGTCGCCAGTCCAGCCGGTGAACGTGTAGTTCACGTCCGGCACCGCATTCACGGGCTCGCAAGCCTTGCCGTCCGAGACGGTTTGGACGAGCATCCCGCTGATCGAGCCGTTCGACTCAGGCACGAATGTCACCGTGCGCGGAGCTCCCGACAACAGGCAGTTGGCGATGTTCATGGACACCTTGCCCCCGGCGGTGGAGAAATACCCACCCACGAAGAGGTTGCCGGAAGGATCGCAAGCCAAGGCGGAAACCTCGGGGTAATAAGTGCCGACTCCACCGCCAAGCGGCCACCACGCTTCACCGTCCCATTTTGCGATGCCGTTGCAGGTCACGCCGCCAGCGGTGGTGAACCAGCCTCCAATAACGAGGTTGTCCTCGCCGTCGAAGGCCAAGGTGTTGACCACCCCGTCCGTGCCACCACCAAGAGCCGTCCAAGATTTACCATTCCATTTGGCTACACCAAACGTTCCGCCGGCGTAAAGGTTGCCGTTGCGCCCGGCTACCAATCCGTAAACTGTTCCGCCAACGCCTGTCCCAAGCGAAGACCATGTGGTGCCGTCCCATTTAGCGACCCGGCTGCAAGCCACGCCACCGGCTGCGGTGAAGTCCCCGCCAGCATACAGCACCCCAGCGCTGTCGAGCGCCAAGGCGTTGACATCACCTTCAACGCCCGCGCCGAGAGCCGACCAAGCGGAACCGTTCCACATTGCGACACCATTGCATGTCACGCCTCCGGCTGTGCGGAAGTTGCCCCCAGCATAGAGGGAACCCGACGAATTCACTGCCAACGCATTCACCACGTCGTCCATCCCGCTCCCGAGCGAAGACCAACTCGATCCGCTCCCTTTCGCGATGTTACCGGTGCCGAAATCCCCTCCGGCGTAGATGACTCCGGAGGCATTGAACGCCAAAGCGTACACCCAGCCGCCAAGACCGGAGCCAAGCGGCGACCACTTGCTGCCATTCCACTTGGCGATGCCGTCGCACCCCAACCCGCCAGCGGCGGTGAACCATCCCCCGGCGTAAAGGTTGCCGGAAGCGTCGTAGGACAGGGCGTAGACCTCAGCGTTTGTGCCGTTTCCTGATGGACATTTCCAGGTGGCTCCGTCCCATTGGGCTATGTTGTCCGAGGGCGTGTCTCCAGCGCTGGAGAACTCGCCTCCAACGAAGAGGGCGGTGGGGGAAGCGCAGGCTATGGCATATGCCGCGCCGTCGATTCCGTCGCCGAGCGACGACCAGCCTTCGCCATCCCACTTGCCTACACCGAACTCGCCGCCAGCATAGAGATTGGCGGAGCTGTCGAACACCAGTGTTTTCGTGGAGTCAAGCCCGTCGCCAAGCGGCGACCAGCTTGAGCCATTCCATTTGGCGATGCCGTACACTTCTGCCCATCCGGCGGTTTGGAATTTTCCCCCGACATAAAGGTTGCTGGCCGCATCAAGCGCCAAGGCGTCAACCTCCCCATCCGTCCCATCTCCGACAGGCGCCCACTTTGAGCCGTCCCACAATGCGATGTTGCTTGCCAGCGCATATCCGGCAGCCTCAAACGCCCCTCCCGCATAGAGTTTGTTGCTGGAGTCGCAAGCCAGGGAATAGACGGTTCCATCAATTCCGTCGCCAAGCACCGACCATTCGGAGCCGTCCCATTTTGCGATGCCGTTCGCCAGCGCATATCCAATGGACTCGAAACTGCCCCCGGCATAGAGGTTGCCGGAGGAGTCGCAGGCCAAGGCATACACCGTGCCCTCGGTTCCCTCGCTAAGCCGCGACCATTTGGAACCGTCCCACTTTGCGACACCGTTCGCATAAGCCTGTCCGGCGGTCGCGAAACTGCCCCCAGCGTAGAGGTTGCCGGAGGAGTCGCAAGCCAAAGAGTAGATTGAGCCGTCGATCCCGTCGCCGAGCGACGACCAGCTTGAGCCATCCCATTTGGCGATATGGTTGCAAGCCACGCCGCCGACGCTTGTGAAATCACCTCCTGCGTAAATGTTGCCGGAGGCGTCGCTAACCACGGACCTCACCACGTCGTTTATGCCGCCGCAGGAGCCCATTCCAACCCAGTTGTCATTGGTGATCGGCGCACCCTGCGCCATGGTTGCGGCCAACAGGAGCCAGGCCACAGTAAATATCCTCATATGTCCAGACATTTTTCCACCCTTTCTTGTTATCATGCCAGCTAACGTCGTCATTCGGTTGCGTTAAATCCAATCGATATGGTTGCGCCGTTTCCACATTTTATAACCACTATCGCCGGAGTGGTCGCCTGGATCACCTTCGGCACCATGAAAGTCAGCCTAGATTCTCCCGTTTCAACATTCATCACCGACTTGCCGGGCTTGCCATTGAAATCTGCAAAACAATAGGGTTGCTGCACTTCACAGCCGACCCTCTTCATCTTCCCCGTGGCCTCGGTATATTCCATGTAGACTTTGGGACATTCCGAGCCGAAGAACTTGCCTGCGACAGCGATTGCGTCGCCTGATGCCCCTGATTGGGGTCTCATTGCCGTGAACGTCGCCCGCTCGACCACGAAGCTGTCCGTCAACGCTTTCCGGTCAACCACCAGCTCGTAGGTTCCAGGCGCCTCCTCACCGCTCCATACATATCTCGCCGTTGTAGTATCAGCCACGAAGCCCAAAACAGTTGCTTGCCCACCACGCCTAACCGCCACCTTGGGCGGTTTTGCAAACGGCACGTTGCCCATGTCCGACGCCTGGACATTGAACACCGAGCCCTTCGCCACATGGTATTCTGGTGTGTCTGCCTTGGCCGCAAGACCGACGGATAGCCCCAGCATGGCCAGGGCGGCTAACAACAATCTTTTCATACCACTCCCTTTCATCTTATTTCTCCTGTGACAATAAATGAAAAAAGCGTTCTCTTGAAATTATGGTGCTTTTCTCGCCGGCGTCCGATGGCTTCGCCTCGGCGTTCTCGGTGAAAATAGTCGGCAAGTTTGCCCATGCGCCCCCCATTTCTGATAAGTTCCGGAAACGTCCCCCGCCGGGCGGCTAAACTACGCCGCGGCAACGGGGGAAAATAAAAACGCTCTACTGTTGTGCGCCGCCACTCATGTCTTCCATTTCTTGCTTTGGGCTTCGCGCTCGGTGGCGGTGAACTCTTTTTTCAGCACCTTGGCGTCAACCTTCATGTCAGTCCCGGAGATGGCCTTCGTCGCCTTGCCGATTAAGCTGGCGGCTATGGGGGATTCAACGACGTAGGGTACGAAACAGGAGGCCAACATGCTCGTGAGGCTGCCGCCACCAAGAAGACCGACGCTGGCGTCAAGTATCGTCTTCCGGCCAACGGCGGCGTCCGACACGTCGCCCGCATGTTTCTGGTAGTATTCATCCCAGCGGCGCAAGCGGTCGGCGACGGCCTGCTTCGCCGACGCCAGCCCCACATTGGCGATCTTCTCGGTCTTCTCCAGGAGCTGCTCCAGGCCGCCGCCCTTCTCGCTGGAGACCAGCAGCATCCGGCCACGGGGCAAAAACTCGTCGAGCACGTTGAACATGGGCTCGATTTGCGACTTCCGCAGCAAGTCCTCCTTGGTGATGACCACAAACGCATGTGCCCCCAGCTCCCGGATCAGCTTGGCGTCGCCGGGAGTCACCCGGGCGCCACTGCCGTCAATGCAGTACCAAATGCAATGCACCATGTTGGCGGCTTCCTCGCTTTCGAGCCGTTTGTGCATCTCTCCATGGAGGAAGGACAGATACTCGGCGACCGTCTTCTCGCCCGGGGCCAGGCCCTCGGCGTCGATGAAGTTGGCGATCTCTGTTTGGTAGAGGGCGAACCCGGCGGTGCAGGGGCGGCCGTCGCTGATGGCGTCGTTGGGGACGGTGCCCGGATGGGTCAGGGCCTTGACCAAGCTCGTCTTGCCCGCCCCGGTCTTGCCGCAGACCAGAATGTTCGGCTTCGACTGTCCCATGTCACGCCTCCTGTTGTTTGTAGTTGTCGTAGAACTGCTTGAAGCTGTTGAAGTCGAACGCCATGTCCGGGGGCGGCTGGCCGTTGATCTTCGCCTCGGCGATGTCGTAGAAGTGGCTTTGGACGTACCAGCCCATGGCCAGAGTGAGGCCGCCCGCCACGGCGGCGTTGACGGCGGAGCCCAGTCCGGGGATAAGCTTCAGCAGCGAGCTGGCGGTGTACATCCCAGCGAGGCGCCCGAGGAAGGGCAGAGCCGCGACCTTGACAGCCTCCGTGCTCAGGCCGTAGAGGGCGGCCAAGGAGGCGATCATGGCCACTTGCACCGGCATCAAAAGGAGGGCGTCGGAACAAGGTATGGGGATGGCTCCGATCCCGGTGGCTGCGGTCGTCGCCGTGCCGATGATGAGGCGGGCCTTGAGGCTTTTGGCTTTCAGCAGCTCAATGCGTCCCTCGCGGTCGATGCGCTGCGCCTCCATGAAGGCGTCCCTGTAGGCGGCGGGGAGCATCTTGTAGCTGAGGGCGACCAGCGTGTCGCAGCCCTCGCAGCCAGCCTCGATGTCGCTGGTGGCTATGATGCGCTCGGCGGGGAGGCCGGCGTCCTCCTGAAGGCGCTTCCTCAGTGCCTGCAACTGCGCGGCGCTGGTGATGTCCTTTTTGGTGATGACGGCGATCAAGTCGTTGGTGTTGAAGATGTTTTTGATCAGGTTGATGTCGCAGTCGGTCACCCGCGCGCCAGGGCCGGGGATGGTGTACCACACGATATGGACGTGGTTGTCGATGCTCAGGTCGCTCTGGCGCGAGCGGACGAATTGCTTGGTGGTGGCGGTGAACTCCTCCTCGGTCTGCCCGAGCTCAAGGCCCTGCGAGTCCCAGGCGCGGATCTCGTCGTTCTCGTAGAGCGCATAGCCCATCGTCTTCGGCTTGCCGTCGCCGACTTTCTCGGGCGGCACGATGTCGCCGAGGATCGCCTTGATCAGCGAGGTTTTTCCGCTGCCGGTGTAGCCGCAAACCAGGATGTTGGGACGCTTGGTCTCCTGCCGGATTTTGTCCTGCGCCTCCTGGAACTTGTCGGTGAAATCCTTGCTGGCGTCATACTTGTTTTCCATCAGCCGATCCTTCCTTTTCCTCGCGCCCTCGTTGGGGGCGCAAAACGTTTTTGGCACCACATATACTAGAAACCCGCGCCGCGACACCTATTGTCGCCGGGAAATTAAAAACGGGAAATCTTCATCGTCGCCGAGCCGGTGGGCGTTTCGGGCGGAGCGATGAGGGGAAGGCGCGCGGGGCTGGCAACTCCAGGAGCGGGACGCTCCGGACACATCCGTCCCGAAGCAAGATGCTTCGGCCACAACTTTTCCGGAGCGGGACGCCCCGGGCACGATGGGCTGATTGGCCGACGTGTGTGGAAATGGCAACTGATAGGCTCAAACTGACGACCTCCCCAGTGCCCCCTGAAAATAAGCGGGGCGTATTACATCTCGCGCTTTAAGAGAGGTACGCCAATACCCGCCAGAAACACGCAAGAGAATACGCCCCAATACGGGGCGTAACCTCTGCTGAGTCGTTTCTGGCTAGAACTTGGCGTTTTCTCTTAAAAACGATCGCAGTGGTTACGCTGAGGTAACAACACAAAAATGGATTTAGGTGATAATATTTCGGTCTGCGGTGGAATCCTCCTCCGGTTACTCGTGCGCTGACTTTTGAACCCTTACATGAATTTAGCGCCGCCAGGCGAAAAGCAAAGCGGGAATCCAGAAAATTCCCGGCAACCCCGCCGCGGCCTAGCCTCGACGGCAAGGACAGGTCTCGACATAATCGTTTTTCAGATATCAGCGGTGGCCTCCTGGAAGTCGCACTTGGCGCAAATGAACTCCGACAGGCTCTGCTGGCGGCGTTTGGCCTCCATATGGAGCTTCCGCTTCAAATCCAGCGACATCGTCACCACGACCGCAACCATGCGCCCGTCCCCGCCTTCGCTCAAGGCGTTGGCCTCAAAGCATGGCTCGTCGGCCACCATCGCCTGGCTAGCCGCACACTCAGTATCCGTGCCCATAGACAACATGCCCCTGCTATTGCCTTTAATCTAATATCGGTAAAGAGATATTTCAATATGCATTGACAGGCTTTTGCCCATTTTCCCCCGCCTCTTGCTCGCCGTGGCTCCACATCTGCCCATTGGCGCTTGCAAGAAATCGTTTTGGCGTTATTATTAGGGTTGTCGCGCCACGGGGGCGCGGCGTCAGGGAGCGGCGGGACTATGGACGTGGCGGCGAAAATCGGGGAAAAGATACAGCGGCTGCGCAAGAAGGCGCGCTGGACGCAGGCCGTCCTGGCGAAGGTCACGGGCATCCCGCAGGGGCAGATATCCTCCTACGAGAGCGGCAAGGACACACCTAAGATCGAAAATCTGATCAAACTGGCAGACGCCTTCAACTGCTCGGTCGGCGCCATCGATCCCCGCCTGGCGAAAGTCGGCGCGTCCGACGGCGAGCTCCAGCAGGGGCTGCTGGACGACATCGACCAGGCGATTTTGTCCGAGCTGGAGGGGCTGCCCCGCCAAGCCAAGCTCCAGCTGCTGGCGAGGATCGGCGAGCTGCGGGCGAACTTCGGCCTCGCGGCTTCGGACGCTGGCGGCAAAGGCAAGTCCACGCCGTAAGGCTCGCCCGGGTGGGGGCGTCAGGAATTGCGCTCGATGATCTTCCGGGCGGACTCCAATAGCTGCTCCCGGAGCGAGTCCGGCTCAAGGATGCGGATCTTCCCCGCCTCGGCGAGCACCCAGCGCAGGGTATCGTACTCAGTCGCCTGGGACAGTGTCACGATCACGCTGCCGTCCGGCTGGGGCTCGATCTTCAGGTTCTTGGCCTTCTCGTGCTCGCGCAGATAGAAGACTATTTCCGCGTCGCAACGCACCTTGATGTCGTCGCGCTTGGGGAAGCCGAACAAGCCATTCTCGTTGACATCCTTAATGAGTTTCGTGTCGATGTCGAACCCGACACCGGTCAGTTTCACCTCGGACATCCGATGGATGGCGAACACCGTCACCTTCCTGTCCGGCAGGGACACCCCCTTGGCGTACCATAGGCCGTTATGGAACGACACCACGTGAGGCTCGAAGAGCCGGGAGGACGGTTTCCCGTTGGGCTTGTGGTAGACGAACGTGATTGAGCTCCGTTGCCTCCAGGCGTCGTAAACCGCCCTGAAGGTCTCCGGCTCGATTGCGGCCTTCAATTTGTCGGCATATAGCAACGACTCGACGAAGGCGTCCTCCAGCTGGGTGGAGTAGTTGCTCGTCAAGTGCTGGGCGAGGGCCGCGTGGATCTCGCCCTTGACGGGCTCCGGCATGATGGACTCCGCCAGCTGCGCCCCCAGCATCGTCGAGGTCATCATCTCGTCCGATATCCGCGCCGGGCACTTCATCTCCCAGGTCTTGTCCTCGATGCAGTACGTCCGCCGGGCGGAGTCGTAGAGGATCGGCGCCTTCAGCACATTCCGCAGGAAGGCGATGTCCCGCTCGATGGTGCGGACGCTGCACGTGATCGGATCGCGGGCGTCCTCGCCGAGCAACTTGGCGTAGGACGCGCATGTCCGGTGCTTGTTCCTTTTCAACTCGGCCACAAGATTGATCAGGCGCGTCATCTGGTGTTTGGTCTTCGGCATGGAGCTCCTCCCTATTCCTCGTGACTTGGGGTACTGGCGTAGGGGTGAATATAACCGCTGCCCGGCTTTTTCCAAACGGCGGGGGACATCCGCAAAAAACGTGGAAAAATATCGGCGGCGACAATAGGTGTCGCCATGGGGGGCGATTATATGGTAAAACAGGAGACACTGAGACGTGATGAAAGCGCTGGCTCTACTGTGGGACGTGTTCGTGGCGTGCGTCTGCCTCGCGGCGGTGTACCCGCTCATGTTCAAGGCGTTCGAGAAAGTTGGGCCGCTCCAGTCGGCCCTTTCCCAGGCCGTGGACGAGAACCTGTCGTGGCACCAGGCGCTGCTCCCGCTCTGGGTTCCGGCCATGGTCTACGTCGTCGGCGTCTCCATCCGCGCCTGGGCGCGCCGGAGAACGTTGGACGCGCGGTTCGCCGCCGAGCTCTGCCCTTTGCTGATGCTCCTCCTGGTCGTCGCCCAAATCGCCGGACTCGTCACACTGTCCTGGTGGCTCGTGGCGGCGCTCCTGGTGGCGCTGGCGGCGCTCACGCTGCTGTCCCTGTACAACCACGGCGTGTTCGTGCTGGACCAGGAGCAGCTGCTGTTGCCGCTGGTGAGCGGCCCCACGGAGGACAACGGCGCCCAAACCGTTCGCCCACAACATTAAAGGTCTTGACGGAAGAAAGGTTCAGCCCATGGAAACGAACAGCGCCCTTGACACCCCGCCACCCGGATCGTCCGCCGAGGAAGACCCCGACCAGTTCATCCTCTGGGCGTCGGGACGGGCGTTCGCCATCGCCGCCGTGCCGCTGCCCCTGGACGATGTCGCCCCGCTGGCCGCCAACGAGGCGTACATGATCTACCGCCTCGGGCGCCGCTACGGCTACTCGCTCGGCGACGCGGCCATCGCCAACTTCGTCGGCTGCGTCGGCGGGAGCCTGGTGGGCAAGCTCGCCGCCAGCTTCATCCCGTTCCTCAAGGCGCCCATCGCCGCCGCCGTGACCTACGCCGTCGGCATGACGGCCAAAGAGTACTTCGCCTCCGGCATGATCCTTGAGCCCGACGACCTGCGCCGCAAGTTCAACGCCTTCGAGACCGCGGCCGGAAGCTTCAAGTGAAGCCCCGGAGTCCACCCGGGCGCCTTCCGCGTTTGCATTTGCGGCCAGACGGCGTTAAGAAGTATGGAATCGACAAAGGGGGAACTATGTTCAGGGAAAGCGACCAGCGGGCGTTCGAGCTTGAATGTCCGCATTGCGACTGGAAGGACACCGTGCTCGCCCAAGGCTTGCCGTTGCCCCGGCTTCCCGCCCTTCGCTGGGCGCCATTCCGGAAGCGGACGATCTTCGACACCCTCGCGGACATGTTGTTGAAGCTGCCCACCCGCTGCCCCAAATGCGGCGGGCCGCTGAACAAACGGGAGCTTTGCGTCCGGTAGCGTCCCTCAGGCGTTTGGTTATGGAGATTTTGGCATGAGAACTTTTGCGCTGATCCTCTCTTTCGCCGTGTCCGCGTCGCTGTGCGGATGGGCCTCAGACGCGGCGGTCAAACTGACCAAACAGCAGCCGTATCCGACGCTGGACTTGAACGGCTTCGACCGTTTCACCACGGCGCTGGTGGACAGCGCGGACAAAGGCGACAGCGAGGCGGGCAACGCCCTGGCGTCGCTCCTCAAGGCCAGCAACGCCGCGGCACGGCAAGACGGCAGCGTGAGGTTCGCCAACATCTCGCCGGCCGAGGTTCTCAACACCCCGCCGCAGCTGCTCCAACGCGTCCGGCAACAGCTCCGTGACGCCCAGGCGCGTCTCGACTGGCTGAACGACAACCAGAAGCTCGGCTGGAACAGCTACAACCAGCGGAAAAACGTCCTGTTCTGGCTCAACGCCAGCCTTGACGCCAAGCGGATCTATTCCCCGGCCACCATCGAGATCGACCCCAATCCGATGAACCAGCTGCCCAAAGGCTGGGAGAACAATATCAAGAAGGCCAAAATCAACGACACGCCCCGGGCCGAGTGGCCGGGAAAGTGGTAAGGATGCAAAAAATGCGGCAGGCGCATAACACCCCCACGGGCGCCGCTCTGGCGTCCGTGGAGGGCTTTTTCCGTTCAGAAGCGGACGCTCACCTCGCCGTTCTTCCTCTGGACGAGGATGTTGACCGCGCTGCCGTCGTTGAAGACCGCTTTGCCCCGGTAGTTGTTGGGGGCGAACTCCTCGCCCAGCTCCACCTTGACGCATTCTGTGTCCACCCCCTGCGACAGCATGTGCTGAGTGAGCTGGGCCATCGCCGCCTGCTCCATCCCGGCGTCCTCAAGGGCGAGCTCCGCCGCCGTCAAGGCGACGGCCACGGCGAGCCAGATCCAGAAGAGGTGCTTGGGCAGGTTCAACGCCTTGAGCCGTTGCCACAAGTACAACGGGAAGAGCAAAACTAGCCAATTGCTCGGCCAGGCGAGCCCTTGTTTCTTCATCAACTTCTCCTCGACCGCGCCCAGGATCGCCAGCGCCACCAGGGACAGCCATGCCGCTTCCCCGGTGGCGATGTTCACCACGCCGCACACGATCAGCACGCCCACGTAAACCCAGCCGAGGATGTCCTCGCTCCACTTGGCCGGAACCTTGAACAGACCGTTCATCACTTGCCTCCGTTTTCGTTGTTTTTGTCTTCGCCAATGTGCTCCTTGAAGTCGCACTTGGCGCATATGAACTCCGAGAAACTTTGTCCCCGCCGCTTGGCCTCGGCATGGAACTTCCGCTTCAATCCCAGGGGCATGGACACCAAGACCGTGACCATCTCCGCGCCCTCCGGGGCCGTTGACTTATCCGCCTTTCCCATCGCTCAACCCTCCTGGCCGTTGGCGACGCAGCAGACGACCGTGACGACCGCCGCGAGCGCGAGCAAGACCAGCAAGACGGGGAACCACAACTTGGCTGTCATGACCAACAGCGCCGTGAGCGCCGCGACGACGCCCAAAGTCACCACCGCCCCGACTCCAAGCGCGACCACGGCCAGCGCCGCCACGATTGTTTTGACGGCTTCCATCGCCTGTTCCTTTCCTCAATGTGTTCAATGTGCTACTGGCCGCAGTCGTTCCGGGTGGCTCCATCGTCCCCTTTGAGCCAGTCCTCGTAGTCTTTGAGGTCTTGCCCGATCATCGACAGAGCCGCGGCCACCACGAGGGCGTCATCGACCAGCCCGACGATGGGGATGCAGTCCGGCACCAGGTCAAGCGGCATGAGGACGTAGAGCAGGGCGAAGGCCGCGACGCTGATGGTCCAAACGGGCGCTTTTTTGTATCTTCCGGCCTGGTAGTCCCGGAGCATCGAGATGAACAGCCGCAGCTTCCCTACGAACGTGGCGAGCGGCCCGCCCGACTTGCTCAATATGCGGCCCGCGTCCTCCGACGCCTGCCTGAAGTCCGACTCTCCGAGCTTGCTCGCCTTGTCCCTGATGAAGTCCTCCATCGCACCCATGCGCACCTCCTTTGTTGTCGTAAAAGGGCGAAGCCCCAAATAGCCATGGTCAAGGTCGAAGACCTTGCCGCCGCCAGGCGCGGCAGCCTGGCCGCCGGAGGCAACCAGCCGCAGGCTGGCCACCCCCCAACGTCCGCTTTTCAGTCCAAATCGAACATCCCGGCCAGCCGCCTGTAGCACTTGTCGGCGCGGGGCGGGCTATACTTCTTGGCCAGCTCGGTGAAGGCGTTGAACAGGCTCCAGACGGTGCGGGGCGCGAACTCCTCATGCCGGGGGCTCCGGTACTCTTTCAACACCGGCACCACGTCGCAGCTGGGGATGGCGTCGAGCTCGGCGGCCTTAACGGCCAGCAGCCGGGCGGCGTCCAGCGAGAGCGACTTCCCCTTCATCCGCTCGATGTTCGACTCCAGCCGCTCGTACTGCGGGGCGAGCTGGTCGAACGCCCACGGCACCAGCCCGTCAACCTCGATCCCGGAGGTGTGTTTCCGTGTGACCGTGGTCTCGCCGCCGAAGGCCAAATTGCTACAAACTGTCACGGAGACGCCGACCGTCAAGCCCAGCGCCAAGCTCTTGTCGTGGGAGTTGCGCAGCCCCAGCGCCCGGCTGAACTCCGGGCGTCCCTGCGGATGGAAGCGCAGCACGCCAAACAGCTTCGTCCCGGACGGGTTCAGCCCGTACTCCTCAGACACGATGCAGTAGCCGCGAGTCTCGGCCTCGTTGACGACCAGCTCCGCCACCCGATGGTGCGGCACTGGCCTCCACGTGGGCGTGGAGTAGGGAGTGGGTACCCGCATCAAGTCCTGGCGGCTCACACGGGCGGTGTTGCTGTCGAGCATCAAGCTGTTGTGCCTCATGGTAAAAATCCTTTCAATTGTGGGTTAAGATTTCGCCTTGCCCTGGCCGCTTCTAGGCAGCCAGGGGCAGGTAGCGAGCCTGGTTGCGATGCCAGTTGGCGCAGGCGTTGGCATGGGGGCAGTCCTTGCAGGCGTAGCCGCCGTGCATCGGGTGGAACACGTCATGAGCGATGGCCCGCTCCACCACCCGAACCAGCTCGGCCAGACGGTTGAAGTCGTCCTCCCGCCGGGTCGTGGCGAGCGTCTCATAGGACGGCTTCTTGGTCTTCGTCACCACGTCGAAGCGGAAGAGCGGATTGTCCCCGGTCAGCCGATTCCAGCCGTAGGTGAAGCAGGTGGCTTGCATGTGCGAGTACACCTTGCCCTCCGGCCACTTGGCCGCCGAGGTCTTCCAGTCCACGAGCACAGTATCGCCGTCCTTGTCCTTGACCACCAGGTCGATCTCCCCGATGAGCGGCTTGTCGGAGACGGGCTCGCCGTCGGCGTCGATAATCGGGACGCTGAAGGCTCGGGCAACCTGGACAACCTCCTCCTCCTCGCTCCAACCCTCGTGGAACGCCGCGACCATCTTCCGGCCCAAGGCGTTCAACTCGTCCCATTCGTCGGGGGATTTGAACTTGAGGCCGACCGTCCGTTTGCTCTCGACCTTCCAGCACTCCGAGAACACCTCGGCGAGCTCCTCGACCTTGGAGGATTCGCCCTGTTTGCGGCGATTCGCCAACCACGACAGCGCCCCGTGGAACGCCGACCCGAACGGCAGGCTGATACCAGTGCGTTCCGGCTCCAGCTTGTAGATGTAGCGAAAGGCGTACTGAAGTGGGCAGATGGTCAAGAAGGTGCTGAGACTCGAATAGGAGTGGTGCGGCTCCTGCCGCAACTCCGATAAGGTAGGCATTTTATCCTCCTGTTGTTGATGCTCCTTTCACGCCGCCTTGTCGCTCAGCCGAACCAGCTCGTCTATGAGCTGCGAACACTGGCCTTTCGAGAGCTGGCCATACCCGCCGACGTTGAACCGCTCGCGGGCCAAATCGTTGATGCGGACGCCAGCCCGGTTGCCCAAGTCGAACAGCAGCTTGAACTGCTTGTCGCTGGCGGGTGCGTCGGAGTTGGCCGGGTTGCCCCTGAAGGGGCGGGACTGGGCGGGGGCCTGGTTGTTTACGGGGGCCGCCTGCCGCTGTTGGACGGGAACGCTGTTGATCTCGCTCTCGACGGAGGCCCTGACGAGCTCGAAGGTCTCGTGGATCTTGGCCTTGATGCCCTCCGGCGTGATGGCGTCCGAGAGCTCCACCTCCAGCGAGGCGTGGAAGCTCTTGGAGCTGAACTCGATATCGGCGGGAACCTTCTTCGAGTAGGAAGCATTGAGTTTGAGCATTTTCGCTCTCCCTGTTTTTGTGTTGTTGTCAGGCGACGGCCAAGGCCGAGAACTCGGCCTCGCTCAGGGGCTCGACCTTGACGAAATGCCCGTAGCTGGACTCGCCGTAGCTGCCTTCGATGGACGACTCGGCCCTGATGGCCGCGTCGAAACGACTGCTGGCGCGGAGACGGACGACCGTCCGCCCCAGCTCCTTCCCGTGGTTCATGACGGACACGACGACATCGTAAAACTTCATGATAGACCTCCCTGGATGACCTGGTTGAAATGGAAAGCCCCGCCCCCCATGACGGAGGACGGGGCTGGATGAATCGTGCCGGGATCAGAACCCCGACACCTTGCGAAGCTGCATGATGGCGACCCTGGCGTTCTCGTAGTCGCGCTCCTTGTCCTTGACGCCGCGGCGAACGTCGCGCACTTTCGACGGCAGGGCGTTCACCATGTCCTTGATCTGGCCCATGGCGGCCTTGAGCTCCGTGACGAACTCCAGCAGGTCGTCGAACGTCTCGACAGCCTTCTCCGTCCCGACGATCCGCAGCCCCTCGGCGGTCTTCTCCCGCTCCTCGTTTCTGACGGCCTCGCCCTGCTTCTCCACGCCCTGCGGTTTGAACTCGTGCATCTTGATCTCCTGTTTGGGTTGTTCTTTGACTTCCGCAACTTCTTCGACTTTCCCGCCATGCTCCCGCCGCCAGGTGTCCACGACGCCCTTGACCTTCGCCGGGTCGGCCTGGGTCAGCGGCATCAGCGTCAAGTCTCCCTTACCGTCGCCGATAGCGACCATGGGGGAGCTGGGCGAGCTGAACATGATCGTCCTGAACCCGAGTTTGAAGGCGTCCAGCAAGGTGCGCCGGTCTATGGCGAGGGTCTCTCCCTCCTTCATCCCCGTGACCTCGGCCTTGGCCTCCACCACCGCCGTGAACTTGGCGTCGTCACGGATCACCACCACGCCAGCCTTCTCCTTGAGGACGAACACCGGCTCCATGTGCCCCCACGACTTCGACGCCGACTGCGACATGGCCTCGCCGATCCGTTTGGCGTCCTGCTGGCTGAACACCACCTTGTTGCCGAGCCCCTCCTTCGCCGGGATAACCTGCTTGTAGGACGGGTACTTCGCCTTGATGAGCGGCGCGTCGAACATCCAGTCCCCGGCCTTAACGCACACCCTGGCCGGGTCCGCCGAAACGCCGATCTCCCCCGCGCCCTTGAGCAGCCCGGACTCCAGCACCCCGCACCTGCTGACGACGAAGCTTTCTTTCATCCCCAGCTCGACGGGGAACCGTATCAGCCGCCGCCCGTTGGTGGCGACCATCCAGCCCGGCTCCACCAACACCCCCTTCAAGGGCTCCCTGGCTCCGTCCTCGTCGGCGAAGTGGACGGCCTTCGACAACTTGTCGCAGAAGTCCTCCTTGAACCCGACAGACTCCATGGCCACCTTCGGCGCATCCGTCCAAGACGACATCGGCTCCAGCGTGATCTTCTCGACGCCCCTGCCGTCCCCGACGCTCAGCTCCAGCGCGTCGCCGTGGGTGTGCAGGAACGTGACGGCCCCGCCGCCCGTCCTCGACAGCGCCCGTTTCATCTCCGGCCACTGCGCCAAGACCTCCACCGGGGCGGCGTTGACGGCCATCGATTTCTTGGTGAACCTCAGCCAGCTGATCCCGTCGGTAGCGGCGACGCACAGCTCCCCGTCGCCGTGCGACAGCTTGACCAGCAGCCTCCCGGCGTTAGACTTCTGTCCCTGGAAGAACGGTCTGAGCCCAGCCAAAGCGTCCTGCAGGTCGGTTTTTCTCAATGACAAATCCATGATTAACCTCCATCTCTTTGCTGTTAAAAGTGTGAAAACAAAACGCCCGGTCCGCCTTGATGGCGGACAGGGCTTTGCGCTCATTTAGGATTTCTCGAAAATCTTTGACCAGTTCGTTTTCGGGACAAAAAACCCGGGGATTAGCGGGAGCTTTCGTCAGAAAAACCCGCGCTTTTATGCGCCCCTGAGTCCCTGCCCACATGCGCGTTTTTCGCAGGTGGAATCGGCGGTTTACGGAACTCGATCTTGGCCACGACCTCCAGCCCGAAGGGGCTGTCGTAAATCCCGCCGTAGTCGTCCAAATCCCCGAACCTCTCCCCCAGCCGCAGAAAGCGATACTGATCCCCGTCGAGGGCGGCGAGGAACGAGTCCACGAACTCGGCCACGTCCCCCTCCCACCGGACGTGCTCCCAGTGGCGCAACCGCAAGCCGGTCTTGGCGTCCACCTCCGGCGCGCATCCCTTGAACAACTGGCGGACATCCTCCGGGGCTTTCACCAAAGCGACCCTGAGCTCCCCATCCGCCTCCCGACTCAACAACAACGCGACATCGCTGTAGTAGCCCATGATCAATACTCCTTAAAATTGTTTACAAGTAAAATGGCACACCTGCTCTATAGACGTGATATATTATTGAATTGTAATGACTTGCACCGTATTAACCGAAAAACCGGCTGGAGTCAGGGGGTAAAATGCCGCCCAGCATACGGGTAAACGGTGGCTGCGGGATAGCCCAGGGGTGCTCGTCGTTACCGAAGCGGCTCAGGGATGCCGACAGGGGCACTTCGGGATGCATGGAAGCCCAGCTGGGACGCCGAGGCTGGCTGAGGCTGTTTGAGGCTGGAGGAAAAATGCGCGAAAAATGCGCGAAATTTTATCTTAATCCAGGGTTTTTCAGCATGTTTCATCATGAATCAAGGGCTGGGCCGGGGGAGTTGCGCTTGAGGCTAAACTTGCGGGGTTTTGAGGCTGGGGTTATGGTGGGCGGCGAGGGACTCGAACCCCCGACCACTTGGGTGTAAACCAAGTGCTCTAACCAACTGAGCTAGCCGCCCGGAAAACGGCTATATTATAACCCCGTTTCAAGGCATATCAAGAATTTGTCGGACGTCACTGCGTTTTTCCGTTGAAATGACCGCCACGGTCGATATTTTGTGGAAAGACGCTTTGTAATCAACTTGGAAGGTTTTGTCCGATGAGCGATAACTTGAGCGACCGCGATGTCCGGCATGTCTGGCATCCGTGCTCCCAAATGCAGGACTATGAGGATTTCACGCCGGTGCATGTCGCCAAGGCCAACGGGCCATACCTCTTCACCGCCGACGGTCGGCGCATCATCGACGCCGTCAGCTCTTGGTGGTGTAAAAGCCTAGGCCATGCCAACCAACGCGTCAAAGACGCGGTGGTCAGGCAACTCGACTGCTTCGAGCACGTCATCGCCGCCAACACCTGCACCACGCCGCTGGTCGAGCTCTCCGAGCGCCTCGCCGCCCTCTGCCCCGGATTGGACCGGGTCTTCTACGCCGGGGACGGCTCCAGCGGCATGGAGGTCGCCCTCAAGATGAGCCTGCAATACCACGCCCAAACTGGCAACCCCGGCAGGAACCGGTTCATGGCGCTTCAGAACGGCTACCACGGCGAGACAATCTTGACGTTGGCCGCAGGCGACTGCGAGCGCTTCTCCAAACCGTTCGTCCATCTCATGCCGGACTTCCCCAAGCTCGGGCCGCTGCCCTACGTGTCCGGCCCGGACGATCCTGGCTGGGATGAGCTCGCCCCGGGCGTATGGGAGCCGCTCGCCGCCCAACTGGACGCCCATGCCCACGAGCTGGCGGCGCTGGTCTTCGAGCCGGTGGTGCAGGGCTCCGGAGGGATGCTGGTCTACAGCCCCGCGCTGTTGCGCCGTTTCCGTTCCTGGGCCGACGCCCATGGCGTCCAGCTCATCGCCGACGAGATCATGACCGGCATGGGGCGCACCGGCAAGTACCTCGCCTGCGAGCACGCCGGAATCATGCCGGACTTCGCGGTGTTCTCCAAGGGGCTCGCCGCGGGTTGGGCGCCGTTGACGGCGGTCGTGACCTCCGACCATGTCTACGAGGCGTTCTACGGCGACTATTTCTCGGGCAAGGCTTTCCTCCACTCCAACACGTACTCCGGCTACTCGCTGGGGGCGGCGGCGGCGTTGGAGGTGCTGAAGGTTTACGAGGACGAGGGGGTGGTCGCCGACGTGGCGGCGCGCGGCCCGGGGCTCAAGGCGCGCATGGCCGAGGTGGCGCGGCGAACCGGCTGCATGCGGAACGTCCGCGGGGTGGGATTCATCGCCGCGGCGGATCTTGTCGACCCCGCCACGGGGGAGCCGTTCCCCGTCCGCGAGCGGATGGGCTACCGCTGTTTCCGCCGGGCGGTGGAGCTTGGCGCCTGGTTGCGTCCCATTGGCGACACCTTGTATTTCCTCCCGCCGCTCAACAGTTCAGAGCAGGTGTTGGATGAGCTGATGGAGATAACCGTCAAGGCGCTCAACGCCGAGATCGGGAAATAACCCCCCAAGCGCGGCCAGCCGGGGATTTTTCAGTTTTTGGGGCCCCGTCCATTGACTTTTCGCTCCCGGCGCTGTATTATTAGGACACTACTTAGATATATATGTACACAAGTTGTCCGGGAGCTGGTTGAATGGGCATTTCCGAACGGATCGTGGACACGTTGAGAGGCCGCATCCTCTCCGGGGAGTGGGGCGAGGGCGGCAGGCTGCCGTCGGAGAGCGAGCTTGCCAAAAGCTTCGCCACCTCGCCTTGCACCGTCAAGAAATCCCTCCTGGCCCTGAAGCGGGAAGGCTTGGTCCACTCGAGGCAAGGGAAGGGTTATTTCGCCCAAGCCGCCCAAGCCAGGAAGTGGACGGTGGGGGTGGTGGTCTATGAGCTCGGCCAGCTGGGCAATCCGGTCATGGTCCAGTACATGGCGGGGATCAAGGAGCGGCTGCTCGCCTTCAAGAGCAACATGATCATCTACGCCTTGAACGACGCCGCGCCCAAGCCTGGCGCCGCCGCGGGCGCTTACAAGTGGAATGGGATTCTGGATCCGCAGGCGCTCGACGGGGCGATCGTGCTGGCGCAGCAGGCCGACGACCGGGGGCTGCTGGAGCTTGCCCGCCACCTCCCGGTCGCCATGACCAACCGGTCGCCGTTGACCGACAGGATGGTGGGCGTGAGCGCCGATTTCGCGGGCGGGGCCTTCAAGGCGGTGAGCTATCTGGCCGAGATGGGGCACCGGAGCATTGCGCTGCTGGCGGTCAACCCCTTGTATGCGATCGGGAACCAACAGCGGACTGGGGCAAGGATGGCCGCCTTGGAAAAGGATGGCCTTGAAATAATCAATCTCATGGCCGCCGCCCACTCGGAGGCGGCTGGATACGCCGCGGCGAAAGAAATGCTGGCGTCCAAGCCACGCCCCACCGCCATTGTCGCCGGTTCGGGCGAGCTTACAATTGGAGCCTACAAGGCGATTCGGGAAGCTGGCCTTGGAGTTCCCACCGACCTCTCTGTCATAGATTGGAGCGACACCCTCTCTTACAGCGACATCCCCATTACGCTCACAACCGTGCGGATGCAGTTCCAAAAGGCCGGGGCTCTCTGCGTCGACCAGTTGATGGAACTGGTGGAGGGAAAGCCGGTCGGAGGGACGGAGCTTTTCCTCGAAACCGAACTAGTCATGCGCGAATCAACAAGGAGAATTTGAGATGAATTCCGATTCAAGGCCAGAGAGGATGACTCGCCGCGGAACCAAGGGGGTCTTTGGCTTTACTTTGATCGAGATGCTGGTTGTCATCGCCATCATCGCGATCCTCGCGGCGATCTTGTTCCCGGCGCTTGGCCAGGCGAAGAAGGCCGCCCAGGCCATTTCCTGCAAGAACAACTTGAAGCAGCTCGGGGTTGTCTGGTATTGCTATGCCGGGGACAATAATGAATATCTGCTGCCAATACGGCTTGCAGATGCGGAGGTGCGTCCTGACGGCAAGCCGGCGGCATGGGTCGAATACATGGTCAAAAAGATTTTGCCTTCCCGTCTTGCGCCAGAGGTCACAAACTATTTGGGGTTGGGATACAATTGCCATTACACGGTGAGCGACTTGCTGGTCTGCCCGGGCGACAGCTCCAATTTGGCGGTTTGGAACTCGTTCCCCATCCGCTTGAGCTACGGGTACAATTTCTTGATGGGCGGTCTGGCCTACAGCCTCGGTCCAGGCGAGTCCGGAATGCGCCGGCTCTCGCAAAGGAACCCTTTCCCCTCCAAAACCTTGATCTTCGCGGACAATTACGGATACTACAGGAATATTTTTGACCTCGCGACGATTAACGGTGATGGGCTTGCTTATGTCAGAACAATCGACAAGGCATCGATCGGTTCCAGCAAGGTTCATCCAGGGGGGATGAACGCCGTCTATTTCGATGGACATGTCGACACCACCAACAAGTTCTTGACCGTGAGCGGTTATAACTGGAATGTATGGGATGCTGGCGTCGGCAAGGACATCATTGAGCAAACGAAGTGACAATCTTCAACAAAAAGGAGCGCGCGATGGGAATCAAGAGTCTGACGACGTTGGCATTGTTGGGGGGAGCCTTTCTGACCTCATGGGCGGGAGTCCACGACAAGGAATTGGCGGACATCAAGGCGGGGACGCGCGCCGAGGCCAAGGCTTCCTGGTGGGGATTCGACAAGCAGGATTCGACGGCGGCGCTCCAAGCCGCGATCAACTCCGGCGTCAAACGGCTGATCGTGGACAACACCGGAAACGATTGGGTCGTCGAGCCGATCAAGCTGGTGGACAACCAGGAGATTGTGTTTGAGAAAGAAGTGGTTGTCGTCGCCAAGAAGGGTGCGTTCAAGGCTCTCACCGCCGCGCTTTTCACTGCGGCCGGCAAGAAAAACATCACACTGCGCGGACAGGGAGGCGTGATCCTGAAAATGCGCAAGGCTGACTATCATGACGCCGCGAGCTACACGCCGGGCGAATGGCGCCACGGCATTTCGCTGCTGAGCTGCGAGAACATCGCCATCCGCGATTTGACCGTGCTCTCCAGCGGCGGCGACGGCATCTATGTCGGGTGCCAGGGCGGAAACCCCATGAATTATTGCAAAGACATCCTAGTGGACGGCGTGGTCGCCGATGACCACAACCGGCAGGGCATAAGCGTGATCAGCGTCGAAAACCTGACGATCAGGAACAGCGTCTTCAAGAACACCAGAGGCGCGGCGCCGGAGTCAGGGATCGATTTTGAGCCGAACCTCCAGACGGAAAGGCTGGTCAATTGCGTAGTGGAGAACTGCGTTTTCACCGGGAACAATGGCGGTGGGGTCGAGTTTTATCTCCGCACCAACTTCCCCTTGTCCATCTCCATCAAAAACTGCAAGATCACCGGCAATACCCGAGGCATAAGCCATGGTCTCGTAAGAGGTCAGCAACCGGTTTCTGAAAATATTGAGTTTGTGAATTGCTTTGTCGGCTTCTCCTCCAGCGCGAATGTCTATATACAAGGCGCCAACACCTCGTTCCGCTTCAAGGACTGCGTGATAGACAACAACGACAACCCCCTCCAGGCAATCACCATCATGGAACGAGGCGATCATCCCAGCGACGGCGTTGTGGCGTTTGAAAACGTCAATGTGATCGACAATGCCCCGGGGCATGTCCCGCTTGCCGTGTCCAGCTATCTGGGTAAGCCTAAGCTCACGATAAAGGGCTCCATAAACTTCACGCATCCGGGCATGGTCTCAAGTTTGCTGGACTGCGCCAAAAAGCTCGAGCCCGCCTATGAGGGCGAGTTCAAGGTCGCCCCCCCAGTTGACACCAAAAAGCTGGTCGCGCCCGAGGCGAGCGCGTCCACGGGCATGGCCGACGCCATAATCCCCGTCAGATATGAAGGCAAGTTCATCCAATTCGCCGAACAGGGGCGGAAACTCGCGTTTGAGGCGATGGGCGTGAAAGTCGGCAAGAATGGCGGGAAAATCTCCATGTGCGTGAAGTCCCCGAAAGGGGTTGAGGTGATGAAGTTCGAGCTGGAACCGGACTGTTCCTGGCGTGACTTGGCGGGCGTCTGGAAGCGCATGGAGTTCACTCCGGAAGAGACGGGGATATACACGGTTGAATGTGTGAAGAACAATGGCAACGCGTTTCGGCTCAGGTCGTCAGCGCCTGGCAATGGCTACCTGGTCGAAGACGAATTCCATGCGATATGCCCGAAAGGGAAATTGTTCTTCCAAGTCCCAATCGGTGCGAAGGATATAAAAATCGAGGTCGCTGGCGATCAGGGCGAGCCGCTGGACGCGTCCCTGGTCGATCCCAAGGGCATGGTTGTCCGCGGCGTCTCCAATGTCGAGGCTCCCAAGTTGCTGTCCTGGACGAGGGCGGACAGCTCGAAGTCGGAAATATGGGCGGTCGAGTTCAGCCATGCGGTCGAGGATTCCTTCATCCGCATGGGGGAGCCGTTGGTTCCGGTGTTGTCCGAGAAGCCGGAATGGCTGCCGCTGCTCCCGTGAACTGACAAGGGAAGGGAGTCTTGGGACTGCCGAGCTGGGGCTCGGCGGCCCCAGGTTAGCCCAGCAGCGTGGCGACGATCCGGCGCGCCAGGTCGTTTTTGCTTTGGAGCGGGAAATCGACGCGGCGACCGTCGGCGGCGAGTATGGTGGCGGCGTTGTCGTCGACGGCGAAGCCGCGGCCCGGAAGGCTGATGTCGTTGGCGACGATCCAGTCGAGGTTCTTCGTCGCCAGCTTTTTCCGGGCGTTGGCGAGCAGGTCGTCGCTTTCGGCGGCGAAACCGCAGAGGACTTGCCCCGGACGTTTCGCTTTGCCCAAGCTGGCGAGGATGTCCTCGGTTCGCTCGAATTCGATGACCAGGTTGCCCGCGGTTTTTTTGAGCTTGTGGGCGGAGGGATGGACGGGGCGGTAGTCGGCCACGGCGGCGGCGGCGACGACCACGGCGGCGGCGGGGAACTCGGCTTTCATCGCCTCGGCCATCTCGGCTGCCGATTCCACTTGGATCACCCGGACGCCCGCCGGGGAGGCGAGGCTCGTCGGGCCGCTGACCAAAACCACTTCGTGTCCCAGATCGGCGGCGGCGGCGGCGATGGCGTAGCCCATCTTGCCCGAGGAGCGGTTGCTGACGAAGCGCGCCGGGTCGATCGTCTCCCGCGTCGGGCCGGCGCTGACCAGGAACTTCATGACAGCAGCCCTTTCGCCGCCGCCAGGATCTCCGCTGGCTCGGCCATGCGGCCGTCGCCGGTCGTGCCGCAGGCCAGAGCGCCCGTGGAGGGGCCGACGAAATTGACGGCTCGGGACAGCAAGGTCTCGTGGTTGCTTCTGACCGCCGGGTGGTGCCACATGTTATGGTTCATCGCCGGGGCCAGCAGGACGGGGCCGGTGAACGAGATGGCGAAGGTGGTCAGGGCGTCGTCGGCGACGCCGTGGGCGTACTTGCCCATGAAGTTGGCGGTGCAGGGGGCTACGATCAGCAAGTCGGCGCGCTCGGCCAGGTCGATGTGGCCGGGTTTCCAGTCGGGGATCTCCCAAAGGCTGGTGACCACCGGTTGCCGCGACAAGGTGAAAAAGGTCTGCTCGCCGACCAGCCGCAACGCCGCGGCGGTCATGAGCACATGCACTTCGCAGCCCGCTTTGACCAGTTGGCTGGTGAGCTCGGCGGCCTTGTAGGCGGCGATGGAGCCGGTCACGCCCAGGGCGACGACACGGTTTTTCATGGGCGGTCTCCCGGCAGCAGCCGCGAGGTTTTGCGGCGGAAAGTGGAGACCAGGGCGTTGGCCTGTTCCAGGGCGGTGTCGAGCTGGTCGTTGACGAGCAGATAGTCGTAGCGGTCCCAGTGGGCCAGTTCGCCGGAGGCGTTGCGCAGACGCTTGGCGATGACCTCCTCGGCGTCGGTGCCGCGGCCGCGGAGGCGGCGCTCCAGCTCGGCGAAACTGGGGGGGGCGATGAACAGGAACTCGGCGCAGGTGGCTAACAACGCGTCCTGTTTCGCCGCTTCCCGAATCATGGCCGCGCCTTGGACGTCCACGTCCAGCAGGACGTCCAGCCCGGCCTTGACGCGGCTCTCGACCTCGGTGCGCAAGGTGCCGTAGTAGTTGTCGTGGACGTGGGCGTGCTCGATAAAGAGCCCTTGGCGGACGCGTTCCTCGAAGTCGTCGCGGCTGACGAAATAGTAATCCTGGCCGTCGACCTCCCCGGCGCGGGGGGCGCGGGTGGCGCAGGAGACGGAAAACTCCAAGCCCTCCACGTCGGCGACCAGTCGGCGGCAGATCGTCGACTTGCCGGTGCCGCTGGCCCCGGAGACGATCAACGCCATCCCCAAGCGTTCCAGTTGCGAGAAATCGGTCATGGCTCAAGCCCTCCGCTGATGTCAAGGTTGTGGTAACTGAAGATATCACGTTCCGGGTCGTAGTCAATCTGAGCGACACGGCCGCAGCGGGTGATCGAGGGGGCGCGGACCTCGCCGCGGCCACGGGGGTCAAGTTGGGCGAAGGGGATATGGGTGTGGCCGCAGAGCGAGAGGTCGATGTCGCCGCGGCGCAAGGCGGCAAGCACCTCTTTCTCGCCGTAGAGGCGATGACGGCAACGAAGGAGGGGGTGCGCCTCGGTTAGCGGGTAGTGGCCGAGCAACGCCTTGGGGCGGGGCTTCGGGCCGGAGGCCCAGGAGAGGATGAAATCCCGGCTGGCCGGAGTGATGTCGCCGGTGGAGAGGAAGAGGTTGCGGGGGCTGTTCTCGTTGACCATGCAGAAATCGACCCCGCCATGGGTGAAGGCGGCCGGAAGTTGGTCGAGCTTGAAGGCTCCGCCGTTGAGGCGGTGGAAAGCGCGTTCGACGGCCTCGACGCAGGCGGGGTCGTTGACGTAGCAGTCGTGGTTGCCGGGGACGAAGACGAAACGGAAGCGCGGGTCGTCCGCCAAGGGGGCGAGCATCTCCACGGAGATTTTCAGCTCGGACGGCTCGCCGCTGGTGCTGATGTCCCCGGCGCAGACGACTAGGTCGGGCGGATTGGCCAGGACATATTTGACCATGGCCGCCACCCAGCGCTGGTTATGGCGGTGCTTGCGGATGAAGTGGTGGTTGAAGATGCCCACCACCCGTTTGTCGAAGAACGCCGCCCACCCGGTGGGCGGCCCCGCCGGGTGCGAGTCGGAAAAGAGGATGATACGCATGTCGCTCGCCTCGCCGTTGTCGCCTGCCACGTGGCCTATATAATAGCGGCGGGGACGGGGATTTCAAGCCCCGCCCCCGCTTGAACGCGGGGAGCGCGCGTCTTTGGGCGTGGGATCGCGGACGGCTATAGCGCGAGCTCAGGCAGCCGGAAGGCCTTTGGTCCCTGTTTGAGCTGCCGCGACGTGACATCATGTCGCAGAAAACGTAGCCCCAGCCCCCAGGCCTTGCCGTGGTTGGAGGACAAGGCTATCAGCGCCTCATGCCGCCCGGGCGCGGCGATAAACTCGACTTCCGCCTTGTCGGGGGTGGCGGGGTTGGTGCCGGCGGGGTCGTGGAATCTCATCTCGCCGTCAAGCCACAGCTTCACCGGGCCGTCATAGCCGAGGCTGACGCTCAGGCTCATCAGCTCGGAAACCTCGAACGCGCAGGAGAAGAAAACCATCGTGTCGCGTTCCTGGTCCGCGAACAAGTCGCCATGCAGGTTCATCAGCCATCCCGTGAATTCCCGGGGGGCGAACCCCGGCGCGGCCTTGCCGGCGGGGTAGGCGAGCGCCGTCAAGTCTCCGTGGCCGTACAGCGGTCGGCTAACCAACGCCTTGGAGACAAAAGCGGTACACGCCCGCGGCGCCTCGAAGCTGGCGACGGCCAGCTGCGCCTTGTGGTAGGCGTCCAGGGTAATGTTGATCTCGGACGGGCGGCTGCGCTCCAGCCACAACGTCCGGAAACGTCCCTTGAGCGCCTCCAGCTCGTCGACCAAGCTTGCGCGCGTTTTCGCCGTCACGTTCCCGCCGTAACCGTAAACCGCCAGTTTGCGGGCGGCGTGCCGGATGGTGTCGACGGCGAAAATCCAGTAAGGCAACACGCCGAGCGCGTCCTCGCCGCGGCGGGCCGCATGTTTTTTGAAGACGGCCCTGACGCGTTCCAGCCGCTCCAGGGTGTCGCGGCCGAGTTGCGCCGCGAGCGTGGGGAACACTGGTGTTCCCGGATAGGCGAAGAACAGGAGTTTCCAGATGTTGCCGGGCTGCGCGGTGAGCGACATGTCGCTGATCCGGCCCAGCTCGTCGAGGGCGGCCGCGAGCTCGGGGGCGGCGCTACCCAGGAAGAGGCGGGAGAACCTGGCGGTATAAGTCTCCTGGTCGGCCTTGGAGTTCCAACCCTGCTCCGCGGCGAAAAGGTGTCCGTGCCAGGAGTATTCCATGAAATTGTAATGCCCGCCGTCGCCCCAGTCGGTACAGAGCAAGCCCTGGGCGCCGTGCTTGACGGCGGCGGCGGCGAAGCCGGCGATGTTGGCCACCGCCTTCGGCAACTGTGGGAACAGCACCCCCCAGGAGGACACGCCCGGGCAGGCGTAGAACGGCAAACCGACCTTTTGCAGATCAGCCACCGCCGCGAAATTATGGTTGGCCTCATAGCCCCAGTCCAACACGGTGATGTCTTTCGGCAGCTCCGGGATCAGTTCGGGATGATGCCGCATGATGTCGCCCCAGAACATCATTTTCTTGCCGTATTTGCCGCAGAGCCCATGCAACTTAAGCAAGTGGTTCAAGTAGACCCGCCCTTTGCCGAGTTTTTGGCATAGCTCATGGCTCTGGCCATCGCCGAGGTCCACGGTCTCGTCGCAGCAGACGTTGAAGCGCCCGGAGCTGAACAGCGGCAGGAACTCGGCGAAGCGGGAGTCGAGGAATTCATAGACGTCCGGATTGGCCGGGGAGAGCGTGAAGGCGCGCTCGCCGCACGTGGCCAACCAATTTTTCAGCCAGTTTTGCCTATCCGCGTCCGGCGTGGTGTATTTGCCGACGCCCCAGTCCTCCGCCATGTGACGGTATCGCGGATGCTTCAACACCGGCGCCATATGTCCGAACGAGGCCAGTGATGGCACCAATTCCACATAGCGTTCCCGGCAGTGGGCGTCGAGTTCGAGGATGTCCTCGGCCGTCAGCGGCGAGGCGCCCTTGCCAATGTCCGGGTGCCCGCGGAAGGCGAAGGTGTGCTCGATGTACAGTTGCAACTGGTTGATCTTGTAATGCGACAGGATGTCGGCGAGCTGTTTCAGCCGTTCCAGCTTCGGGACGCGGCCGCGGGTCACGTCGTAGTAGACGCCCCGCTCCAGGAGGTCCGGGTGGTCGTCGATTTTCGCCAGCGGCAGCTTGCCCGCCGGGGACTGCGCGGCGATCTGGGACAGCGTCATCACTCCGTGGTAAACCGCCTGCGCGGACGCCCCCGTCAGTGTCACCTTGTCCTTGGCGATTTCGAGGCGGTAGCCGCCGGGCTTCAATGTCGCGTCGAGCCTTAGCTCCACCGTGTCTTGGAGCTTGGCGGCGCTAAGGTTTATCGTCAGGCCCCGGAAGATTTCCCGTGCCTTGATGGCGAGGGGATACAGGGCGCTTCCGGAGATGCCGATGGCTCCTTTGCCTGGGATGGCGAAAAATCCGTCCTGGAAAGCAACTTGCCGCGGTTCGGGGATGAGAGCGATTTTCACGTTGTGGCCCTTCGTTTCAAAATGGATTGTTGGGACGAACAATATAGCTTCGCCACCGGTTCGACAATGGACAAGCCGGCCAATCGCATGGACATTAGTGCCGAAAGCGGATATATTGACAAGGAAAGGGCGACGGCATGGACGAGCTGGGTTTAAATCTTGAGGGCATCCCCCGGTTGCTTGATTTCCCGTTGAGGGTCAAGCATCTGGGATACCGCCCCGTCAACTTTCACAACCGCAAGACGGATTACCAGAGCATCGACTTCTGCCTCGCCTTGTCCGGTGACGGCTCAGGGTTCGTCGTCAGCTACGATGGAAGGGAACACCGCGCCGCCTTCCCCTGCGCCGTGCTGCATTTGCCCGGCCATTACTACGAGACCAGCACGGAGCGGCCATGGGAGGTGCTGTATATCGTTTATGACGCCGCCGCGCTGCCGTTGGTGGAACGTGTCGGCATGGACAAAATGGTTCCAGTTTGGGAATTCCAGCGGACGCCCCGGCTCCGCGCCGTCGTCGCCGAGCTGTTCGACTTGGCGGGGCGGACCCATGAGCGCGGCGTCTGCGACAAGATCGACGCGCTTTGCTATGAGCTGATCGTGGAGACTTGGACAACCAGCGGCGTCAAGGATGCGGACGCCGATCCCAATGAGAAAACCATCCGCCAGATCGCTTCGTATTTTGAGCTAAACTACGCCAAGGATATCCGCTTCGACAAGCTATTGAAGAAACACGCCGTCTCACGGCGGACGTTCTTCCGTTGCTGGAAGAAGCTCTATGGCATCTCCCCCTACAATTATGTGCTGGGCTTGAGGGTCAAGGCGGCGGAGAGGCTGCTACAGGACGCGTCCCGCCCTGTGCAGGAGATCGCGGCGGCCGTGGGCTTCGAGGATCCGCTGTACTTCTCGCGGCTGTTCCGCCGGAAGACGGGGAGGTCGCCGACGGACTGTCGGCGACGGGGCGTCCCGGCTTGAAAGCGCGGCGGGGGCGCCTTATATTTGGGCTGGCTGGCAGACGGGCCGCCCGAAAGGCGGACAACCATGGAGCGCGACATATGAGACCAAGCAAGAAAGCCGCCGAGATGTGCGTCAAGGAACTGGCCAGCTACATCGACCAGTCCGTGCTCAAGCCGGAGTTCACCCAAGAGGAGATACGGAAATATATCCAGGAGGGCGTCGATTTCGGTTGCAAGACCGTGTGCGTCAACCCGTCTTCCCTGGACATCGCGGCGGAGCTGACCAAGGGCTCTGAGACGCGGATTTGCGTCGTCTGCGATTTCCCCTTCGGCCTGAGCACCACCGCCTCCAAGGTGGCGCAAGCGGAGGAATATTGCAAGCGCGGCGACATCTTCGAACTGGACATCGTGAGCAACTACGGCTGGATCCGCGGCGGCGAATGGGACGCTTTCAGGGAAGACATCAACGCGGTTTGCGCCGTCTGCCACAAATACGGGACGGCGGTGAAGGTCATTTTCGAGACCGACGCTCTGACCATGGACGAGATCAGGAAGGCCACGGAGTTGGCGATCGAGGCGAAGGCGGATTTCGTCAAGACCTCCACCGGTTTCTTCACCGGCGGCAGGAGCGACGGCGCCACGGTGGAGATCATCCAGGCGATGCTGGACGTCGCCAAAGGCCGCTGCAAAGTCAAAGGCTCCGGTGGCATCCGCGACCGGGAACAGTTCCTCCATTTCATCGACATGGGGATAGACCGGATGGGCGTCGGCTACCGTTCCACCCCGGTGGTGCTGGGCGTCAGCGGGAAGGTTTGAGCTTCAGGCTCCGAGCAACCGGGCGCGCAGCTCGCGGTAGGAGCTGACCGAGAAGTCCGCCAAGTCGGAGTAAGAGACCATGCCGGGGTTCTGGAAGAAACACGCCAGGGCTCCCGCCCGTTTTGCGCAAAGCATGTCGTCCTTGAAATCCCCCACCACCACGGCGTCGCCGGGCTCAATGCCCCAGGCGGCCAGGATGTGCAGCACCGGCGCCGGATCGGGTTTCACCGCCGGGAAGTCACGGGTCAGAACGGGATGGAACTTAGGCGTCAGGCGGGCCAGCACGGCGTCGACGCTGCGCTGCAAATTACGGGTGAGCAGTCCCAGCTTGACGCCGTGGCGTTCGAGCTCCGTCAGACACTCGTCGGCGCCCTCCTGGATGACGAGGTTGTCCAGGGCGCGGAGCTCGTGACGCTCGATGGTGGCGGCGAAGGCGGCCCGCTCCGCCGGGGAGAGGGCGTTCATGGCTTGCAGCAAGTCCACGCCGGGGGGGACGCCCAGGTCGGCGCGCATCGCCTGGAAGTCGATGGTGGGGACGGTGAGGGTGCCGTCCATGTCGAAGACCACGCCTTTGACCGTGGCGCTCATAGTTTCGCCAAGAAGGTTTGGTCTAGGTCCACGACTTCGCCGTCACGGCGGAAGGCGCGCTCCATGCGGGTGAAAAGGTTGCTGGAGCTCTGTTTCCTCAGGCAGTCGATGTCGGCGACCACGACCATCTCGCGGCGGCAACGGGTGTGGGCGACGTTGACGCGGTTGGGGTCGCCGACGAAACCGATACCGCCGCCCTCGTTGCTGCGGACGTAGCTGATGACCACGGCGTCGCTCTCGCCGCCCTGGAAGCTGTCGACAGTGGCGACGCGGGTGTGCAGGAAGCTCTGCCACTGCTCGTCGGTGATCTTGTCGTTGGGGCGGATGGCGCGGGCGTGGTCGAGGCTGAGGCTTTGGCGGATGGCCTTGACTTGGCGACGGTAAGGGGCGATGACGGTGATCTCGCCGAGCGGATACTTGCGCAGCAGATCATGGAAGACGTGGCGGCAGACCTTCGCCTCCAGGGGGTTCTCCAAGCCGGGCTTGCCGCCTTCGAAGACCAGCTTCTCGCGGCGCACGGAAAGGGGCAAGGAACTGCTGCGCAAGAGCCGGAGGGTGGCGGGCGGGTAGATTTTCTGGCGTTCCGCAAAGGGGAGGCGGAAATACTCGGCGCTCTCGCTGGCCCGGACTCCGGCGTTGTAGAACAAGGTGGAGGCGAAACGCAACAGCCTGGGGTTCTGGCAACGGTAGGAGCTGCGCAGCATCACCAGGGGGAAGCCGCGCTCGTCCGCCAGCCATTCCAACGCGCTTTTTGAGAGCATCGCCCAGAGCGGGCGCGGCAAGGGGCCGTGACGTTGTTCGAGCGCCTCCCGGACGCCTTGCGGCAAGGGGAAAGGGGGCAATTGCTGGTGGTCGCCGAAGAGCACGGCGCGGCGGCCGAGCCGGGCGCAAAGCAGGAACTCCTCGATCCGTCCCATGCCCGCCTCGTCGAAGATGACCACGTCGAAGAGCCCGCCTGATTCCAGCTCCTCGTGGACGCGGTGGCTACGCATCACCCCGACGTGGGTGCCAGCGTAAACGCCGCCGAGGCCTTTCTCCTGGCGCAGGAGACGGAAACGCAAATTGACGTCGGCGTCCTCGTGCCAGCAACGCTTGCGCACGTCGGGGGCGACGCTCTCCTCCATGCCGCCGAGACGCAACGTCGGCAGGTTGAAGACGCGGCGGCAAAGGTTGTCCACCGCGGCGTTGGAGGGGGCGGCGAACAAGACCCGTTGGCCGCGGGCGACCAGACTGCGGACGACCTGCTCCAAGACGCTGGTCTTGCCGGTGCCAGGCGGCCCCTGGACCAGCACGACCATGTTGCGGTCGTTGACGGCGCGGCTCCAAGCTTGGCGTTGGGAGTCGTCGAGCCGCGGCGGGGCGTCCGCCGTGGCCCGGTCCTCGACGCCCGAGCGCTCCAGCCCCAGGATGTGGCCGAGGGCTCCCTCCGGGACGTAGGCCTCGGAGGAGAATTTCTGGAAGAGGGCGCCGATGGCGGAGGCCAGATAGAGGGCGGGGCTGCGGCGGGGCTTGGCGTAAAGCCGCGGGGCCAGATCGACCGGGAGCTCCGGGCCGTCCCAGCGCAGCGAGCCGTAGACGCTGGAGCCGTCGTGGATGTCGACGGTGAACTTGCCGCGGGGCTCGGACTCGCCGCGGAGGAAGACCGAGAGGACGTCCCCCTCGGCGAGGGGGGCGGTGGGGTCGACGCCGACGCGGACGGCCTCGGAGCCGTCGGGGCCGCGCTGGAGGAACTGCGCTTCGTCGAAGGCGACGACGTAGGCTTTCTCAGCCTCGGCGGCGAGCTCGCAGGCGCTGCGGAGCGCCTCGAGTTCCCGGATGACCGTCCAACGGGTGCGGCAAGGCACCTGGACGGCGCTGACCGGCCGGGCCGGAACGTCCGGCGGCGGCTTGACCACGGCGGCGGCGGCGTAGCTGCCATCCAGCGGTAAACTGAGCTGGCCGCTAAGCTCGTCCAGGGCCATGTCCTCGGTGGCTTTGCGCATCAGGCTCTTGACGAAGAAGGCGGAGAGTTGCCGCATCACCCGGAGCGCCTTGGGATCGTGCTCCGGGGCGATGCCGTCGAGAGCCTCGAGGTAGTCTTTTTTGGTGAGGTCGAGGATATCGCCGCCGGGGCGGGTCCGGCGCAACCAGGCGATGACATCGTAGATGATCTCAAGCCGTTCGCCATGCTCCAGCTCGGTCTTCTCCAGCAGCAGGGGCTCGTCCTCGATGACTTTAGGCTCGCCGTCCTCGAAGGTGAGGAGGAGCTTGTTGCGGCTGCCTTGGCCTTCGACGACCAAGGTGGCGCAATTCTCGGCGTCGTCCCAGGCGAAATAGCAGACGCGTTCGGGCTGGTCCTCCTCGGCCAAGGCGTAGTCGGTGCCGAAGAGGCTCAGCCGCGCGGCGTCGAGCCGGAAGGGGCGCGGCTGCTGGAACATCTCCCAAAGCTCGAAGAACTCCTTGCCCACGACCCGTTCGGGGTCATGCTTCCAGAGGCGTCGGCCCTCGTCGTAGTAATAGTTGATTTTTTCCATGCGCGGACAGGGGGAACGTGTTGTCATGTTGGCGAAAAGGAATGTAGCGCCCTTCCGGGGAATTTACAGCGTCGGGAACGATTTTTCCGGGGGGCCGGGGAGGTCAGTCGGCGCGCTCCTCGTCGTCTTCGCTGTCCGGGGGGGGAGCTTTGACGTCGGGGCATTCGAAGCCTTGCTTCTCCAGGGTTTGCCGAGGCACATGGTCGGAGCGGCCTTGCTCCCAGAGCTTGAGGGAGACTTGACTCAAGGCCAACGGGACGAAGGCCTTGTCGGCCTCGTTGCGGACATGGAATTTGGCGATGTCGGCCAAGGCGGCGGCGAGGTCGCCCTGGGCGGCGCGGGCGGCGGCGGTGGCGGCGGCCAACTCGGCGAGGTCGCCGGCGGCGGGGGGCGGGGCGTCGATGCAGCGGTCCGCGGCGGCGAGGTCGCCATTCTTGACCTTGGCCAAAGCGATGGACAACTGGGCGGCGGCGGCCTGCTCCTGCCCCTGGATCTTGGCGGCGTAGGTGGTGGCGGCGGCGAAACAGCCGACCTCGGCGAAAGCGGAGCTGAGGGCTTTGAGGAAACCGTCGGCGTCGCGGCGTTTCTGCGCCGGGTCGGCGGGGAGGCAGAAAAGGTCCTCCGGGGACGGGCCGAACGGCGCGGGGGCGTCGCGGGATTTGTCGAAGCTGTGGCGGATCAGCGCGGCGGCGGCGCGGCCTGCGGCCTCGGCGCGCTTGCCCGACGTGACCATGGTGAAGAGCTCGCTGGCGGAGAGCGCCGACAAACCGGCGTACTGATGGTCGGCCGCCCGCAACTCCAAGGTTTTCATGAGGAAGTGGTCCTTGAGCTTGCCGGCCCAGCCGTCGCCGGAGTATTTGCCCAAGGCTTTGGAAAGGAGCTTGTCGGAGTCCACCGTCTTGCCGGCTTTGCGCAGGTGGAAGATCTCGGCGGCCTCGGCGTTTTGGCGCTGGGGGAAGACGGTGTCGCCGAGCTTGTCGAGGGCCTGCTCGCCCTTCTGGAACTTGTCGGCGGCGAAATAGTGTTCGGCCAGGGCGGCGAGGACGTAGTTTTGCTGAAGCAGCGAGTTCTGGTCCTTCTTGAAGAGCGGCAGGAGGTCGTCCTCCACCATGCCCGGCTTACCGTTCTGGAGACAGGCCAAGGCGACGGCCTTGAGCGCCTCCGGGTTGCCGGAGAAGCTCAACGCCTTGTCGTAGTCCTTCATCAGCGCCAAGTTGGCGGCGAGCTCCGCCAGCTTGTGGCTGGGAATGTCCTGATGGTCGCGTTTGGCGCAGTGCAAGGACACGGCCTCAAGCCTGGGGCAAAGTTGCTCCAGCAGCTTGGCGCAGCGGGCGTGGCCCTTGTGCAGGGCGAGGGAATATGGAGTCTCATGCTTGAGGTCGAAACGGTTGAGGTCGGCTCCCTGCGCGACGAGGCGGCGGAGGGTGCGCTCCTTGCCTTCCATGGCGGCCAGGGCCAGGGGGGAGCGGCCATCCTTGTCCAGGGCTTCGAGTTTCGCGCCGCGTTCGAGCAGGAGTTCCAGGGTGTCGAGGTGGCCCGCCATGGCGGCGATGGCCAGAGGGGTCCGTCCCAGCTCGTCGTCCGCCTCCAGGTTGGCGCCTTTGTCCAGGAGCAGTTTGACGGAGTCGGTCTGGCCTTTCTGGGCGCAGCGCAGCAGGGGGCTGAGGCCGCTCTTGTTCTCCAGGGCGGGCCGTCCCCCGGCGTTGACGAGCTTGGCGGTGATGGCGGGGCGGTCGGACTTCAGCAGGGGGCTGTCGCCATAGATGTTGATGGCGTTGACGTTGGCGCCGCTCTTTACCAACAAGTCGGTGATGGGGATGTTGCCGAGGTAGGCGGCGAAGATCAGCGGGGTGTTGCCGTACTTGTCGGACTTGTCGACCTTCGCCCCGTTTTGGATCAAGGCGCGGGCGATCTCCAGCCGGCCGTACATCACCGCCAAGGTGAGGGCGGAGAGCCCCTCCTCGTCCTCCAAGTCCGGGGGAAGCCCGACCGAGAGGAACTGCTTGGCGGTGGCGAGGTCGCCCCCCTTGATGGCTTTGAAGAAGGTGGGGTACTGGTTCTTGCCAGCGCCTTCCGAAGCCGCCAAAGCGAACGCCGCCAGGAAAGCGACCCCGGCGGCGAGGCCGCGGAGCCGGGCTTTTAATCTGGCGGGGCTGTTCACAAGGTCACGTCCGCTGCTAGTGTCAGACGTAGAAGGTCTGGCTGCGGTTGGGGCCGACCGAGACGATGCCGATCTGGGCGTCGACCAGCTTGGCGATGTAGGTCAGGTAGGCCTGGGCGGCGGGCGGCAACTGCTTGAAGGAGCGGGCGTCGCGGGTGGAGGTGTTCCAGCCGGGCAAGGTCTCATAGACGGGCTTGGCCTTGATGATGTCGTCGGTGTCCGACGGCATGTCGGCGAGCTTCACGCCGTCGACCTCGTAGGCCACGCAGACCTTGAGCTCCTCGAAGCTGTCCAACACGTCGAGCTTGGTGATCGCCAGCTTGTCCACCCCGTTGACCATGCAGGAATAACGGCAGGAGACGGCGTCGAACCAACCGCAACGCCGCGGCCTACCGGTGGTGGCTCCGAACTCGTTGCCGACCTTGCGGAGCTTCGCGCCCTGCGGGTCGCCATCGAGCTCGGTGGGGAAGGGCCCCTCGCCAACGCGGGTGGAGTAGGCTTTCATGACCCCGACCACCTGGTCGATGTACTTGGGGGAGAGGCCGGAGCCGGTGCAGGCGCCGCCGCTGGTGGTGTTGCTGCTGGTGACGAAGGGGTAGGTGCCGTAGTCGACGTCCAGGAGCATCCCCTGGGCGCCCTCGAAGAACAGGCACTTCCCGGCCTTGGCGGCGCGGTTGACGGAGAGCACGGTGTCCTTGACGAAGGGAATGAGCCGCGCGGCGGCCTCCTTGACCAGCTCCCATTCGGCGTCGACGTCGAGCGGATCGAGCTTATAACCTTGGAAGATGGTGTTGTAATAGGCCGCCTGCTGGCGGAAACGCGCCTCGAAACGCTTGGTGTCGAGCATCTCCACGGCGCGGATGCCGCAACGCGCGGCCTTGTCGGAATAGGCCGGGCCGATGCCCCGCTTGGTGGTGCCGATCTTGGTGCCTTCGGAACACAAGCTTTCGCGCAGGCCGTCCAGGGCGCGATGGTACTTGAAGATCAAGTGGCTGCGGGTGCTGATCTCCAGCCGGCCGTCGAACTTGACGCCCTTGGCCTCGAGCCCCGCCATCTCCTCCACCAGGACGAGGGGGTCGACGACCACCCCGTTGCCGATGACGCATTGCGCCTGCTCGCGGAAAATGCCCGAGGGGATCAGGTGCAGGACGAACTTGTCGTCGCCGATCTCGACGGTGTGCCCGGCGTTGTTGCCGCCCTGGAAACGCACCACCATGTCGGCGTTCTCGGTGAGCACGTCGATGATTTTGCCCTTGCCCTCGTCTCCCCACTGGATCCCGATCAAAACTGTCGTTGCCATTTAGCGTAAACCTCCTGGCTCCCGGTTTTGTCCGGCACGGGAGCGCGCCTCGCCACAAGTGTGTTCAGATGTTCTCGACGACGCCCGGATATCCCCGCGCGCATGTTTCTCCACAAACAAAAACCATGACTATAACCGTGCCGGAATCAAATTCAAGGGCCATGGGGGCCAAATCCCGAAGAAGAAAACGCCCCACCGCCCGTCGGGGCGGGAGACATGTCCATGACGTGTCCTGCGTTGTCCTTACCTTTGGACATGGCTTCCCGCGTCTTCCTGTCCCGACAACCATGGCCCAGGTCGAGGAGCTCGCCCCGACGCATCCAACGCCTTTCTCGCTTTTGCCTCCATGCCCCCTTGACAAAACCACCTCCCGCCCCTACTATATTGTATACAATATACTGTATGCAATTTTCCGCCCTCTATCCCAACAGGAAAGGACACCGAATGAAAGCTTTCATGGCCGCAGTCCCCTTGGCGTTCCTCGCCGCGTCCTCCTTCGCCGCGCTGGCGCAGGACGCCCAGAAAACCACGTACAAGACCGAGATGGACATTCCCTATCGGACGGCCGCGGACGACGGCGCTGACTCCTACATGCTCGAGCGCTGCAAGTTGGACGTCTACCACCCCGAGGGCGTCAAGGGCTTCCCGACCGTGGTCTGGTTCCATGGCGGCGGCCTCACCAACGGAGCGAAGTTTTTCCCGGGGGCGTTGAAAAACAAAGGGGTCGGCCTCGTGGCCGTCAACTACCGCTTGAGCCCCAAGGCCAAATGCTCAGACGCCATCGACGACGCCGCCGCGGCCGTCGCCTGGACGTTCAAGAGCATCGCTAACTACGGCGGCGACCCCGCCAAGATCTTCGTGTCGGGCCATTCCGCGGGCGGTTACCTCACCTCCATGGTGGGGATGGACAAACGGCTCCTGGACAAGTACGGGATCGACGCCAACAAGATCGCCGGGCTAATCCCGCTCAGCGGCCATACCATCACCCATATGACGATCCGCGCCGAACGGGGGATAAACAACAAAACCGCCGTGGTCGACGAGTTCGCCCCGCTCTACCACGCGCGGGGTGACGCCCCACCGATACTGCTGATCACTGGCGACCGCGAGCTGGAGATGCTCGGACGCTACGAGGAGAACGCCTACTTCCTTCGCATGCTCAAATTGAACAACCACAAAGACTGCACCCTTTACGAGCTGCAAGGCTACGGTCATGGCATGGCCGAGCCAGCCATGGTTCCCACCCTCAATTTCATCAACCGCGTCTGCCCGCCCGCGAAGCATCCGTAGGAACGGAAGTTGACGCCGTCGGCTTAGCGGCGGACGTTAACGCAACGCTCCAACAAGAGCGTCTCCCCGGAAGTGTCGGCGGCAGGATAGGCGTCGCCCAGCTCGATCCGGTTCCCAGCGAAGGCTAGGCCATCCACACAACTGGCGTAGAGTATCTGCTCTGAGAACGTTGTGAACTCGTTGTCCTCGACACGGATGTTCTTGTGGTAGGGCACAGGGCCGGCGATGTCCTTCGACACGCCGGGGGATATCTGGATCACGGCGCGCCCGCGGTAGTTGTAATTGCAGTTCTCGAATTTGTTCCCCTTGATGAGGACGTCCCGGACGGCCCCCGACTCGAACCAGTAGTTGGCGTCGCCCTCGATGAGAATGGCGGGGCCCTCGTTGTGGAAAGTGTTGCCCTCTACGACCACCGCGCCAGGAGTGGAGATCAGGAAGCCCCGCGCCCGGTTCCCGCGGGTGTCGCAACCAATAATGCGCAGATCGGCCCCCCAAGTGGCGTTCCCGACGGAGTCGCCGGGTTTGAGCTCGGGGAGCGGTTCGTCGAAGAGCAGGGACACACGTTCGCTGTTCAGGTAGCGCGCCTCCTTGACCGGAGCCTTGAAATAGGGGAGCAAGGTTTTCGCGTCGATGATCTCCGCCACATCTCCGGCCTCGATGAAACGGAAGCCCCGCTGCTGGTGATGGACCAAGCTGGCTTCCAATTCGCGCGACGACATGGCCTTCTCGATCCGCGCATAGATGCCGTGCACGTTGGTGGCGTCGTCCAACTGGTTTTCGAAGCGGCAGTCGAGAAGCTCCACTTCGCCCTTGCAGTTCACGAAGTGCGTCGCGTCGCCCGTGGCCGACACCATGCGCCCTCGCGACGGAGTCACCACGTATCGTTCCAGCCTGACGTTCTCGCAGCGTTGCGCGATGAAGGCCATGCCGCCAGAGTGATGAATGGTCAGGTCTTCGAGTCTCAAGTTGGAGGAGCGGTCGCAAAAAATGCCCGGGCAGTTGCGATGGATGCCACCAAAACAAAGCTTGTTGCCATTCCGGGGCCGCGGCTCGGCGAAGGCCGCGAAGAGCCGCACTATTCCACCGGGGAGTTCTCTCGCCTCCGTCAGGGGCTTGAGTTGGAAGTCGTAGTTCTGGGGGATCATCAAGGCGGGTTCGCGTCCCGCGGCGTCGAACTCGAGGATCCTGCCGCTCGCGAACGGCGCGCCGTCCTCTTGCCGGAACAGCAATTTCCCGTCGACGATGTCATAGGGGAATTCTTCCCGGTCGAATTTGAGATCGACGAACCCCTCCCCTGTCGCAACGATCGTCGCCTCGTTATGGAACGGGCGTTGGAAATCCAGCGAGAAGTTCCTCAGCGTCACCTGGTCCGAGTTGCGTATGGCGAACGGGAGCGTCTGCCCGTGGAAGACGAACGCGGCCCCCTGCCCGTCTATCTCCAGCCCGGACATGGCCGCGATGTTAAAGGCGACGCGTTTCAGGCCGGAATCGTTGTTCGAGGTGAACAGCAGCTCCTCCTCCGCCTGGTCGGGCCAGAAGTCGTGGCGTCCCGGCGCGAAGACTAGCTTCTTCTCGCCCTTTTCGCGGCGTAGCGTCTCCATGGCCGCCCGCAGCCGCGGCGTGGCGTCGCCGCCGAGATTCGCGATTTCAATTTCCATTGGGGGAAGCCTCCTGGTTCAGTTTGGTCTGGAATGGCGAGGCAGGCAGGCCGACACCATTATAAAGTGGACAAGCGGGGTTGTCGTCCCAGGCGTAGCGGATGAACATAATGGCGCTAGGACAACTGAGGAGCACGCTGTCGCCATCGATTTCGGCCCGCGCCCATACGTATTTTTCGCCGTCCGCGGAGACGGCGAAGCCTTCCGCCGCGTCGCCGCTCATGACCAGCCCGCCCGTCGTGTGCGAGAAGCGCAAACGCGCGGCGGAGCCCTCCATCTCCACGGCGTCGAGCACAGGCCCGGAGTGCTCCAGGTTAGTCTCGCCGTAGCAAAGCCGCCTGGCGGCGAGGGACAGCCTCCTGCCGACCTCTTGCTTGTTCTTGGGGTGGATCTCGCCCGCCGCGCCAATATCGATGGCGACAACCATCGCCGTGTTCGGGATGGCGAGCGTCCGCCGTTGCGCTTCCCGGAGCCTGGCCCAGGGCGGATCGGCGGGGAGAGTCCGGTGCGTCCGGTAATTGGCGAGCTGCACGAAGTGGAACGGCATCGCCGGACTGTGAAAACGCCCCCGCCAGCTACTTATTAACGCCTCCATCTCCTTGCGATAATGCCGATCGTCATCCTCGGCGTTCGACTCGCCTTGGTACCAGAGGACGCCGCGGAGCTTGTAGGGCGCGAGCGGGGCGACCATGCCGTTGAACGGCCCCGCAGGGAGGTCTTTCGCGGGAGGCAGGTTGCCGGGGAGCTTGGCCGGAGCCAGCCGCCGCTCAACCTTGCCGAGCCATCGCCCGGCGAGCGGGATTTCCTGGCCGCCGGGGAGGGACAACCGGAACAAGGCGAGGTTCTTCGAGGTCACCCCCCCAGCGCCGATATGGTTGAAAAAGCGGATGGCGACGAGGTTGGGGCCGGGCTTGAAAAACTTCGCCGGGAGCCAGTCGTCCGGATAGCGGGTCTCCAAACTGGCGTCGGCCGACAAGGCTCGTTCGCCGTTAATATAGGCAACCATGCCGCTAGTGGTCGGGCCGAACTGCGCCCTGACGTCCTGGCCGGCCCAGGACGCGGGGAGCTCCACCTCCCGCCGGAACCACACCGCGCCGTCGAAGTCCTCGCCGAAGACCTCCTCGATGGTCGCGGGCATCTCGACAGCTTTCCAGCCGGAGCAGTCCAGGCCGGGCCTGCCCCAGCCGGGCTGGTCGCCAGAGTCTTTCCAGGCGAGCTTGCCGATGATCCGGGCCTTGAACTCGTTGTAAGTCCGCAAGTCTTTATGTTGCTCCTTGGGGGCGTCGACCTTGGGGCTGAACTCCGGGTTGGCGTCGATGGCCTCCTGTGGCAGGAACGCCTGGAGGCAGCTGCCGCCCCAGGAGGCGTTGATTATCCCGACCGGGAACTGGTGGACGCGCTGGAGGTCGCGGGCGAAGAAATACAGCGCCGCCGAGAACCTGCCGACCGTTTGGGGCGAGCAGACCTCCCATTTGCCTTCGCAGTCCTCCTGGGGTTCGGACGAGATGGCGGGCTTCACGGTGAAGCAGCGGATGAGCGGGTAGTCGGCCGCGGCGATCTCCGCCTTGGCGTCCATGACGCCGTCGACGGTCATCTCCATGTTCGACTGCCCGGAGCCGAGCCACACCTCCCCAGCCAGGACGTTCCTGACCGTTGTCGTCATGGTGCCGCTCTTGACGGTCATCGCGAAGGGGCCGCCCGTGGCGAGCGGGTCGAGCGTCAAGCGCCATTCACCGTCGGCGTTGGCCTTCGTGGCCTGCTCCTGTCCGGCGATGACGACGGTCACCTTCTCGCCCGGCGCGGCCCAGCCCCATACGGGGGCGGCGACGCCGGGTTGCAAGACCATGTTGTCGCTGATCAGCGCCGGCAGTCGCAGCTGTCCGATAGGCTTTTTCATTGGAGTTTCAACGTCCCCCATGACTTGGGGCGCAGGCAGTTGGCCCAGTCCCCGGCCCAGTAGATTGAGGTGTTGGCCGCCTCGCCTTTGGCGTCGGAGTCGCAGGCCTGGAAGCTCATCCCTAGGACGGAGCCTTTGGCCGCGGGGAAGGACTTCCAGGGGATCGCCGCCTCCAGGACATAACCTTGTTTGAAGGTCTTGGAGGCCACTTTGATCCTGGCGTCGCCCTTGAGTTGGCAGCACCAGGCGGTCGCCTCCTTGAAGCCGCCACCCGCCGGGGCGAGGACGATCTGGAAGTCGGACGGGCCTTTCGTGTCATTGGCCTTGGCGTCATGTTCCTTGGCGGCGGGGTCGAAGCCCAGGAAGAGCTCGACACAGTCGGAACCCCAGGCCATGTTGGCGGGGGCGTTGCGCTCCACGAAGTCGTCGTACACGACGGCCAGGAGATAGAGGTAGTCCTTGTCCCGGCGGAAACGTCCTTCGCAAGAGAGGTCGAGCGGATCTATCCAGAGCTCGCGCCCTTTCTTTACCTTTGCCGCCGTGGCCGCCCCGCAGAGTCCGGCGTCGCTCCACTCGGCGGGGTCGCCGTCGACGGTCACGGAGCCTTCGGGCGCCACCGTCTCCGTGGCGTCGGAGAGGACGGCCTTCAACCAGGCCTCCGACTTGAACGGGGGGACGCCGAGCTTGGCTGTCTCGTCGCCGCCGGCGACGGCGAACTCCAGCGGGGCCGTGTCAGCCTTCAGTCCTGGAACAGGAAACGTCACCCGTGCGTAGGTTTCCGGGGCGCAGTCCGCCCGCGCCGTCTCGGCGTTGAAGGTGAACTTCTCCTTCAAATCCCGCCAGGTCTTGTTGAAAGCGTAGACGACCAAAACCGGAGAGTCGCCCTCCAACTCCAGGCCGCCGGAGAGAGATAATTTGGGGCCGTCGCCCTCGCTTTTGAGCAGCAGGGCTTTGACGGTGGCGGCATCCTTGTCGTCGAAGAGCAGGTAGATGGGCGCGGTCCCGAGCTCCAGGCTGGCTCCATGCGGTTTTTCCACGCCGAAGAAGTCGTGGAGCGTGAACATTCCGATGTCGGCGGGCAGTTTGAGGCTCGACTTGCCGGAGCAGTCCCAGAGGGCGGCGAGCGTCCCTTTCGGCCCCTCGTGGAGGGTGCAATACTTGTCGGCGCCGAACTTGACCAGTTCCTTGGGGGTGTTCCGTCCCTCCAGCATCCGGGCTAGCCCGTTGGCGGCGAGGATCTCCGGACAGGGGGAGCCATCGAATTCGATATGGCCGAACTCGTCCTGGAAGAGCCGGATGGTAAGGGCGCGGTCGAGCAGGCCCTCGAACCAGAAGAAGGGGCCGCCGCCGACGGCGGAACAGAGCAGGGTGTCACGGAGCAAATACTCGGCTTTGGCGCGGAAGTCTGGAACCTCGGTGAAGTTGGTGCAAACCGCCGGGTAGCATTTGGGGATGCGGTGCTTGGCGTAAGAGTAGCCGCGGTTGGTGGTGGCCAAGGTCTTCTCGGTGTGCCAGATAGGGAGGTTCTTGCCATGTTCGCGCATTTTGGCCTTCAATAGCCCCAAGAATTTGTCGACGCCGCCGTTGAGGTTGCGTTCCGGCATGTCTCGTCCGTACATGTGGACGGAGAGGATGTCCAAACTGCGGCAACTGTCCAGGGCGAAGAGCTCGCTGGTCCAGGGGGCGGGTTGATTGCCCATGTCGGAGGTGGTGCTGCCGCCGATGACCAAGCATGCGGGGTCGGCCGCGTGGGCGGCCTCATAGGCTGCTTGGAGATAAGGACGATAATCGGCGGCGCCGTACCAGCAGTTGGGTTCGTTCATGACCTCCCAAACCTTGACCTTGCCCCGGTAACGGGAGACGAGAGCTCCGACGTAGCCTTTCCAGGCGTCGAGCCGCGGGAACAGCTTCTCCTTTATCCAGGAGCCCTTCGCCGAGGCCTCCGAGCGCTCCAACGCCCAGGCGGGGATGTCGTGTTCCGTCATCTCGCACCCCAGGATGGGCAAGGGGTTGAGCTTCACGGCCAGGCAACGTTCCACGAAGGAATCGGTGTTGGAGAAGTCGAAGCGTCCGGAATCCGGCTCCACGCCCTTGAGGCTGAAGCTCTTGTCCCACCAGCAGCGCCAGGAGCCGAATCCGAGCTTCCGGGGCATGAGGTTGAGAATCTTGTCGTCTGACTGGAAGGCGATTGGCCAGTCCAGAGGCAGGAACGTGGAGGTGTCGAGCGCTTGGTAGACGCCGAAGATAGCCTCGTCATGCCAGACGCCGTCGGGGCTGTCGAAGCGGGCGCGATAATAACCGCAGGGCAGCTTGGGGATTTTCACCGCGAGCTCGGCGCCGCTGCCGCCGGGGACTTCCGCCGTCACGGAACCTTTGGCGACCTCCTTGTCCCAGTAGTCGGTCACCGCGTAATCGACGCGGCGGCTATCCGGGGTGGCGGCGTTGTCGCGGAAACGGAGCGTGAAGGCGGCGCCCTCGAGTTCCTCCGGCGTGAAGAGTTTGTAGGGCTGCTCGACGGACGCCCCGAACTCGAAGGGCTCGGCCCTGTAGGCGCTAGGCTGGTCGCCCTCCTCAAGCTGGACTTCGTCCACCCAGAGGGAACCGCTCTTGACGTTGGCGGGCAAGTAGATGGTGGGGCAACGGTAGTTCAGGAGCTTGAACGTATCCGGTTTGAACTTGAAATGATACCGCTTCCAAGCCGTCCCCACCGTCCACTCCGCGCCGCCGCCTTGGTCGCCCTCCGGCTCCGGACAGTAAATCCCCGCTTTCAAGCCGAATGGGACGTCCGACTTCATCCAGGCGGAAAGAGTGTAAGTTTTGGTGGGGTCGAGCCGTACGGGACTGAACCACGCTTGCGAGAATTCGCGGCGGTCGGTGTCGGGGATTGTCAGCTTCAGGCTGAAGCGTCCCTGGTGGGGGGAATTGGTGTCGAAGAGGAGCGGCGGCGACTCCTGGGTGGCGAGCCAACCGCCGCCGGGAGTGGCGGTGAACCCATGCTGGCCGATCTCGAAGTCAGAGCCGGGCCCCAACAAGTTGCGCTTGACGATTTGGGGCGGCGTCGGAGCCAAGGGCGGGAAGGCTTGTCCTGGCTTCAGGAGACAGAGGAAGTAGCTGAAGTTGTCGCCCGCGGCGGTGATGGCCATGTAGAAGTCCGGATGGGGTTGCAGGCCATGGCGGCAGTCATTCAAGCTATAGGCGGTCACACCCGAAATCAACTTGAGCCCGAGCTCGAGGTCGGGGGAGAGAGCGAAACGGAACTCGGCAGGGCCTTTGCCTTGGCACAAGGTGTAACTTTTGGCTTTCTCCACGGGAAAGACAAACTTCCCGCCGTCGCGGCAGGCGTCTTTGCCGGCGAAGAGTTTCTGCGGGAAGTAAATCCAGTATTGCGCCGATTGGCTTGCGGGCTTCCAGCCGATGGTGGCCAACACGCCGCCATTGACCAGTTTGAAGGTCTTCCGCACGTCGGCCTTTACCGCGCCGCAACGCTGGACGGTGGGCGCCGAACAAGACTGTTCTTGGACATCAATCTCGACGGGCAAACTTTCCACTGCCTGTTCCTTGCCGGGGGCGAACAGGGGGCCGGTGAAATTGACGGCGGTTCCGGACGGCAGGTTCTTCAGCGTGTGATTCGAGTCCCAGGAGGGGCCGAACTGGATGCCATTGGCCTCGTCGCTGAAGTAACCTTTGGCGCTGAAGCTGAAATCCCCCCCTAGTGCCGACGCCGACGCCAGCAACGCCAGCAGCATGATGTTGCTCCTAACCATGTTCAATTGTCTCCTTGTTGTATGGGCTATTTCAGTAAGGCGTCCACATGTTGTAGACAAACTTCGTATAACCGGAGAAGGGATACACGGTCAACGCTTGGACATGGGCGTCAAGGAAGAGGAAGTTGGATTTTCTGTTGTGGCCATGCCTTTTGGCCGCCCCCCAGTAGGGATAGGTGAGGTTGTCGCTGCTGCCAGTGAAATTCGGGAGGTTGCAATCGTAGGAGGTGCCGTTCGACTGGGCGTCGGTGTTGTAAGGGTCTTTGTCGATGAGCAGGACGGAGCCGGAGGGGATGATGCCCATGGGCTTCGCCCAGTAGATGCCGGGGGAGGCGTTGAACCGCATGAAGCCACCTTTGTAGCTGCCATTGTAATCCGTCTCGTTGTTGGCGCAGACGGTCGGGCCATAGGACCAGCGCATGACGCCGTTGGCGTTCGGTAGCGTCGAGGGGCAGAGGAAAACGCCCGTCGGGGATTGCCGCAACGGCACCACGGCGTTATAGGTGGCCTTGCTGCGGTTGTTGGGGTCGACGTCCTTGCCCAGATAGGTGGCGACACACAAGATCCATGCCCCGTAGTAGGGACAACCATCGGGGGTTCCGCCGAAACTCGGCGGCAAATAGTTGTTGTAGTCCACGGCGTAGAAGTTGAGCCCCTGCCCGAGTTGCCGCATGTTGTTCAAGCAGGCGGTGTCCCGAGCGTAGGACCTCGCCGAATTGAGCGCCGGCAGCAGCAGCGTCATCAACAAGGAGATCACGGCGATCACCACCAGCAGTTCGATTAAAGCAAACCCTCTGCGCCACAACGAGTTGCGTCGCATCGGACTCACCTCATCGACCAAACCGTGCGTGCGGTTTTCCCTCACACGGCTTTCCCCCCTGCGGTTCTTCGTTTGGCATTCGCCTAGTTTTTGAGCAAGTACGGGACATATACCAGCCCTCTCCCATAAAAGAAGTTGTTCGGCCATATTCGGCCACATTGCGTGTCTTTGCGGTTTTTGT
>Ga0209467_1000218_pt1 | contig 101699 bp, 87 predicted proteins | sample Higcelwee11metaG_FD_187175 | JGI IMG/M metagenome (GOLD analysis project Ga0209467, IMG submission 187175) | Freshwater pond sediment microbial communities from the University of Edinburgh, under environmental carbon perturbations - High... | ecosystem: Environmental > Aquatic > Freshwater >...
GATGAGTTTGAACTGTCGAGGGAAACCAATTCGTCTTAATGTGGCAAAGATTCAAACCTAATATCATGCTTAATTTACTGCCTGATTTCGGTAATGTCCATTTTTAAAAAGACTGTCAGGAGTCAGTGAAATCACCCCGGATGTCAGAATTATAAATATTGCCTATTCCATTGCCAAAGAAAATGGTTTTAAAAATGTTGTTTTTGTAACCAAGGACGTGAACTTGCGCCTGAAAGCCCGGTCCATTGGTTTAAAAACTGAAAATTACAACTCCCAGTTTGTTGAAAACATCTCCGAGATGTACACCGGTATGAAGGTGGTGAATAACATCAGCTCCCAGGTACTGAGCGACCTGTATCAGAAGCCCTATGAAACCCAAACCGCAAGCCTGGGCCAGGATGTTGCTTTTTTTGCCAATGAAAATGTGATACTGAAAAACGGATCCAAATCAGCCCTGGCCTATTTTGACGGCGCAAGTCAGACCGTAAAATTGATTCAACCCAGAACATGCTACGGCATCAAACCGCGGAATTCGGAGCAGACATTTGCCCTGAATGCCATGCTTAATCCGGATATATCCCTTGTTACCATTTCCGGCAAAGCCGGTACCGGAAAAACCCTGCTGGCCCTGGCCGCCGCCCTGGCTAAAAAGCAGTTTTACCGCCAGATTTTCATTGCCCGGCCTGTGGTTCCGCTGAGCAACAAAGATTTAGGGTTTCTTCCCGGCGATGTGGCTTCCAAGCTGGACCCCTATATGCAACCCCTGTATGACAACCTCTCTGTTATACAGAATCAATGTAATGAAAATGGTTCCAACGGAAAAAATATCAAGGAGTTAATAGAAGAGGAAAAGATCGTTATCACACCGATTTCATATATCCGGGGCCGATCTATTGTACGGGTGTTTTTTATCGTGGATGAGGCCCAGAACTTGACGCCCCATGAGGTAAAAACCATCATCACCCGGGCAGGGGAGGGTACAAAAATTGTTTTTACAGGGGATATATTCCAGATAGACCACCCCTATCTGGATACCCAAACCAATGGCCTTGCCTATATCATAGAAAAGATGAAAGGGCAGAATATTTATGCCCACATCAATCTTGAGAAAGGTGAGCGTTCTGAATTGGCCGAGTTAGCTTCAAAAATATTATAGACCAAGTTCGAACAACAAAATTCCGGTATGCTTTCGCATACCGGAATTTACTGATAATATTTTTAATTCTATAAAATATAAAAGGGTAATATTTTATCAGCCCTAATAGCGAAATTTTTATTTAGTTCTGAGCAGGAAGCCGTGTTTGTACAAAAAGTTGCCCAGATGTAAGGCGCATAAAAATTTGTAACCGGAGCAACCTGGAAGGTTGTGAGGATTGCAAATTTTTATGCAACGCCGCAGATGGGTGACTTTTTGTTCAAACACTTAAGAGGCTTTGGTAACTTTTCCTGCCTTGATGCAGGAGGTGCATACATCAATTTTTCTGACGCAACCCGGCTTAATCACCGCACGAACTCTCTGGAGATTGGGATTGAAGCGCCTTTTATTGAGATTATGGGCATGGCTGACATTGTTGCCGACCATTGGTCTTTTTCCACAGATGGCACATTCTTTTGACATATTTATACTCCTAATAAAATCGCTCTATCAAAATTAAAACCCAAAATGAATACAACAGATTAAAATAAAAGTAAAGGCTTTTTATTTTTCGTCCTTGTCGGATTCGACTGCTTTAATGTGTTCAGACACCCCGGGAATTTTTTCAAGGGCGATCCGGCTTTGATCTGTCCCTGCATAGTTTTCCACAATATACTGGTAACGTTTAAGCGCAGCCTCGTATTTTTCTGTTTTATTATAAAAATTAGCGACGTAGAGCTCATGACCGGCCATATTATCGATGCAGGCGTCAATATGCGCCAGAGCCTCCTGGCTGTGCTCATCTTCCGGGAATAAGCGGATCAGCCTTTCAAACTCAGCCATGGCCTTTTTTGCAGGCGTTTCATCCCTGTCGATGGTATCTATCTGATTAAACCAGCACATGGCGATTTGATTGATGATATAGGGCACGGCCTCATTTTTGGGATGCATTTTCTCAAAGTTTTCATAGGCAGCAATAGCCTCGGGATATTCTTCAAGATGAAAATGGGCATCGGCAATCTTCAATTCCGCCAGAATGGCAAACTTACTAAACGGATACCAGTCTTTCAGATCGGTATACGCCTTGATCGCATCTTCGTAATCCGCATTCATAAATGAAGCGGCGCCTTCTGCTGCCAACTGCTGGGCGTTTTTGTTCATCTGATGTTTTTCTTCTAAGATGGAACACCCTGACAGTAGAAAAAAGACCAGGCCTGCAATGAAAAATTTTTTCATTTTTATAAGTTCTCTACATAATGCTCTGCACTGACCGCAGCTATAGCGCCATCTCCCACAGCCGTTGCAATCTGGCGCAAAGGCGTATCTCTGACATCGCCGATGGCGAACACACCGGGTACGTTGGTCTGCATTTTTGTGTCCACAACAATAAACCCGCTTTCATCGGTCTTCACATCACCTTTTATAAATTCGGTGTTGGGCAGAATACCGATCCAGATAAAGCAGCCGTTCGCTTCAATTTCGGACTCATTGCCGGTTTTTAAATTTTTGACATGAACTTTTTCAACGCCGAAAAAGCCATCCATACCCGTCACTACACTATCCCAGAGGAATTCAATTTTGTCGTTGGCAAAAGCTCTTTCCTGAAGAATCTTGGTGGCCCGAAGTTCATCCCTGCGATGAACCACATACACTTTTTTAGCAAATTTGGTAAGGAAAATGGATTCCTGAATCGCTGTATCCCCGCCGCCTACGGCAACCAGCACCTTGTCCCGGAAAAAAGGCCCGTCACAGGTGGCGCAAAAGGAGACTCCTTTACCCATGAACTTCTCCTCGCCGATTCCGGGTTTTTTGGGCGATGCGCCCGAGGCTATGATCAGGGATTTGGTTTTGATGCGTTTTTCCTTGAGAATAACTTCCCTGATCGTTCCGGAAAGATCAAGCCCATGAACCTCTGCGGTTTCAATGTTTAAACCCATGGTCAACGCCTGCTCTTTTATTTTTTCTGCCAGGTCATATCCGGAAATACCTTCGGGGAATCCGGGATAATTTTCAATCCAGTCCGTTACAAGGATTTGCCCCCCGGGCACCGCCTTTTCAATCAGTAAAACATTCATCCGAGCCCGGGCCGCATACAGTCCTGCGGTCAGACCGGCCGGCCCGGCACCGATGATCACCAGATCATATTCACTCATTGAAAATCTCCTTAAAGAACCCGTTTGATGGCCTCTTCAAGTTTTTCCTTTGCGACCATGCCGGTAATCTTATTGACAACCGCTCCATCCTTAAAAAAGATAAGGGTTGGTATGGCCTGTACATTATGTTTGCTGGGGCTTATGGGGTTGTCGTCAACGTTGACCTTGGCAATGGTTATCTGATCACCAAATTCATTGGCTAATGCTTCAAGTGTAGGGCCAATGGCTTTGCACGGACCGCACCAGGGTGCCCAGAAATCGACCATAATCGGCTTGTCAGAAGTTTTTAACAATTCGTCGAAGTCTTCATCATTGAGATCAATAATATTTTCCGCCATAGCTATTTCCTGTTTTTAGGTTAAAATTGTCGTAACTATAAGTTCATAATCGGGTTTTGTCAATTTGGGACGTCAAAAATCAGCATTGCTGTTTATAAGAAACTAGAGACAAGAAATTAAAAACAAGAGGGCGAAGCGCCTGCGGCGCCCATTTTAACTCCGAAAATATAAGTCTCTTTAGTTTCATGGTTTGTTGTGGGTTCTCGGCCCATGGAGGTTATAATAGGGATGCGCCTTGTCCAGCACAAGAACAAAGCGCATTCCTAATATAGTGACTTACTCCTCAGGTTCTGCCACAAAAAACAAGAAATTGTACAATCCCTTTTTTCTTGTTTCTATTTTCCAGTCTCTATTTTCTGCGGCTCAGCCGCCTTAGAAATTTTCGATTACCAGTTTTCACCCAGGACCTCAAAATGAGCCTGGGGGTGGTCACAGGCCGGGCACATTTCAACGGCTTCAGTCCCTTCATGCAGATAACCGCAGTTTCGACACCGCCAGGTGATCGGGGCATCTTTTTTGAAAACCGTGCCTGCCTCAATATTGGCTGCCAGGTCGTTGTATCTTTTTTCATGCTGTTTTTCAGCAACAGACACCATGTCAAAAACCTTGGCAATGTCATCAAAACCCTCTTCCCTGGCAATGGCGGCAAACTCTGGATACATATGGGACCACTCTTCATTTTCTCCGGCCGCAGCCGCTTTCAGATTCTCCAGTGTCCTGCCAATGACACCGGCAGGAAAGGTCCCGGTAATCTCGACCTCCCCACCTTCAAGAAATTTAAAAAAGCGCTTTGCATGCTCTTTTTCCTGATCGGCAGTTTCGGCAAAAATTGCAGAAATCTGGACATATCCGTCCTTTTTAGCCTGGCTGGCAAAATAGGTGTAGCGCATTCTTGCCTGGGATTCACCGGCAAAGGCGGTGAGCAGGTTCTTTTCTGTTCTGGTTCCTTTAAGACTTGCCATAATTTCAATCTCCTTCATTCCTTGTTTATATGCGGTGAGTTACCGCAACCAAAGTTACTCTTTTTTAACGAATATCAGGCAAAATAGCCACGAATAAAAACGTTTAGGTCATCATAGCTGATCTTTTCCACCCTGGCCTGTCCGATCTGTCCAAGAAAAACAAAAAAGAGATTATGGCCTTGTTTTTTCTTATCCCTGGATGCCGCCTCAATGATTTGTTCCGGGGGAAAATCAAAGGTAACAGGCAGCCCAAGTCCTAAGAGCAGATCCTTGATTCGGTCCACATCCCCTTGATTGATGTACCCTCTTTGTTGGGAAAATTGTGCTGCCGCGACCATTCCTGCGGCAACCGCACGGCCATGGCCGCAGGGATTCAATTTTTCAAACGCATGCCCGATAGTGTGACCGAAGTTAAGCTTGCGGCGTTCTCCGGCTTCCCGTTCATCTGCCTGGACCACACGGGATTTAATGGCCACTGAGTCCGCAACCATCCTAAAAATCGCTTCTCTATCCCGGTTCAGGGCTTTATCCCGGTTGTTTTCGACAAATTCCAGAAGGTGGCGATCCTTGATCAGTCCATGTTTGACAATCTCGGCCAGGCCGTTGGAGATTTCTCCGTCCGGCAAAGTGGAGAGCATGTCGATGTCACACAGCACAAATTGGGGTTGGCTGAAGACCCCCACCATATTCTTAAAGGCATCCAGATTGACGCCGTTTTTGCCTCCGACGCTGGCATCCACCTGGGAAAGAAGAGAGGTTGAAACAAAGCCGAAACGGATGCCTCTTAGAAATACAGACGCCACAAAACCGGCAATGTCACAGACAATGCCCCCGCCGATAGCCAGCAAAAAACTTGACCTGTCGCATCCGGCCTTAATCATTTCCCGCAGAATATATTCTACCGTAGCAAGGGTTTTTATCTTTTCCCCGGTTCCGATGGTGATCACATGACCGGCAGGAAATGATGCGCCGTAATGCTTGAGGATGTTTTCATCGGTAACAATAACTACAGGACCCTGATCCGGCAGGTAATCTCCTACACGGGACAAGGATTCTCCCACATGGATGGCAGATGTTCCCTGCCGGCCTTCAACTGTAAAGGTTTGAATCATATTTTTTGCCTTGGGAAATGCTCTGGTTGGTATTCATTTTCTTCAGTTAATATTATTTTTACTTCCGTACGTTTTAACAAGATTCACGGGCATGGGCAAACTAAAAAAAACTGCAGGCCCAACCGCAGCTTTTTAGTGCAAAGATAATTTAATTAATATTTGATTTTAATCAATCTTCAATATAAACTTTAATAAAATATTTTGGAGCCATATGCAGTTAAAAGTTCTTATAGCTGACGACCATGCCATTATTCGGGAGGGGTTAAGAAGCCTTCTGGAAAACAAGGGTATACAGGTCATGGATATTGCAAAGAACGGCAGAGAAGCGGTTGAAAAGGCAATCATCCTTAAGCCTGATATTGTAATGATGGACATCTCCATGCCTGACCTTAATGGTGTGGAAGCTACAGCCAAGATCAGGAAAGCGCTTCCCCATACCAGGGTGATCGCGCTCTCTATGCATTCAAGTAAAACGATCGTTGATAAAATGTTTGATTCGGGCGCTTCCGGCTATATTCTTAAGGAGTCTGCCTTTGATGAAATCTATGATGCCATCCAGGAAGTTCTCCGTACAAATTTTTACCTGACACCCGCCATTGCCAGAATGTGTAGCAACGACCTGGGTAAGGATCTCAGCGCATGGGAGGCACAACCCCAATTCAATAAAATTTCCCGGAAGGAACGGGAGGTCCTTCAATTGATTGCTGAAGGTAAAAAAACCAGAGATATTGCCGAGACACTGGGTGTAAGTATTAAGACCGTGGAGACCCACCGAAGAAATATTATGAAAAAACTCAATATTTTCTCAGTGGCCGGATTAACCAAGTATGCCATCCTTGAAGGCATCATCGCCCTTGAATAGACACCGCCAAGGACGATACACCACAGGATACGGACTGAATGGAACATATTACAACTGCAACCCAGTTTGAGAAAACAGATGCTGTGGAGGCGCTTGCCAACGGCATTGCCCATGACGTAAACAATCTGTTGACCGCCATCAAGGGGCATGCCTCTTTGATGCTGAATAATGTGAATCCCACAGACCCGCTCTACGGCCATATTATTGAAATTTTGTCCAGCGTTGACAAGGGTTCTGATCTTGCAACCCAACTGCTTGGCTTTGCCATGGCCGATGAGGTCTATTTAACACGCATGGATGTCAACAGGCTGGTTCGGTCTGTGGTGGAAACCCTGAATATGAAGGGACTCCGGATCATCCTGGATGTAAGTCTGCATGCCAAGCCTTTAATTATCAAAGGCGATCCTGAAAAAATTAAACAGGTGGTCACCGCCATAGTCAATAATGCATTGCAGGCCATGCCCGAAGGGGGCAAACTTTCCGTGCGCACGGAAGCTGCCGCAATTCTTAATGGTACGGCAGACGCCTTTGGATTGGAATCCGGTTTTTTTTGTAAAATTACCATATCCGATACCGGTATCGGCATGGAAAGCGCCACTCTGGAGAAAATATTCAAAGCCTTTTATTCCCACAAACATAATCAGTTCCCGGAAAAAAAGGGGCTGGGTCTTACTTTTGCCAAGAAAATTGTAAGACATCACAAGGGCGTCATTGATGTATGGAGCTCTTTAAATGTCGGTTCTTCTTTTTCCGTTATTCTCCCCCTGGCAGATGACAACCACCACATTGATGACCTGCCGTCTGCCCAGGAAGAACTGAAGCTTGGCCATGAGTGCGTGCTTTTGGTGGATGATGAACAGCGCATTCTCAACGTTGGACGTACAATATGCAAGGCCTTGGGCTATACGGTTTTCACAGCCGCTTCCGGCAAGGAGGCCTTGAAAATCTACGCAGAGAAAAAGAACGACATAAATATTGTGATTCTGGATATGATCATGCCGGGCATGGATGGGCTGGATGTGTTTATGGCGTTGAAAAAACTTAACCCCGATATTAAGGTTCTGCTCTCCACAGGATATGCTATTGATGAAAATGCTCAGGAAATGCTCAGGCAGGGGTGCAAAGGATATATTCTCAAACCCTATTCCGTGGTGGATTTTTCACATAAGCTAAGAGATATTCTTGGTTGATAGGCCGTTTTCAACATCTTTCCTAATATATGGCAGTATAAATTCATCACGCCTTGACACAATTTTCATGATTTTCTATAGTCTCGAAAATATTCTTAAATCCATATTCTGAACAGCTTTTTTACGCCGGGCAGAAATGGTATGGATCAATCTCAACTTTGCTTATGGATTTTAATGATAAATTTTGATAATACCGCTCCTGTCAAACTCAAAGGTGCCGGTAGCGGGTTATGGATTACCATAGACCCCTCCCACCCGGAGTCTGAAATCATTGCTGAAATTGACAGATTATTGGACAAACTCAAACATCTGGCCATAAATGCGGATGTGACCCTTGATATCGGTGATGCAAGCGGGCAGGAGGAACTGATTGACAGGATAAAATCACACCTTGAAAGTGATTTTGAGCTCGGCACTATTTCGACTTCCCCCAAAAAACGCTCCATTCCCACCGAACGGCGCCGTCAAAGGGATCTGTCCAAGGGCTGGAACCATCATAAAAGTGACGTGCTTATGCTCAGGGGCAGGGTACGCTCGGGTCAGAAAATCAATGCCAAAAAACATCTGGTAATTACAGGAGACGTGAACCCGGGTGCCGAGCTTACCGCAGGCGGCGACATTATAGTGCTCGGGACTCTGACAGGAAAAGTCCATGCAGGATACCCGGAAAATAATGGGGCCATGATATTCTCCCTGGCATTTAATCCAAGTTTGGTAAAGATAGGACTGATAACAGCCACCGGAGCCGGCGAGTCAGGAAGGCAGGGTCCCGAATTTGCATGTGTGGAACAGGGCGGCATTGTGGTTAAAAATTATATGAAAGAAAATCCGTTTAAACGGATGCCCTGGCCGGAAGTGATTTAAAGAAAAAACAATCATAATTATTGAGGTGTAATTTTGGAAGGAAAAATTATTGTCGTAACATCTGGAAAGGGCGGCGTGGGAAAAACAACAGCGACCTCTTCGATTGGCGCGGCCCTGGCTCTTGAAGGAAAAAGGGTCGCCATTGTGGATATGGATATCGGACTGCGCAACCTTGATGTGGTCATGGGCCTGGAAAATCGGATTGTTTTTAATATTGTAGATGTGGTTCAGGGCCGATGCAAGATTGACCAGGCAGCCATTCGGGACAGACGTATTGACAATCTTTTTCTAATCCCGGCCTCCCAAAGTGATAATAAAGATGTGCTGACACCCGAAGGGGTTGAACGGGTGACCAACGATTTGCGCACAAAATTTGATTATGTGATCATGGATTCTCCGGCCGGAATTGAAAGAGGGTTTGAAAACGCCACGGTCGGCGCCAATGAAGCGATTGTGATCTGCACCCCGGATGTCTCCGCCGTCAGGGATGCAGATCGGGTTATCGGCCTGTTGTATGCGCGCTCTATAGAGCCCAAACTTGTTGTCAACCGTATTGAGCCGATGCGTGTGGCGCGTGGTGAAATGCTCAGCCATGAAGATGTGCTGGATATATTGTCAATTGAGCTGGCAGGACTTGTGCCCATGGATGAAAAGGTTCTCATCTCCTCCAATACCGGTACGCCCCTGGTGCTTCAGAATGATTCTATCGCCGGACAGGCCTTTCGCAGGATTGCTAAACGTCTGAATGGCGAAGATGTTCCCATTGAGGTACCGAACCGAAAAACCAGTGTATGGCGCAAATTGAGTAAAACTTTCGGGTTAAGATAAGGAGAATTGAATGCTGCAAGAATTTTTGAGACGGTTCAGAGGCCAGAAAAGAAGTAGTGACGAAGCAAAAAAGCGTCTTCAATTTTCTTTAGTTTACGACAAACTTGAAGTGAACGACACTATTTTGACTGATCTTCAGACGGATATCGTTAATGTGATATCAAAATATTTTGAAATTGATAGAGATGCATTGGAGCTTAAGGTAAAAAATGACAACCAGGTCTCTGCTCTTGTGTTTAACACCCCTATTCTCCAGGTAAAAAGAAAACAGGCCTGATCCATACACTGTATTTCAGATGCCTTACCTGATCGGGTTGCCTTTTTCCTGCTCGTGCTCTTAATTCTGGTCTTGCTTGAATTTTCGCCCGGAAACAATTTGTTTCCGGGCGGTTTTAAATTTTTACCCTCTTCCTTAATCCAGGGGCTTTACCGTTTTAATGGCCAGCTCCTGGAGCTGGGCCGCCGCAGCTTTTGAGGGGGCCTGGGTCATCAGGCAGGTGGCTTTCTGGGTTTTTGGAAAGGCAATGACATTGCGGATGGAATCCTCACGACAAAGCAGCATAACCAGACGATCCAGGCCAAATGCCAGCCCGCCGTGGGGAGGTGCGCCAAACGTCAGGGCTTCCAGCAGGAACCCGAACTTCTCCTTTGCTTCTTTTTCACCGATCCCTAAGCATTTGAGGACCCGTTGCTGCAGTTTGCTGTCATGGATACGGATACTGCCGCCGCCGATTTCAACACCGTTGAGAACCAGGTCATAGGCCCGGGAGTTAACTTCCAGGGGAGTGGTCTCCAGTTTGTCCAGATCCGATTCCGTGGGTGCGGTAAACGGATGATGAAGCGCCTGGTAGCGTTTTTCCGTTTCATCATATTCAAACATGGGAAAATGGGTGATCCAGGTAAACTTGAACTCACTGTCATCAATGAGCCCAAGTCTGCGTGCCAACTCGTTTCTCAACTGACCCAGGGCCTCATTGGTGATCTTGGGCTGATCTGCCACAAAAAAGACAATATCACCGGGTTCAAGATCCAGGCGTTTCTTTAATGCCTCTTTTTCATCATCAGAGAAGAATTTTGCAATGGGGGACTGCCACTGGTCCTCCTTTATTTTTATCCAGGCCAGGCCCTTGGCCCTGTAAACGGCTGCAAATTCGGTGAGTTCATCAATCTGTTTTCGGGTAAAATCTGCGCAGCCCTTGGCATTGATGGCCTTGACGAGTCCGCCGTTTTTAACCACAGAGGCAAACACTTTGAAATCCGCATTGGCCACAATATCGGAGACATTTTTCAATTCCAGGCCAAACCTTAAATCAGGACGGTCTAACCCGAACCGGTCCATGGCCTCGGCCCAGGTCATGCTGGGGAAGGGTTCGGGGAAGTCCAGATCCAGCACCTTTTTGAATATGGCCTTGATCAATCCTTCGCTAATTTCCATCACCTGGTGTTCATCCACAAAGGAGAGTTCCATATCGATCTGAGTGAACTCGGGCTGGCGATCCGCGCGCAGGTCCTCGTCCCTGAAGCATTTGACAATCTGGTAATACCGGTCAAAGCCGGCAACCATCAAAAGCTGTTTGAACAGCTGGGGAGACTGGGGCAGGGCGTAAAAGTCGCCCTGGTTAACCCGGGAGGGGACCAGATAATCCCTGGCGCCTTCGGGCGTACTTTTCGTCAGAAACGGGGTTTCAATGTCCACAAACCCGTTGGCGTCCAGATAATTTCGAACGGTCATGGTGGTTTTGTGACGGGCCAGGATATTGTTTTTTAGTTGGGTACGCCTTAAATCCAGATAACGGTACTGGAGTCGTATGGTTTCCGATGCATCAACCCGGTCTTCAATCTGAAAGGCCGGTGTTTTGGCCCTGGAAAAAATCCGCAGCTCTTCCACAAGCACCTCTATGGCACCGGTGCTCATCCTGGGGTTGACCATGTCATCAGGTCTTGCCGACACTTTTCCTTTGATGCCCAGGACATATTCGCTTCTGATTTCCTGGGCTTTTTCATGGACATTCGCGGAGAACGACGGATCAAATACAATCTGAGTAATGCCTTCCCGGTCCCGAAGGTCCACAAAAATAACGCCGCCGTGGTCCCGGCGGTGCTGAACCCACCCCATGAGTACGACGTCCTGACCAATGTGGCTGTCTCCCAACTCAATGCAGGAGTGTGTGCGTTTCATATCTCCAAGTAAATCAGTCACTTTAATTCTTAAACTCCATAACTATATTAATTTTTAATTAATTGTGCCAAATCATTCACCAGATTATCCAGGCCGATTTCCGTTTGTTCCTTGGTAGCCATATTGCGCAGCACAAGTTTTTTTTGGGCAAGTTCATTGTCCCCGATAATGAGAACAAAAGCGGCATTAACCTTGTTTGCCCGTTTCATCAACGCTTTCATGCTTTTTCCACGGAAATCCGAATCTGTTCTTATGCCCATGGTATTCAGTCTGCAGGACCATTCAAATGCATATGCCTGGGCCTCTGCTCCCAGGCTGACAATAAAAAGGTCCGGGCCCTTTTCACACACCTGGGTGTCAAGTTGTTCCATAACTTCCACCAGACGGTCAAAGCCGATGGCAAAGCCGATGGCCGGTGTTGAAGGCCCACCGAGCTCTTCCACCAGACGATCGTACCGGCCGCCGCCGGCAACGGCGGACTGGGCACCAAGCGTTGTGGTCTGAATCTCCCAGGCCGTACGGGTATAATAGTCAAGTCCACGAACCAGGGTGTCGTCAATCATGAAATCCACACCAAGTTTTTCAAGGCTGGTTTTCACGGTTTCAAAATGGGTACGGCAGTCCGGGCACAGGTGATCCACTGTGGCAGGCGAGCCCTCAAGGGCCTGCCTGCATGTTTCTACTTTACAGTCCAGTATCCGCAGCGGATTTTTAACTATCCTGCGTTTGCAGTTCTCGCACAGATTGTCTTTTCGCTCGCCTAAAAAATCGAGCAGGGCTTTTTGAAAATCAGGACGGCAGGCGGGGCAGCCAAGGCTGTTGATATGGGCCGAAAGGCCTTCAAGCCCGAGGCGGCGCAGCAAGGCGTGTAATAGAAAAATCAGTTCACTGTCAATATAAGGGGATTCAACCCCAAAAACCTCTGCATCGATCTGGTAAAACTGGCGATAGCGACCCTTTTGCGGCCGCTCTCTGCGAAACATGGGGCCTGTCAAATAAAACTTGCGTACCGGTTCGGCAGCATACATTTTATGTTGGATATACGCCCTGCAAATGGATGCTGTGGCCTCGGGCCGCAGTGTGAGCATGTCCCCAGTTCTGTCTTCAAAGGTATACATCTCCTTTTCGACAATATCGGTCGTTTCTCCAATACTCCGGGCAAACAGCGTTGTCTTTTCCACAATAGGGATACGGATTTCCCTGTATCCAAAGGATTCAAACAGGTCTGCCGCTTCTTGTTCCACCTTTTGCCACAGAGCAATTTGCTCCGGTAAAATGTCTCTGAACCCACGTATGGTCTGCATGCTTTTTATATCTTTAACCTTTTGCGTTCATTTCTAAAAAAATATACAGCCGATCTATATAGTTTAAAATCAGCGTCTTAGTCAACATATAATAAAAGGTCGGATATCGGCCATCAAGGCGAACGGGTCAATATTAGTTGGATGATTTCCAGAGGCTTGAAAGTCACCGGATACGGCACCCCAACCTACGGTTAAAAAAAATAAAAATTTTTGTTGCGCTTGATAGATCGAGCCGCTATAGTGGCTTTGAATTCAAAAAAGCCACCACCAACGAGTGCAACCAAATATGTCACTATGCATGTTATCATTCAGGAACGAAGAAGAAAAAACATTAAGTGGTTCCATTCCCCTAACAGATCTGTCTGTATATCTTGCTAAATTAATTAATTCAGGCAATCCATTGCACAATTGCCGATTGCTGTCGGTATAAAAGATGATAACTGTATCGAAAAACAAAACAATAATGCCAAATGATAGTTTTTATGAGCTAACAAATTATTTATTTTAAATAAGGCTAAAACCCCATGACTGCCACCTGTTCACTTTTTTATGGAAACATATTAAATTTTGGTGGTGAATTTTGGCTACACTATCCTATTGACAAAACGGAAGTTCCTATCCTATATAGACTTAAACTTGATAAGAGATCTTTAAAACGACTGTTTAAATTTATTCAAATCCCAAACAGAAAGGAGGGCTTGGTGTGGGAAGACGTTTAGGGGGGAGCTTTAAACCTTACTTGCGACGAGAAGGAGCAACTAACGATTCCTGAATGCAATATTTGAATGGATGATATTGCAGTAAGGTCAAGTTAGGTGTTCGAAAATAATCAGCATTTTGTTTTCGTAAGAGAGCAGGATGTTAAGATTGAAGTCTGTTGGTAATATCGAATGAATTGAGAAGTTCTTTTTAATTAAATTCACTACATTATCAGGGAGGAAAAATGCAACTAACTGGATTAAAATACGGAAAGCAATTGATGGATATCGTTGATTTCCCTGTAGCAGAGACCCTGACAGAAAATGCTACCAAAGAACAGATTGAAGCGCTGATCAAAAAAGGCGGCAAAGTCGTTGTAAAACCGTCTTTCATGGGCAGTGCCGGTAAAAAAGGAAAAGCAGGGCTGGTAAAAATTGTCGACAACTATGCAGACGCCAACCAGGCCAGAAAAGATCTTTGCTTTGCCGAATATAAGCAGGGCAATACCACACATAAGGCAAACGGCTGCACATTTGAAGAATTTGTCGCATCAGATGCAGAGCTTTATGTAAGTATTACAACATCTACAATCACCAGAACGCCGACCATGCTGCTGATTGTTGAAGGTGGTGTTGAAGTTGAAGAACTGCCGCCCGAGAAAAAAGCGATCATTCCGTTTAACCCCAATGAAGGCCTCAGAGGTTATCATGTGAATGATGCCCTGATCAAACTGGGATGCCCCAAAGCCTTCATCAGTCCGCTGGTACAGCAGATTCCCAAACTGTGGGATCTTTATAACAATTATGGTCTGACCATGATTGAGATCAACCCCATTCGTATGCAAAAAGGCAAACGTCCCGTTCCGGTTGCCTGCGACGTTAAAGCCGCTTTTGATCAGGACGATCCCGCACATACCCGCATCACATTCCCCAAAGAAGTGTTTGCTACGGAATTGACCGATTTTGAAACTGAAATCAACCAGCTGAGAACCTATCAGGGACAAAGCGACGTTGTGGAACTTAACCCCAACGGAACCATCCTGCCCTTCATGTTCGGCGGTGGTGCCAACAGTGCTGCCACTGAGGTTCTGGGCGACAAAGCAATGTTTTCATCTGACTTTGGTGGAAACCCGCCCTATGCAAAGATGAAAGAGATTGCAAGCATTTCCTACAAGCACTTTCTGAAGAATGCCAACATTGTTCAGATTATTGGTGGTAAAGCTAACAATACCGATATTTTCGTTACCATCAAAGCGATGCTGGATGCCCTGAGAGAAAACATTCATCTGAATCCTAATATTCACGTTATAATCGGTCGTGGTGGACCAAACGTCGTGCAGGGAATGATTTATGCCCGAGACCTTCTTGACAGTATGAAAGTTCCTTACAAAATGTTCGGTTTCGACAGTAGTATGATTGGTGTATTGAATTACACCCTGGAACTGGATGCATGGATTACAGCAAATAAAAAATAATTTATTGCTGAACCAAAAACAAAGGTCAAAGGTAATCTGACGATTTAATTATAAATCAAAAGCATTTTAGCAAATTAACCAGAAAATAAATCATTTTATTGGAGACGCTATGAGCCAAACTAATCCCTTCCCCTACTACGTGGGAGTAAATAATCTAGAAGAAATAGCAAATAAAAAGACCCGGTGCGTAGTGATGAACATTCTGGGTGGTGAAAGTAAAGGAGTAACCCCCACATCACACGAATTCAGCGGCGGTAACATTGTTGCTGGTGTTCAATACGGAAAATCCGGTGGAAAACTGGAAACAAAAATCGGTGATATCCCTGCATACGGCAGTATTAAAGAGATTGTTGACGCCGGTATCAAATTTGATACAGGTGTTATCTACCTGCCGCCCACAGCAGTTGCAGCCGCAGCTGCCGAGCTGATTGCCCAGAATCCCGACCTGAAAAAAATCGTTATTTTGACTGAAAAAGTCGGTGTAAAAGATGCTGCGTTTGTCCGCGCCATCGCACAGGAACATAAAATCGACGTATTTGGCGGAAACTGCCTGGGTATCGGCAACTCCTGGGACCAGGTACGTGTTGGTGGCGCCCTGGGTGGTAACAACCCGGGTGAATCCCTTGTAAAAGGCAGCGTTGCTGTTTTCAGTAACTCCGGAAACTTCAGTACCACCATCCCTGAATACCTGAAGACTGCTGGTTTCGGTACATCCACCGTACTGAGCTCAGGTAAAGACCTTTATATCCACTTTGCCTTCCCCGAATTCCTCTATTGCGCAGAAAATGATCCGCGCACCAAAGCGATCTTCTGCTATATTGAGCCCGGCGGATATTACGAAAAAATGGCCCTTGACTGGATTGCCGACGGCACCATCAAGCTGACCAAACCCATCGTAGCTTGCGTAACCGGTCGCTGGAAAGCAAACCTGAGCCGCGCGGTTGGTCATGCCGGCGCCATTGCCGGTGGCGGTGATGATGCCCTTGCAAAAGAGAAATGGTTTGATTCATATTTTGGTGTTGATCTGTTCAACCCTGACAAACCCAAAGCGTCCAAAAAGGGTGTCAGAATTGACTCCATTTCGGATGCGCCCACAGCCATGGCCGCTGTTTACAAAGAGATCGGTGAAAATAGCGATTTCGCGCCCAAAGGCGACCTGAGCCTGAAACCCTGGTTTGTAAATGATCAGGGCCTGAATCTCCCTGCAAAACTGAAAATGGCTGCCGTTGAAGCCATGGAACCCTACAACGATGCCATCAAAAAACTTGGTAATCAGGTAGGTGCCCAGCTGACCAGAGAATCCATGCGCAACAAGTCCGGCGCAAGCCGCATGAATTCGAAAACCGACGTTACCGAAGTACATGGTGTTCCGGTTCTTGATCTTGTTGTAAAACACTTTGCCCTTTCCAACTTCTTTGCCGTTACTTCTGTACTGCCCGATGAGAAATATCTGCCGCTAGCCAATGCCATAATGAACTATTTCACAGCTGTGGGTACGCAGTACATGGATATTACCGCCCGCGCCCGCGCTAATGGCGCCCTGCCTAACGCTTATCTTGGCGCTGCAGTCTTAACATCCGGTAACTGCAAGCTGTATCAAGACATGACAGAGATGACCCAAAAAATGATCGATCTTTTCTATGTCGATATCTTTGGCGATGCTTCTGTAAACGATACGCTTGTTGCTGAAAAAGTGGCACAGAAGATTATGCCCCAGGGTGAAACAACAGCTAAAGAAGCAGAAGTTGCTGCATTCTTCGGTGAACTTCTGGCCAAAAAAGGTTTGGAAACCATCTTCACCAAATATGCCCAGAAATATGCCGAAGCAAACAGTGATGTAAACAAACTCAGCCTGCTTCTGGCTGCCATGAGCTTAAGCGTTGTCTGGACGCCTCTGGTTGACAGGCAGATGACCCGTGAAACCGCTCATGAAGTTGCTACATATCTGGCATGCAACGGCGTCCTTGTTGGTTGCTGCGCACCCCAGTATGAGGTCAACGATTTCTACAAATCCTTGGTAAAACTCAGCGATCTGTCCGTGCTGAATACTGACTTTGCAACAACATGCTTTAAACTGCTGTTCAACCGTGATTGCAATGCAAGAGAACAGTTTGCCACCAACGGCCTGCTCAACCTGCTGATGTCCAACGGCCCGGGTACCATCAGTGCCAAGGGTTCCAAGGAATCCGTCAGTGGCGGTAACTATATCGCTACATGCTACTCCGGCTGGATGAACAACACCGGTCGTGACCATGGCGGCAACGGTTTTGAAGCCATCAAGTTCCTCAAAGACGCCTTTGGTGACTTTGATCCGTACCTGGAACCCGATGACGCCAAACGCGATGCCAAGATGAAAGCTATTGCCCAGGCCACTGCAGAAAAATACCTGAGTACCAAAGCAACGGCAAAACGCGAAGGTATCATGAACTACTTCAAGGTACCGTGCGTAAATCATCCTGTATTCAAAGGAAAACCGGTTAACTACGATCCGCGTGAAGTTTTCATGGACAAACTGTTCACTGAAAGAAACGAGATCAACCATTTCCAGGTATTCTATCATCACCTGGTTAAAGCGATGTTTGAAGTTGGCGCCACCAAGAACGTATTCTGCGTGAATATTGACGGCGTTATCGCAACCATCTCCCTTGACCTGCTCTGGAAAGATGTAAACAGCGGAAAAATTGATGCCAAAGCTATGCAGGATATCGCATTTATCTTGTTCCTGCTTGGTCGTATGGTGGGTTGCTCTGCTGAAATTGCTGACCACAAATCTCGCGGTATGATCATGGATTGCCGTACGCCTGCAAGCCAGGTTGAATTTGTTGGCTAACATCCAATTGTTTTTAAGGGAAAGTTAATTTTTTAACTTTCTTTAAGATCTACAAAAAAACTGAGCTAAGTTTTAACGAACTTGCTCAGTTTTTTTGTTTTCAAAGGAGCGGTTTCGTGAAAGGTTACGTTCAGGTTTACACGGGCAATGGTAAAGGGAAAACAACCGCCGCTATCGGTCTCTCAGTCAGGGCGGCCGGTGCCGGGCTTAGGGTTTTCATTATTCAGTTTATGAAAAACGGCCTCTATTCTGAAATAAACGCACTTAAAAAGTTCGATAATATCTTTGTTGAACAATATGGTGCCGGGCAATTTGTTAAAGGCAAACCGTCTGATGCAGAGAGAGCCAAATGCCGGCAAGGGTATAAACGGTTATGCAGCATCATTGAAGCCGGACAACATGATCTTGTTATCGCTGAGGAGGCTACTGTCGCCTGTTTATGCGGTTTACTTTCAGAGGAAGACCTATTACATATGATTGATATAAAACCTGAGCATATTGAACTTATTTTAACCGGACGCGGCGCTCCTGCTGCCCTTATCGATAAAGCAGATCTTGTAACGGAAATGAGAGAAATTAAACATTATTATCAACAAGGTGTTGCGGCCAGGGTGGGAATTGAAAAGTGACGTAAACAAAATCAATGCGGAACAGGCCAATAATATTCCGACATTGGCAGATCTTGCAGTAAAGTACGGAACCATCTCCCAGGATCAGCATGGGTACCTGATACAGCTTTTCACCTTTAAAAACGGGCAGGCCGGTTATGAGGATCTGTTACGTGATGAAGGCATGGCAACGCCGTATCAGCTTGAGTTGCTTAAGCTGATTCAGGAGTACCTTATTGTTCGCAAAAGCGGCGAAGAATTCGGCAAAATTGCCATTGAAAAAGGCCTTGCCACCACGGAAGATATCAATCAAGCATTGGAATTACAAAGAAAGGTATTTAAAAAGTCACGACATAAAAAACTTATCGGTGACATTCTTGTTGAAACCAGGATTTTAACAATCAAACACAAAGATCTGATCCTCAACGAGCAGAATTTATTTAATAGATATGGTGATGACGTATCAAATAAACAAAGCAGAGCACCTGAAAATGTAGAAAAGGGCAGGGGCACGGAAGCTGAAAATCAGTTTGAAATAAGCATTTCCGTAAGTTCAGATCATATGAGTGCCTGGATAGAAAGACGCAAACCTGATGAAATTGTGATCACATTAAACCAGATTAAAGATGCAGTCATGACAGATGGTATTGTCAACGGTATCTATCCTGATTCTTTTATCCAGTGTTTTCTTGATTCCGGTGTTAAAAAATTTCCAGTAGCCCGGGTGGATTGTTTTGATCTTTTGAAACGACAAGGCCTACTTTCTTTATACATAAGTGAAGATAACGGCAAACCAATTGAGAAGAAGAAAGGTGAAGTTCTCATAGAACAGAAAGTTATTGCCATGGAAGTTCAAGTTAAGAACTTGTATGGTGAACAGATGAACGCGGTAGCAGGGAATGGTTTTGCTGTTCGTTGTGGAGAAAATACCAGACGGTCAAGGGACAAGTTAAAAATTCTTGCCGGAAAATCAGGTATGGCTGGGCTTTCAGCCGATAGAAAAGTATTTATTCATCCTGTGGTTCATCTCCTGGAGGATGCTGACTATCGTCACGGACCCATTGAGCCCTATGCCGATTTATCGGTATCAGGGGGGATTACCGGTGCATATCCAATAACAGCAGGCAAGGTAAGCGCCGAAGAAATTCGGGATGCAAATATCGATGCCATAGGTGATATCCGTGCCGGGGTCGGTATTACGGATTCGATTATCCGTGCCCAGGGAGATGTCCATGCCCGTTATCTGCATCACAGCAGAATAGAGACCTTTGGCAATGTATATGTTCAAAATGAGATCATTGACTCACAGATCAGGTGCGGTGGGAAATTTGAAAGTCCAACATGCAGGGTTATTTCTTCAAAAATTTATGCCAAGGGCGGGGTTATAATTTCAGGCGTCGGAAGTGAGCGGGCAGCGCCAAGCACGATCGTTGCTGGCGGCGAACAACATGTTGTGGGGCTTGTGCAAACCATTCTGGATATAATGAATTCAATTCTTGATAAGTTGGAAGAGCTTAAAGGCGAAAAATTATACCAGCAGGCGCAGGCCGACAAAATTTTCAAGAAAATGATCAAGCTTAAAACCTTTCATGACAAGACCCGAAAAAAGAAAGATGTGTTGTTGTCTGAATTAAATAGAAAAATGGAAACCCTCAACAAGAAAACTCTGGCTAACATCCAAAAGCTCATTTCAACCTACGATAAAAGAGTAAACAGTTCTCTGGTTACATTGAAAACAATGAATGCGACCAAAAAAGAGCATGATACATCTGTGCTGGAACTGGAAAAAGAGATTTCCATATTTACTACCCAGGCAAAAAAAGAGATTCTTTCACATGAAAAGACACTGTTTGCTTATTTGGAAAAATCAAAGGAAAGAAGTGGCGTTGCGATTATTGAGATTACGGGCAAAGCATATGCGGGCACCACTCTGGGTGGTGTTTACCAAACAGTGTCACTTACTGATGATCGAAACGGTTTCACGGTTGAAGAGGTGTGGCCTCAGGGACGGTATCCTGAGTTGCAATTTTTAAAGCGGGGAAGATAAAAGATGTTTCTATTTCAGATTGCCACAGAATAAAGATGAGTGGACAGCCCCTGACGAATGAAGCTGGCTTTTTATCAGATGGACCTGGGTTACAGGAATCAATAGGGATCCTGTTTCTATTTCAAGCGTTTTTTTTAATATGTCTGATTTTGCACCGTTGCGTAGCCGAGATAGTGTAATGTGTGGCGAAAATCTTTTCTCCTTAACAAAAAGGTCGCATCTATTCAGCCTTGAATCAATATCGCGCTGTAAAGTTACCAAATCAGGGCTTGTCTTATCCGGCCCGATCCAGATGACTTTAGGATGTCGTGCATTTGGAAAAACGCCAAGTCGGTTAAATGTTATATTAAACTGGGACTTATCGGCAATCGCTTCGGATAGTATTGCTTTAATGCAGGGTATCGCTTGCTGTGAAATATTTCCGAGAAATTTTAGGGTTAGATGAAAATTTTGAGCTGAAGGCCATCTTGCATCAATACCGGAGGAACGAATTGCAGTCTGGATTCGACCTATTTGACGCTTCATGTGCCCGTCAAGAACGATTGCGATAAAACATCTGATTGTCTCGTTTGTTTTATGGCTTTTATCAGGATTCAAGCATCTCTCCAAAATGTTTCATGTGGAACAAAGGTTGTGTAAATATCATCTGTCCGCATGGTTTTTTCTTTCAAATTAGAAAGATAATATAACTGTTGAATTATACGTTTAAGATGCGGGCATGAACCTTATCTATATCCAGGGACTCAACCCGTTCAATGTAAAAACAGATCCCTGGGTATGCTTGGGTAAGCCGGTCTATATTCGTTTTCCGGTCGCCCTGGAGGCGGGACAAAGACCTCGGGTGCACCTGGAGAACGACACTCTTTTTTTCACCTGATTCTCCAATCCCTTGCCGGCCTGTTAGGAGCGTACCGATTTGTTCGCAGGCCTGGTCAAACATAAGGGCGGATAAAACCAGATGACCAAAAGCCGGATGCCATGGACCGGCAATCATCTGGCGGGCGTCATCCATCATCGGTGTGGCCTGAAGCCCTATGCGTGCCACCGATACGCCGGAACACCTGAAAATTTTGACCATTTTTTTTGTCTGAGTAACAGCCTGGTCAAGACTTAACGGCACATAACGTCCGGACCGGTACCATTGGGCAAGCCTGGAACCATCCAGCACCAACAGAGGGTATATCCTAGCAAGATCCGGTTTAAGTTCAGATAGTTCCTTTGCTGTACGTACAGCACCGTAATCGTCATCCCCGGGCAGTCCAACCATCACCTGCACCCCGGTTTTAAGGCCATTTTCCTTAAGCAGGGCCAGGGCTTTGCGGGTATCCTCACTTGTGTGCCCCCTTTCGGCCAGGGCAAGTACTTGATCATCCATGGACTGGACACCCAGTTCTACGGTTTCAAGGCCAAGTGGCCGGGCAAGGTCTATAACCTGGCGAGAGATAGTATCCGGACGTGTGGAGCAGCGAATAGCATGGATTTGGCCCTGCCGAATCCATGGCTGTACCGCCTTAAGCAGTGTAAGGATTCTGGATTTTTCCAGTCCAAGAAAATTGCCGCCGAAAAAAGCCAATTCCACCCGGGAACGATTTTTTTTAAACTGAAGATAGGTATGGATAGCATCTGACAGACGTTCGGTCTCATTGTCAAACCTTTGCGTTTCGGACGTCTGTTTTGAGATCAGGCGTTGGTTACAAAATACGCATAAATGGGGGCATCCTTGGTGGGGAATAAAAAAAGGGATTACCAGGGGCGGGGACATAAAGGCTTAATCAAAATTCCGGTTCAAAATAGCCAGCGCTTTTTTAGCGGCATCCTGTTCAGCAGCTTTCTTGGTTTTACCGGTACCCATGGTGGAAATCGAATCCAGATTCAGGCAGATCTCAAACGTTTTGTCATGGTCAGGACCCCTCTCTTTTGCAAGGGCATAATCCGGGGTTTTGCCAAAATGCTCCTGGGTAAATTCCTGGAGACCGCTTTTATAATCAATGAAATCCGATGAGGCCAGAACCTGTTGCACGGGTTCTTGAAAAAGACGGTTCACCATGGTTTGTGCTCTTTCAAATCCGGCATCCAAGTACACCGCTGCAACCACAGCCTCAAAGGCATCTGACAGAATCGAATTTTTGTCACTGCCCCCTGAAAGAGATTCTCCCTTACCCAGCTTAATAAAGCGGCCCAAATCAATCCTGCGGGCAATGTTCGCCAGTCCTGTTTCACTCACAAGATTTGAGCGCAGCCGGGAAAGGTCACCCTCCTTTTTTAAAGGATCGCTTTCCATCAGCAGATGCCCCACACATAGCCCTATCACGGCATCGCCGAGGAACTCAAGGCGCTCATTATCCGTATCGCAGGTATTCTGATTTTCATTAAGGTAGGAGCGATGGCACAGGGCGTTGGATAAAAAGGCGCGGGACTTAAATCGGTAATCAAGGTTTTGTTCCAGCAGATCCAGACGGGGAACGGCCTGTATTTCCAGTACTCGTTCGTTCAATGTTTTGAACACGGACATGGCTACATTCAAATTGCCTCTGCCCCGGCCAAGATCCACGCCTTTATTGAAACTGCCATGGAAATCAGACCCCCCCGTAGCCACCAGTCCTTTACTGTGTACAATTTCAGACAGATGTTGTCGCAGGGCTGAGTCATGTCCTGAATAATAGACTTCAATGCCTGCAAGCCCGTCCTCGACCAGCAGATTCACAAAGGTATCCAGATCATGAGGACGTTGAAAATCAATTATACCCGGATGTGCCAAAACCGGCAGACCACCGGCATCAAGAATCAGCCGGATGGCTTCTTTGCAGGATATTTTAAATTTATCAACATAGGCGGGTTTATTTTTACCCAGGTAAAGATCAAAGGCCTGGCGAAAATCAGACACATATCCTTTTTCCACAAGCAGTTCGGCAATGTGGGGGCGGCCTGTCTGGCTGGCACCAAAGCGACGTTCCACCTCGTCCAGGGTAATGTCAAATCCCAATGCATTAAGTTTTTCAATGATTTTGGGATTCCGGTTGGCCCTGGCCTCTGCCGCACGAGTCAGTGCATCGTTCAATCCACAGTCATAAACGGAAAACCCATATCCAAGCATATGAATGCTGCCAAGGGATTTGAACTCAGGCGGAGGAGAACACGAAATTTCAACACCGGTGATAAATTCAACCGGATATGAATGAACAATATCTTTTATTTCCAGAATTCCGGCAACGGTATCGTGGTCAGTCAGCGCAACTGCCTCAATGCCGGTGTCTCTGGCCAAATCAAGGATCTGTCTGGGCGTCAGAGACCCGTCCGAGGCAGTGGAATGTGTGTGAAGATCGATCAAATCCTGCTGTAAAGCCTAAGAGGGGAAATCAAATTCCCAGAGCCTTCTCCATGTTCTCTTCACGGGTTTTGCAGGTGATGCACTGGGTCGTCACCGGCCGGGCTTTGAGCCGTTCTATGGAAATATCCTCCTCGCAGCTTTCGCACTGGCCGAATGTACCGTTTTCAATTCGCTCCAAGGCCTTTTTTATTTTTTTAATCAGTTTGTGTTCCCGGTCCCGGATGCGCAGTTCAAAAGTTCTGTCCGCCTCATGGGATGCCCGGTCCGTAGGATCAGCAAAGTTCTCCTTGGGCTGGGTCATGTCTGTAACGGTTGTGTCGGCATGGGAAAGCAATTCATTGAGCCGTTCAGTTAACAACGCTTTAAAATAATCCAGATCTTCTTGTTTCATCGTGTTGTCCTTTTCTTAAAATAGATTTTGCACGACACTTACAAAGTTTATTATTATATGCAGATATGTTATTACTGTAAAGCGTTTTTGTCAATATCTGGATTTCCTATTTAAATCAGCAGATCCGGGGCAGCTGTTCGCCGGTTAGCATATCCACAATCCGGGTGCCGCCGATAAGCGTTTCCAACACCACCCGGCCGGGGTCCTGATCTGTAACCTCTCCGACAATCACAGCCTCTTTGCCGAATTCATCCCGGCGAATAATATCCAACACCTTCTTGGCATCCGCTCCAGGTACAATGGCGATGAGTTTGCCCTCATTGGCCAGGTAGAGGGGGTCAAACCCTAAAAGTTCGCAAATGCCCCGGACCGGACCGCGCACCGGCAGACGGTCCTCAAAAAGCTGGATGCCCACCTTTGACTGGACGGCAATTTCGTTCAATGTTGTACCAACGCCTCCACGGGTGGGATCCCGCAGCACGTGAACCGAACAGCCTGATTCCAGCACCGCTTTGACCATGTGGTTTAAGGGTGCAGAATCGCTTTTTATATCTGAATCAAATTTTAGCCCTTCGCGTTCGCTCAAGATGGTGACGCCATGATCGGCAATTGTACCTGAAACAATCACTTTATCGCCGGGTCTCGCCTTGTCACCCGATACATTGACCCCGGCCGGAATAAGTCCGATCCCGGAGGTGTTAATGAATATTTTATCAACCTTTCCCCGGGGCACCACTTTGGTGTCGCCTGTGACTATCCGGACCCCTGCCTTTTTGGCAGCCCCGGCCATGGATTGAAGGATGCGTTTAAGGTCGGAAATCTTCATGCCTTCTTCAATGATAAGCCCGACTGATATATATAAGGGGATTGCCCCGCACATGGCCACATCATTGACAGTACCGTTCACGGCAAGTTCACCAATATCCCCGCCGGGAAAAAAGATGGGGTCCACAGTATAGGAATCCGTTGAAAAAGCAAGCTTCCCCGCGGGTACTTCAAAAATTGCGCCATCGTCCTGTTTCGCCAATAGTCGGTTATCGAACAAAGGCAAAATCAATTCCGAAAACATGGCATGGGAAACCTTGCCCCCGGCACCGTGGTCCAGAAGGATTGTATCATTATCGTTCATGGTATGTTCCTTGTATCTTATCTGCTGTATTTATAAAAAGCCGCACAGGCCCCTTCACTGGAGACCATGCAGGGGCCCACAGGGTGGATGGGAGTACAGGCTTTTTTATACAGTCGGCACTGGTCCGGTCGTTTCAGTCCCATTAAAATTTGGCCGCAGTCGCACCCGGCCGGCTCCGGGGTATCCGGAATCGAGATATCAAATTTTCTGGCAGCGTCAAATTCATGGAGCGAGGCTCTCAGGACCATGCCTGAATTCGGAATATTGCCAATCGCCCGCCAGAGGGCGTCAGCCTTTTCAAACACCTGATCCATGATTGCCAGGGCTTTGGGGTTCCCGGCATCAGCCACGGCCCGGGGATAGGCATTTACGAGTCTGGGTGTTTGGGAGGCATTTTGTTCCACCAGCAGGAGTACGGCCTTAAGGATATCCACAGGTTCAAATCCTGTCACCACCGCAGGTATCCGGTATTTTTCAAAGGTCGGGGCAAAGGCGTCAGGCCCTGTGATCACTGATACGTGCCCGGGCAGAATAAATCCGTTTATCTCCACGCCGTCGGTCTCCATGAGCGCGGCTAATGCCGGCGGAGTCAGCTTGTTTGCGCAATAAACGCTGAAATTATTTATCCCCTGGGCTTTGGCTGTGAGTACCGCCCCTGCAATGGTCGGAATGGTGGTCTCAAAACCCACTGCGCAAAAGACTATCTCTTTGTCCGGATTTTCCTTTGCCACGGACAGAGCGTCAAAAATGGAATAGACCATCCGGACATCGGCACCCTTGGCTTTTTCCGCAGCAAGGCTGGACCCGGATCCCGGCACCTTCATCAGATCACCGAAGGTGGTCAGGATCACATCAGGCCTGCGTGCCAGCATTACATAGGCGTCAATGTCCTTTTGGGCGGTCACGCACACGGGACAGCCGGGGCCTGACAAAAGGGTAATCGTGTCGGGCAGTACAGACCGGATGCCGTAGCGAAAAATGGCCATGGTATGGGTGCCGCACACTTCCATTATCCGCAACGGGCGGGCGCTTTTTGCACGGATACGGGCCACCAGGGCCTTTGAAATTTCAGGATCTTTGAATTCCTGATTATATGTCAAACTCATGAAAAACCTTTAAATTCCATTCATTTTGCCTTGAAGGGCCGCGGCCGCCATGGCCTGACCCAGGGCAATGCCGCCATCCCCGCAGGGAACAATACTGTGGGTATATACCTTAAAGCCCTTGGTTTTAAGCATACGGCTTATCTGGGAAAAAATCGTATCATTGTTAAACACCCCGCCGGACAGAACCACCCGGTCAAGGCCGGTTTTCTGACCAACCATCACCGCCGCATCCACCATCATGCCGGCCAATGTCAGATGAAACCCGGCCGCAATCCGGCCCCGGGGCACACCACGTTTGATATCGGTTACCATCTGTCGTACCCATAGCCCGGAATTCATAATAAGGCAGCCGTCAGCCCCGGTTTTCATGTCAAAGGGATAAGCCGCCGTTCGGCAGTCTTCAAAATCTGCAGCCGCCTCCAGGGCAATGGCTGCCTGGCTGTCATAGGAGATTTCGTGGCAGAGCATCAAAAGGGCGGATACGGCATCGAACAAACGTCCTGTGCTGGATGTCATCGGACTGTTCACCTGTTGTTCCATCATCTGAGTTAAAAATGCAAGCTTGGATTTATTAAGAGACCGGACAAAGGGGATATCCAGATCCATTATTCCTGACCCATATACCTTATATAATAGGGAGACCGCCATGCGCCAGGGTTCCATCACCGCCGCATCCCCTCCGGGCATGGGCAGGTAATTGAGCCGGGCCCGCCGCTCAAACCCCTCATAGGTGCAGGCCAGGACTTCACCACCCCAGATGTGACCGTCCGTCCCCAGGCCGGTGCCGTCCAGCGTCAGGGCAAGCACCTTGCCGTCCAGATGATTTTCCGCCATGCAGGAAAGGGCATGGGCGTGGTGGTGCTGAACCCCTATCAGGGGCAGGCCCTGACGCCTAAGCATTTTGGCGAACCGGGTGGAAAAATATCCCGGATGCAGGTCATGGGCCACACACACCGGCTGGATATCCAGGATTTTTTGCATATGTTCAATGGTGGCGCTATAAAAATTATGGACCTGCACCGATTCCAGATCCCCGATGTGCGGGCTTAAAAAGGCGTAGTGCTCCCTGGTCAGACAGATGGTGGATTTCATACCCGCCCCGCAACCAAGGATATTGGCAAACCCGTCTTTTACAGGCGGTGTGATATCCACAGGCAGGGGGGCATATCCCCTGGATCTGCGCAGAAACCGCACCTTACCCTGCTGAATTTTGGCAATGGAGTCATCGGCCCTAAAGTATATATCCCGGTTGTGGAGCAGAAAATAGTCGGCAATATGGGAAAAGGCATCCAGGGCATGTGCATTGTCAATGGACAAGGGCTCGCCGGAGCGGTTCCCCGAGGTCATGACCAGAATATCGGGTCCCTTCTCCACAAGCAGATAGTGCAGCGGTGTATAGGGCAGCATGATACCAAGACAACGATTGTCCGGGGCCAGATTCGGGGCCGGACCTGTGCTCACGGATTTGGACAAGGCCTTTTTTTTCAACAATACAACGGGCCGGTGATAGGATAAAAGCAGCGCTTTTTCATCCCCATCCATGCAAACATGGTGAAACAGGGAAGAATCCCAGGCCGCCATCAAGGCAAAGGGTTTATGGGGGCGTTTTTTTCTTTGGCGCAGCAGTTCAACAGCCGTCTCATTGGCGGCATCCACAGCCAGGTGAAACCCGCCCAGCCCCTTGACCGCAACAATTTTTCCCTGCCTGAGAAACTGGGCCGCAAGTGCCATGGCCTGTGCCGGGTTATTCCCGTCCACCTGTTTTCCCTTATTGTCGAGCAAAAACACCTGGGGACCGCAAACCGGGCAGGCATTGGGTTGGGCATGGAACCGCCGGTTTAATGGATCTTCATATTCTTTCCGGCAGTCCGGGCACATGGCAAAGGATTTCATGGCGGTTTTTGGCCGGTCATAGGGAATATCCTGGATGATGGTGTATCTTGGCCCGCAATTGGTGCAATTGATAAAAGGGTATTCAAACCGGCGGTCAGCGGGATCCTGCATCTCTTTGAGGCAATCGGGGCACACCCCCACATCCGGGGAGATCAAGGCAGATCTGGTCTGGGTATCCCGGCTTTTAACAATCTTAAAATCAGTTAGGTCCAAAGGCTGTGTATCCGTTGATACCATGCCTGAAATCTGCGACAGCAGCGGTTTTTTTTCGAAGATATCCAAAATAAACGCATCCAAATCCTTTGGCGCACCCTGGATAAAAATCGCTACACCAAAATCAGTATTGGACACATGGCCGCAAAGATGGTACGCGCAGGCTAAACCAAATAAAAAAGGGCGGAATCCAACACCCTGGACCACCCCTGAAATTTCAATCTTTTTTGCCGCGATACCGGAAGAACCCATTTACAAACGTCAGGCCGGGTCGCCGCCCAGTTCAAGTATCCTGCGCATGTCTTGAATGGTTTGCAAGGCAGCTTCTTCATCTACCTTTGAAATGGCAAATCCGGCATGAACAATAACATAATCCCCGATACCTGCATCGTCGAGCAACATCAGGCTGGCCTCACGGACCACCCCGTCCACCGCTACCTTTGCTAGGGTGTCGTTTATTTCAATAATTTTTGAAGGTACAGCCAAACACATATGTTCTAAATTACATCCTGTTGTTTTTATTTTTAAATCATTAAAAGCAGTATATCATAAGTCAACGTATGAACAAACCCAATTCACTTTATTCAGCAGGGCATGTAAAAAATTAACCCGTCCATGATCATCGTGAACAGAAGCGGCTCAAGGGTTGACCCAGGACGACCGCGCTCCCAGGTTACGTTCTTTTGATCTCATTTTTAAACATCCCTGTTTTATAGAACTATTCATTCGGCCATTGGTCTTTTTTTGTTTCGGTGAAAAAGAAAAACCGGTCCTTTGTCAGCTCTTTTTTTGTTATGGGACATCGGATCATGACTTTAAACGCTGTAACGTCTACGACCTCCCAGTCACCTTGAAGCGGAGAATCCTCGATCCGGATTTTCTGTCCCTTCTTCAGTGGATATGGTTTAAAAAAGGCCACTTCATGTTGCATTTCAGACATCCTGTGTTGGTTTTACATGTTTTAAGTGTATGATCATTCATCCGTAATCGGCATGGTTTGGTTAAGCCGATGGAAGATACCAAGGATTGAGCTTTAACAAAAGTATCGAATGCCCTTTGAATAAAGGCTATGGGCCAACAATCATAAAGCTCTGCTATCTATTCCTTGTTATTGTTGTATAAATGACGATGTGTTTTATTTTCACCTTTTCCCTTGCTGTTTTATAAGAAAGTCTGGGTAAGTTACACAGATCTTTCAAGGTTTGTTGTGGGCTATGCCTGGCAGTTGATATGTCACGTCAGCCCGTGGCTGTTATATGGATATTAACTTTAAAATACAAAAATCACTTGAGTATTGCAAATTTTTCTTAAAAGACAGCAAATGCCCCTCCTCACAAGGATGGTATTTATCCTCGTCCCGGCCTATTTTAAAACAGCATTCAATATGTGTGGGGGGGCTTGGCGCGTCCAGTCAAAACTGGCCCGGACGGGGTAGTGATCGGATGGAAAAAGGCCGTTAAAGGAATCTTGTATCACCTGTTCAAATACGGGATACAGACCGCTTCTGTATAGTATCCAGTCGATGTGACGCCCTGTCTTTTTTCCGGTAAACTTGTGGAAGGTGGTGACGGGCCTGCCTTCCATGACCAGACCAAATCCCCGGGATTTAAAACACCGATGGGCCGGTGACCCCGGGGTGGTGTTAAAATCTCCGGTGATGATCTGCGGCATTCCCATGGGAAAGCGGTTCAAGAACGCCATGACCAGATCGGCGCTTTTTTGCTGGACTTCTGATGTGAAATCAAAGTGGGTGTTGGCCATGAGCAGATGCCGGTTGTTTTTTTTAAACCATCCAATTACGCACTGTCGGGGCCATTTGGAACCGGGAAGCCGGGAAGGGATCTCCGGGGTGGGGCTTAAAAAAAAATGGCGGTGACCCAGGCATTCCCAGGACGGGTCGAACAGGATCAGGTTGCTTTGCCACCATGCAACCCTTTTGTTGTGCCAGCCAATGTGACCGTGGTGCCTCAGTGACCGGGTCAGAAATTCGGCCTGGAAATGGTTGACCTCCTGGAAGCCGATAAAATCGCAGGGGTAGGTTTCCAGGAGTTTCTCCACCAGGGGCTTACGGTGGTCCCAGGCATGGGGACCGTCTTTGGCCAGGCCGAACCTAAGATTCATCGTCATGACGGTGACCGGGCCATCGGTCCTGTTTTTGTCCTTTTCAGGGACGGATATGGGGGAAATTTCTGTCATCGGGACATAGTGCGCTATTCCCTTCCAGCTGTCAACATCCGCCGCACCGCGGACAAGTGCAAATTCTTCTCCATCCCATTTTTGGCTGAGCAAATATTGCTCAGAACCCTTATCGGTCAGGGATGTGGAAGGCTGGGTGCAGCAGCCGGATGCCGTTTTCGCATAAGGCTGGAAAGGGCTAAGCTTTCAAATCGCAGCACAATATGCAGTCTCCGTCAGGACAGGTAAACTTCATGGACAGGGTCACGCACATGTGCGCCCCTGTAATGGAGAGATAGGGCCGAGTGACCTGGAGCTGGTCTGGATGGTAGATGGCGCGTCTGAGGTAATGGCGGCGGAACCAATCGGCACTGCTTGCATCTTCCAGAGGTTTGAACCGCTTGTCTTTCATGGCGTTATACATAGAGGACACCAGAGTCTGCCCGATCTGTATTCCATCGGTATCGATGCAATAGCAGCGGACAACTTCGAGAGTTGACAGCATATCTGTGCAGGCTGCCGAAATATCACTCCCTGCTTTGAGCTTAGATATGGCCATCTCAAACAGGGTGCGGTGCGTTTGGATACGTTGTCTGGACTCTGTTTCGCTGCAGTGAAATGCTCTTTTAAAGTCTGCCAGGAGATGGTTTAATCCGTCGAATTCCTGTGGCGGTTGTTGCAGATTGGTGAAAGGCCTGCCGAAAAAAAATCCCTGTACGAAATCCACATCACTTTCGATGGCTATCATGGCCTGATCCCTGGTTTCAATCCCTTCCATGAGTACCAGGGCTCGGGCCTGGTGGAGGAGTGTAACAATCCCGGAGAGAATTTGCCTGATTTCCGGATTGCGGCTGGATCTGACCATAAAGGAACGGTCCAGTTTGACAATATCCGGTCGAAGGGTCCAGATCCGGTCGAAGTTGGAATGTCCGGCTCCGAAATCATCAATGGCGATCAGGCAGCCAAGTTCCTTGAAATAGGCAACAGTCTCCATAAGTCGATCGTTCTCACTGGTCGGATGCTCCACTACCTCAATAACAATACGGTGGGGTGGGAAATCATGGAACTCCAACAACTCTCTGAAATACGAGCCGAATGTTTTTCTTCCACTACTGATGGTTATGGGAGAAATGTTGAGGAATAACCAGTTGATGGACTTGTTGATGATCCGGTAGTTGTGGATGTGGATAAACCGACAGAGCCGGTCCAGCTGAATGGTCTCGATGGCAGAGCGTTCTTGGTCAAAAAGGATGGCCGGTGATACGGGGACCCCGCCTTCCTCCTTGATCCGTACCAGAGCTTCATGGCCGACCACACGTTTGTGAGCAAGGCTGTATATGGGCTGAAGTGCTGTCATCAAATTCAGGTTATTGAATTTACCGGTCATGAAAGGGGCGTGATGTTCCGTCTGTTGCTGTATATAATTCAGGTCGAGCTTTAATGTCTTTTTCATCTTTTTTTCATATAGGGTGTCAGTTTTTTTTCCGCATTACAGTTTTGTGAGTTTGTCCCTTGTGGGCTATCCTAAGAAAAAAAGCAAATAGAAAAAGCAAATTTTATGCCACGTCGAGAATACCAACTAAGCAATCTGAAATTGAACTACACATCTTCAAAAATGTAATTTAACAGATATTTTTTGCTTCATAATTGTAATAAAATGCAATTAATAAAATAATACTGCTATTGAAAAGCTATCTGTTTCCAGTTAGATGAACTCGCTGGTATCAAATTTGCCTCTTTATTTGCAAAAAAAATGTAACGCCGATTAAAATGAATAGGAGATACAAGATGCTGTTAGGATTTATGAAAAAGAGAATAACTGAAGCGGGATCAGACCCAATGAGTGAAATCGAAATAATGCTGGAAAGTACATGGGATCTTACCATGACGCATTCCGTGAAAAATGAGGTGCCTGAAGCCAGGGCTGTAAATGCTTTTAATATTTTTTTTAAAAAGCTTAACCGCACCATTACTTCCCTTTTAAAAAATATAGTCGCTCTGGCCGCACTGGCACCTGAACTCACCGCTTTTTCCAAGACCTTTCGACAGTTGGCCGGTGAACAAGAAGCTAAAGTGGCCGACATTGCCGAGGCAGGGGACAGGATCTCCCTGGGTGTTGAGGACATTTCAACCAGTACGGGTGAGCTGAACCAGAACTTCACTGCCATGAAGGTGGATCTGGAAACTGCCATGAACCAGGGAAAGCTTAGTATGGCAGGATTCAACGAGATCAAATCACAAGTCAGTATTCTCGTGGATACCATCCAAGTTCTCAGAGAAAATTCAGCCTTGATCGGTTCCATATCAGACACCATTAACGCCATATCAGACGAGACCAATATCCTTTCTCTCAATGCCCGTATTGAAGCAGCAAGGGGGCAGACCGACGGAAAAGGATTCAAAGTAATCGCCGAAGAAGTTGGGCTTTTGGCAAAACAGTCTAAAGCTGCCACCAATGACATAAAGGCGCGGCTGGAACTGCTGGGGGAAAAAATAGCGGCAACCATTACTGCCGTAGAAACAGTGGAACAGCATGTCGCAGCTTGTGAACGACAGATCCTGGATGCAAATATGTCCATGGACCATGTCTATTCCCAATTCACCCCCCTCTCCAAAAGCCTGGACACAATCAGTTGCGCCACCCAACAACAGGCCAAAAATATAAAATGGATAACGTTTAATATAGATGAAATTAAAGCTTCCGCCAGGCATCAGACAGCTGATGTAAACACCATCCTGACCATTGCGAACCGTGTGGCTTCCGCCTGCGACGGAATGGTTACAGACGCCGGGGGATTCCATATTTCCGGTCACGCCAGCGCGAAGGCTGCCGCCCTTGAAATGGCGAGAAACACAGATATCGCAAGCGGTAAACGCAACATCAGGGAGAAAACGTTAATGACATTTCTTGATCGGTTCCCTTTTGTTGAGTTGGCCTATGTCACCGATATGGAGGGCAGACAGGTCATCTCCAATATTTATGCAAAGACCTTGGCCGGAAGAAAAGGGCTCACAAAAGGTATAGGTAGTGACTGGTCCGCCAAGGAATGGTTCACCAAGGCACTTAGCAATAACGCACCCTTTGTATCAAAGGTATATCGGTCATCCGCCACCCGGGAATTTTGCTTTACCGTTTCGCTACCGCTCAGGCATGCCAGTGGAAATACCGTAGGAGTTATAGGTATTGATGTGAATTTTAGGGATATACTGGAGATATGAAGGATGGCTTATGTCGCTATTTTTTAAATGCCTGTTGTAACGGCCATAAACATTTATCGATCAAGATCGATGGTGGTACTTTATTTAGATATGGGCAGATAACAATCTTTAATTGAGATCCCGGCCCCATTCTGGTATATCCTGCATCATCATGGCATATATTAATAAACAGATGCTCACGGCTGTGGTGGCTGATGAACACGGCAATATTTTTGAACTGGACGGATATGCTGCCGCCGGTATGTCCGGAAATGATTTTTTTATTCTGACAAAATCCGGTACCTGTCCCATGCCCCACGGCAGTGAACTGATGATGCTGCCAGACAGAGCGCCCATTGTGTTCAACCTTGTCACCGACCGCTTTGAAACCCTTGAAACCAATCCTTTCCAGCCGGATCAGCGTATTTATCCGGTGGGTGTGTTCAACTCCCCGGGGTATATGAACTTGCATTTCTGCGCCTATGATGATGTTGGCATGGATACGCCTTTGCCTCTTTTTTCCTACGGTGCGTTGGGGTTTGGGAAAAATAATTTCCGGTCCGCGGCCCTTCAGGTGGATGACGAACCCCGGCAGGATCTGCGGCTGATGCCCATTGACCAGGTTCAGAAAGGGGTTGAAAAATATAGAAAAAAATATCCGGACAATCGGCTGATGCGCCACCTGGAGAAATGTGCCCTGGAATACGGGTGTCCGGCCGGTAAAAATTTTTTCCTGGGCCGGTATGAAGCCCCGCTGCCGACATCCGTGGTCTGCAACGCCCGGTGTCTTGGATGTATCTCCCTTCAAACGGAAAATAATCTTTGCGCCTGCCAGGAGAGAATATCCTTTATCCCTGATCCGGAAGAGATTGCAGGCGTTGCCCTGGAACATATCCTGAAAGTTGAAAAGGCCGTGGTCAGTTTTGGCCAGGGGTGTGAGGGAGAGCCGTTAACCTCGGCAGATGCCATTGAAAAGGCCATTGTCCTGATCCGGGAAAAGACCGACCAAGGCACCATCAACCTGAACTCCAATGCCAGTTTGCCCGACCGGGTGGAACGTCTGTGCAAGGTTGGCCTGGACAGCATGCGTGTGAGTATGAACTCGGTGCGCAAATCGTGTTATACTGCGTATTTTCGTCCCAAATCCTATTGTTTTGAAGATGTTGTGGAGAGTATCAAAAGGGCCAGGGCCAAAGGCCGTTTTGTCGCAATCAATTACCTGAACTGCCCGGGATTTACCGATTGTGAACAGGAAAAACAGGCGCTTTTTGATTTTATCCGCACCACGGAGATCAACATGATTCAGTGGCGCAACCTTAATTTTGACCCCCGCCATTACATCCGCATCATGGAAAAAGCAGCCCCCGGCGGGTCCCCCACCGGCATGGCAAATCTGGTAAAAGAATTGAGTCAAACTTTTCCTCATCTGATCCACGGTTATTTCAATCCATCCAATCAAGATTATTAACTTAAGCGTTAATGGCAAGAAACTGGAAACAAGAGCGTGGCGAAGGTATTGATATTTTTAGGATGTTAAAATAATTTTTTATCAATTGATGATCCGTATCAATAAGTGTTACATTTATTTTATCTGCGGTCCCGGGCATAAAATTGACTAACGTATTAAAATGTCTTTGCTTTCAATTTATTATTGTCCTAATATGGCAACTTGCTAAAAGTATGGGCTGCTTTGCTGTGAGCGGCTTAACCGGTATTTTGTGGAATGCACCCTATATAGTAAGGTATAAGGCCGGCCGGTTAAATGACAGTTAAAACCAATTGAGAACGGAGGCGCAATGGAGGTTAAAGTTACCCGGGTATCTGAACCAGGAACCCGCCCCAAGGATGAAGACCTGGGATTTGGTACGGTGTTTACCGACCATATGTTTGTCATGGATTATGAAAAGGACAAGGGATGGGTCAATGCCCGCATTGAACCCTTCGGCGATTTTTCCATGTCGCCGGCAAGCATGGTGCTGCATTACGGGCAGGCCGTATTTGAGGGACTTAAAGCATATAAAACCGAAGACGGTAAAATTCAGCTCTACCGGGCCCGTGACAATTTTGCCCGCATGAACCGTTCGAGCCAGGGCCTTTGCATTCCTGAAATTGATATCGATTTCGTCATGGATGCACTTAAAAAATTGCTTAAAATCGAAGAAGCCTGGATTCCCGAAACCCCGGGAACCTCTTTATACATCCGGCCCACCATCGTGGCAACCGACCCCTTCCTTGGTGTCCGGGCATCCTATACATACAAGTTTTTTATCATTCTCTCTCCTGTGGGATCATACTATGCCCAGGGTCTGCAACCCGTCAAAATCTGGGTCTGCGAAGACCATGTCAGGGCCGTACGCGGCGGTGTCGGTGAGTTCAAAACCCCGGGTAACTATGCAGCCAGTCTTCTGGCCGGGGAAAAGGCAAAAAAAGAGGGATATAATCAGGTCCTGTGGCTGGACGGTATCGAGCTCAAATATATTGAAGAAGTCGGGGCCATGAATATCTTCTTTATCATCAATGACGAACTGATCACCCCAATGCTCAACGGTAGCATCCTGCCCGGCATTACCCGGTTTTCAGTCATTGAGCTGGCCAAAAAATGGGGCATCAAGGTCAGCGAGCGCAGGATCAGCATTGATGAGGTCATTGCCGCGGCTGACAACGGCACCCTGCAGGAAATGTTTGGCTCCGGCACTGCAGCCGTTGTTTCCCCGGTGGGAGAGCTGCGCTATAAAGACCGGGTGATTCATATCGGCGACGGTACTCCCGGTGAAACATGCATGAAATTTTATAATGCCGTGACTGACATTCAGTACGGAAAAGCTGAAGATACTCAAGGCTGGATTGAAGTTGTAGAGTAAATTAACCTTATGTATTTTTAGTCCATCGGCGCTGAACGAGCGCTCAGTCAAAGATGGAGTTTGATCACCCTCAAACTATTGGAGATCGTATGGCTAAAAACAAAGAAGTTACCCATGTGGGCGTTCGAATCAGGCAAGCCAGGCTGGATAAAAAACTCAGCCTGGACGCCATGGCCAATGAGACCGGGCTGTCAAAAGATGTCATCAAGAAAATCGAGAGCGGAGAGCAGCGTCCTTCGGTGGGAACGCTGCTCCAGCTCTCACGCACCCTTCAGCTGGCTTCCGGCTTCTTGCTCAAGGAGTCGGATGATTCCGTGGAAGCCAGGACCGATGCCTATACCAAGCGTACGGATCATTATGCATATACACCGTTGTCGCCCGGCGCTGAAAACAACCATTTAAAGGCATTCCGCATCGTTGTAGAAGCCGGTGCCAGCCATGAAGGCGTTGGGTTTCAGCACGAGGGCGAGGAGTTTGCCTATGTGCTGGACGGTGAAGTTGAAATCCAGGTGGGCGACCATATCAATGTCTTGAAAACAGGGGAATCCCTTCATTTTAATTCAGGGGTCAAGCATGACCTGCGCAATATCGGGGACCACGATGCCGAACTGATTGTGGTGGTCTATGCGCCTTGAATCCGTTTTTTTGAAAAAAAGGAGATACCATGTTATTCAAGTTAACTGATGAACAGGTGATGATCCAGAATATGGTGCGTGAATTTTCACGCAAAGTGGTTGCCCCTACGGCTGCGGAACGGGATAAAACCCGAGCGTTTCCCTCCGACAATTTCAAACAGATGGGGGAGCTTGGGCTGATGGGTATGATGGTACCCGAAGAGTTCGGCGGAGAAGCCGCAGATGCGGTTTCCTATGTGCTGGCCCTGTCCGAAATCGCATATTCCTGTGCATCCACCTCCGTGGTAATGTCTGTGCAGAATTCAATTGTGTGTGAATCCCTCAATAAATTCGGCACAAAAAAACAAAAGCAGGAATTTCTGCTGCCCCTGGCCTCCGGGGAGATCCTCGGGGCATTTGCCCTGACCGAACCCGATGCCGGGTCTGACCCGGTGAGCCAGACCACCACAGCCGTGAAGGACGGCGATGATTACGTGATTAACGGGACCAAGCGGTTTATCACTTCCGGGGAAAGCAGTTCCGTGGTCCTTGTCACGGCCAAAACCGACGAAGCCCAGGCCCACAGAGGTATATCCTGTTTTATTGTACCCAAGGCAACACCCGGTCTTATCGTGGGGCATCATGAAGACAAGATGGGTCTGAGGGCATCGGACACCACGGATCTGATCTTTGAAAATTGCCGGGTGCCGGCCGCCAATATCCTGGGCAAGGAAGGGGATGGGTTTAAAATCGCCATGTCCGGCCTGGACAGCGGCAGGATCGGCATTGCAGCCCAGTCCCTTGGTGTGGCCCAGGCCGCCTTTGATGCAGCAATCAAGTATGCCGGGAAACGCAAACAGTTCGGCGTGTCCATCACCAAACACCAGGCCATTCGTTTTCAGATTGCGGATATGGCCACAAAGATAGAAGCCGCCCGGCAGTTGACTCTTTCCGCGGCATCCATGAAGGACCGGGGGGAAAAGTTCACCCGGGAAGCATCCATGGCCAAATTGTTTGCCTCTGAAATGGTGCAGGAAATCACGGCCCAGGCCATCCAGATCCACGGTGGATACGGGTTTACCACAGATTACCCCGTGGAACGGTTTTACAGGGACGCCCGGGTATTTACTATCTACGAAGGCACCAGCGAAATTCAGCGAATTGTCATTTCCAATGCCGTACTCAAGGATAAGCGAAAGTTATGATTGAAGGCGTATTGGACGCTTATATTGTAATTCCATAAGAAAGTCTGTGTAGCCGACACAGACTTTCAACTTTTGTTGTGCGCTGAACCACGGTGAAAACCACTCAGCCCATGGCTGTTTGTTGAAAGGTTCCTTCGAACTCTTATATGTGGTATTCAACCCCAAGCATAAAATCGCGGACTTATAACATTGAACACTTTCCACTGCTTCATTTTTTTGCCTCATTTTATTATTATCGGCAGGCGTTAGCTGATCGTTAAGCCCGTGGTCAAAACTACCGTCTTCAAGACAGTGGTATAGTAAAGAAATGGTGGGTTGATCATAAGATGGCCACACATGAGAAAACTCGATTCAGAGCACTATCAACCGCTTATAGTTCCAGTGGTCTTTTTCAGATTTTGAAAAGATGTGCACAAAGTGGCCGAAGTTATGATCAATCCCGAAATGGATTACCCTGAAACGGGAAAAAATTACAGTAAGTCAATTAATAAATACAATCAGGAGCGCAGTGGTATGGGGTTATTGGATTTTTTGTTAGAAGCTAAAATCAAAAAAATTATAAAACAGTATCTAAATGCGTCTCAAATGGATACTGGAAAAATTAAAATCCTTTTTGATCAATCCGCGATAATGAAATATGGCATCAAACAAATGGCATCTGAAAAAGGGCCAAGTCTATTGTCACTTGAAAAACAGATTGAAATATTCATGGTCGTTACCGCAGAATGCTATATGGATCAACTTTTGGAATATGATTCTGGTGATATCGTTTCAGAAAAAGATTTTGCTAAACTTCATTTTTGCGCTGCTGTTATGGCGGGCGTAATCTCCGACCAATGGCCTAGTTCAGATTATAAAATAATCCGTATTGATCTTTGGCAGAAACATTGGAAACAATTGAATAAAGTTGGCGAAGCAATAACAAAACAGCCATCATCTACTTCTCCGTTTGTCGGTGTTTTGTTCGTACTAATAACATCTAATGTTGAAGCAGGCATTTTAATATTGCCAAATGATTATCCTTTTAAAGAAATCGAAAAATCAATTTTAGAAAAATATGATAATGTTTCCTAATCTAAGTAAGCTACAGGACAACCGCATGGTGTTAAAGGCGCAAAAGGAATCACAAAATGCATAAACAGCTTGAAGAATGTTTAATTGACTATTTTGATTATCATCATTTAATTTTACTGCCTTCATTACGAGAGTTAAAGGATAAAGTCACTGATAATAAATTACGCTTACATCAAGCTATTGGTTTTAACATGGTTATAGCTCATGCTTTGGATTATTTATTAGCTATTGAAAAAGCCAGAGGCTCTGAAAAGAGCAGAGAAAGTTTAATGGAGCAGTTGGATAAAGGATATGCAGCTGATGGTGGTAAATTTCAAAATGGTAAATTTCAGTTAATTAATGCTGTTAACAATTCCATTAAACACATTCATCTCGATAAATGTCGGTACAAGAAAATAATAAATGAATATGGTAATATGAGCTTTCGGTTGCTTGTTGAAGAGGCCGGGATCATATACTTCCGGACAGATAATTATCAGTTTGATTACGGTCGTATTGTATTAAGGAATATATCCGAGGTTTTGAATTTTTCATACGATGATCCTGAAATAATTCTTGGGACATTAGACTGCGAGCCTATTTATTGCAGTGTTCCAGATCACTTGGACCCATCAGACCCGATGACTGCAATTGATCGCATGATTCACCATTGTAACCCCGTTTGTGTGGATTGTGGTGAAGGGGAAGAAGAATGTAATTGTAAAAAGTTTCTTTATTCCAAAGAAACCGGAGATTTTTGTCCAAGATTTGATAATGATTTTGATTTGGAATCTACGATTTCAGAAATTGGTAGTAGTTGGAAATAAATTACAGGCCTTTAATCGGAATAGGACTCCCCATGATGACGGATCACATACTAAAGCGGTTTGACTGATCTGAGGAATTAGTCTTCGGGGAAATATTTTTTAAGTGAGCTGAAAATAAGGCTAAATTTTTAAGGAAAAGCGGACTCCACAATGTCTATTTATGCTCATGATGCCTGGGATGGGGCCGAGATCAACATTTTGTAGCCCCATCTGCTTTAGGTGATGGAGTGCCGATGACCTCGATGAGTGGGTAGGCACGAGAAATCCTGAGATAGTTTGGGAAATCCCGGATTGAATTTTTTTGGTCCGGGTTTTTTATGCCCGGATGATCGGGAGGAAAAAAGAGTGAAGATGCAAAATAGTATGGTGAAGCTATCTGTGTTGATTTTTGCGCTTTATTTAGTGCCCCTGAACGTGTTGGCGGCAGACCCACCGCCAGAGGAGACAAGCGTTTTAGAAGAAATTGTGGTCAGTGCAACAAGAGCCCCGACCCCTGTTTCACAGCTGGGAAGTTCCGTGACGGTTATTACGTCGGAAGAGATTGAGGCCAGGCATCAGATGCAGGTTATTGATGTTCTGCGCAATGTGCCGGGTTTAAGTGTGGTTCAGACCGGCGCCAGGGGCGGGACCGTTTCCATCTTTATTCGTGGTACCGAAAACAGACATACCCTTGTGCTGGTTGATGGCGTTGAATTTCGAGATGCGGCCCAGACAGGCGCCAACGCAGATCTGCGTAACCTGACAACGGATAATATTGAACGGATTGAAGTTGTCAGGGGCTCCCAGAGTGTTCTCTACGGTTCTGATGCCATCGGCGGTGTTGTTAACATTATTACGAAAAAAGGACAAAAACAGCCAACCGGCTATGTTTCACTTGAAGCAGGCGCTTACAGCACCAAACACGGCGTGGCCGGCGGCTCTTTTGGCAATGATCATGTAACCACCTCTATTACTGTGTCCGGCACGGAAACCGATGGGTTTTCAACGGCCGGAGAAAAGGATGGAAACAATGAAGATGACGGATATGAAAATAAAAGTGCGGGCTTGAAAATCAATGCAACGCCCAGTCAAATTCTGGATCTTAATTTTAACCTTCATCTGTCAACGTCCCAGCAGGAGTCGGATGGATTTGGATACGATATAGATGGTAACTCGAAAACCCTGATAGATAACCTTGACACACTGGACACAGATGAAACAACAGGGCGTCTTGAAGGGATCTTCCATTTCCTGGAGGACCGCTGGCAGATGGCGGTGGGTGGATCTTACACCAGTATTGAAAGAGAGACGTACCTGCAATACGGTGGAGAATATGATTTTAAAGGGACAATAAGGAAATTTGACATCCAGAATACATTCTTTGTAGATGATCAGAATACCATTGTTGCCGGTGTTGAAACAGAAACGGAGACCTATGAAGACAATGCATTGGAAAAAAGGATAACCAATAATGCGATTTATTTGCAGGAACAGTTTACCGCAGGAAATTTTGCTGCGGCTATGGGCATCCGTTACGATGAACATGACGCATTTGGCGGAATAACCACCTGGCGTGTGGCCCCGACCTATACCATAAGCGCGACAGGCACACAAATTAAAGGATCCGTGGGGACAGGATTTAAAGCCCCCTCCCTTTATCAGCTTTATGGTCCGGATATTGATTATGGTGATTGGGGGTACTATGTCGTAGGAAACGAAAACCTGGAGCCTGAAGAGAGCATCGGGTATGACATCGGCATTGAACAGCCGCTGTTTAACAAACAACTGGTTATAGCGGTATCCTGGTTCTGGAATGATATTGATAATCTCATCGACTACAATGATACCGATAATTCAGTTGGATATTATAATATTTCCGGAGTTCAAACCCAGGGCATTGAGTCAAGCATCTCCTGGCATCCCTGTGATTATTTTAATATGCAGTTGGGATACACATATACCGACATTGAGACCAATGGAGAACAACTTTACAGGCGCCCGCTCCATAAAGGAACAGCGGATCTGAATTTTTATCCCATTGATAATCTGCAGGTTAACCTGAATGCAATCTATGTTGGTGAACGGAATGACACTTCCGAAAAACTGGAAGCCTATACCCTGGTCAACCTGGCGGCATCCTATCAGGTCTGCAAAAACGTGAAGGTCTATGGCCGTATAGAGAATCTTCTTGATGAGGAATATGAAGAAGCGGCCGGTTATGGGACAGCGGATCTGTCGGCCTATGCCGGGGTGATATTAAGTTTTTAAAATAACAGGGAAACCCATAATCAAAAGCGGGAAAAAGGCTGTTAAAACGCTTTTTCCCGCTTTTAATATTTTTAAGGGACCGTGATGGCTATGCCTGGGCCGCAGCCACGCCCCTGTCAAACGCCTCCATGTTCAAGGGAATAATTTTCGGCTTTGCTGAAAATTCCTCCTGGATGCATTTTTTCAAAAGATCCAGATCCACCACCTTGCTTTTGGCTGCAAATGCGGCCAGGGCAACAATGTTCGCAGCTCTTACGGATCCGGCCTCAATGGCAATCTCATTGACCGGCACCACCAGCTCAATCACATCCTTGCGCTGGCTTCTGACCGGAATCAGTGATGAGTTGATGAAGACAACCCCGCCGGGCTTGATGGTGTCCTCAAATTTTTCCAGGGAGGGCCGGTTCATGGCCACCAGGTGGGTGGGGTTTTTTATAATGGGTGATCCAATGAGCTTGTCACTGATCACAACGGTGCAATATGCGGTGCCGCCCCGCATTTCAGGTCCATAGGAGGGAATCCAGGCGACCTGGTATCCCTGCTTCATTGCGGCATAGGCCAGTAGCTTGGCACTGAGAAGAATGCCCTGGCCGCCAAATCCTGCAAATTTAATTTCTGTCTGCATGGGTCTCTCCCGATATTTTTAGGCCTCTTCAGGGGTTTTGTAATCGCCCAGTTCATAGTAAGGCAGCATATTTTCTTCGGCCCATTTCAAAGCATCGACGGGTGTCATGCCCCAGTTGGTGGGACAGGTGGAGATCACCTCCACAAAGCTGAAACAGGTGTTGTCCATCTGGTACTGGAATGCCTTTTTAATCGCCTTTTTACATTTATTCACCATCTGGGGCTTGAGCACGGCCTGCCGGGTCACATAACCCGGGGTCACAATTTCACTCATCAGATTGGCCATGCGAATGGGCATCCCTGTCAGGGCCGTATCACGGCCGGCAGGGGCCGTGGTGGCCCGCTGTCCCGGCATGGTGGTGGGGGCCATCTGCCCGCCGGTCATGCCGTAAATGGCGTTGTTGATAAAGATGACGGTAATTTTCTCCCCCCGATTGGCTGCATGAATGATTTCACCCATGCCGATACTGGCAAGGTCACCGTCTCCCTGGTAGGTGAATACCATCAGATCCGGACGTACCCGCTTGATACCGGTTGCCATGGCAGGGGCCCTGCCGTGGGCGGCTTCCTGGAAGTCACAGTCAAAGTAGTTGTAGATCAGGACAGCGCATCCCACAGGGGCGATGCCAACGGTCTTTTCCCGAATGCCTAATTCGTCTATGGCCTCGGCCACCAGTCGGTGGACAATGCCGTGGGTGCAGCCGGGACAATAGTGGGTGTAATTGTCTGTTAACGCCTCTGGCGTAGAAAAAGCTTTTCCCATTATTTTCTCCTTGACCGGCGCATTACCCGATCAGCTCTTTTACGATTTCGATGATTTTTTCAGGTGACGGGATTTCACCACCGCACTCCCCGTAAAATTCCACCGGTTTTTTGCCCATAACACAACGCTGGACATCCTCCACCATCTGACCCATGCTCATTTCAATACTGATAACGCATTTACAGCTATCTTTAGCTGCGGCATCATGCACCTGTTTTTCAGGAAAGGGAAATAAGGTCTTGGGGCGGAACATGGCCGCTTCAATGCCCTCTTCCTTGAGCATGTCAATGGCGGTGCGGCATACACGGCTCATGGTACCGTAGCTTGCCAGCAGAATTTGATACTCCCCGTCCGCATTATAAAGCTCATACTGAACATCTTCCTTTTTCATCTGTTCGTATTTGGCCTTGAGGTTCATGTTATGCTGGTTCAATTCAGTCGAATCCAGGAACAGAGATTTCACCAGATTCGGCTTTTTGCTCTTTCGGGTAGACATACCGTTGGTGGCCCAGTCATCCTTATTGCTGGGTTCGGTTTTCAGATCATCCGGAAATTCCACCGGTTCCATCATCTGACCGATCATGCCGTCACCCAAGATCATGACGGGATTTCTGTATTTTTCAGCCAGGGTGAATGCCTGCATGGTCATCTCCACGGCTTCCTGAACACCGTCGGGTGCCAGGACCATCAGATGGTAGTCCCCGTGGCCGCCGCCCTTGGTTGCCTGGAAATAATCACCCTGGGACGGCAGAATTCCGCCCAACCCCGGGCCGCCTCTCATGATATTGACAAATACGGCCGGGCACTCGGCCGCAGCAATATAGGAAATTGCTTCGCTCATCAGACTTATGCCCGGAGATGATGACGTCGTCATGACACGCTCTCCGGCGCCTGATGCGCCAAAAATCATATACCCCACGGCCACTTCACTTTCGCCCTGGAGAAACACACCACCCACTTCGGGCAGGCGTTTGCTCAGATATTCGGCGACTTCCGACTGGGGCGTGATGGGGTATGCAAAATAGTTTAGACAACCGGCCCTGATGGCGGCTTCGCCGATTGCTTCATTGCCTTTCATTAAGACTTTAGCCATTTTCTCTTGTCCTTTTATAAGAAAGTCTGGGTACGTTACTCAGATCTTTCAACCTTTGTTGTGGGCTATGCCTGGCAGTTGATATGTCAGGTCAGCCCATGGCTGTTATAAAAAATTAAGCACTTTGTTCTTCAACTATACTTATAGCCACATCCGGACACATGGTGCAGCAGATGGCGCAGTGAATGCAGTCCTCCGGTCTGGCCTGGAAGGCCGGAAAATGCCCTTTGGCATTTACCTTGTCGGTGATCTCAAGCACGTTTTTCGGGCAGAAATGCACACAAAGACCGCACCCTTTGCACCTTTCGGCATCAATAATGTGTTTATATGCCATTGTAAGTATTACTCCTTGGTGTTAAGTGCGTGTCCAGGGGAATGCCAGCAACCGGTCAATGGGCAGGATCGGGCAGGATATCCGTTCCGTGTCAAGTTGGGGCATAAGCCTGGTCGACGCTGTTATAAATTCAATATTAAGACCGGTGGCTTCGGATACCCGGGTCACCAGATTGTAACCGTCATAAATAATTTGCGGCGTGGTCTCGTCAAGAAGGTTGGCATTGGAAATCAGGCCCGTGACAGGGAGCTTTGCGGCGGCTTCGATCTGCGCCTTTATTTTAATGCAGCCTTGGACATCGCTGGTATTGGGTCGCAACGGGTTAATGACCTGCAGCAGTTTGACATGGCTTTTCTTAAGCACATCTGCCAGGGCGGCAAGCACAGTCACTCCTGCACCATCGCCACCTGCATCCAAAATGGTCACCTGGGCTGGATTTTTAATCATGTCACCCACAGCAGAGGTAAGGATGGGCAGATCCGCATGCATGTATTTTTTGTCCGGCAGCACCACTTCCACGCCTAAATCTTCCAGAGGTTTTTTGGCTTCCCTGCTTCTGAAATAGGGGTTGACCAGGTCCAGATCCGTTATCTTGACACTTTTTCCCGCTCGCCGGGAAACGACTGCCAGGTTGACGGCCGTTTCACTTTTGCCGCTGCCGTAATTTCCGGCTATTATAATGATGCCGCTGATATCGGGTAACATGCCGCCCTTTCTTTAACGGGTTAGAATACCATTAAATAATCATAAACTATGGATTAAATCAAATTGAGCAAGGTTTTTCAATGATATTTGCAAGAAATTAGAAACAAGATACAGGAAACAAGAGGGAGAAGCGCCTACAGCGGCCCTTTTAGCCCTGCATTGCTTTTTATAAGAAAGTTATGAGTATTGAGTAGTGAGATTTAAAACAAGCTGTTTTCTCACTACTCACATCTTTCATTGTTTGTTGTGTCCGTCAAGACATGGCCGTTATATAAAAAGAGCCTCGGCAAAATTGAAATCTGTTTTCCAGATCAACCTGTTGTTCCGAGTGCGTTGGCAATTGCATTAACACACTGCAAAAGGGCAAATAGATAATGGTCCTCTTTTTTCGACTTAGCGTTTTTAGCTTCGCGCCATTTTTGTAGCAATTCAACCTGCGCATCATGCAAATTATTAAGCGCCTCGGCTCTGAGTATGGTTGAGTAATAGTGATTAATGCGTCGTTCGTTAATTGGTCGTTTCAACACATCGACCACGATCTTACGCGTTAAGTCCAGTTCATTTTTAATCATCCCCATGATTCGGTCACGAATCTCCACCTCTTGAACCAACGAAGCATACTTTTCCATAATCCGCACATCCGTGGATGCCAGGCTACTGTCCAAATTTGTCATCACATAACGTGCAAAAGGATCGTATTCAACGAAATGAAGCAAATTTTCGTACGCCTTCGGGCTTTGGTTTTTCAGTTCATTCAAGGTGGAGCCGACACCATACCAACTGGTAATGTTGAAGCGCGATTGCGACCAGCTGAACACCCAAGGAATTGCCCGAAGGTCTTCCATGCTGCGTTTCCCGGTACGACGTGCCGGGCGAGAACCAATTTTGCTCGACTCGATAACATCAATTGGTGTTGCCTGGGAAAAGAAGGTGATAAAATCAGGATCGGAAATCAGCTGTCGGTAATAATGACGCCCCCGATCACCTAAGCGATGGAATAGACTCTCAACTTCTTCGTGCTTGCCTTTGGTATTTTCGTGTAACACGGTTTGTGCTGTAACACTCGAAACCATCAGCTCTAGATTATATGCTGCATTCACCAGGTTGGCATATTTTCTCTCAATGGTCTCGCCTTGCTCGGTAACCCGAAAATTACCATTTATTGATCCGTGCGGCAAAGTTTTGATGAACCAATGACTTGGTCCCGCGCCACGACTGATGCTGCCACCGGTACCGTGGAAGAAACGGATTTTCACACCGTGTTTTTCGCCTATTTGGGTCAATTTTTTCTGTGCCTCGTGCAAGAACCAGGCGCTCGCCAGAACTCCGCCGTCCTTGTTACTGTCTGAATAACCGATCATGACGTCCTGAATCAATTCACCATTGGGATTGTTACACGACTGCATCTGCAAACTTTTTTTTACAATCGGATGGCACAGATAATCGGCCAGAATGGCTGGGCTTAACTTCAAGTCTTCAATGGTTTCAAAAAGCGGCACAACTGGAAGAAGTGCACCCAGCTGATCGTTATTTTTTATAATTAAACCGACTTCACGCAGGAACAGGTAAACTGTAAGCAGATCTTCCGTATTTCGGGTCATGCTCACAATCAATTTTCCGAAAGCATTGGGGCTGTACTGTTGAACATGATCACTAACAACCTGAAAGGCCCCGATCACATTTTGTCCTTCTTGGTCAAGGTCGTTATGCTGCACCAAAAACGGACGGTTGATTTTCAGTTCCTGATCCAGGAAAGCGCGCCTTGCCTCCTGTGACGCGTCAATCTGCGCGGCTGCTTCAGCCCCAAGCGATGCGGTAATCAACTGTTTTAATGCCTTCTCATGATAGGCGCTGTTTTGGCGAATATCCAATTTTGCTAAATGGAAACCGAAGATTTTCAAAATTCGCTTTGTCCGACCAACATCAACATGGGCTATCTCGCCCATGCCACATTTTTCCAGCTCCTCGTATAGCAAGTTTAAGTCAGCAATCAAATTGATGGAACTGCGGTAACTATTGGGCTTATCTTCTAATTCAAGGTTGAATTCCCGGCTCAGATCAATCGGAATTTTCTGAATTAACATCAGTACATAAGCTTTAAATATTTCCTCGGTATGTTCTTTGAGCTCAATTTCGGCATTAACGCCAACGTCCTCTTGGAGTTCTTTAATCCGTGCAGCAAAATCCTTGCTCACGTCCGATATATTAAGATAGATACTGAGCTTTTGCGCCAAGTCTTTCAATTCATTTTTAATAATATAAAACGCATGAATACGCAGTTTTTTAAGCGTCTGTATGGTGATTTCCGGCGTCACCAGCGGGTGGCCGTCGCGGTCTCCGCCAACCCAGTTTCCGAATGAGAGCACCGGCAGTAAATCCGAGTTATTAAGCGCTTTCGGATCAAATCCGGATTCTTTCCAGGCTTGACGCAAACGCTTGTCCAGCATCATAATCACACTGGGAAAAACATGGGTCAGATAGTGCAGAATATTGTCCAGCTCCGACTCCAGCTGTGGCTTTTCAATATAGATCTCTCCAACATGCCACAAACGATGCAAAATATGTTTGATCTCCTGCCGAATGTCCGCTTGTTCAATCCGGGTATACATTTGGTTCTCGCGTTTAACGAGCAACAGATATAATCCACGGTATGCCTGTAACACCACAGGGCGTTTGGCTTCTGTCGGATGCGCAGTTAAAACCGGTTCGACCAAAACTTTAGGCAAGACGTTTAGAATTTGGGACTCGGTGATACCTTTGGACTTCAAATATTGGAATTGATTCGCCCACAGTCCGTTCACCTGAGCCATGTTTTCATCTTCTTTACGTCGACGACTTTGTACCGCTCCATTCACCTCGACCAGATTTAACAGCTGAAAACACATCGACATCATATGGATGTATTCATTGCTTGTTAGGTCTGAATCTGAGGGAAGTGTAGCGTTTATCCATGGAAGCAAACCAACCAGCTTCTGCTGATTATTTTCCTCCAGCACCTCTTTAAAGCACTTCAATAGAAAGTGAAGATCGTCATAGGGTTTGCCCAATGCATTTCTGACTTGGGTGAAGACCGTGTGCATAGTATTTTATTTACCTATTGGTGTGACTGCTCCCCTCCTGAATCAAAGATTCAGAAGGGCTTCTAAGCGACCGAGGTCGCTAACGTGTCCAGCCCGACACGCAAAATGTTTATGGCTGCATTATGATCGCGGTTTGCAACAAAACCGCATGAGCAACGATGCGTACGAACAGACAAGGATTTCTTGACAATTTGACCACAGGCCGAACACTTCTGGGAGGTATACTGTGGCGGTACGCCTATGATCTGTTTGCCTTGTTCAATAGCCTTGTATTTCAGATACAGCAAAAACTGATACCATCCGGCATCATTGATGGACTTGTTCAGACCAGCCTTGATAGAGGCTCTGTTAGGCAGGTATTTTCCATCTTTATCCTGAACAGGCTTTGGTCTGCGGGAGATCCCCTGGATGTTCAACTCCTCATGGCAAATTACATTGCCGAGCTTGAGTACGGCATTCGCAGTCTTGTGCAAAAAATCATGTCTCTGGCAACGGATTTTGTAATGGCATTTCCGGATTGCTTTAAGCAACTTGTACCACTTGGCAGACCGTTTCTTTGCCTTGACAAATCGTCTTTGCAAACGGGCAAGTTTATCCAGGGATTTTCTCAGGAACTTAGGGGTTGACACATGGGAACCGTCAGAAGCATACAAAAAATCGTTCAACCCAAGATCAATACCAATGGAATTTTGCAAATCCTGTTCAGGCTCAATATGCTTCTTGAAGTTTCGAAAACCGGGGGTCTCGCCATTTTCGATTCTGCGGAAAAAGGCTTGATACCCGTTGTCCAGGCGGCGAAGAACGTCCTGCAACACTTGAGAATAAACACCTTTATACCAGGGACGTTCGATTTTCAGTTGGGGCAATTGATTTTGTTGTTGGTTGTAGGAAATTGTTGTTCCATCTTTTTCATAGACTTCGATCCGTTCCTTCAGATTCCAGTTATACAACAGGTGTCTGCACATGGAAAACTGATTTTCCAAGTTAGACACCTGTGCCCTGGTTGGGTAGATGCGGTACTTGAAAGATTTTTTGATCAACAATTTCATAGCTGTTTGCCCTGGTTTTCAACATATTTTTTTACGTCACTCAAAGTTACCTGTCCAACCGAAGCAAGGAAATATGATGGAGACCAAAAGGCTTTACCCCATAGTTCTTTTTTGACCTCTGGAAATTCTTTTCTAATCATACGAGAAGTAACAGATTTCAGGCTATTGATAAATTTAGACAAGGTAACCGATGGTTTTGACGCAAAAAGTATATGGATATGGTCTTTATCTGTTTCTTGCTCAATAATTCGTATTCCAAAGTTAGATGCTATATTGACCACAAGCGACTTCAGCCTTTCTGATATTGGATCCGTCAAAACCTTACGTCTGTATTTTACACAAAACACAAGATGGAACTGAATACAATAAACCGAATGGCAACCCATATCAATCTCATATTTCATATGAGGAAAAATACAAAGAACAGAGTATGAAGTCAACAACAAACTATGCCGATTCATCCCCCCCACCGAATCACAGATTCGGAAGGGGCACTTCTCGGCGGAAAGTTAAAAAACACACGAATTATTTATCAGTTCACGAAGATTGTCAAATTTGTAGTGGATGGATGAATACAAAAAACGACAAAACCCCTGGAAAATCTCTTTTCCAGGGGTGGTTCTACGCCTAATTGTGCAAAAAGCGTTGGATCAGGAGAATTCGCCGTGCAGGTACTCTTTGGTCAGTTGTTCCTGGGGATTTTCAAATAGTTCTTTTGTGGGGCCCATTTCAACAAGGTAGCCGGTCCGGCCGCCCCTGGAGATGTCCACCGCAAAGAAAGCAGTCTGGTCCGCCACACGCATTGCCTGCTGCATATTGTGGGTTACGATGGCAACGGTGAACTGTTCTTTCAGTTTCACCATCAGCTCTTCGATCTGGCGGGTGGCAATGGGGTCCAGTGCGGAGCAGGGTTCGTCCATGAGAAGAACACGGGGTTCCGTGGCAATGGCTCTTGCAATGCACAGACGCTGCTGCTGGCCGCCGGAAAGGGACAGTCCGTTGTTTTTAAGTTTGTCCTTTACCTCTTTCCACAGGGCAGCACTTCTGAGGGCCTTTTCAACCTTTTCTTGCATGTTCCCTTTATAACGATTCAAGCGCAGGCCAAATGCCACATTGTCAAAGATGGACATTGAGAACGGGTTGGGCTGCTGGAACACCATCCCGATGTTGCGACGAACCGACACGGGGTCGATATTGGCGGCATAGATATTGACTCCGTGGAAACGAATATCCCCCACAAACCGGAACCCCCGGATCAGGTCATTCATGCGGTTGATACTTTTAAGCACCGTACTTTTACCACAGCCGGAAGGCCCGATAAAGCCGGTGATCTGGTTTCTTTTGATGGGTACGTGGGTGTCCCGGACAGCAAGGAAATCCCCGTAATAAATTCGTTCGGCTTTACAATCCAATGCAACATCCGTCGGCAGGTCGTTTTCATAGGTTTCGTTTGCATCTATTTCTTTTAATGCTTCCATGAGCGTTTATACTCCCTTGTTCATGATTTAAAGCTATCGTTTTATTTTACCACCGATGGTGCGGCTGAGAATGTTGAGGATAAATACCAGTACAACGAGGATCAGCGATGCGGCCCAGGCCAGTTCAATAAGATTTTCATAGGGGCTGGATGACCAGTTGTAGATCAGTACGGCCAAAGATGCCGTGGGATCGTTGGGGGAAAGCCAGCTTTCGGAAAAAAGTGCTGTGAACAGCAACGGTGCCGTTTCTCCGGCAGCCCTGGCCACTGCAAGGACAACACCTGTGATGATGCCTGGCATGGCAACGGGTAAAATGACCTTTATCAGGCTCTGGGCCGGGGTGCACCCCATGCCGTAGGCTGCTTCGCGCATGGGGTTGGGCACCATTTTAATGGCTTCTTCGGCCGTGAGCATGACGGTGGGGATCATCAGCAGGGAAAGAGCAATGCCCCCGGCCCATGCAGAGTAATGACCCATGACAAGGACAACAATAGCATAGGCAAAAACGCCGGCAATGATAGATGGCAGACCGGTCATGGTTTTTGCGCAGAATCTGGCAATTTCGGAAATTTTGCTGTAGGGGTCAAGTTCTGCCAGATAAATTGCTGCCAGGATGCCAAAAGGGACGCTGATCAAACCGGCAATACCCACCATAAAAGCGGTACCCAAGATGGCATTGCCGAATCCGCCGACCCCGGCGCTGTCAAAAGCACCTGGCGGCAGGGTGTAGAACAGTTGAAAGGTCAGTCGCTTGCCGCCCCGGTAGAACAGCATGATAAGAACTGAAAATAAGGGAATACATGCTGTGATCGCGCAGACAATGGTGATGGCGCTTAGAATGATCGATTTAAGCGCCCTTGGCTCCATGGGCTGACGTTCCAACTTCGGGTGTTCAAGGCCGGTCTGGCTCATCTTTTATCTCCTCCCTGTGTTGTCTTGGCAACAATGACAGCACCTGCAATATTCACGAGCAGGGTAATCAGCAAGAGTACGCAGGCGGCATACATCAGCGCGCCGGTTTCAAGTCCTCGATCTGCTTCGGGAAAGGTGTTGGCCAGAAGGGCGGCAATGGTGTCTGCCGGGGAAAGGACGGACAGCGTAACGGTGGACATACTGCCGATAAGCATGGCAAGGGCCATGGTTTCACCAAGTGCCCGGCCAAACCCCAGTACAAGGGCACCGAAAATACCACCGGATGCCGTGGGCAGCAAAACCAGCAGAATGGCCTCCCAGCGGGTGGTGCCCATGCCAAAGGCCGCCTCCTTGGTTTTCTGGGGTATGGCTTTGAAGGCATCCTGGGAAATGGCTGCAACCGTGGGCAGGATCATGATGGACAGCACCAGTGCTGCCGGAAGAAGGCCCAGGCCCGAAAGCCGGGTGGAAAAAAAAGGAATCCAGCCCAGATACTCGTGCAGAAAATTGGCAAAGGGACGGATCAGGGGAACCAGAACATAAATGCCCCACAGCCCGTAAACAACGCTTGGGATGGCGGCAAGCAGTTCAATAATATTTTTTAATGTAATTTCAATTTGATATGGAAGAAAATCCTGGGTAATGAATATTGCAATGGTGATTCCGAAAAAACCGCCAAGGATGAGGGCAAGAAACGAACTGTAAAGTGTTCCCCATATTTGGGGCAGAAGACCGTACAAATCTTCGCTTGAATCCCAGGCAGAGGTGAACAAAAAGTTGATTCCCAGATCCGAAAAAGCCGGCAGCGCTTCCCCTCCGATTTTATAGACGATGAAGGCCAGCAGGAAAATGGTGGCCCAGGTAAAGGCGCGGGTCAGAAACCTGAATGATTTGTCAAAAAAAATGTCTCCCGGGGTGGGCGGTTTGGATAATGTCCTGCCACCGATGTTACCCAAAGATTCATTGTCGGCCATTTTTTTTTAGTCTCCGGAATAAGAAACAGGGCACTTTCATTTTAATCATGAAAGTGCCCCTGATCAAGTAAGAGGATAAATCTTATTGAATGTTTTTGGAAGCGGCTTTAACTTTTTCTACAACACTTTCGGGAAGGGGGATATAACCGGCTTTGTCGGCTATTTTCTGACCTTCATCCAGGCAGTATTCAACCATGTTGCGAAGCGCTTCGGCCAATTCTGCGCTTTTATTCTTTTTGTAGAACATCATCCAGGTAAAGGTTACAATGGGGTAGGATGTATCGCCTTCAGGATCGTCGATGAACACGATCATGTTTTCGGGCAGCACAGCGTTGGCAAGTCCCGCAGCACCTCCTTCAGGTCCGGGGCATACAAATTTGCCGGCTTTGTTTTCCAGGCATGCCGTGGGCAGTTTGTTCAGCTTGGCAAAACCGTATTCGGTGTAACCGATGGCGCCAGGCGTCTGGCGGATGGCGGAAGATACACCGTCATTTTTTTTGCCTTTTACCATGTTGCCGGCGGACCACTGAACCATTGTGCCCTGGCCTACAGCAGATTTGAAATCAGAAGAGATGGCGCTTAAGTGACCGGTGAAACCAAAGGTCGTTCCGGATTTGTCAGAACGCACAACAACGGTGATGGGGGTATCAGGCAGTTTTACGCCGGGGTTGGCAGCAACGATTTTGGCGTCATTCCATTTGGTGATCTTGCCCAGGAAAATTTCGGGATATACGTTCCTGGGCAGTTTGAGTCCGTCAATGCCGGGCAGGTTGTAGGCGATAACAATCGCACCTGCGGTCATGGGCAGCAGCTGAACACCCTCGGGTACCTCATCAATTTCGCTTTGCTTCATGGCTGCGTCACTGGCACCGAAATCAACGGTGTGGCCAATGAAGTTTTTGATGCCGCCACCGGAACCGATGGACTGGTAATCCACTTTGATTTCGCCATTGGTTTTTTTGGCAAAGTCTTTGAACCATTCGCTGTAAATTGGTGCAGGAAAGCTTGCGCCGGCACCGGTGATTTTGATTGGCGCTGCAGTTGCGGAGCCCGCAATCATGAAGGATGCTGCAACGGCAGCGGATAAAGCAACATTAAGTAAAGATTTGAGTTTCATTTGATTCTCCTAATTGTTAACATTTCAAACTATACTTTTGGGTTAAGGGTTAAGAATTAACACGATCAACATTACTACTTTATTACTACTCTTGAAATGTTATGATTTTGTTAAGATTTGATGAGGGGCTTGTAAGTCAAAACAGCAGGAGGAGAAAAGGCGCTTTAGGCGTAGATTTCAAGGATTTTGCCGGCGTCAAAACGGCCGGATCAGCAATTCCGGATTGGCTTGGGCTTCAAGGAACTTTGCAAATTTCTTTTTTATTTTTGGCAGTTTATATAATTTACCCATCATATCCTTTTTTGTAGCTTTGGCAAGGCTTGACGGGTCAAAATATGCTTTGGCATTGTCCACCGTCAGAACAAAAGGGGGCTTGCCGCCACGGACAAGAATACTGCTCATCAAAAGAGCGCCGGTCCGGTGGTTGCCTTCAAAAAAGAGCTGGGGCTGGCTGACATGGAGAATATATAGGCCGGCGGCGCGTTTCCAGGGAGTTATATGCTTATGATTCTTTGCCCAGGAACGCAGGTCTTTGATGCAGAATTCCTTCTGGCTGTAAAACCGGTCGCTTGTGGCCAGGATGTGTTGTTGGAAATCCTTTCTTTTTTTTAAGTCCTCCCCGCACAAGACAATATGGTTAAGTTCAAGGAAATGGTGCAGCCCGTCCTGCTCCACCAAGCTTAAATCCTGGTCAAGCAGGGTGTTGATGTAACGGTAGCCGGCAAGCATGTTTTCGACAATTTCATTGCGCATGGGTTCCCGGCGCATATCCAGGCTGTCGTTAATATGTTCGAAATTTTTTTGAACCGTCCTAAGATAATATTCCACGCCCTCAAGATTAATCCTGAATTTAGCAGGCATTTTTTCACCAAGTTGTAATGGTCAACAGATACGGGCAGCCAGAGCTGTGTTTGTTCTGCCTGCTGTGAGAGCCATGGGTTATGGCTACAGTAGAGCAGGCCTTCGGTTTTTGTCAAGGCGCAGGTTCAATTCTTAACGGTCCTTAACAGGTCGTTAATAATAGGGGGCAAGGCCTGGGGAAAAATTTTCAAAACTGCAAATTTTTTCTTCCAATTCAAGATCAAGGCCGGATTCAGCCTGATTTGGATGAGGTTCCTGTGGGTAGAGAAATTTCTTGGCAAACCCAGGAATTTTTGGACCGGCAATTTGAATACTTTGCTGCTGGTTGTCCTTTTCGATAATGACCTGCCTGTCTTGATTCAGTTGAATCGGTATATTCGGGTAGCGCATTGACGGGGCAGCGCGCAAGGCCGTGGCATGGTATTTCACTGTCAGGGTCAAGCCTGAAAGATCCAGGCCGTTGGGCCACAGACTCCCGGGGATGGTAATCCCCTCTTTGTCGGTGGTCCAGTCTGTTCCTTTTTTACCTTTTGTTTCAAGATATTTTGAAATGTTGTTGACCGAACTTAAGTCTCCTGAAAGGGTCATGGTTCGGATAAATCCGGTGGGTGTAATGTCCTCCCACCCATTTTTGATAAGATTTGCATTTCGTTTCCTTGCCGCAGCTTTCTGGAATTGCTGGCGATAGGTGAATGCGCAATAATTTATGGGCAGGTTTATGTTATTATCCAGGCTGTATTGAATAAGTTCAAGGGCCGTAAGCTCGGTTTCAAGCACAGCCACCCCGGGACCATGCAAAAATGTGTAGCCTCGCTGAATCAGTTTGGGCAGGTTGAAATGGGTACACCGGATCTGGTGAAGGTTGAGATAATTGACCCCAAGGTCGGCAAGTGTTTTGAGAAGGGGCTTTGTTCGTTCCAGATCCTCGGGGATTGCCGGGATTTCGACCGTTACAATGGGGATGATTCCCACGGCCTTTTTCAGGTTATCCAGGGCATAGTCCACGGCGGACAAATCAAAACGAATTTCCTTAAGTCCATTGTCTCTAAGGATTTTCAGCCGATCTGTGGTGACAAGGATGCCGTTGGTATACATCCATATATGGGAAAGATCAGGCGCATCCCGGCCAAGGAGATCTAAAAAACGGGTGATCCGGTCAAAGCTGATCATGGGTTCTCCGCCGCTGAACGCCACGCCCCGGATGCCAAATTTTTTTACATAGTCTGCATAGTCCTTTGGCCGTTCAAATTCAATTGAACTTGTCATTGGCGGACCCGGGTCTTTTTGTTCCGATGGACAGTAAAAACATCGTGCGTTGCAGATGCCGTTTATGAACAGGCATGACCAGGTTCCTTGTCCGCACAGGGCACAGCCCGGGGATAGGGCGTGGGTATACAGTTTGGTGCCGGCAAACTCCCACCTGGCTTGGGTGTGGGTGGATATCTCATCAAGCAGTTCTCTTCGCAGGGCTTCAGCAGCGCTGGTTGCCCCAGGGGAAAGCCAGTGCATGGTGTGGTAAAGATCCGGGAACGCTTTGCGGGTTTTGTGGATTTGAGCGGCCATGTCCATGGAGTTTTTCCTTTGTTTTACTTAGGGCCTCGGAAGAAATAAATCCGGCATAAACTCTGCGGAGTGTATTTTTTCGAGCCCCTTGCATTGAAAAGCACGGGAACATTCTGCAGGATAGGTGCCATGAGATGAATCAAGTGTGTTTTATTTTTAACCGTTTGATTTTTTAACAACTGTTTTTTTTTATTAAAAAAGTGGAATGGTTTGAAGGTTGATAGATGAGACAGAATAATTCCTATTTATAATTTTTTAGGAATTTATAGTTCGTTGCCGTTAAGGTTTCGGACCCGTGAACCAACCTGGCCGCAAGCAGGGAAACTCTTTGCTCTTTGAAACCTATTAGAGCCCGCATCGGCGGGCGTGTAGCCCTATCGGTAATCTGTTTTTCTTTTCTGAATCACCTTGATGCGCTCACCTTGCGACCATGAAATGTTTTGATTGTAAAGTATCGGAAAAGGCTTGTTATCAAGGTCGGGTGGTCTGAAGAAATTTCGTTTAGGAAAAACCGCTTTTGTTGGGAATCGTCCGAAAGGCTATTTTTACTGGTCGGGGCGAGAGGACTTGAACCTCCGACATCCTGCTCCCAAAGCAGGCGCGCTACCAGGCTGCGCTACGCCCCGATAAAATAAAAACAACATTTATCATTTGGAATAAAAAAAATCAAGATCAATCTTGCCTGTCAGCCCCGTCCCATAATTTTGAAATGGAGTCAAAAGCTACATGGCACAGGCGTTGGCCTATCTATGGGGGTGTGGCAATTTCCTTGACACCACCATGAAGACGGGGTATCTTAATAAACTTTGTGTAAAGTGTTTGTGCCATGTAATGAATCAGTTAGGGTACAATTATTATTTTTTGAAGGTGCGTTGAAGAAAAAACGCCAATTAACAGGATTAAACAGGACAAAATCATGCAGGTAAAAATCGAAGATCAGAGCAGTATTAAAAAAGTGCTTTCTTTTGAAATTCCTAAGGAAACAATTTCCAAAGAGTTAGATAAAGCCTATGCCAATTTGAAAAAAACGGTCGAGATCAAAGGTTTTCGAAAAGGAAAAGTTCCCAGAAAAGTGCTTGAAAACCGGTTTGCCGCAGACGTTCATGCCGAGGTTGCTCCGCGCCTGATCCAGGAATCTTTTATTGAAGCTGTTGAAAATCATAAGTTGGATATCGTGGGCGGGCCCCAACTTGATCCGCCGGAACTCAAGCCGGATGCTGATTATGCATTTGAGATCACTGTGGAGGTTAAACCCCAACTGGATGATATTGATTTCCAAGGTCTTGAAATTAAAAAGACTCTTTATGAAGTAAGCGAGGCTGAGATTGAAAGCCAGATATATATGCTGCAAAAGACCATGGCCACAAAGCGGAAGGTAGAAGAAGCGCGTCCGGTAAAAGAAGGCGACTTTGTTCTGATTGATTATGAAGGCTTTTTAAATGGCGAAGCCTTTGAGCATACCCCTAAAGTTGAAAATTATGTTACGGCTATTAACATGGCGCCGTTGCCTAAGGAATTTTCCGAAAAACTTATCGGTGCCATTCCGGTTCAGGATCTGGACATTGAAGTGGTTTACGCAGATGATTTTCATGATGAGAATCTGAAAGGAAAAACCATTGAATATAAGGTTACACTTAAGGAGATCCAGGAAGAGGTGCTGCCCGAAGCCAATGATGATCTTGTAAAAGGCCTTGAACAATACAAAACCCTTGATGAGGTAAAAGCTGCCATCCGGGATAACCTGGAAAAAGGGATTGCCCAGAGGGTCAAGCATGAGATGAGCGAACAGGTTTTTAGTCAAATCCTTAAAAAAATAGACTTTGAAGTTCCTCAAGCCCTGGTTGAAGGTGAGCTTAACGGGATTATTTCCGAAACGGAACAAGCCTATTCCCAGAACAATACCTCCCTTGAAGAAGTCGGCTTAAGCCGGGAACTTATGCAGGAAAAATACAGGTATGTGGCTGAAAAGCAGGCCCGCCGTCACCTGGTTCTGGATAAGATGATTGCCCAGGAGAAGATTGAGCTTAGCGATGAAGAACTTGATGCAAGCTTTGAAGAGATGGCCCAGGCCATGAGTGCGACAAAAGATGCCATCAAGAATTTTTTCAACCTGGACCAGCGTCAGCTTGAATATTATAAACATACTCAGCTTGAAAAAAAGGCCATTGATCTTATAATAGAAAAAAGCAGCGTAATTGAAGTGACGCCGGAAGATGCGCAAGCCGCTGATGCACAAACTGAAGAAGAAGGTGCAGAAGCGTAAAAAATAATATTTTAGATCATGACAAGGAGTTAAATCGTGCCTCTTATTCCAATGGTTGTTGAGCAGAGCAATAGGGGAGAACGTGCTTATGATATCTATTCACGGCTTTTAAAAGACAGGATTATTTTTTTAGGATCTGCCATCGACGATGAAGTTGCCAACCTCATTGTTGCACAGATGCTGTTTCTTGAATCCGAAGATCCTGATAAAGATATCAATTTTTATATCAATTCCCCGGGCGGCGTTGTTACAGCAGGCATGGCCATATATGACACCATCCAGTACATCAAGCCGGATGTGGCAACGGTGTGTATTGGCCAGGCAGCCAGTATGGGGGCGCTGCTTCTTACTGCCGGAACAGCCGGCAAACGGTTTGCCCTGCCCAATGCCAGGATTATGATTCATCAGCCAATGGGGGGGGCCCAGGGCCAGGCCACTGACATCAAGATTCAAGCCACCGAAATTTTAAGAATGAAAGATGTTTTGAACGAAATTTTAGCAAAGCATACGGGACAGGATATTGAAAAGGTTGCAGCTGATACGGAGCGTGATTTTTTCATGTCCGGGCAGCAAGCTTTGGAATACGGCATTGTTGACCGTGTGGTCAGTGACAGAAGCCAATTGGAAGAGACCTCTGAGGAGGAAGCGTCAAAGGAGTCATAAAATATGGCCAAAAAAGAGGATACAAACGATCAGTTTTTCTGCTCATTCTGCGGTAAAAACCAAAAGGAAGTAAAAAAGCTGATAGCCGGGCCCAGCGTATATATATGCAATGAATGTATTAAGCTGTGCGGTGAGATTATTGAAGATGAAGAAAAAGAGCTGGCTGTCGAGCCCGAGGGTGCCAAGGAATTCATGGTGCCAAAGCAGATCAAGGAGCAGCTTGATTCATATATTATAGAACAGGATCGTGCCAAAAAAGTTTTGTCCGTGGCGGTTTACAACCATTATAAACGTCTGGCTTCACATCTGGTAAAAAGGGGTGATGACGTCGAGATTCAGAAAAGCAATATTCTGATCATAGGTCCCACCGGATGTGGGAAAACCCTTCTTGCCCAGACGCTTGCCCGGTTTCTGGATGTCCCTTTTGCCATTGCCGATGCCACGGCCCTGACCGAAGCCGGCTATGTTGGCGAGGATGTGGAGAATATCATTCTTTCACTGGTTCAAAATGCTGATTATGACATTGAAAAGGCCCAGAAAGGTATCATCTACATTGATGAGATAGATAAAATCTCCCAGCGGGGGGACAACCCTTCAATTACCCGGGATGTCTCCGGAGAGGGGGTTCAGCAGGCCCTGCTCAAGATCATTGAGGGTACAATCGCGTCAGTACCTCCCAAGGGGGGAAGAAAACATCCCCAGCAAGATTATGTAAAGGTGGATACCTCAAATATCCTGTTTATCTGCGGTGGGACCTTTAATGGTCTTGAGAAAGTGGTTGAGCGCCGTTTGACCCAGAAGACCATGGGATTTGGTGCCAAAATCGCAGATAAAAAGGATGTGAATATCGGAGAGCTGCTGGAGCGGGTAAAGCCCGAAGATTTGATTAAATTCGGTCTGATCCCCGAATTTTTAGGACGCCTGCCTATCATAACGTCCATAGGTGAACTCAATGAAAGCTCTTTGGTCAAGATTCTGACCGAGCCAAAGAATGCACTGGTTCGGCAGTATCAGGAGCTTTTTCGCATTGAAGGGGTAAATCTGCAGTTTACGGATGAGGCCCTTGAAGCCATGGCCAAGGAAGCCGTTACCAGAAAATCCGGGGCCAGAGGGCTGCGTGCCATTATGGAGGAAACCATGATGAACATCATGTATGAACTTCCTTCCAAAAAAGATGTGGTTGAATGTGTGGTGGGCGAAGAAGTGGTGTTAAACAACGAGGATCCCATCTTGCTGTATGAACAGCCCAAAAAGCAGGCTTAGATAGAAAGTTTCCATCCATGATCAGTATTTCCCGTTTTTTCAATCCTGAGGATGGACATGAAAAGGAGAAGAAAACTCTTCCTTTGGTGCCGCTGAGGGATATTGTTCTCTTTCCCTTTGTGACAACCTCTATTTTTGTGGGAAGAGAAAAATCCATCAAGGCGCTTTCCCAGGCCATGGGCGGAGATAAGAAAATTTTTCTTACGACCCAGAAAGATCCTGATGTTCTGAAACCCACTATTCAGGATCTTTTTCAGGTGGGAACCGAGGCCCGTATCACCCAGTTGTTACGCCTGCCCGATGGTACGGTAAAGGCATTGGTTGAAGGGGTTTGCCGGGGCTGTATCATTAAAATGTTTGATCAGGACAGTTTTCAGGTTGTTGATTATGTGGGCGTTCCTGAAAAACAGTTGACCGATGCCAATACTGAGGCTTCCATCCGGACGGTTCATGAAGCGTTTCAGCATTATGTCGCCTTGTCCGGAGTGGTTTCCAAAAGTTTTTTCAAGGGGCTGCATGCCTTGGAGCAGTATCCGTCAAGGTATGCCGATACCATTGCCGCCCAACTGCCTTTCAAGGTTCAGGATAAGCAGAAGTTGTTGGAGTGCGGTGATATTGAAGAACGTTTCTTTTTGCTCCTAAAGTTTATCCAGAAAGAGACTGAAGTTTTTTCCATGTCCCAAAAGATCAAGGGCAGGGTCAAAGAACAGATGGATAAACTTCAAAAACGCCATTACCTTAACGAGCAGATGCGGGCGATCCGAAAGGAAATGGGCGAGGATGGCCAGGGTGCTGAGTTTGTTGATCTTGAAAAAAGGATCAAGGCCAAGCGCATGCCTAAAGAGGCCGCTGGTGTTGTGCGATTAGAGTTGGAAAAGCTTAAGCTGATGTCTGCAACCTCCTCGGAAGCAACAGTGGTTAGAAATTACATCGACTGGTTGGTCTCCCTGCCCTGGTACCGGAAAAAACGCGTCAAAAATGAACTTGTGAAAGCTGAACAGATTTTGGATCGGGACCATTACGGTTTGCAAAAACCCAAGGAGAGAATCCTTGAGTATCTGGCTGTGCAGATTCTGGTTAAAAAAATAAAAGGTCCGATTCTGTGTCTGGTGGGACCTCCGGGGGTCGGCAAGACATCCCTTGCCCGGTCTGTGGCGGCGGCCACCGGACGTTCCTTTGCCCGGATTTCCCTGGGTGGGGTCCGTGATGAGGCCGAGATTCGAGGGCACCGAAGAACCTATGTAGGTGCTATGCCTGGAAAGATTATCCAAACCTTGAAAAAAGTGGGATATAATAACCCGGTATTCTGCCTGGACGAAATTGATAAAATGACCAGTGATTTTAGAGGTGATCCCTCTTCCGCTCTTCTGGAGGCTCTGGATCCTGAACAGAACAGGAATTTCAACGATCATTATCTTGAAGTTGATTACGATCTGTCAGAAATTTTGTTTATCACCACAGCAAACACCCTGTATGAGATCCCGGCTCCCCTGCGTGACCGCATGGAGGTGATCCATATACCAGGGTATACCGATTATGAAAAATATCAGATTGCCACCGGCTACCTGATTCCCAAGCAGATGCAGGAAAACGGGCTGGATGACCGCGAAATCTATTTTTCAAAAGCTGCTGTTGAAATGATTATCAAGCAGTACACCAAGGAAGCCGGGGTGAGAAATCTTGAGCGTGAGCTTTCTTCTGTGCTTAGAAAAATTGCCACGGAAATCGTGCGGACCAATACACGTAAAAAATATCAGGTTACGGCAAATACGGTTTCAAAATATCTGGGGCAGTCTAAATTTAGAAATTCCATTCTGGAGCAGGAAGATAAAACCGGGATTGTTACCGGGCTGGCCTGGACCCAGGCAGGCGGTGAGCTTTTAACCATTGAGGCTGTAACTATGCCGGGCAGGGGAAAAGTCATGGTTACCGGAAAACTTGGGGATGTGATGAAGGAAAGCGCTCAGGCAGCTGTATCTTATGTCCGTTCAAGGAGTGGCAGTCTTAACATCAGGGAAGACTTTTACAAGGATACAGACATCCATATCCATGTGCCCGAAGGGGCTATTCCAAAGGATGGGCCTTCAGCCGGCATTGCCATGTGCACGGCAGTGGTTTCCATTCTCACTGGTCGCCCCGTAAGCCGGACAGTGGCCATGACAGGGGAAATTACGCTTCGCGGACGGGTACTGCCCATTGGCGGCCTAAAGGAAAAGCTTCTGGCTGCCCATGCCAATGGGATTAAAAAGGTTATTCTCTGTGAGGAAAATAAAAAAGACATCATAGACGTTCCCAAAACGATTCAAAACCAGCTTGATATCGTCTATGTGGAAAGTATGTCTGAAGTGCTTGAGCATGCCTTGGTCGTATAGTGTCTGCCTTTTAACAAGTTCTTTGGGCATGTCAAAATAATAAATCGCTGCACTTGAATGAGTGCCGCGATTTTTTTTATTTTTAAAGATATGGGAACGTACTGTCTTTATACGCCATCTTCGATTATGGACAAAAACTGTGACATGGCTGTGACTTCATCTAACGACGCAAGGCTGCGGCGAATATTCACCATGGCCTCATATTCTTCAGGTTCCATGAGCAGATCTTCTTTCCGGGTACCGGATTTGTTGATATTAATGGCCGGCCAGATTCTTTGTTCAGCACACTCCCTGGACAGATAAAGATCCATATTGCCGGTGCCTTTGAATTCCTGGAAAATAACATCATCCATACGGCTGCCGGTCTCGACCAGAATGGTAGCGATGATTGTAAGGGAACCGCCGTTCTCAAGTTTTCGGGCACCCCCAAAAATTTTTCTGGGAAACTCCATTGCATTGGCGCCAAGGCCGCCACTCATGGTTTTGCCATAGGAATCGGTATCAATATTAAACGCCCTGGTCATCCGGGTTAAAGAGTCGATGAAAACTACGGCATCCTGGCCTATTTCCGTGCATCTGATAGCCGCGTGCATCGCAAGTCGGGTCATCCTCATATGCTGGCCGGTTTGTTGGTCAGCAGAAGAATAGAGCACATGGGCCTCTTTCAGTCCTCTTTGGAAATCGGTAACTTCCTCAGGCCGTTCATCCACAAGTAGGACAAATACCTCGGCATCAGGGTGATTGAGAACCACCGAATTGGCCATGTGTCTTAAAATTGTTGTTTTTCCGGATTTTGGCGGGGAGATGATCAAACCTCGCTGCCCCATGCCGATCGGAACAATCAGATCCAACGCTTTTCCTGTTAAGTCATCAGGCCCCTGGGCAAGATGGTACCTTTCAAAGGGGTTGATGCTGACCTGCTCCTGGAGCATTGGCGTTCTTATGAACTCGTCAAAGGGAAGGTTGTTGATGGTCTCAATACGTATGAGCGCAATGTTTACATTCTGTGGGCTCTTTTTTTCTCCATAACCCTGAATAAAGCTTCCTTCCCTGAGATTGAGTTTGCGTATCAGGCTGTTGGGTACATAGGGATTTTCAGGCTTGGGATTGAAATTTTCTTCAATATTCCTTAGAAAACCAAACCCCTTGTCCATGATTTCCAGGTATCCCTGAACAGGTTCCATTATCGACTCCTAAATTAAACTTTTGCTGCTGACATTATAACGCTATAAATCAGGGACGTTATACGTAAGACAGCCCTTGTTTTATTTTGATTGTTGTCAGGAAAAGAGATGATAAGATTTTGCATCCAATTATTCTATAATGGTTACATATTAATAGGGTAGCATATCAATGTCCCCGTAATATTGCAAGGATTTGATTGAATTCCAAGGGGCGGTAAAAAAAATAAAAAATAATAATAATTTTACTTGACACACAGATTGGTGCTTGGTATATATGCTTCCGTTTCGGGCGATTAACTCAGCTGGTAGAGTGCAAGCCTTACAAGCTTGAAGTCGCAGGTTCGATCCCTGCATCGCCCACCACAGCAGACAAGTTACGGGGGTGTAGTTCAGTTGGTTAGAACGCTAGCCTGTCACGCTAGAGGCCGCGAGTTCGAGTCTCGTCACTCCCGCCACAATAAAGCAAAGGGCTTTTGAGGAAACTCAAAAGCCCTTTGTGTTTTTGAGGAATGCACAAATAAATAAAGACAAAAAAACCGGCCATCGAGAAAAAGATTCTTGATGGCCGGGGTGTGCAGGGTTAAATAATGATGCGTTAGGCTCTGTGAGTCTTTGTCAGAGCATTGATAATTTCAGTTCCCATTTCCTCAGTATTGACAGCATTTTCTTTTTTATCCGTCAGATCTGCAGTGAGGATTCCTTGATCAAGAACGTCGGAAATTGCGGCTTCAATGGCATCAGCTGCCCGGATTTGTTCAAAGGAATATTTCAGCATCATGGCCGCGGACAGGATCTGGGCAATGGGGTTGGCTATACCTTTGCCCGCAATGTCCGGCGCAGAGCCGCCGGCCGGCTCATAAAGGCCGAATTTTTTTTCATTCAGGCTTGCCGAGGAGAGCAGACCCATTGATCCGGTAATCATGGCACATTCGTCAGATATAATATCACCAAACATATTTCCACATAAAAGCACGTCAAACTGGTGGGGGTTTCGGATAAGCTGCATGGCGGCATTGTCAACGTATATATGATTCAAGGTGACATCCGGATATAATTTGGAGACTTCTATGACCACTTCCCGCCACAGAACCATGGCGGTGAGTACATTGGCCTTATCCACAGAGGTTACAATGCTGCGTCTTTTCCTGGCGGCCTCAAACGCCATTTTGGCAATCCGCTCAATTTCGAATCTGGAATATACCATGGTATCAAATGCGGTTTCCTCCTGGCCGCTGCCTCTTTTGCCTCTGGGTACACCAAAATAGATCCCGCCGGTCAGTTCTCTGACACATAAAATGTCAAATCCGTCTTTTATGATTTCCGGTTTCAGGGGTGAGGCGGACGCAAGGGAAGGGAATACTTTGGAGGGTCTTAGGTTGCAGTATAAACCAAAGTGTTTGCGCAGCGTCAAAAGCGACGCACGTTCAGGCTGTTGCTCCGGTGGCAGATGTTCCCATTTAGGTCCCCCCACCGAACCAAACAAAATGGCATCGCTTTGTTCGCACAATGCCAGGGTTGAGGCCGGCAGCGCTTTGCCATGATTATCAATGGCGGCACCGCCCACATCTGCATATTCATAGGATAATTCAAAATCAAAAAGTTCAGCGGCCTTATCAAGCACTCTGATTGCCTGTGGCATGACCTCAGGACCAATACCATCTCCGGCAAGTACAGCAATTTTATTCAATGTTTTTGCCTCCTATAAGTTTATAAATAATTAATTTAATTAAGTTATACTGGAATATATTGAATAAGGCAAGATGCAAGAACAACAATTTTATCCAAGATTGACCCTCCTTATTATTTCCAGGAGATATTTAAATGAGATTGGCCTATGCGTGGATAAATTAAACGTTTTGGTTTAAAGCGTTTTACGTTATGGTGTCTTCCAAATATTGATTTACACTTAACTTAACATAACAAAGAGGTGCTGCCATGCCAATTGCAGACAAGATGGTTGGAATCGTAAAATCCGCATCCATGATCAGAAAAATGTTCGAGGAGGGCATCCGGATGAGAGAACAGTTCGGGGCTGATAACGTGTTTGATTTTTCGTTGGGAAATCCCGATGTCCCGCCGCCGCCGGTGGTCAAGGAAACGCTGCTGGGTCTGATCAATGATGCCGCAACTTCTCACGGATATATGCCCAATGCAGGATACCCCTGGGTGCGCCAGGCCGTGGCCGATTACCTGAACGCCCAGTGCGGGGTTGGGATGACTGCGGATTTGGTGGTCATGAGTGTGGGGGCTGCGGGTGCTCTGAATGATGCCTTAAAAGCCTTGGTTAATCCGGGCGAAGAGATCCTGGTGCCGGCCCCATATTTTGTGGGGTACAACCAGTATGCTTTTATTTCCGGAGCCAATCTTAAAACCGTCTCTACCAAGCCCGACTTTCATCTCGATCTTGGGGCCATTGACGCTGCTATTAATAGAGATACACGGGTCATGTTGATCAATTCGCCAAACAACCCCACGGGCGTGGTATATAACAAACAGGAACTGGATGAGCTGGGGCAGCTTCTGGAAAAGAAAAGTCAGGTGTTTGGTAAACGCATTTATTTGATTTCGGACGAACCCTACCGCAAAATTGCCTATGATGTGAATGTGCCCTGGATGTTTGGCGTATATGACCATACCATTGTGTTGACCTCCTATTCCAAGGAGCTCTCCCTGGCCGGTGAACGTGTGGGATATCTTGCGGTCCATCCCGGGGCTGAAGATGCGGCAATGATAGCGTCAGCCGCGGGTGTGGCCAATACCATGATGTTTGTGAACGCCCCGGCCCTGTTTCAGCAGGTGGTGGGAAAGCTGCAGGGCGTATGTGTGGATATTGATATCTATCGCAAACGCAGGGACATGATCTGTGAGGGTCTTGCTGCGGCAGGGTATGAGTTTAATGTTCCCGACGGTGCATTCTACCTGTTTCCCAAGACCCCCATTGAGAATGATGTGGAATTTGCAGATCTGCTTAAAGAAGAGAACATCCTGGCCGTACCCGGTTCAGGATTTGGTGGCCCCGGCCATATTCGACTCTCCTATGCCGTTCGTGAACAGTCCATTACAAATGCCATGCCCGGATTCAAACGGGCCATGGAAAAGGCTCAAAACTAAAATAACGCCATGTTTTTGGGGGACAATTTGTCCCCCAAAAATATTTTTTAAAGTCTATCAATTCTGATAGTGCTGCGTGGGATATGCTCTTTTTTTTCGGAGTGCACGGGTTCATGCCCCTTCCCTGCTGTCCGGCACCCCGAGAGCAGGAAAACGGACCCAAGGCCATCAGGGCCTGTTTTCCCCTCAGGGTCAGGTCGGTTGTGAATCGGAATTGGTCCCGGGGGTCCACCGGATAGGCCTTGATCCTGTATTCCGTGGCCCAGGGCCCTTCCGAGGCAAGGATAACCACCGGTTTTAACAGCTGAAGATAGGCGCTGGTCATGGCCGTATCTTCCAGGGCCTGGATTACCTGCCTGGGGTCGTGCTCGGGGTGGAGGTAAAACCTGGCAACACACTGGAGGTGGCGGCTGCCGTCGTTGGCATTGAAGATTATCTTTTCTGATTATAACGGATTTGGGGGATCATGCTTAACTATTTGAATTTATTGTGACGCGTTTTAGTTCATGCTCTGAAATTGTGACCAAAAATAAGACAGAGAATTCATGTTCAAGGGATAAGAAGCCTGAAATATAGGGAAGGACCAGAAAGCCGAATCAATGGCCTCCCCCAAATCCGTTATAATCAGTGTAAAATCCAAATCATTGAGAAGATTTACAAAATATTATAGAATCGGTTCATGAATTTACCACAACCGGGAGAGCCTATGCCTAAATGTGAACGATACAACCAACCAGCTATCGAAACAATAGTTTGCAGGCCATGAAGCCTACCACCCGGTAAGGGTAAAGATCCGATTTTACATTACCTGTGGTGACTGCATGGCTGTGTATCAAGGGTCGTATTTTTGTGAAGGGTCAAAATGTTTCTTACAAGAGCCTATTATGCGGCCACGGCCCCTTGAATATTAGAACAGGAGAAAAAATGACCACGCAACCAAAAGAAAAAAATACTATGACACAGTCAGAATATTTGGCCATGGAACGAAGCGCCCTGGATATCAAGTATGAATATTTCGAGGGTGAAATATTTGCTATGGTCGGAGCAAGAAAAAATCATGTTCGAATTAATGCTAATCTTACAAGAAAAATAGGGAATAAATTCGAAGCCAATAATACCCCGTGTGAGGTGTGGCCTAATGATATGCGGGTAAAAATTGAAAATGGTTATGTTTACCCTGATATTGCAATCTCTTGCAAAGATGCTGAATTTGAAGACAACGAATTCGATACACTGACAAACCCGATTGTTATTATAGAAATTCTTTCAGAATCGACAGAAGCCTTTGACAGAGGAAAAAAATTTGGCTTTTACCAGGCAATTCAAACACTTCAAGAATACATCCTTGTCTCTCAGGATAGATATTATGTTGAACAATTTATGCGCACTAATGATGGTAAGTGGGAATATCTATCACTAAAAAATATCGATCAAATTCTAAAAATGGAATCTGTTCATTGTGAATTGCCACTATCTGAAATTTATTGGGATATTGAGTTTGAACAGAAAGGTTAACAGATTAAAAAGAGCTGAACAGCTTCTTTTATCCCAAAGTAGGCCGGGTTTAAACCGATAAATGGGATTGAATGATTTCAGGATTATTCTCAAGCTCCCGGGTAGTCAGATTATTGACAATTTCCCCCCGGGTGTCCATAAGATAGTGCCTGTTAGGGACCTTGAGCGCCATTTGGTAATTTTGTTCGACAATCAAAAGGGTGATACCCGATTGGACGCAAAATTTTAAAACCACATCCGTAATGGTCTGGACCAGGAGCGGTGACAGACCCAGTGAGGGTGATCAGCATCTGTGTTAAAAAATTCAGCCAGCGTCTGGACGGCGTCGATCAGCAGGGCTGCAATGACTGCGCCGCGAAGGCTTCCAAGACCGCCGATCACAATGACCACAAAAGAACTGATCAGCATTTCCCCGCCCATCAGCGGATCAATGGTGGTCAACGGGCCTGCAATAATCCCTGCCAGTCCGGCCATGACGCATCCAAGAACAAAGGCACCTATATTCTCTTGACACAAAGCATATTCCTGGCCTAAAGTTATTTAATATGTACAATGAAAAAATGTTCGTGGCGTCTATCCATCATAGGAGTTCCTCATGGTTGATGTAATGAAATATTTCCTACAGATTGAAAGGACATGATATTTTGTAGCGTGGTTTTCAAACTTTGCATCATATAGCATAGAAAAGCCAACAATCAATTACTTTGGAGGCGGTAATGCGACACTTTTTAGATTCCCGGTGGCCGAGTGTAGCCATGATGTTTTTTTTAATGTGTACGATCGGAATATACGCAACAGGATGCCAGCGGGAAGACACGATTAATAAACGGTCGCTGGTTACCCGAACGCCGGAAATATGCAGTCCCGGAGAGGCTGTAGACACCGATGGACACAGACGCCTGGCATTGATTGTCGGTGTTGGTGAATACAAAAACGCCAACATTCCCGATCTCAAAGGACCGCCCAATGATGCCCGCCGGTTTTATGAACTTCTGACCGGAAAAAACGGGTACGCCTTCCCCAAGCAGAACGTCTGTCTGCTTCTCAATGAACAGGCAACAACCGGAGAGTTCAAACAGTTGTTTGACACTGCTCTGGTCGAACGAGCCCGTGAAAATGATGTGGTGGTGATTTTTTTTGCCGGTCACGGCTCACAGGCTCGCGACAAGAACGGCGATGAACCGGATGAATGGGATGAAACATTGATGTTTCATGATGCCCGTACTGAGGGTATTGGGGATCTGCGTGACGATGAATTCAATCAGATGCTGGCGCGGCTCTACCGAAAAACCCGATATATCACGGTCATTCTGGATTCATGTAACGCCGGCACCGCAACCCGGGATCCCGCGGCGGCCCGTTTTTTCGAGCCCATGGCGGATGACGCCGATGCGGACCCTTCTACCGCAGCCGCAGGTGGAGACCAAGGTGCCGGATGGGTCACCGAGTCGCTGGCAGGTACGGTGATCTTTTCAGCTGCGACCGACAGCAATCCCGCGCTCGAAAAAAATGGAAGGGGAATTTTCACGGATGCACTGTTACAAATTCTGGGAAACGCGGGCAATCAAACCATGACATACGCCCAGGCTGCCCGGCAGATTCCCCTTCTGGTTGCTTCGGAAAGTCCCCAGGTTCCGTATTTTCACGGTGATCTGTCCCGCACGGTTTTTGACAGTAAATCCCGCGATCGTCCGATCGCATGGGAAGTTATCAAAGTTGGACCTCCGCTGGAGCTCGGGGGTCCCGCACTGCCGGGAATTGGAGAGGGTGCGGAATTCCGAATCTATGACGGCGCCGTTATCGGAGCGGATACCCGTGATCCAGGCAAATCCAAGGCAACGGTGATCCTTACCCATGTCACCGGGCTCAACGCCATCGCCGGCATATCTGCCGCCGAACCGGATCATCCCGAAATTAAACCGGGTGATCTCGCCGTGATGGTTCGTCCCGCAAATTCATATATTGCCTTGAAAGTGCGTATCCGCCCGCCTGAGGAATCCGGAGGGATTCCGGCAGACCGGGCCCTGAAGATCAGAAATGAGGTGGAAAAGGACAAAGAAACCGGCCTGTCCATAACGCTGGTTGAAGGTCCGGGAGATTTTGAACTGAGTGTGGGAAACGGTGACCGCCTGATACTGAAGGGACCCGAGAACCGCATCCGGAATAGTTACGCATCCGACACCCTGATTGCCGAAAGTCTCAGGCAACATGCCCGTCAACGCGCTCTACTTCAACTGCGGGGTGACGGCGGGTCAGATTTCACAGATAATGAGACGCTGAAAGTCAGTCTGATCCCGGTTTCTGCCTCAAAGCAGAACCGCTGTGCCGACGGTATATGGGAACAGGCCGAACCCAACACGCTGCAGATCATTCCCCTTTGCCACGCATGGAATATACAGGTAGCCTTGTCCAGTGATTCTCCCAAACCCCTTCTGATTGGCGCACTGATCCTTTCAACGGATGGCGGCATGTTTGCATTGCCCCGAGATCGTCGCAAAATCAGACTGATGCCCGGAGAACATTACCTGTTCAATGCTTCCGGCGAAACCTTCCTGGGGACCCCGCCCTTAAATGTACAGGACCGAATTATCGTTTTTGGTACCCAGGAAACCAATCCCGTCGAGTGGGGGCAGTTTGCACAACCTGCCGCCAGCCGGTCTCCAGGTACTTCGGGTCTGCAACAGGCCCTGTATCGCTACTTTCAGAACAGAAGACGCGGTATTCAAACTGCGGACCAAGGAATAGTTGAAAACAGTACCTGGACGCTGAGTTCAATTTCCCTAAGAGTTGAAGCCAATCAGCGATTTCTGAATACTGCAAGGGCCCCTGGTCAACCCTTTGACTGGCGTGAATACACCCTTACCCGTTTTGATATTCGGCCATATCTTCCCGATGACGAAACCACGGCTCTGTACAAGGTCCTTGAGCGGGCAGACAGGCTGGCCCGGGCCTCTGCTGGGGACGGGTACGGCTACCGCCAGCATGCCTGGGATGGATCATCCGATGAGGATAATCTGCAACGCGGCATCGACTGTTCACGATCCATATGGTTTGCATTTACCCGTTCGGGGTTACCGTACAATAGAGATGACCGATACCTTACCACCGCCATGATGGTTTCAGACGACACTCGCATGCAGGATGAGTTTGATCTGTGTGATGATCAAACGCCTTTACAAATCGGTGATATTCTGGTGTACCGGGATGACATACACGGTGATGGACACGTCGTAATGGTCATCGATCCGGAAAAGCGTATTGCTTGGGGATCCCATGGATGGGACGGTAACCCCCGTATTCTTCCGGTTGAACCGGATACAGGGATCGAATACCAGAAAATTAAATACAAGCAGGACTGGGAACGCTGGGACAGGAAAACGATGACGCGGAAGGCTTGCTGGCGATACCGCAGGTTTGCCGAAGAAATCGTTGCTTACCGCGGCCAACCGGGGTTGAAAGCATTAAAGAATATCTGCAACGATAAACTCAACTGTGGCAGATAACCCGGCTTTTGCCGTCACCATCATCATCATCATCATCATCATCAGCAGCAGCAGCAGCAGCACATTGGAGGAATTTGGATGGAAGAATTTTTTCACTCTAAAGCCATGATGACACCGGGCGCTGTTGGAGCGACCACGACAATGATTACCGGAACGCTGGCCAGTCAGTTCGGCCTGCCGGGGAACTGGACAGGTCTTGTTCTCAGCCTGCTGTTTGGGCTGAGCGTCTGGGCAGATAAGTCTGTTCCCGTTTATCAACGGATTATTTTTTACATTATAAATTCAATGACCATTTTTGCCGTGGCCATCGGTATAAATACCGCGGGCATGGTGATTAACAAAAGCACCGAGAGGAAGGTAGCACCGCATGTCATAGAGGAAAAGCATTCGCCGGCGGATCAGCAGAAGTTTTTTCAGGATTGGTTTCGATAAGCAGGCGATGTTTAGACATACAATTCTCACCGATTGGTACAGGGAGGATGGCACGATGATTAATGTTATAAAAACAAATCGGCAAATCGCTCTCCCCGCGGCGCTATCAATTCTGATGCTGATGTTTTGCGCCTGCGTTCCACAGGGGCCGAGGCCGACAAACGGGGGGTGGAGCGGTGACTCTGCCTACCCCGTGATCGAAAAGTTCGAAGCGCATCCCCCCGGTGCCATGGCAGGCGATACCATTACATTGCGGTGGCGTACTCGTAATGCTGTGTCTGCCGCAATTTCGGGCATCGGAAACGTCCCTCTCAACGGTGAACGCGCAGTGGCGCCCGGTATTACGTATGTGCTGACAGTGACTGGTCATGACGGACAACGCATCACCGCGGAACGAGGGACTACCGTCTATCAACCACATATTATCGGTGAAAACCCCCGACCACCGCTGCAGTTGAAAGATGATAAACCGGCCATAATCCCAGGTGAAATCGTAAGACCGAACAGGCCGATAAGGGTGATTCCCATACGGGCACTACCGGCACCGATGTTACAATCACCGCCCAGCGACAAGCGTTTCAGCCACTATCCGCGCCGAACGACACTCAGCTGGTCAACTGTACAGGGGGCAGCCACCTATACCGTCGAAATAGACTGCTATGGCTGTTGCGGAGCAAACAGATGGTGCACGGATATCGGACGCACCCACAAAATGGTCAAATCAATCCGGTCTACGACCTACACCTTCAATTTTGTCGGTGCTCAGCCGGGTCGATGGCGGGTCTGGGCCGTGGATCAAAACGGAAACCCAGGGGGAAAAAGCGCATGGTGGACCTTCAGCTATACGCGCTGAAAAAGGAATTGAATCCGGTATGTACAACTATCCCCCCAATTGTTGCGAACTGAGTCGGCTGAAGAAAGTATTTATGCCTGGCAATCATACGTTTACCCTATTGCGGATTGCCTTAATTGTTTCGATGACCTTTACCGCCTCGTGTGCAGCCCCAAAAAGAGCGTCAGTAACAGCCGGTCCGGAAAAAAACCGAACATCGGCAAATGCCCGGATGGTGGTACAGTTAACTCACGCCAATCATGTATCGGCCATGGATGTATCGGCCGATGGGCACTTTATCGTCAGTGCAGGTTGGGACAAAACCGTTCGCCTGTGGAATGCCCGTACAGGACAGGAGATTCGCGGGTTCAAAGGTCATGCCAAGGTGGTTCGTTCGGTTGCGCTGTCGCCTGACGGCGCTCTGTTGTTAACCGGCAGTGCGGATAAAACGGCACGGCTGTGGGATACGTTCAGTGGCAGAGAACTACTGCAGTTGAAGGGACATACCCAACCGGTGACGGCAGCGGCCTTTTCTCTGGACGGCGCCTGGCTTGCAACCGGCAGCGAAGATATGACGGTGCGTCTGTGGAATGCTGAAAGAGGGCGAGAAATTCGACAATTGAAAGGTCTCAACGCCGAAGTTACATCCCTTGCGATCTCGCCGGACGGGCGGCGCATACTTACCGGCGGCGGCACAACGGCTCAGTTGTGGAACCCAAAAACCGGTCGAGAAGTACGCCATTTCAAAGGTCATCAGGGAGGTATCAGTGCGGTGGCCATTTCACCTGACGGGCGGTATGCCCTGACAGGCAGTCTCGATAAAACCGCACGCCTGTGGAATATCAAAACAGGACATGAAATCCAGCGATACACCGGACATGAAAACGCGGTAACCTCGGTGGCGTTCTGCCATGACGGACATACAGTGGTCACCGGAAGTCAGGATGCAACGGCTCGTATCTGGAATGCGCTGCAGGGCACGCAATACGGGAATGCCATTTCGCACACCAATGGGGTTACCGTCGTCGATACCTCTGGTGAAGAAACAGTCTTTTTTACGGCTGCGGGTGAAATTCCACAAGCCTGGTCCCTGGATCTTTCGTCAGGCATCCCCCAGCACCTTCTGAATTTTGAAGGCAATTCTGACTGGGTCAGCGCAGTAGATTTTTCTCCTGACGGAAAGCGTTTACTGATCGGCACCTGGGACGATACGGCACGACTGTGGGATGCGGGAAGCGGTGCACAGCTTCAGCGTCTGCAGGGTCACACCGGTGATGTACGCGGCGTGACTTTCTCCCCTGATGGACAATGGATTGTAACCGCGGCGCGGGATGGCACGGCCCGCATCTGGCAAACCGCCAACGGCCTTGAATTTCACCGCCTGACAGGGCACAAAGGCGGCATCCGGCCGGTTGTCTTTTCAGCAGATGGGCGATGGATTGTAACCGGAGGAGATGATGGAACGGCCAGAGTGTGGGACAGACAGACCGCTTTTTCACAGGTCAGTCTCCTTGGGCCTCATGAAGACCGTGTTTCTTCGGTCGCGTTTTCTCCTGACGGACGCCGGGTTGTGACGGCCAGCAAAAACATGGTGCGTCTCTGGGACGTTGCCACGCAACGCATCATCAGAGCCTTTAATGGCCACACACGGCTGGTCAACACGGTGACATTTTCTCCCGACGGACGCCGGATACTCAGCGCCGGCTGGGATCAAATCATCCGATTGTGGGATGCCCGGAGCGGTGCGGAACTCCTGAACTTTGAAGGTCACACCAATGGCATACACAGCGCGGTGTTTTCGAGGGACGGCAGCTATGTGGCAACGGGAAGCGAGGACAAAACGATCTGCCTGTGGGATCCGGACAGCGGCAAGCAATTACGCTGTTTTACCGGTCATACCAGTGCTGTCATTCAGGTGGCATTCTCTCCGGACAACCGTTTTTTACTGTCGGCCAGTGCCGATCAGACAGCCAGGCTCTGGGATACGGCCACGGGTGAGGAACTGTGCCAGTTAATTAGTTTTCGGGACGGAGCCTGGGCAGTCGTCGACAAGAAGGGACGGTTTGATGCTTCCAACGGGGGTGATGTCGAAGGGCTGCACTGGGTCGTCGGCCTGGAAGCAATCGCCTTGAGCCAACTTAAGGAACGCTACTATGAACCCGGGCTGCTCGCAAAAAAGATGGGTTATAACCGTGAACCTCTGAGAAACGTTGTCTCTTTTGTTGCCCCCGGATTATTTCCGGATGTTATCACGAAACCGCTTGACCCCAGGGACCCAAAGCTTCAAATTACGCTGGTTAACCGGGGCGGGGGTATAGGCCGGGCCATCATTCTGCTCAACGGCAAAGAAATAATTAGCGATGCCCGCGGCGGCACGGTTGATCCGTCTGCCGAACAGGCCGAATTACCGCCCATTCCCCTCGCCGGCCATCCCTACCTTCTTGCCGGGCAAAAAAATGTCATCGAAGTTCGTGCGTACAACGCCGAGGGCTTTCTTTCCAGCCGGGGCGTTACGATCGCCTATCTGGAACCGGGAACGGCCGAAGAAGAAAAACCGGTATTGTGGGCAATTGTTGCCGGTGTTTCGGATTATGCCGGCAATGCCATTGACCTGCGGTATGCAGCGAAAGATGCCGAAGATATGGCTCATGCGCTTGAAATCGGTGGAACACGGCTGTTCGGGGCCGATCATGTGCGACTTACGCTGCTGATCACCTCAGACAAACCGGGGCAGGACGCCCCCACGCGCGAACGGCTCCAGTCAGCATTTGAAGCTGCAGCCCAAGCGCGTGCAACCGATCTGCTGCTTGTCTATCTTGCCGGCCACGGTGTGACCTACGGGGGGCAGGACGGAGATTTCTATTATCTGACCCCTGATGCCGGAAGCGGCAATATAGATGACCCTGCCATACGTGCTTCCGTCGCCATCTCGAGCATGGAACTGACCGAAATGATTAGAAAGGTGCCTGCGTTGAAACAGATTCTCATCCTTGACACCTGTGCGTCGGGCAGAGTCGTGGAACGGCTGACCGAAAAGCGGGATATCGCTTCCAGTCAGGTGCGGGCGCTGGAACGTATGAAGGATCGCACGGGACTGTATGTCCTGGCTGGTGCAGCGGCTGATGCCGTGAGCTATGAGGCCGGCCGATACGGCCAGGGACTGCTCACATGGAGTCTGTTGTTCGGTATGCGCGGTGCAGCCCTGCGTGAATTCCAGTTTGTTGATGTCGAACGTCTGCTTCATCATGCTGCGGATCATGTACCTCAAATTGCGAAAGATATTGGTGGCATTCAACGTCCGGTGGTCGCAATGCCAAGGGGAGGTGCAAGCTTCGATATCGGACAGCTCATTGAAGAGGATCGGCAAAAAATCCGGCTTGCCACCGTCAGGCCGTTGATATTGCAGTCAAGCTTTCAGGATGAACAGCGGTTTATAGATCACTTGAAATTGGCCCCTCGTGTTAATGATGCCCTTCGTGACGTGTCCATGCGCGGTCAAAACACCGGGTTTGTCTATGTGGATGCGGCCGACTTTCCTGATGCCTATTCTCTGGCCGGGCGTTATTGGGTAAAAGGTAATCTTGTGAACGTCATGGTCATGCTGTTTAAAGAAGATATACAGAAGGCATCGATTGCGGTTTCAGGTGATATCACCCGGCTTAACCGACTGGCTGCAGACATCATTGATGAAGTTGGACGAACGCTTGCAACGCTGCCGGGATGAAATTCCGACGCCTCCAGAGGCTGTGGTCCCGACAGATGTTCACCAGCTCAACCGACTTATGCAACAGGATCAACGATGCCTTGAACCGGTGCGAAGAATACAGCTCGAATGCTTTTTTGGACCAATTCATAATAGGAGGTACGACAATGCAATATCTATGTATGGCAGGATTCATCATCATCGTAATGGCAAGTGGATTTGTTGGAGGCTGTAACAAATATGTTGAAATTCCCTCTTACCCAACAATGGATACGCTTACTGCGGGCATTTTTCTGGAACCCGAAGAACGGACGGCCCTGCCTCCGGGGGTCACTCTGCGGGGGGTATATGACAAAGGGCTGCAGCTGACCAAAGAATCGGAAGGATTTCGAAGTCATCTTTATAACGATGCGGCCCGGTACTGCACCATCGCATATGGTCATCTCGTCAAGCTATCTCCCTGTGACGGTAGTGAGCCGGCAGAGTTCCTTGAGGGCGTCAGTGAACCTAAAGGCGCTCAAATGCTTCGAAAGGACATGGAGCTGGCCGAACGGGCAGTCTTGACAGGGGTTAAAGTCCCGCTGACGGATGGTCAATATGCCGCCCTGTGTGATTTTGTGTACAATGTCGGGGGGGGGAATTTTCGACGCTCGACACTTCTCAAGGTTATTAATGAAGACGAATTTGAACGGGTACCCTTGCAGTTACTCCGCTGGGTAAAAGCCGGCGGCAGGGAGCTGGCCGGCCTGAAGAAGCGACGCGAGAGAGAGATTGAACTCTTTTTTGAAGATAGCGCTATCCCCCGGGCAGTACCCGCTCCGGATGAAATCCTGACACCGATTGACATTCAGCAGGGTGAATCGTAAATTTTTTGGTACACTCTGTTACAATTACAATAAATCTGGCAACTCTTGAATTATTACCCCACTGCTTTTAATACTGATTTGACAGAGCCGATAAGAAAAAAAATTGACCAGACAAGGGCGATGATCAAAACAATAATCCCTGCAATTGCGTCTGTAATGCTCGCAAGAAAGGACGGAACAATATTATGGCAAAGCGAGACAATCACACCTGAAACAACTGATGTTAGTATGACCAGAACAAGTCCTTTGTTTTCAATAAATCGCCTGTGTGACAGGATCAGAAGAACTGCAAAGACAAATTTTAACAACATAATATAGCTGAGCATAAGTCTTGCTCCGTCTGTTTCAAAATGCCCGAATACCGCAAGGTAAGCAAGGGTACCGAATATCGGTGCTGCAAAAAGGGCCACCATTATTGCAAGTTTTAAAAGGATGTAAAAAACAAGACCAATTGCAGTGAATATCATGATTAAAGAAAAAATAAGTGTGATAATGCCTTGGATTTTTCCCTGGATACGTTCAGGAATGAAAAGGGAAGCGCTGATTAAAAAAATGCTGAACATAACAAGCCCATCAAAAAATGCAAGACAGGGGATTCCGTACCCCGGGGAAGATATTGCCTGCCCGCTGATACCGATAAAAAAAGCTGAGCCCGCTTCACTGAAAACAATAATGACAAGTAATATTACAGAGAGAAAAAAAAGAGGTTTGTTTAGTTTATTCATGGGCAGTTTCCAAAATTATTTTATTTTTTTTGTGTTATAACTCAAGTTACCGTTTTTTGATCTTTCACATAAGAATAATTCTTCTTTATTCTCTACCATAACAAACCTTGATCCGGGATTGGGCAATAGTATAAGCTTTCCACCTTTTTCAACAATAGTAAGGGAAACGGATTCCTGTTCTGTGTCTGAGGGCATAAACCGCAAAGGCGCTTCCTGATTTGACAATTCTTCAATGGGACTCTCTTTAGCCCGATAGGTGACTTTTCCGGATGCAGTCGTGTTTTGATTGTCTTTACTTCTGGTGACTTTTATCTTTAAAACCCTGAAAGGGGTATCTTTTTTTGCTTTTATTGAAAAACGATATTCAGAAGAATGAAGCTGTTCGTAAGATATATCTGATACGTTGATGCCGGGGCTTAGTCCTCCAATGACCTTGCTGAACATCCCCGGCCATTCATACTGACTGCTTTGCTTTTTCGCTTCTATTTCTGTTGCAGATGGCCTGTCTTCCCTGTCATTATATATGCCTGCTCCCATGGCGCAAACGGTTATAATACCTAAAACAGCTAACAGAATGAAAAAATTTTTTTGGGGGCTCAACTTTTTTTCCTTTGTATTCTGGTTATGCACTTCGCAATACTGTTATCTTATGAACAGGCGGTCGACTTGAACGAAGTGCATAACCCATTTTGTATTTATTCAGCTCATTCCCCTGACCTGTGGACCGTATCGAGATTTTTCAGCAGATCTTTATTCATCCCTGCTTTTAATTCCAGAAAAGTTTTTTCCAGACGAACATATGGCGCACTGGTTTTTTCGCCAAAGTATACTTTAACAATCTGATCCGGATCAATTTTGGCTTTACACTCGGGGTCCGTATCAACGACCACAGGAAAAACAGTTATAGGTCTTATTACGGGTCTTGGGGTTATGGTACGATTGTAAGGTGCGGCTGGGGCTACGGTTCTGGCGGAGATGGTGTTTTCAATATTTTTTTTTGTTTTTTCGGTTGTAAAAACCTGATATTTAATGCCTTTGTTGTTTAAAAGTTCAAATGCCTGTTCATAGGTTTTTCCTTTAATGCTGCACGGAATTTCAATTTTTACAGGTTCAGGTTCAGGTTCAGGTTTGGGTTTATTTGAAACAACATACCAGATAATTCCACCACCGATAAGTATTACAGCGACAATAACAGCTATAATCCACCATGGAAAGGGTTTGTCGTTATTGTTATCGTCAACCGGGGCTTCCGATATGAGAATTTCAATTACAGGCCCTTCAGAAAAAATTTCATCCGGGTTTTCAACAGAAAAAACATCCAGTTTAAATTTATAGGCCCCGCTTTTTATTTCAGCCGGAATATTTACAGATACGGAATATTGCTGGGTATCGTTTTCTGCAAAGCCCCTTTCACTTTCACCTTCTATTGTAAACCATGACTCATCCGCACCTTCTAAGGGTGATATTCTTGCACGGGCTGTCAGCTGATTTCCTGTACTGTTGGTTACAGTATAAGAAACAGAGCTTTTTTTTCCTTTTTTCAGCTCTATCTGACTTTTTACTGTTGTTATTGCAAAATCTCTGGCCATAATATTACCTCCGTTTAGAAATTAGTGAAGTATATGGGACTTTTTAAACAGGTTCTTATGACGCCATCAAAATTTTTGTTTCATGGGTTACATAAGCAGGTTTTTCTTTTTCGACAATCCGTTCGATAATATGCAGCATTGGTACCGCATTTTCAGGTACATTTATTATTATGTGAAAGGGTAAAGGTCTTCCTTTTTCATCTTTTGCGTTTTCATTGATTAAAAAACCTTTTACTCCGGTGGCCGTTTCTAAGAACATGATAAGACCTTTGGAGGTTCCCCTCCATTTTGAAAGATACCAGGCATTGGCAATGAGAAGCCTTAAATTATCTGTCTTTATCATGTTACCGGATGTGTTTCCCTCATCAATAAGCCAGTCCATGTCCACCCATTTTAAAAGAAAACGGATAAAATTTTCATCTGTTCTGCCGGGATCAAAAAAAGAGTCCAGAGTGTTTAATATTGTTTCAGAATTTGTATGCATCACTTCCATAACTGAGAGAAAAGCAAAAAGAGGGTTTCCCGGCTTGACACTCTGCTGGAAAATACCCGGTAGCAATGGTATTATTTTATGTTTTTCCATCTTAATTTTCTCCGTCTGTTTCAACATGGATTTCATGCGTACCCGAGCAGAACAGCCATGTTTCAGGAAGTGTAACTTTTTCTGTAAAGCTGTTTTCAGAACAGTTCGTAAAATTTTCTCCATCTTTACTGGTAAACACACCCTCGGGTGTACCTGTAAGAAGAATGGACTGCTCAGTATTTACTGCAAGGGTTGAAACAGGTTGAAAAAGTCTTTCAGTATCCCTTGAAGGAAGTCCGCATCTGATGTTTGGTCTGCGCCATATTCTGTTCATTGAAGCCATGTTTACGGACAGAACGCCGCCCCTGTGAGTTGCTGCAAAAACAGTCGACTCCATAAATGCGATGGCTTTTACACTGCCGCCAATCCAGTTTTCATTAATCGTTGACCAGCCGTCTTTTGAGATGTCGGAACCAGTCAGTTCCGTATAGCAGCATCCGTTTCCATCGTCATTTCCCATTACAGTGGTGCCGGCCCATAAAAATGTTCTCGGGCCATCTATTTGGATAGCAAGGGTTCTTATGTCTTTCCCATCTAAGCCGATATTTTTAAATGTTCCTGTTTTACCTCCGGCCGCAGACATATATATTCCTTTTTCTTTCCGGGAAGAGGCTATCACATACTGAGTTCCCCTGTTATCAAATGCAGTTGTTACTTTATAAAAACCCGAGTCCTGATTCTCAGTATCCACAAGCAGTTGGACAGGCACTGATCCCGGTTTTGCCCACAGTTCATAGAGGCCCACATCCGTCGCCATAAGTAAAAGAGGGATTCCGTCACGCTGGCTTAAGGTAATATTTTCAATCTCAAAGGCTGTATCAGCGATGGAAGACCAGGACTCACCGCAATCTGATGAAAAATAAACTGTTGATTTGATCTCCCCTGTATTTTTTGTATTTAAAGCAATGGCACCGGGATTGTTTTTGCTGAGGCATACAGACTCTATTGTATTCATATCATTTGTAAGTTGCAGAACAGCCTCCCAGCCTTCACCGTTATTCATTGTTCTGTAAAGAGTTGTTGTATCTGAAGCATACCAGGTGTTTTTTTGAAAATGGTCTTCCACCACAGAGGTGATTTCACCGTTCGGTACATCATCCACAGTGAAAAAGACGTTATCTGCATAGCTTACCCCCGGCTCTTTTAAAATAATGTCATAAACATCTGAAATTCTAAGTGGTTTTCCAAATGACCAGCCCGTTCCCTCTGAATTATCCGGCAAGGGGTTGATTGTTTTATATAGTCTTTCCTCCACACGCTGTTTTACCGCATTGGGGTCCTGACCCCTGTGGACAGCTACTTTTGCCTTAACATTTACGGTTTTATACCGGACCCAGTTTACAAGGCAGGTTGTTCCAAGGGGCATTCTGTTTAAAAGGGCATGTTGTATCTGGCTTAGTATCTCATTGTTTTCTTTGGTTTTGAGCATTTCAAGGGAAACATTGTCTCTGTTCTCAGAAATATTGGGTACAATGAGTATTTCAACGGTTCCCGGTTGTGCATGTGCCCAAAGTGCTGCTTTTGTAAAGGCTTTTGCCCTTATAAGACCCCCGGAGCTTTTCATGGCTATCAGTTCGAAATCTTCGGCAGTAACAGCTCTTTCCAGGGAGTGCAATTCCCTGGGCCCCCTTAAGATTGCATTTTTTACAGATTCCTGTTCACGCCCGCCGGTGGCGGCAAAAGTGTTTGTTACACTTATGCCCTGTATAGGATCTTTGAGTTTTGTAAGCGTGGCAGGGCCAATATTACCCCCAGGACCGCCCCCTGAGGTATACCATGCTCTTACCTCGCGTCCGTCTTTAATAACATTTCCTAAAATTTGGGTTGAGTCTCCTTTGCCGGATTTAATTTCAGGGGCAAAGGAAACGAGACCGTTTGTTCTGTCAACAGTATAAATATACGGGGTTTCCGAGTTGCCGGTAAAGTTCTCGGTTTCATTCCAGATTCGGTATGTTTTTCCCTGAAATTTTATCGCAGGGGTACGTTCTTCAAGTTCATCGTCCGGTGTTTCGACCCCCACAATAAAATCATGCTGTCCCACGGATGCAACTGCAACGGGAGCGTTTTTCAACCTAAGGGTTAAACCCGGTCTGTCTGTGCCGCTGCCAATCAGTTCTCCATCGTGAAAGTTGCAGTGGGAGGCTGTTACATTAACAGACAGTTCCCCTTTTTTTATAATGGCTTTTTCATGGGTGTAAAAAATTGGTGGCGGCAGATCCGCCCCTGTTGATTTTGTTGTCACTCTGGTACGCAAAGGAATAACCACATCGCTGTTTTGGGGTATAGTTAAGGAAAATGTCAGTACCGCAGCAGCAGAAGAAGGTGGGAAAAGTTTAACCCCAAGAAGCTTTAAAAACTCAATATAAGCTTTGTCAGGGAGTTTGTTTAACCTGTATATCATTGTTTCCGTAAGGTGGGCAAATGATTCCAGAAGAACAATACCGGGATCGGAAGGCGTAAGGTCAGTCCATGCAGGGCAGGTGTTCCTTATGGTTTTTAACGCTTCTTCCATAAGGTCATCAAATCGCCTGTCGTCAAGGTTTGGTGATATTAGTGACATATCTGTTCCTGTATTTCTGTTTTACATTAGCTATCACTTGATCATTGGGTATCAGAACCTTCCAAATTAAAAGAGTAGGTTAAATGATCTTCGTTAAGGTTCTTTTTAATTGTATATGACATTGTAATATCGAGAATTTCGTCATATTCAGCGTTGGTCGCTGCATCAATTCCGGTGACTTCTATTCTTTTTTCCCATTTTGTAATTGCCTTTTTTATATAATGAATAGCAAGGCCTGCGGTTGTTTCATCATTGGGTGAAAAGGTCAGTTTGTAGAGTTCACATCCGTAATCCGGACGCATGATGCGTTCACCCGGTACTGTGGAAAGAATCATTAATATCGACTGCCTGATGGAATTGCTTCCATCAACCATTTGAAGCGTTCCCATTGCTGAAATATTAAGGCCTGTGGAAAAATTTTCTTTAATGGCTATATTTTTTTCAGATGAGAAGTTAAAATTAAACGCATTAAAACGTTTCATTCATTTGACTCCAACAAGTGTCTGACCGGGATTTCTGACCAGATATTCCACAACCCCCGGTGGTGTTCCGTCTGTAATGCCCTTCAGGGAAGCAAGGCAAACACGCCTGCCGTTTATTCTGATAAAGTCTGAATATCCCTGAAAAATTGTTAAAGTCGATGTGCAGGGTTTTATGGAAGCGCCTACATTAGGGCAGCCTGCAATGGGCTTACTGATGGTATCAGGTTCAACAAGGATTTTGTTTTTGTTGATCGTAACAAAATGCTGCGAGGGCGCTATACCAACAGTGCCGAGTTCATGTTTACACACAAGTTTTGCATTTTCAGTCAGTATAAAATCCAAATCATCATCCTTTGATAAAATCTATATTCGCGCCTTTAAGGGTTATGTTTTTTCCCTTAGCCTCAATGATTACATCGGTTTTTGAATTGATTTCAAGACGCTCCGGTCCAAGTGTTATAGAGCTGCCGGGTTTGTTTTCAAGCGCAATGGTTTGCTCTGTATCATTTAAAACTATTTTCTGGCCCGAAGGGGAGATGAGTGAAAAACTGTTGACCCTGCCGGAATCAATTCCCCATCCGTGTGAGCTGTTTGTCTCAGTGGAAACACCGCCTAAAACCAGACCCCTGCCCGGGTTGCTGTTCATAAAAAGGACAAGGACCCTGTCCCCGACACAGGGAAGCATCACCAGTCCTTTTTCTTTTCCTGAAGAGGGGAGAACCACATTCAGCCAGTCTGTTTCAGTTTTATTGTAAACGTCAAGGGTTACTTTTATTCTACCAATATTTTCAGGGTCATTTATGTCTGTTACCGTACCGAAGGTTGTTACTGCCCCTGGTTTGCCAGGTCTCTTTTCAGGCGGCATTGTTGTGAACCTTGAAATATATCCGTATTGAGTGTTCAAGATGTGGGTGACTTCCGTAAGTTTATAGTCTCCTTTAAATTCACCTGCAACCTTATCAACACGGACTGTTATACCCGGAAACAATTGTGGGGTTCCGTCAGCAGTGCCGCTGAAGGAAATTTCACCGGCCCTGCTGATATCAAGCTCTGCCCTGGACAGTGATTCCGCCTCCCTTGTATTGCAGACAGGCATATCCACCAGCTGTTTTTCAGATGCAAGATTTTGAGCATTTTTACTTAACTGAAAATCAATATTGGCGCCTGTTACAGACTCTGTAATTTTACTGTCGTTAAGCTCTGCAAGAAAAGGGTTCCAGCCATTCGTATAAACAGATTTTAATGAACGCGAACTGTTTACTTCAAAACGGCATTCATGGAGGTTCTCACGGGCAGTCAGATTAAAATCAGGTTCAGAAACACAAAGATCAAAAATGTTAATGCTGTTTTGATGAAAGAAGAAAAAACATCCTGAATCACGGCAGATTCTGGTAACAAAATCAATATCTCTTTCATTAAACTGAACCACTCTTTCCCATTCGGTAAGGGCGCTTTTTTCCACTACCGTAATATCACACATCTCTTTGAAAATGTCTGAGGCCGTAACTTGAGTATACGTTGTTGTATGCTGTGTTTTGCAGATGGAAATAAGAGGGTCATACCCCCGTATTGATGTTGTAATATTGCCTTGGGGGTCGTAATAATATTCAGTTGCCGTAATAATGCCTTTAAAAAGAGGCTCTGCCTCACCCCGGATATTGACTGCAAACTCCGAACCGGGAACCAGGGTGCCAGAAGCAACGACCGGTCCTTCATTATCTGAAAATTCTATCTCACAGACAGATGGAACACAAAGTTTCTGGATAACGGTAATCCCTGTTATTTTTTTTACAATGCCTGGGAGCAATGGCACACCGTTTATTTCAATAGCTATATCAGGAAGTGTTGTTAATGTTTTCATAAAAGTTTTGTCAGTGCCTCTATGGGTGGAATTTTTAACAGTTTGTTTTCATCGTTTTGCGCAATGTCCATAATACCGTTAAATGATGCAAGTACACGCCACAGAGAAGGTGTATTGTAATAACGTGCAGCAATGGCATCCAGCCTGTCATTCAAGACCGTAATAATTGATTCGTTTTCAAGTTCTTCAAGGATTTCAGGCTGCTGATAGGGAGACGTTATGTCCAGTGAGTCAATAAGGTCCACAGAATTGTTGATTAACTGGATTAGTTTTTCAACCAGATCAGAGATCGTAAACTCATCTTCAGTTCTTCGTAATCTTAAAGTTACCCAGGAACGTCTTGGCACACCGCTTTTTGTAAAGTAATCAAGCCGTTCTGCAATATCCGTTATTACGCCGGGGATATTCCAGTTTTTACCCCAGATCATCCTTACTGTTTTCGGACCTTTGGACCCGAAACCCCCGTATTTGTTTTCCGCCATTTCAAAAAAGGGCGCAGTATAGTCCCTTACGTCGCCGGATATTAGCCCTGATCCTCTGATAGTAACGTCAAAAAGCAATTCCATCTCAATATAAGTTACGCCTCCGCCGGTATACAGTAACGGCATATCACTCTGATTATAACCTGAAATCTGCCCGCCGATGGATTCTTTTTCTTTTACACCCGAACTTCTTTTAATGGTAATAGTTTCAGGGTTCAGCATGCAGCTGATTCTTAAGTCATCCGGTTCAGTTAAAAAAGCTATACGCTCCATAAGCCCGCTTTCTGTTCTGTTTCAAGGATTGTAATTCGTTCTAAAACGTTTACTGCCGGAGTGTGTTTCCAGATAGGGGGCGTAATTTCAGGCAGTTTTGGCCAGACACCCTTTGAGGCAGACGTGTGAATTCCTGCTTTAGTTTTTATCTCAGAGTCCCTGGTTTGTCTGCTTTCAGTACAATTATAGGATTTTCCTATGGTTTTGTTGTTATTAATGTCTGAAGTATGTTTTTCAGTAGGCCTGAAACTAATATCAATATCCATTGTTTTATCCCTGTTTAAGGGCATTTCTGTTTTGGTTTCAATACTGGAGTTTCTCTTTTTTTTAAAAATTGTGCCATTTTTCTTAGCTTTTATATGAAACTCAAAATCACTTGTTGAATTACTATCATATTTTGTTGTGGGTTGAGTCTGGGTGTTGATAGGCCGGGTAAGCCCATGACTGTTAGAATAAATGGTTTTTAGTTTAGTTTTATTGTTAAAAAATGTTTTTTTTATCTTAACTGAAACAGGTTCCTTTAGGTTGGCAAAGGGTTCATCAATGTCTTTTGGCAAGATGTTGCTTTTGGGGGAAGTTGTTTTGATGGATTCGTTTGTAAAATAAGCAATTTTTTCGGTCAATCCCGGCGGGACTTCTTTTAAATTATAGCCCAGTTCAACCTGTATCTCCGGGGCTTTATGAAATTCACAACCTATATTTTTTTTTGTTCCCGGATCTATCCATGTTTTTGTTGTTTTATTGAAGATACGATTCTCTTTTTTTACTGAAAAACCGGCCTTAGTATCATCTTTTATATTTTCAACGGAACTTAAAGTATAATGAACATCTGTTTCTTTTTTGCTGGCAGAGCCCTCTATTGTGTTAATGGGTCCGGTATCCGGTGCAAGGCCTGTGTGGCCATTCCAGGCAAACCATTGAACATCTCCTGCTGCAGCTATTTTTTCTGCCCACTCAGCAGGAGGTGTCTCAGAAGTTAAAAACGGTTCGAATTTATTCTGAAAAACCAGGCTCTGTTTATCTACTGATGGTGTTTCAATGGATGTATAAATTAAATCCGATGTTTTTTTTAACAGGCTTGCAGTAAATAAAGCCAGTTTTATTCCGGCTTTACTTTTTATCACCATCACCACCACTTTGACCTGCACGCTGCAGTGTTTCATATACAAGGGTTACGCTTTCTATTGCGATTTCTTTTCCCATTGCATCAAGTTCAGCACCTTTCCATTCCGAGGCCCATGCATTGATCAGGTCCCACTGCATCACAGGAAGGCTTCCAGAGCTGTTCAGCAGTTGGATCGAAACATTCTTTCTTTCAATATTTCCGTTAACACCGGTCATAAACCAATCCCATAAAACCCTGGAATCCGTAAGGCCGTATTTAAGTTCAATATCTCCATATTCAACCGGACCGGGTATTTTTCTTACAACCTGGTTGTTGCCTGCTTCCCTGTATGAAATGCTTTCTATTTTAACACCCATGCCGCGGCATTCCATAAAGTGACCTTCGGTCATGTCGCCGATTAGAAGTTTGAAATTATATGATCTGTAAGGATCCTGAACAGCCATGGTTTTATCTTTTTTGTTACTTTCAGGCATATTTTGTATCTCCTTTATCGATTATTCTTCTTCACTTGTTTCTATACCGCCTTCAGACTGTCCTATTTTAAAGACAACAAACTCAGCGGGTTTAACAGGGGCGACGCCTATAACCGTTACGACGATTCCGGCATTGATCACATCAGAAGGATTGATTTCCTCATCACATTTAACAAAAAATGCTTCTTCCGGCGTAGTTCCTTTTAGTGCACCCTGTCTCCAGAGCATGGTTAGAAAAGCAGATACATCCCGTTTAATGGAGTTCCATAAGGTTTCATCATTGGGTTCAAAAACCACCCATTGTGTGCTTCTGGCAATGGATTCTTCAATCATGTTAAAAAGGCGCCTTACGTTAATGTACTTCCATTCGCTGCTGCTTTCAGCAAGGGTTCTGGCTCCCCAGACCCTGATTCCCTGACCCGGGAAGAACCGAATGCAATTCACGCCGTTAATGTTCAGCTCTCCTTGTTCCTCACGGGTGACACGGTAAGCAAGATCCAGAGCCCCTCGGATCGGTTCATTTGCAGGTGCCTTATGAACACCCCTTGTGGAATCAACCCTTGCGTAAATTCCTGCTATGTGCCCTGAAGGAGGGACGGTAGCCATTTTTTTAGGTGAAAGCGGATCTTTTACAACAAGCCAAGGAAAATAAAATGCGCCAAAACCGCTGTCCGATGTTCTGGCACGCAGCCCTTGTTCTTTAGTCGCTGACGTGCCTGTACCGACATCAGAATCGTCACCTGAACCGGTTGTTGGTTTTGGTGCAGCCACTTTTGTAAGGTTGTTAAACAGCGCTACCTCTTTCGGGCCGTCAAGCACTGCCACCCTGTCTTTCATTTTTTCGCAGTGTGTTAAAACAGCGTCATAGGATGCAGGATCCGTGCATCCGGGGGCGGCAACAATGGCAATCTCGTCAATCTCTTCAAAAAGATCAAGGCCTTCGCGTCCGGCTCCGCCGCTTCCGGAAAGATTTCCGTTTTTCCCGACATTTACTATATAACAAAGGCCGCTGCAGTTTTGAAAAAAACCGAATACTGCATGCGAAAGCTCTGTGCTCTGATCACCATCAGAAACAAATTTTTTTACAAACTGAAGCCAGTTTGTTACAGGGACAAGCTCATTAACATGTGCGTTAGCATTTGGTGCCGTTCCAATAAAACCTACGGTACTTGTGCCGAGTGCCTCAATCGGCCTTGGGCCTGATGCGGTTTCTTCAACATAGATGCCCGGGGTCTTGTAGCTTAAAGCCATAATGGTCTCCTTAATTTTATTTCATAATATTACTTTTCAGAACATGTGGTTTTTCGACCAGTACTGGAGCTTTTTTCTCTTTTTCACAGTTCAGTGGTATCTTTATTAACAGGGATGGTTTGGGTGTAAGATTCATTGCCTGCCATTCCCACGGCAAAAGACCTTTTTGATCAACTTCAATCGCTTCATGGCCAAGGGCTGCCACTGTCAGTGTTGCTATGGTATTGTTTATAAGGTGAATATCGTCTGAAATAACAGTGATAAGATATGATAGAACCAGCTGTACTGTATTATTAACAGGTCTTGCACCTGTTGTGACGGAATTTGTTATCTCCTTGAGATAGACAGAAACAAAAGCATGCTCACCCCGCTCTTCTGGAGCAAGTTCAGGGGTTATTTGAGTATTACCTGTTGTTTCAGTAATCCAGGTTTTAAGCATGTTGTATATATGTTCAGTTTTTATCATCATTTTGTCCGGCCATGTAAGCTAAGGAAAAATGCATGTTTATATGGTGCTTTAGCGTTTCCTCAGGTTGAGTTTAAGAATGGGTCAATCATATATTCATGGGATTTCGCTTCGATCCCCTATACCAGACGGGCGTTAAGGTTTTTGGATGTTCTTAAGCACCGCAACACCGTCCGCGATATCCGTTGTAATGTCAAAATGACGCTGTATTGCCTGGCCCCTTAGTCCAACGGGGACGGGAATCTATTTTTCTTTAATTATTGTAGTACGCCGAAACTCATCTGCTCTTAAAAATCTAATTCAAATATAATAGATTTCCAAACATTTGGCAACGTCTTAGAGCTTTCCATGAAAAGGCTTATGTCAATAAGAAGTACGGGGGGGAAGAATCAACCTAAGTACATGGACAAATATAAATCCAGGTTAAGAAAACGAAATTGTAAATTCCTTACCGACGCTTGCCAATATATTATTCCTGATTATAACGGATTTGGGGGACTATGGTTAACTATTTGAATTTATTGTGGCTCGTTTTAAATCCTGCCCTGAATTGCGACCCAAAATAGGACAGAGAATTCATGCGCAATAACCAAGAAGCCTGAAAATAGGGAAGGACCAAAAAGCCGAATTAGTGGCCTCCCCCAAATCCGTTATAATCAGCAGGAAAAATTATATTTGTCCACCTACTTATAATGAAATAATGACATGGATAAATAGTTTATAGAACTCTTAAAAATAAAATAAATTGTATTGGGATCAATATATTGAGCTGGAAATAAAATGCTGAACAAAGAGTTATGTCATTTAAGCGGAATTTTTAGCCTGTTCTGTGCTTTTACGGCTCATGCGCAGAGGCGTTTAATTCCCAACAATTTCAATAAATAAATTGATTTTTATCTGATTTTTTGGCATGTTGCTGTGCGCAGAAACACAAAATGAAACCATTTGAGGTTAAATATAATAAATGAGTACAAAACGACTGATGCTGGGAAACGAGGCTTTGGCCTATGGGCTGCTGAAAAACGGTTGCCAGATGGCCTGCGCATACCCCGGCACCCCTTCTTCGGAAATTCTGTCCGCCGTTGTTTCCCTGAAAAAAGAGATGAAGCTTGATATTCACGCCCAGTGGGCCGTGAATGAAAAAGTGGCATTTGAAACCGCTTACGCAGGTGCCCAGGCAGGGCTTAGAACCGCGGTTGCCATGAAACAGGTGGGACTGAACGTGGCTGCCGACCCATTGATGAGCTCCGTATACTTAGGCGTGAAAGGTGGCTTTCTGGTCATCAGTGCCGATGATCCTGGCCCCCACTCATCCCAGACCGAACAGGATTCACGCCTGATGGCGGTTATGGCCAAGCTGCCGGTGCTGGATCCGGACTCCCCGGTCCAGGCTGCCGAACTTGCCGGCATCGCCTTTGACTTGTCCGAAGCCTTTGAGATTCCGGTGATGCTGCGTCCCACGACCCGGGTGTGCCATTCCCGCCAGAGTATGGACGTGGAAAAAATTGAAATGACGCTGCGTCAGGCAGCCTTTGAAAAAAATCCGGGCAGATGGGCGGCCACCCCAAAATTTAGGCTCCAGCTCCACAAGGAACTGGAGGCCAAACTTGCCAAAATCGCAGACTATGAACCCACTCGCCCCCGGCTTGTATCCGGCACGGCCAAAGGTGGTGGTCAGGCCATTGTCCTATCAGGTGTGGCCGCAGCCAATGCCAGGGACATTATCAAAGAGCGACACCTGGATATTCCCGTATACCAGGTGGTCCAGCCTTTCCCTCTTCACAAGGATTTTATCGATGAGATGGAAGGCTACGACGAAATTTTGGTGCTGGAAGAGACCTGGGGCGTCATCGAGATGCAGCTGGCAGACAAAAAACGAGTCAAGGGTAAGAACACTGGCTTTATTTCACCGACGGGGGAACTATTGCCCGAAAACGTGGAAGAACGGATTTGCGCCTTTGTCGGTGTTGATTATCAGGCGCCGCAAATCACCATGCTGCCGGGGCGGCGTCCCACCCTGTGCGCAGGTTGCTCCCACCGGGCCAGCTTTTATGCCATTAAAAAGGCCGCGCCCAAAGGGATTTTCACAAGCGACATCGGATGCTACACCCTGGGCTGCAATCTCGGGGCCGTGGATACGGTCACCTGTATGGGGGCAGGTATCAGCCAGGCTGCCGGTTTCACCATTGCCTATGCCAAAAACGAGAAGCAACCGCCCGTGTTCTCCACCATTGGCGACTCCACATTTTTCCATTCCGGTATTCCCGGATTGATTGAAACCGTCACCAAAAAAATTCCTTATGTCCTGGTGATTCTGGACAACCGGACCACGGCCATGACCGGCCACCAGCCAACACCGGCCTCGGGCCGGGACGCATCAGGAGATCCCTGCATTGCCGTAAATATCCCTGCCATTGTCAAAGGCTGCGGGGTAAATTTCATTAAAACTGCAGACCCATATGATCTGCCGGCATTTATCGACATTCTCAAAGAGGCAAAAGCATATTGCAAAGAAAACGGTCCGGCCGTGGTGATTGCCGAACACCCGTGCCTGCTTAACCTGGACAGGGCTGAACTCAAAGCATCCTTTAAACGAGTAATCGTAAATAGGGATGTCTGTGACGGCTGCGGATATTGCGTAAGCCAGTTTGAATGCCCGGCCCTAAATATGGACCAAGAGATTGAGCAGGTTTGCATTGACCCCGGCCTTTGCACCGGATGCGCGGTTTGTTCATTTGTCTGCCCCAAGGGTGCACTTGTTCTTGAAAACCAGGAGTAAATATCATGTTAAATAATCAGCAGATTATCATTTCAGGTCTGGGCGGGCAGGGTGTTCTTTTTATTGCAAAACTGCTGGCCGGCGCTGCCATGGCCGACAATCTTCCCGTACTCACCTCGGAAACCCACGGTATGGCCCAAAGGGGTGGAAATGTAATTTCCTATCTTAAAATCGGTGATTTCTCAGGACCGCTGATCCGGCCTGCCACTGCCGATGCGCTGATTGCCCTGAAAGCCGAAAGTTTTGCCCACCATTCCTATTTTCTCAAGCCCGGCGGGTTGGCCGTGGTGAACAGCCCGGATCCTGTTGAGGATGACAGATACAGGGTGTTTTGTGGAAATGCCACTGCCCTGGCTGAAGAGGCCGGCAATGTACGCAGCGAAAACGTAGCCATGCTGGGATTTTTCATGGGCGCCATCAAAGATGACACCCCTGTGTTCAACCCGGACACTCTTGCGCGAATGATCAAGGAGAAATTCCAGGCAAAACCAGCAGTGGCGACAAATGTACTAAGCCTGCTTGGGGCAGGCATGCAACTATATCAAAAAAGGTAACTTAATGAGTTTTATCCCTTTAAACATAACCGGCGAACAGATCGCCGATATTCAGCAACAGGGTCTGAAATGGACCGTGGCCCACGCCTATAACAATAGCCCCTATTACAAAAAAAAGCTCGAAGCCGCAGGCTGCCGGCCCGAAGATGTCAAAACTCTTGATGATCTTGAAAACCTGCCTTTTACGGACAAGCATGACTTTCTTAAAGACTATCCTTTTCCATTGCGGTCCGTCCCCATGTCAGATATCGTACGAATCCACGGATCTTCGGGAACCACGGGTAAAAGAAAAATTTTGTGCTACACAAAAGAGGACGTGGACAACTGGGCCAATATTTTTGCCCGGTGTTATGAGTTGGCCGGTGTCACCAAACTCGACCGGGTCCAGATTGCCGTAGGCTATGGGCTTTGGACTGCAGGTGTTGGTTTTCAGAACGGGTGCGAGCGTTTAGGCGCCATGGCTGTGCCTCTAGGGCCAGCCAATGTGGACATGCACATTGACATGCTTTTGGATCTTGAATCCACGGTCTTCTGCGCCACGGCCTCCATGGCCCTGCTCTTGTCCGAAGAGCTTGAAAAGCGTAAACTGACGGAAAAAATCAAATTAAAAACCATCATTTTAGGGGCCGAGCGCCACAGCGCGTCCATGCGCAAACGTATCCAGGAGATTACCGGGGCCAAACATATCCACGACATCTACGGCATGACTGAGCTTTACGGACCCGGTACCGGCCTTGACTGCACAGAGCATGCAGGTATCCATTACTGGGCCGACCATTTTATTTTTGAGGTGATTGACCCGGTAACCCTGAAACCGCTACCCGTCGGGGAAGAAGGAGAGCTTGTGGTCACCACCCTGAAAAAACAGGGTACGCCTTTAATTCGCTACCGCACCCATGATGTCACCCGGCTGATTCCCGGGGTCTGCGCCTGCGGCAACCCCTTTCCCCGGCATGCCAGAATCTCCGGGCGTACAGATGACATGTTTATCTTCAGGGCGGTAAACATCTATCCCAGCCAGATTGATGATATTCTAAGCAGTATTGACGGGGTGGGCAGCGAGTACCAGATTCACCTGAACCAGGATGCCGACGGCAGGGATTATATGACCATCCGGGTGGAGCGCACCAATGATGCGACCACAGGAGAAGAGTGCGGCTTGGCAGACCAGGTGTCCGGCCGTATCCGTAAAAAACTGCTGGTCAGATCCCGGGTTGAAATCGTGGATTACGGCACCCTGCCCAGGACGGAAAAAAAAAGCAAGCGGGTGTTTGATAACCGCCCATCTGAATAAATTTACTACTCCCTGCGGGGAAAGACAAAGGAGTTACAATGAAAAAAGCATCATTATTTTTCTGTGTTCTGGCAGCAATTGCGTTTGTTTCCGGAACAAGCCCTGTACCGGCCCAGGCCAAAAAAGTCAGCCTGAACTATGCCAATTTTCCCCCAGCCCCCACCTTTCCCTGCGTACAGATGGAAAGATGGAAAACCGAAATTGAAAAACGTACCGACGGTGCCGTACAGATCAACACCTTTCCCGGCGGAACGCTTTTGGGTGCCAAAGAGATGATGGACGGGGTCATCAACGGCCAGGCCGACATCGGCTGTATCTGCATGGCTTATCAGCCCGGCCGCTTCACCGTGACCAATGCCACAAGTCTGCCCCTGAACATTCCCGACGCCAAGACCGGCAGCCTTGTGCTTTTAGACCTGTATAACAAATACCAGCCCGAGGCTTTTGACAAGGTAAAGGTGTTGACCATGTTTGTCACAGCCCCTGCCAATATCATGTCCAAAGCGCCGGTGGCCGAACTTTCCGACCTCAAGGGCCTTGATCTGCGTGCATCCGGCGGTGCGGCCCAGATTCTCAAAGCCTGGGGCGCCAACCAGGTGGGTATGCCCATGTCCGACACCCCCGAAGCCCTGCAGAAAGGTGTGGTCAAGGGACTGTTTTCCTCTTTGGAGGTGATGAAGGATCTTAAATTTGCTGAAATCTGCAAATACATCACCATCACCGACACCGTGATCTATCCCTTTGCCGTAATCATGAACAAAGGCAGCTGGGACAAGCTGCCCGACGATGTGAAACAGGTCATGGACGGCATGATCGAAGAGCAGTCTGCCTGGACCGGCGAATACATGGACCGGCATGTCAGCGATTCCATTGCCTGGTCAAAGAAAGAACACCAGGTGGAAGTGATTACGCTCTCTGCTGAGAAAAAGGCCGAGTGGAATGCGCGGCTTGCCCCCATTACGGAGAGCTGGATTAAAACAGCCGAAGAAAAAGGTCTGCCCGGAGACCGGATTGTAAAAGATATTAAAACGCTTATTGAAAAACACGCCGCAAAATAGCAATATACCCATGGAAACCATTGAAAAAATAAGCGACTTGCTTAACCGGTGGGCCGTGATCATTGCCGGGATCATTCTGGTGTTCATGATCCTTTTGACCATGGGCAATATTGTGCTGCGCAGGGTCGGGGTGCCCATCCGGGGCACCTATGAAATCATGGGATTTGCAGGGGCCGTGATCACGGCCCTTGCCATGGGCTTTACCCAGAAAAAAAGAGAGCATATCCATGTGGACATTTTGATAAGCCGGTTTCCGCGGGGAGTCAAAAAGGCCGTTTTTGCCGTGAACAACGGATTATGCACCCTCTTTTTTCTTGCCGCTGCGTGGTTTGTGGGCCGACGGGGCATGACCCTTTTTGAAACAGGAGAGGTGTCGGAAACCCTTAGAATGGTATACTATCCCTTTGCTTTTGTCGTCGCATTCGGCTGCTTTCTGCTGACTGCCATGCTGTTTATTGATCTGGTTAAACTGTTTATTCTAAAGGATTCCAAATGAGCCTGACCCTGGTGGGCATCCTCGGGATCGCCGGCCTGATGTTGCTGCTGTTCGTGTTCGGCATGCCCGTAAGCTTTGCCATGGCCCTGGTGGGTTTTGGCGGCTTTTCCTATATTCTCAACGTTAATGCCGGTGTAAACATGGTCAGCCAGGAGTTCTGGGCGGTATTTTCCAATTACGGGCTCACCGTGATCCCTTTGTTTGTGTTCATGGGACAGATCGCTTTTTATTCCGGGGTCAACGAGCGCCTTTATAAAGCGGCGTATAAATGGGTAGGCCATATCCGGGGGGGCCTTGCCATGGCCACCATCATGGCCTGCGCAGCCTTTGCCTCCATCTGCGGGTCGAACACGGCCACGGCGGCGACCATGACCACGGTGGCATTTCCCCAGATGTCCAATTTCAGGTATAAGCCCATGCTCTCGTGCGGGTCGATTGCCTGCGGCTCCACCCTTGGGGTTGTGATCCCGCCCTCCGTGGTGCTTATCATCATCGGCCTTTCCACGGAACAGTCCATTGCCCGGCTTTTTTACGGCGGTATCGGGGCCGGCATTCTTTTGTGCCTGTTGATGCTGCTCACGGTCTATGTGGTCTGCCGTCTGAATCCCGAATGGGGCCCGGCCGGTCCAAAGTCGGGTTTTGGCGAACGCATCCGGTCTCTTTCCGGTGCCGTTGAGATGATGATTCTGTTTTTCCTGATCATGACCGGGTTGTACGCCGGATATTTCACACCGTCAGAGGCCGGCGGGGCAGGGGCCTTTTTTGCCCTGGTCATCAGCCTGGTCCAGCGGAGACTCTCCTGGGAAAATTTCAAAAAGGCTATCATGGATACCTTGCGGGTCTCCTGCATGGTCATCATGCTTATCACAGGGGGCATGATCCTGGGTAAATTTTTAACGATTACCCGTATTCCATTTAACATGGCCTCGTGGGTGGCGGATCTGAACGTTCCCGGCCCCGTGATCCTGGCTGTAATTTTCGGTATGTACGCCATTGGCGGTGCCATCATGGATGCCCTGGCCCTTTTGCTGATCACCATCCCCATCTTTTTTCCAGTAGCCTCTCAGATCGGCTGCGACCCCATCTGGTTTGCCGTTCTCATTACCGTGGTTACAACCCTTGGCGCGGTCACACCCCCTGTGGGTGCCACTACTTATGTGGTGGCGGGCATGGCCAAGGGCAGCACCTTAAATGAAGTATTTCATGGAGTTATGTTTTTTCTTCCGGCCTATCTGGTTTGTATTGTTCTACTTATGATGTGCCCCTGGATTATTACCTTTCTGCCGGGACTGTTGTAATAGTTGAATATTTTATGCTTTGGTTGACAAAAGGGGGTGCCTATCCTTAAAATTGATGGTCGGATGAGTTTGGCGATAAAAAAAATTTGATACAAAAAACTTTGGAAATGGAGGATTTAAAACATGGCGTTACGAATAAACACACTTCTTCTGGTAATTTTTACAGGCCTTTGGATTCTGGCCGCTGACTGTGCTTTTGCCCAGTCTTTAAAGCCCACTTTGGAAAAGTCCTGGAATACCTATCTTCAGGCCAGCAGGTCAGGAAATGAGTCGGAACTTCAAAAGACAATGTCTTCCTTCAGCCTGTACACCTTAAAAAACAAATTGGCTTCGGCACAACGGTCGTTAACGCCTGAAATCATAAAAAGTTTTGCCAAATACAGCCCGGATATATCCAAAATGGAATTTGCCGGGGTGCTTGAAAAAGGGGAGAATGCAAGTCTTGTATATGTCAGGGATTCAGGGAAAAAAGACGCCTCCGGAAACCCCATGGCGACCTTCAGCGCCATTAAATTTGTCAAGGAGTCAGGATGGAAAGTGGACGCCACCATGAATTGCGACAAGCCAATGTATCAGAATGATGGCCGGAAAACAGGATTTTATTTGTCAGATCTGCGACAGGACTGTGCCATGGACGGGAATGTAAAACCGGCCCCGGCCCTGGTTTCAAAGCCGTATTCATCAGCTCTGCTTGATGTATTCAGCTATGGTTACCAGGCTCAGGTTACGGTCAACGGGGTCCCCCAGGAGCCGGTCACCGCGAGTTGGTCCGGGGTCGTGATCGGTGGTCTTCGTAAAAACAAAAACAACATCACCATTAGGATGACAAAAGTGGACACAGACAAGCAGAGCGTTCCTAAGATAAGAATCCGTCAGCTTCTTAAAAATCGCACAACACGAGAAGTGTTAAAATTTGAGCCCCGGAAAAATATTGAAGGAGTCCACACGTTTACCGTTTCAGTCATATAGGTTTCCGTTAATGGAGGTGAGTTCCCATGACAAGTATGAGGAAAATACATAATTACAGGGGGTTCTCCACGGAATCAGACAATTCCATCTTTAAGCTGGAAAACAACTTCGGCGCCCATCACTATACCAGGATAAATCTGGTGATCAGACGCGCCGAAGGCTGCTGGCTCACCGACGATAAGGGAAACAAATACCTGGACTGCCTGGCCGCCTACTCGGCTGCCAACCCGGGGCACCATCATCCCACGATTACCAATGCCCTGATCAACGCGCTGACCGGCAATTATGCATCGGTTATCTCCAACGTAGTTTTCACTGACCCTTTGGGCATATTTCTTTCCGAATGTGCCTCCTTTGCCCCTCAGCTTGGCCCCAGATTCGGTGCGCACGGCAACAAGGTCCTGGCCAAAAACGGTGGTGTGGAATCGGTTGAAACATCAATAAAAGCCATGCGCTACTATGGATTCAAACAAAAAGGAATTGAAGACGGCAAGCAGGAAATCATTGTGTTTGACAGAAATTTCCATGGCCGTACCCTTTCTGTGGTCTCCTTTTCTTCCAACAAAAAATACCGTGAGGGATTCGGTCCTTTAACACCGGGCTTTGTCTCTGTGCCCTTTGGGGATCTGGAGGCGGTTGAAAAAGCGGTCACCCCCAACACCTGCGGCATTCTTGTGGAACCCCTTCAGGGTGAAGGCGGTATGATTATCCCGCCCAGGGGTTTTCTCAAAGGATTGAGGGCCCTGGCTGATGAAAAAGACCTGTTCATGGTCTGTGATGAAATCCAGGTAGGATTGGGTCGTGCCGGCAAACGGTTCTGCTTTGAGCACGAAGGCATTGTGCCCGACGGCTTAATTCTGGGCAAGGCCCTTTCCGGGGGACTGGTGCCCTTGTCCGTCTTCATGACCAACGCCGAAATTATGGATATGATTTTCTCCAAGGGGTCTGACGGTTCCACATTCGGTGGCTACCCCCTGGCCTGTGTGGCCGGCATCGCAGCCCTGAAGGTATTTCAGGAAGAAAAACTGGATGAACAGTCCGCACAAAAGGGTGCCCGTTTAAAGAAACGCATTGAAGATATCGGCAAACGTTCTCCCTATGTCAAAGAGGTGCGGGGGGTGGGTCTTTTCATCGGCATTGAAGTTAAAGACAACAATGCCATGGAGTTTTGCCGCAAACTGATGAAGGAAGGACTTGTTGTGAATGACAGCCACGGTCACACCATTCGTATTTCTCCGCCCCTGGTCATCAATGACGAGGAGATGGATTTCATGGTGGAGCGTCTGGAACGGGTTTTGGTTCCATAGGCGTTCGGAATACGTTCCGTATCTGGAACGTATTCCCATTAAAGGAATTAAAGGGCAGGCGGATCAAGCGATCCGCCTGCCCTTTTCGTTTACATACAGGTCTACCAGCATCTGGCAGCGTGATTGCGTTGCCGGCCGCCACAACACCCGTCACCCGGGCCGTATCCCTGTCCGCCCATGGGACATGAAATGTTGTACTGCTGTGCCTTGGCTCTCAGCTCACTCTGGGTCTTGCTGATATTTTCGGACAGTGCCCTGGCTCTCTTGGGATCAGGGTTTGTTCCTGCTATCAATGCACTCAGTTCAGCTCGGTCGGCAGAGATTAAAAATATTGACGTGCGTTTGATTGTGGCCACCAACAAAGATCTGGAAAAAAATGCAGACCGGGCGCTTTTTATACGTTAATTCATAACCCTGTGATACATCTCATCATTGTAACCAATCATTAGCATCTTATCGATTTCTACCGTTGGCGCTCGAAGATTACCTGACCTGCCTATTGCGGATTTCAATATCTCTTCACGATTTGTTTCATCCGGTGAAAATGTCAGTACCTTCTTGCCCTTCCCAATATGAACGATGTCATACTGTTTGATCCTCTCCCAAGCTGATTCCAGATCAATTCCTTCCTTCCCGGCATCAGTCACCTGTCCTACCTCAATCTGATTATCGTCAAAAAACTTTTGAGCTTTTTTGCATGATACTCAGCCTTTTCTGAAATATGCCCACTCCACTGTCATGACAATCTTCCTCCAATCTATTCAAAGTGATAATGGTTCCTGATAGAAATTTCGAGGACACCTTATTTATTGGCAGAAATTAAAGCATTTGTTTCAATTTATACCATTGCACGGATCAGTGCAGTGGCTCCGACTTTCCCTCATCACATTACACAAACAGGGAATAGACGGCAACAGACATTTTTCAGCGATCAGGAGTTCGAAGCCTATCTGAACCTTGATGTCGGAATGGTCCCTGAAATATAAAG